>Ga0302320_10031719_pt1 | contig 10013 bp, 7 predicted proteins | sample Bog_T0_3_FD_202130 | JGI IMG/M metagenome (GOLD analysis project Ga0302320, IMG submission 202130) | Peat permafrost microbial communities from Stordalen Mire near Abisko, Sweden - Bog_T0_3 | ecosystem: Environmental > Terrestrial > Soil > Wetlands > Peat | place: Sweden: Abisko, Stordalen Mire...
ATGATGCTCCTGGAAGAATCCCAAGCAAACCCGCTCTCGTTCTCGGGCTCTCAGGAAACAAAAATTCCCCCACTCTTTACTCCTTCAGAAAAATCCACCCTTTTCGGACAGGCTCTATTTAAGTTGTCGTTTTATATGAACTCCGAAAATTCCAGATTTAAAAAAACAGACGCGGAGAGAATTTAATCAGCAATTCAAGAACTCAGGAAGAGAAGATGGAGATTATCCAAGAAGCCGGTAAGGCTATTTCCGTTCCTGATTGATCATTCGGTCTCTTCTTCTGCGACAGATTAATCACAAAACGCTCTAACTCCATTATCCCACAAATCGCGTGAAGGTTGTGGCGGGTTCGCGTTCGGTGCGGAGGCTATTCTCGATCTTGCCCTGATCCTCGTAGCCGAGTGACATGCCGCAGACGAGTTGCTGGTGGGACGGGATTTCCAGATGCCGGGCGACGATCCGGTGATATTTAATGAAGGCCGCCTGAGCACAGGTGTCGAGTCCACGGGCGCGCGCAGCAAGCATGACATTCTCCAGGAACATGCCGTAATCAAGCCAGCTTCCCTGTCCCATGATCCGGTCGATTGTGAAGAAGAGTCCCACAGGAGCGCCGAAGAAGGCATAATTGCGCGCGAACTGTCGCAGCATGTTTGCCCGATCCCCTTTGGGAATGCCGAGTAGGCCGTAGAGATCATAGCCGACCTTCCGCCGTCGCTCGATGTAGGGATGAATCCATTTTTCTGGGTAATACGCGTATTCTTGGGAATGCTCCGCATCGCGTGCGGGATCGAGGGCAGTTTCGATCAGTTCGCGAGAGAGGGCTTCCTTCTTTGCTCCCGTGACGACGATGACATGCCATGGCTGGATATTGGTTCCCGAAGGGGCATGGGCTGCCACATCGAGAATCTCCAGAATCGTTTCTCTGGGGATGGGTGTCGTCAGAAATCCGCGGACGGAGCGTCGTCCCCGAATGACGGTATCGACGGTCGCTGCGATCTCGGATTGCGTCGTGTGAGGATTCACTGGGATGAAGGAGATAAAGAAGATGGGAGGATGGGATAGGGGGAGTGACGAAAGTCGAGGGCTACTTTGGAATCAGAAATTCAATAAACGAGTGCAATTACTAAAGGTGTCTTTGTTGCTTCTTTTTTAAGCTCTCGACTCTCGACCTTCGACTTACTGCTCAACTTCTACGGTTCCGGGTACGCCTTGATGAAGTTGGCATACCAGAGGGCTGACGGAGCAGGGATGCGGTCGTGGGTTTTTTTGTCAAAGGCGAAGAGGCCAAATTGTCCATGCCAGCCCTCCGTCCACTCGTAGTTATCCACGAGCGTCCAGGGGAAGTAGCCACGGACATCAGCTCCGTCATTCATGGCGCGCCGCAGCTGACCGATATGTTCACGGAAGTAGCGGATGGATTTCTGTCCGCTCTGAGTACCGATGCCGTTTTCGGAAACGACGATCGGTTTGTGATAGCGGGCGGTCACATCCATAAGGATGTGGTAGAGACCGGTCGGTGAAATCTGCCAGCCAAGTTGGGTGTAATTGGAATTTTGCTCGCCGCTTGGACGGAAGAGGAACCGCACGGCACTTGCCTGCTGTGAGTAGTAGTAATTGACCCCGATCAGGTCACAGGTATCCACGACCATATCGAGCTGGTCGTAGTTTTGATGCAGCATGAGATTGTAAACCGAGCCTGTGGGATCGAGGTAATGAGCCTTCTTCCAATGGGGGAGGGAATAGATCCCCATGATGAGGGCGTCGTGGCGCTCTTCGCGCACGATGGCTGCGGCATCGCGGAACATATTGGCGGAGACACGCATGGCCTTCTTGTACGCGCCGGGGTGGGCGAGTAGGCCGGGAGGCCAATGGGCGGCGATCCAGCCGAGTTGGAGTGCACCGTTGGGCTCGTTCTGAGGGACATAGATGCGGACATCTCCCTTGGTAGCCTGGACGACACGGCGGACATGGGCTCGCCATGCTTCCTGGACATCGGGGTTCATGAAGTTGGCCTTGGATTTGTCCTTGGGATAAAGCCAGTCGGGGAAGGTGAAGTGCCAAAGGGTGATGATCGGCTCAATCCCTGCGGCGCGGACGCGATGGGCCATTTCGGCATACTGCGCAAGCGCCGCCTCGTTGATCTCTCCCTTGCGCGGTTCGACACGGGCCCACTCCACACCAAAGCGGAAATGATTCACTCCGAGCAACTTGATTGCAGCGATGTCCTTGTCAAACTGGCTCCAGGAGAAAACGGCATCATCTCCGCGAGGAGGCGCTCCTCCATCCTCAGCAAAGCGATCCCAGTCCGTTTTGAAATACCATTTCGATCCTGGTGCGTAACCCTTGTCTTCGTTCTGGAACGGAGCGGTGGAGGTGCCCCACCAGAAGGGCTCTTTGGGGAGCTGCTTGAGGACGACGGCGTTTGCAGGAACTTTGTAGTTCGGCGGTGCAGTGATACAACCTGACTGCAAGAGCGTGGCAGTCACAAGGAGAGAGGGAATCCAGAAACGAAGGAAGGTTGCTTGATGCATCCGTCATTGCCTAGTAGCAATGGGCTAACCAATCAATCATGAAGCGTTATTTCCTTTCCTCTCTGCTCATGCCGCTCGTGTTCCTGGCAGCAGCGCCTTCCTCGTTTGCTTCCATCAATATTTCCGAGAAGCGGCTTCTGCCCGACACGCTGGTGCTCAATGACGGCACCATCCTCCACGGTCTCATTATCAAGAATAATGCCCAGGAGGTCGTGTTGCAGGAGCTCAACGGAGAACAACTCATCCCCAAAAGCCACATCCGGCGCATTGAAGACCAAGGGCATTGCCAGCTCTACTTCGCCGATATCATTGATCCTCACAAGCTCCCTCCCTGGCAGATGATCGTTCAGGATCTGCGCACGGACGATAATATCCGTTCGTTCGAGCAGATTCCGCCGACCATGATTGATAGTGGGTATCTCAGAAATGTTCCCTATCTCTCCTTCCGCATCAACAAGCACACGGAGATGAATGTCTATGGCAATCCCGAAGATCCCGCCTGCCTGGAATTTGGTGTCTATGAACACGGGAAGGAGAAGATCACCCTATTCAAAAAAATGATCCGTGAATACCTGGCGGGCACGCTCCAATCTCGCGCCGAGGTCGCGGCTCTCTACGCGCTGAAGGAGTGCGGTGATGAACGGCTGGTTGGCGCACTTCGTTTCAGGATCACCCCTCCCACTTCTCCTGATGCGTACGGTGGATGGTGGATTTCGGTTTATGATCCCAAGCGCTTGGACACGGCCCGCTTGAGCAATGCAGCCTACGCTAAGGTCACACTCCCCTTCGATGAAGTGAATACAAACTCAGGACATTTGCGTACGGACAGAAATATGAATCACGCCAAGTTTCTCAATGATACGATGATGAGCTGGTCTGAGATGATGCCAGATCTGCGTGGCTTTTATCGAGACAAGATGGGAGATTTACAGCTCCTGACCTCCTCCAAACCTGCCCAATAAAAACCACTATGCACTTCCGCCTCTCTCTCTTAGCTATTCTCCCGATTATTGTTTCAGGTTGCGCTCTCCATCCACTCGGGCCTCTTGATAAGGCTCCCAAGCATCAGGCGGAAAAGCTGACCGGATACAAGGGATTTGCCTGGGGCATTTCCACTGCCAGTTTGCAGTATGAAGACCGGGCCGAGAAGCCGGGAGATCCGAACTATTTCCTTAGGGACTGGGATCTGCTCGTCCAGAAGAAGAAGGCTCCAGTAATAGGGCCTGCTCTCTACTCCTGGAGTGATTTTGACAAGGATCTCAAGACGCTGAAAAAAATCGGCGTCACTCATTACCGCTTCAGCATCGAATGGGCTCGTGTCGAGCCAGAGCCGGGACACTATAACGAGGCGGCTCTTGCCCGCTATGTGGCGATGTGCCGAAAACTCAAAGAGGCTGGGATCGAGCCCGTCGTCACCCTCTGGCATTTCAGCTTCCCTGCCTGGCTCACCGATTCCAAGGACAACAACAAAGTCAATTGGCTTAATCCGCTCGCCCGAGAACGCTGGAATCTCTATGTCACCAAGGTCGTGCATGCGACTTCGCCTTATGTGAATTACTACGCGCCGGAGAATGAACCTAACGGACAGGTGCTTACCGCCTACATTGCGGGACTTTGGCCCCCCTGCCACACACTTGACTTTGCAGGATACAAGGCTGCGACTATCGCCAGTGCCGAGATGTTCCGCGATGCGGCGGCCCGTATTAAGGAAATCAAGCCCTCTGCAAAGGTGGTCAGTGTCGAGGCCCTCCCGTGGTGGAATCATGGCCCCCTCGATCCAGGTGGACTGATTTATAACACCGTTCAGCATTCCAATTTCGATCATCTCGACCGGATCTACGATGTCTGTGACATCATCGGATTCAACTACTATTACAGCCAGGTTGCAGGGCCGCTAAGTTTCCTCTCGGAATCATACCGTCACGGCCATCACTTCACGATGATGGGATGGAGGATTGATCCGGCGTCCCTGGGCAAACAGATCCGCTATGTCGGCCAACGCTATGACAAGCCGATGATGATCACCGAGAACGGGATTGCCACCGAGAATGATGCCCAGCGCATCGCCTACCTCCACGACCATATCGCTCAGATTCGCAAGACGATGGATGAGGGGTATGATGTTCGGGGTTACTTCGTCTGGTCACTCGCCGATAATTACGAATGGCACTACGGCTATGTGCCGAAATTCGGTCTGGCGACGATGGATCCCAAGACAAAGGATCGAGTACTCAAGCCTTCCGGCCATTACTATCACCAGGTCATCCAGACTTCGCAGAAAGATCAAAAAGTGACTATTGCTCCTTAATCAGCGCTTTCCTTTAGTGGACCTCATGGGCGAAAGGAAGCCGTGAATCAAGTCGTGGCACCGATCTCCAGCCACTCCCCGCCTGCCGAGAAAATCGCTCTTTTTCGGTCGTTGTTTGGCGGAAGGGAGGATGTCTATCCGCGCCGTTTTGAGAGTCTGAAAACGGGGAAGTCCGGTTACCAGCCGGTTTGCTCCAATGAATGGGTTTCCGGCGTGTGTGAGAAACCTCGCATCAAGTGTGCCCATTGTCCCAATCGCCGCTTTCTTCCAATCACCGATGATGTCATCCGTTGGCACCTTTCTGGTCGTGACGATCGAGGGGAGGGCTTTGTTATGGGGGCTTATCCGATGTTTCAGGACGAGACCTGCCGGTTTCTGGCTGTTGATTTTGATAGGGATCACTGGCAGGAGGATGCGAGAGCTTTCATGGAGACTTGTCGTCGTCTCGATCTTCCTGCATCACTGGAACGATCTCGCTCTGGAAATGGTGGCCATGTCTGGTTTTTCTTTGCCGAAGCGATTTCGGCCAGCCTAGCACGCAAACTAGGATCTCATCTCCTTACCGAAACGATGGAAAAGCGGCCCGACATTGGGTTGCGCTCTTATGACCATCTTTTTCCGAACCAAGATACCTTGCCCAAAGGGGGGCTAGGCAATCTTATCGCATTGCCTCTGCAAAAGGGGGTGAGAGAGCGGGGAAATACTGTTTTTTTAAACGAGCAATTCATTCCTCATGCGGATCAGTGGGCATATCTTGCCTCCCTGAGGAGGATCAATCGGGCAGAAACGGAAGCACTGGTGAGCAGTGCTGAAGGCAACGGAAGAATCGTTGGCGTGCGCCAGGCGATTTCAGATGATCTGGATGACGATGCCCCCTGGATCGCACCGCCCTCGCGTCGCCGCAAGGATCCCCCGATTACCGGACCTTTGCCGGAGAGTCTTGAGTTAATTCTCGGGGATCAACTCTACATCGCAAGGGAAAAACTCCCTCCTGCGCTTCGTAATCGTTTGATTCGGCTAGCCGCCTTTCAAAACCCGGAATTCTATCGGACTCAGGCGATGCGCCTGCCAACCTACAACAAGCCGAGAATCATTGATTGCGCTGAGGATCATCCAAAACATCTCGGCCTCCCACGAGGATGTCTGGAAGAGGCTCAGGAGGTTCTGCGCAGCTTAGGCATTGAGCCGGTTCTTCGCGATGTTCGCTGTGGCGGAACTCCCCTGAATGTCTCTTTTTGCGGTGCGTTGCGTGCGCAGCAGCAAGAGGCCGCGCAGGCGATGCTGGCGCACGACACCGGCGTTCTGGCCGCCACGACGGCTTTTGGCAAGACGGTTATCGCAGCGTGGCTCATTGCCCAACGCGGCGTGAATACACTGATTCTTGTTCATCGCCAGCAACTCATGGAACAATGGGTTGAGCGTCTCTCCTCATTTCTTGGAGTGTCCGCCAAATCAATCGGGCAGCTCGGAGGGGGAAGGAAGAAGCTAACCGGCGCGTTGGATATCGCGCTGATCCAGAGCCTCGTGCGCAAGGATGTGGTGGATGATCGGGTCGAGGCCTACGGGCATCTCATTGTGGACGAGTGTCATCATCTGGCCGCCCGAAGTTTTGAACTCGTAGCCCGTCGAACCAAGGCCCGATTTGTGACCGGCCTGTCCGCTACAGTCGCACGCAAGGATGGACATCATCCGATCATTTTCATGCAGTGCGGTCCGGTGCGCCATCGTGTGGATGCCCGGAAGCAGGCGGCGCTGCGGCCTTTCACACATCATGTGATTGTCCGTCCCACCGGATTTCATATGGTGAAATCACCCGAATCGGATCGCAGGCTGGAATTGAACAAACTGTATGAAGCTCTTGCGAGCGATGAGGCCCGCAACCGGATGATCTGCGAAGATCTTCTCAATGCCGTGCGCACGGGCCACTCCCCTTTGCTGCTCACGGAACGAACCGATCACTTGCAGTATCTGACTGAACGGCTTTCAGTCGAAATTCCCCATGTCGTCACCTTGCAGGGAGGAATGGGCAAAAAGGAATTGCGAACTGCCCTATCACGACTGGAAGAAATCCCGGAGGACGCCGGTCGTGCGATCCTTGCAACCGGGCGATTCATCGGCGAGGGATTCGATGATTCCAGATTGGACACCTTGTTTTTGACGCTGCCCGTTTCGTGGAGAGGAACCATTGCCCAGTATGTCGGGCGTCTGCATCGTCTCCACGACGGCAAACGGAGCGTCTGCGTTTATGACTATGCCGATCTTGACGAACCAATGCTTTCCAGAATGTTTGACCGGCGGTGCCGAGGTTACGAATCGGTGGGCTATAATATTCTGCTGCCTGCCAGCGCAGTGCCCGGCTGGCCGGTTGAGGTTCCTCTTCCTGTCGAGCCGATCTGGAAAAAGGACTACGCAGCCAGTGTTCGACGACTGATTCGGGATGGGGTGGATGCACCTCTTGCCAATCTGTTCGTTCACGCTGCCCGCTCGGTGCATCCCAATGCGGAAGGAATTGCACGCGCCCGGAGCGCTTCGGAGGTCTTCTTGTATCGCCGATTGGACAGCTTGCCGGAAACGGCGGGGCGTTTTCTGTTGAATGCTCAGCTGCCAATTTCATTCGATGGCATGGGAGGGATGGAAGTCGATTTCCTCTGCTCTGAGGCCCGGTTGGTTATCGAACTGGATGGAGCTCAGCATCTCTCGGATGCGGAGGCCTACAGGCGCGACAGGCGCAAGGATGCCCTTCTCCAGCAAAACGGATACTTTGTGCTGCGGTTTCTGGCCGGAGATGTCGGCAAACACCTTGATGACCTTCTGGATGCCCTCCTTGCCGCGCTGGTCGGACGGCAGGGGAGGAAGACATAAGACCAGTGCTGGATTTTTCCACTCTTTTCTGTCCATGATGTCCTGATGAAAGTAGCCGTTTTCAATACCAAGCGTTATGAGCGCAAGGTCTTGGAGTCGGCTGCTCAGGGGACACCGCTTAAGTTCACCTTTCTGGAGCCCAGGCTTGATGTTCAAACGGCATTGCTGGCTGCCGGGCATGAGGGCGTGCTGATCTTTGTGAATGATTCTGCCAACCGCGAAGTGCTGGAGAAGCTGGCGGCGGGGGGGACGAGATTTCTCGCGACACGGAGCGCGGGATTCAATCAGATCGACCGCGAGGCAGCCCGGGAACTCGGCATCTCCCTGGCCTATGTGCCGGCTTATTCGCCGAATGCCGTGGCTGAGTTCACCATCGGCCTGATCCTAACGCTTGGCCGCCACATTCACGAGGGACACAACCGGGTGCGCCGCGCTGACTTCAATCTGGAGGGGCTCTGCGGCTTTGAGCTGCGTGACATGACCGTCGGTGTCTATGGCACCGGACGCATCGGAACGAATGTGGTTCAGTTGCTGAGCGGCTTCGGCTGCAATATCCTGGCCTATGACGAGGAGCCGAACGAAGAGGTGATGCTCAGGGCCTCCTATGTCGATACGCGCGAGGAACTCTTCCGATTTTGCGATATCCTCACGCTCCATGTGCCTCTGATGCCTTCGACATTTCATCTCATCGATGCTGCGGCGCTCGATCGGATGAGGGACGGGGTGTTTCTCATCAATACGAGCCGTGGAGCGTTGCTCGACACGCCCGCCGTCGTGGAGGCGCTCAAGCGCCGCAAGGTCGGCTTCCTGGCCATTGATGTCTATGAGGAGGAATCCTCCCTCTTCTTCGAGGATCACTCCTCCGACATTCTCGATGACGACACCTTCGCGCGCCTGCTGACATTTCCCAATGTGATCGTGACGGGACATCAGGCATTCCTGACGGATCGCGCCCTCCGTAATATCGCGGAGACGACGGTGCAGAATCTGCGGGAGTTTGCCAGCGGAGTTCCCTGCACCCATGCCGTTCCGGCTTCGTAGAGCATTTTAATCTTTGGAAGAAGGAGAGGCTGAATGAGTTATCACCTGATGCGCTGAACGGAAACTTCCACCACCATCTTTCGGGTGCCTTTGCCTCGGAAGGTACCACCGACGGGCCGGATGTCACCATAATCGCGCCCGATAGCAAGTTTCACATAACGGGTGTCGGGCACCCGACGGTGGGTTGGATCGTAGCCTTTCCATCCATAACCCGGAATGAAGACTTCGATCCAGGCATGGCTCGCCTCGATTTCACCGGGCTTCTTGTGCTGATTAAGAAAATAGCCGCTGACATAGCGAGCGGGAATCTTGTGGGTACGGCAGATGCCCAGCATGAGGTGGGCAAAATCCTGGCAGACTCCCTGTTTCTTTTTCACCACCTCGACCGCGCGCGTGTTCACATTGGTCGAAAGTGGGGTGTACTTGTAGTTGCGATGGATGTACTCGCCGATTTTCAAGGTATCTTTCCAGACATCCGTGATTCCTTCTGGAAGGGCATCGACGGCTTCCCGCCAGACTTCCGCTTGGAGGGAGACAAACTCGGAGCTGTGGACAAAATCAAAGTGATGCTCTCGTACGGCGGGAGATTCGAGCACATCCGCACCGACAACGGGGATTTCCCAGCGATCTTCCGGGGATGTCTGAACAAGCGATTTCGCCAGCACCTCCAGGGATTCATGAGGCTCCGGGACATCGAAGTAGTGAACGCAGTTGGTGTAGAAATCGGGGTAGTCGCGGATCGGGCTTTCTGGATCAATGCTGAGATGAAATTCCTGGCATTCCTGGAGCGAGTCCGTGATGGGCTGTAGGCGTGCCTCATTGAAGCTGTCCCTGACTTTTCCCTCGTATGTATAGCGGGTGAGGTGGGAGATGGCGATGAGCAGGGGCTCTGTCCACGGGGCGTCTTCACTCATGGTGTCGGTGGCTTTGGTGTGGGCAGAATCATTACTGTTGCTGCTGCATCTGCTGCTGCTGAAGGAAAACCTCAGCCTCGGCATCCACAGGAGGATGATACATGAACTCCTGATAAATGTGGTCGTCGAGCTGATCGAGTGTTTTTTGAACGCCCTGAAGGAATTGATGGAGTCCTGAATTGAGAATTTCCTCGATGGTGAGGAAGTTGAGATCGGAAAGGAGTTTGCCAAAATTGCGCTCTTCCTGGCTCCGGTATTCGCGGCGGTCTTTGCCGCTGAGTCGGTGCAGTTCGGCATCCAGGCGCTGAAGGCAATAACGGATGGAACGAGGGAAGGTGGTGGAGAAGATCAGGAACT
>Ga0302320_10031720_pt1 | contig 10013 bp, 6 predicted proteins | sample Bog_T0_3_FD_202130 | JGI IMG/M metagenome (GOLD analysis project Ga0302320, IMG submission 202130) | Peat permafrost microbial communities from Stordalen Mire near Abisko, Sweden - Bog_T0_3 | ecosystem: Environmental > Terrestrial > Soil > Wetlands > Peat | place: Sweden: Abisko, Stordalen Mire...
TTCCTCATCGAGCTCGGTCGAGGAGGGATGGGGGTCGTCTACCTGGCGCTCGCGGAGGGGCCGGGGGGCTTCGCCAAGCTGAAGGTGGTCAAGCGCCTCCGCGCGGACCTCGGCGACGAGCCCGAGGCCGTGCAGATGTTCCTTCAGGAGGGGCGCATCTCTTCGCACCTGCACCACCCGAACGTCGTGCAGACGAACGAGGTCGGCTACGACGGCAAGCACTACTTCCTCGAGATGGAGTACCTGGAGGGGCAGTCGTTCGCGGCCCTGACCAAGCGTGCATCGCGTGCACAAGGGCTCCCGATCCCCATCGCCGTCCACGTGCTCGCGCAGACGCTCGCCGGGCTGCACTACGCCCACGAGCTCAAGGATCACGACGGCACCGACCTCGCGATCGTTCATCGCGACGTCTCCCCCCACAACATCTTCGTCACCTACAACGGCGACGTGAAGCTGCTCGACTTCGGGATCGCGCGGGCGGCCGGCTCGAGCAGCGAGACGAAGACGGGCTTTCTCAAGGGGAAGGTCACGTACATGGCGCCCGAGCAGGTGGCGCGGCAGCCGCTCGACCGGCGCGTGGATCTGTTCGCCGTCGGCGTCATCCTCTGGGAGTCGCTCGCCGGCGCGCGGCTCTGGGGGGACCTCGACGACTTTCAGATCTTCCTCAAGCTCCGGAGCGAAGAGATCCCGTCGCCCCGGAGCGTGCGACCGGACATCCCTGATGCGCTGGAAGCGATCTGCATGCGCGCTCTCGCGCGGGATCCGTCGCAGCGCTACGCGACGGCGGCCGAGATGCAGCGGGCGCTCGAGGCGTGGCTCGCCTCCAGCGGGGAGCAGGCGGGGGCGAAGGAGCTCGCAGCGACGATCGACGCTCTCTTTGCCGCCGACCGCGCCGCGACGAAGGCGGAGATCGAGCAGCAGATTCGCTCGGCCCCCGCGAGCCAGGAGTCGGTCGAGATCCCGATGCTCCGCGCGGGTGCATCGTCGGCGACGACGGCACCGGGCGTGGGATCGGAGGTGGGCGAAGCGACGGGCGTGCGCGAGCGGCAGCAGGTGCGCCGGCTGGTCGTGGTGGGGAGGGTGGCGATCGCGGTGGCACTGGTGGCGAGCGTGGCGACGGGGGTGGCGACGTGGCGGAATCGGGTGAGGGCGAAGGCGGCGGCGGCAGCTGCGGCGGCGGCTGCGGTGCCGGTCGAAGAGCCGGGGATGTCGAAGAACCCCGAGGCGGTCGCGGCGTACCGGGCCGGGGTACGCGCGTTTCTGGACGCGGACCGCGAGGGGGCCACGCAGGACTTCGATCGCGCACTCGCGATCGACAAGTACTTCCCGGCGGCGCAGCTGCGTCGTGGAATCGTGACCGTGCTGTTCGAGGAGGAGGAGCGCGGACACCTCCGCGAAGCGATCGCGCAGCGTGCGCGCCTCGGGGCCCACGACCGCGTGCTCCTCGACGCCTACGCGCCACGCGCGAGCGTTCCCGAGGATGCTGCGGAAACGGAGCGACGCCTCGCCCGCGCGTTCACGGCCGCCCCCACCGACGCCGACTTCGCGCTGCAACTCTGTCGCGCGCAGAACTACCTCGAAGCCGACGCGGCTCGGGAGACATGCGCGCGCGCCAGCGCGCTCGACCCCGACAGCGCGATGCCGGTCCGCGAGTCTGCACTCGCGCTCGTGCGCCTCGGGGACGAACCCGGGGCACGCGCTGCGTTCGAGCAGTGCCTCCGGCTCTCGCCGCTTGCAACGTACTGCGCGTCGCCTTTGATTCACCTCGACTCGTACCGAGGCCAGTGCGGCGACGCGCTTGCGAACCTCCGTCGCGTCATCTCGGCGAACCGGGCAGAGGCAGACGACTATGACAGCTTGGCCTCGCTCCTTCTCGCAACAGGAGAGCCGGTGGAGAGCGCGCAACTCGCCCTCGATCTCGAGGTCCAGCACGCTCCGAAAGAGCAGTCGGCCGTCACGAAGGTGAGTGGCACCACATTCATGTCCACGTTCACCGGCGATTTTGGCGAGGCGGAGCGTCAGCTGCGCCGATGGAACGAACTGACGGCTCCCAGCCAAGACGAGTCGGACCACTTCGCGTCGATGTGGCCGTGGATCCAGCTCATGGAGGAGCAGGGGAAGAAGTCTCAGGCGATTGCGGTGCTGACCGACTATCTGCATCGGAGCGCAACGTGGACGTCGGCGCCGGACGGGATTCGCGTAATGATCGTGGCGGGCGAGCTCTACCGACTAGGCGCGTTGAGCCGGATGGCGTTCGATGAGCGGCGAACCCAATGGATAGCAGCGAAGCGCGCTACGCTCTCGCAAGGGAAGTTGAGTCCCGGTGCTGCCTGGGCCCTGATCTATGCCTGGCCGGCGATGGATGCTGGCGATGCACGCGAGGCTCTCCGGGTGCTTCCAGGCTACCTCCCACTGCCGGACCCGCTCATGCGGACGCCTGACCTCGAGCTCCCGATCGGCCGCGTCTTTCGGCTGGCGGGTCGCGGGCGCGATGCGCAGTCCCACCTCACGACGGCGAGCGAATCGTGTCTCGTGCTCGAGTCGCCCCTCGAAATCACGCTCGCGAGCTACGAGCTAGGCCTCGTCGACGAAGAACTCGCCGACACATCTGGCGCGTGCAAAGCATACGGAAGCGTCGTGCGGCGATGGGGCGCGGCAGGTTCGACCACCGCCTCTCACGCTCGACAGAGAATGCGGGCGCTCCGCTGCGATTAGTTTCCCCCGTCCCCGCCGATGGCGCTGAGATTGATACAGTCGATCGTGCCATTCTTCGACAGACCACCACTGCGAGCGAGGCTGCCGCTGTTGCCGTTTACGCTGATCTCGACGATCGAGTTGACGGCCGCGCCCGTCCGCACGCTGCTCCGGACGCCCAACCTCTTCACGGTTTCGCGATTCAGGCGAAGGGTCTTGATCGGCTTCATGTCGCTCATCGTCGTGTTTCTCCTGGGGAACCAAGGCTTCCCGCGAGCCCATCTTTAGCACGTCCCGCGCCATCTACGGCTGTGCAATCGCTTGTGCAATTTCAGGGGTTTGCACGAGTGCTCGGGCGGCTAGCGTCATCCGTGCACAACGGGACGCGCATCCCGTGCACAACCGTTGTGCAGCGCGTGCTCAACCGCTCGGCGCCCGCACGAACTTCGGCGGTCCCTTGGCGCCAGAGCTGGCGCCCGCCTGCGCGCGCGCGGCACCCATATTCACGCCAAAACGCACCGTCGCCCCCCGAAGACGAAAGCCCGCTCACCCAGCTGCGAACCGGGGAGCGGGCCTTCGCGGTGGCTCGACGCCGCTTCGACTACCTCAGTGCGCCGCACCGTTCGCCGGGGACGCCGGGAGCGCCGCCGTTGATCAAGTTCAGCTTCTTCACGGGCTTCTCGATCTTCGTGTCGTTCATGGGGGACTCCTTAGGCTGCGTTTCTGCTTCACACCGACAGGCCGCCACTCCTCGCAAGCGAGCCGCTCTGGCCGGCCTTTACGCCGCTCGCGACACGCACGGCGACGACGGTCCCCTTGGTCAAGCTCAGCTTCTTCAGCGGCTTCTTCGCGATCTTAGTGTCGTTCATGGGGGACTCCTTACGCTGCGTTTTCACATCACTTCGACAGGCCGCCGCTGCTCTTCCCTAGCGAGCCGCCGTTGCCCGCCCTCACGCCGCTCGCGACGCGCACGGCCACGACGGTCTCCTTGGTCAACTGGAGCTTCTTCAGCGGCTTCTTCGCGATCTTCGTCTCGTTCATGGGGCACTCCTTACGCCGCGTGTAACGCTCTCGGCGAACACTGCTGGCTAGCACACGCCCAGCGGCTCGCTTGTCACCCGAACGGGCTACGCGCGACGCCCCACTCCGAAAAGCGCGAGGAACCACAAGCGAACGCCGCATTTTTCGCCCGACCCGCTGCGCGAGCGCGGCGTGTAGTCCTTTCGGGTGACATGCGCGTACCTCGAGCGCAGTGCACTAACCGGCGCATGTTCAACCGCGTTCTCCCGGTCCTGTCCCTGTCCCTCCTCGCCGCCTGCGCCGCCGACGCGACGCAAGGTGAGCCCACCTCGTCCTCCACGAGCGCGCTTTCCGTCATCGGTCCTCACGCGGAGACCGCGGCGAGCGTGACGGTGCAGAGCATCGTCGCGACCGACACGACGCTCACGTTCACCACCGCGTCCACGGGCGTGACCGACCTGACCGTCGTGCTCACGGGACCGGCCGGCTCCACGACGCTCACGAACCAGACGTCGACCTCGTTGTTCGTGCGTCTCAGCAACTGCACGGCGTACACGTATGCCTTCGAGTCCAACGGCGCGACGCTCGCGAGCGGCCAGGTGAACACGCATTACACGGGGAACGTGGCGTGCCCGTCGGTCGAGTCGCTGACGGCAACCAGCGGCGAGTACTTCGAGGGATACGAGCACTCGGGGAACGGCAGTACCTACGGCAACTACCCGCAGGGGAGCACGTGGAACCTCGAAAGCTCGACCCCAGGCGCCCAGCAGGTTCAAGTTGGCTACGTCCACTACTCGGGCGGCGGTGAGAGCTTCGTCCAGGTCTGGCGTCAGGAGCTCATCTTCGCCATCCCTCCGGCGGTCTACGCGCGTGGCGTGACCAACGCGACGCTGGCGGCGAGCCTGATGGGCGAGCAGGGTTCGAACTGCTTCAGTGGCGTCAAGGAGCTGGGCCAGGAGCCGTGGCCCCAGAACGAAGACGGCTCGCTCTGGGCGCCTCTCGTCGGATTCCCCGAGGGGAATGTTGGTCTCGACTACGGCGGTACGGCTCCGGTGTACCCGCGCACGATTTCGGGGACCACGAAGGGGAGCTTGCTCACGGTCAACTTTGGTGTCCCGCTAACGACGATCTATGCGGGGTTCGAATCCGACAACGACGGGTTCATCAACCAGAATCCCGCGTACGGCGGTCCTACGTCTTATGCCAACGACAACAACGTGTGCATGCAGTCGTTCCAGAACGTGACCATGAACCTCACGCTCGCCGATCTCCCGCCCGACACTCCGATCAACTGCACCGAGACGGTCAACTGCGACGCCTACACGATCACCTGCCAGAACACGCCCGACTCCTTCACGCTCTACCGCCTCCCGAACTCCGAGTGGCCGCTGTCGCCGATGGTGACCGTGCAGGGGACGACGGCCGGCGGTACGGTCACGATGAACGACAACGCGGGCGGTGCGACGTACCAGGTGTGCGCCAAGACGAACCCCGGCGACGCGGCCTCGGCCTGCGTCTACCCGACGATCACGAGCAACGTCGCTTGTCCGCCGCCGCCGCCGCCGCCGCCGCCGCCCGTCGCGCTGCCGCCGCCGCCGAAGAAGATCGGCAACGTTCAGGACTGAGCGTCCCCTGCGTCGCGGAGGCGTCACCCGAGGGACGCCGATGCGCTCGGCATACAACTCACGCCAAAACGCACCGTCGCCCCCCGAAGACGAAAGCCCGCTCACCCAGCTGCGAACCGGGGAGCGGGCCTTCGCGGTGGCTCGACGCCGCTTCGACTACCTCAGTGCGCCGCACCGTTCGCCGGGGACGACGGGAGCGCCGCCGTCGCGGCCGGCGGAGCGGCCACAGGAGGCGCAACCGTCACCGAGGGCGTCGCCGCCGCGGCGGACGTCGCTCCCGCTGCTGCCACGATCGCCTTGTCCGCGGCCTTCTTGCGCCGTTTCCCCGCCTTTCCGTGGATCGGCGCCTCTCCCTTGGCGACGGCCAGCTTGTTGAGCGCCTTCGTCGCGGCCCCCTTCTTCGCAATCGACCGCTTCGCGGTGAGGAGCGTATTCAGGTTCGCGTACTTCGTCGCCAGCGACGGATCGTGACCGACGGCGAGCTCGAAGGCGGCTCGCAGCTTGTTCATGATCGGACGGATCGTGGACCAGGCGATCCCCTCCTGCATCTCGGCGTAGGCGTCCCACGCCGAGCTGGCCTTGCGCATGCTCGACCATTGCTCACCGAGGTCGAACGCCGCGATGGCCTCTGCGATCGAAGGCGCGGTGGTGCCGAGCACGCTCGTGTAGTCGAGGAAGCTCCGAAGATCCTCGACCGCACCGGGAAGCGCCCCGAGCTCGACGAGCCTCGGCAGGACGCCGATGAAGATCGAGTCGCTCGACGGAACGAACCCCGTCGGGGGCGCGGGAATGAGCGCGTTCGCAGGGGGGCCCTTCTGGAAGATCGCGGGGGTCGGCGACGGGCTCGTGGCGGATGGCGTTTGCTCCGTGGAGGGAGCGACAGCCGTGCGGGTGGTCTTCACTGACGTGATCGGACTCTCGGCGTGCTTGGCCATGGTGTCCTCGGTCGTGGTGGAAGCGGTGCTCGTGGTCTTCGTCGTCTTGGCGGGCTTGGTCATGGCGTTCTCGTGGTTGGTAGAGGCGTTGGGGGCAGTCTTCGTGGTCTTCGTCGTCTTGGCGGGCTTGGTCATGGCGTTCTCGTGGTTGGTAGAGGCGTTGGGGGCGGTCTTCGTGGTCTTCGTCGTCTCGGTCATGGCGTCCTCGTCGGGTGGAAGCGATCGGTCTCGGGTACCTTCATGAGAGAGAAATCCCACGGCGCGAACGAACCTGAGCGAACGGCCGAACGAACAGCGAGCGAACAGCCGACGCGAAGCGAAAATGTTGGTGATTTCGAGTGGATGTAAGCTTCCGCTCGTTCGGCCGTTCGCTCGCCGTTCGCTCGCCGTTCGCTCGAGACGAGACGTCGCGCTGCGAGTCGAAGGCTCGAGCGCGCGTCACGGCGGCACGTTGGCTCTGTCTCGTCGGAGCTCGGCGACGGACTCCGCGTACGTGCGCGGTGTCGCGGCTCGTCGCACGCGCGTCACTCCGCAAGGCCGCAGGTCGGCCGAGCGAGCCGCTGCATCGCGTCGGCTCGGAGCGTTGTCTCGAAGGATGGCGTCGCCGTGCCCCCGATACACGGCTGCGTGGTCAGAGGACGGAGGGTGCGTCCTCTAGGACGGGGGGTCCGTGGTCGGAGGACGGAGGGTGCGTCCTTTAGGACGGAGGGTCCGTGGTCGGAGGACGGAGGGTGCGTCTCTTGGGACGGAGGGTCCGTGGTCGGAGGACGGAGGTTGCGTGGTCGGAGGACGGAGGGTGGTTTGGTCCGGGTGCTTGCTGGACGGAGCCGACGTTCGACGAACCACTGACTCCTCTGATCCGCCACGCACTCCGAGTGCTCGCGTGACGCAGACCGGACCGGCATCGACGGAATCCGACCGAAGAGCGGCGCGGACTGCGTGCGGCGCGACGCTCTCCGGGTCGAGCGTTGTCGCCCTCCGCTTACGCGATGGGCTCACTCCGCAGGGGGCTCGCTCATGAGCGTCGCCGCGAGCTGTGCGGCCTTCGCCGTCGCCCCCCAGCTCGCATAGGCGTCGCGCGCCGACTCGAACGACGCTCGCGCCTCCGCCGCGCTCGTCCGACACCGCGCGGCCAGCTCGTGCGCGAGCGCGACGTCGCTCACCCACGCCCCCTCGCGCGCTTGCTCGACGGCATTCGCAAAGCGGGACAGCGCGCCGCTCGTGTCGCCGTCGATCCGCCGGAGCTCCCCCTCCACCAGGCTCACGCGGTGCGCGAAGTTGATCGGCGCGTGGCCGGCGAGCGCGCGAAGCGCCTGCAGGCTCGCCTCGATCTTCGGGCGCATCGCCGCTCGCTCCTCTTCGCTCATCTCCCCCCACGCGGCGCACGCGGCGAGCGCCGCGAGCTGGTGGAGGATCGGGATGTGCCAGACCGACGGCGCCGCATCGAGGTGCGCCCGCGCGATCTCGAGGCACTCCGACGCCGCTCGCGCCCGTCCGAAGTGGAACCGCACGAGGCCCATGGCCAGCCGCAGCACGCAGATGCCACTGCGCGACCCCTCCGCCGCAGCCGCTGCGAGGAGCGCCTGCTCGTCGAAGCTCGCGTCGTTCAAGCACGAAGGGTCGCGGGCCGCGCCCGTCCAGCACTTCAGCACCTGTTCGAACGGCGCGTGGACGTGCACGGCGTTCACCTGGCCGAGCGCGCGCATCTGCTCACCCAGCGCGAGCGCTTCCGCGAGCAAAGGCGCGAGCGGACGCCCCGCGTACATCGCGTTGTGCGTGTACCCGTGCGCTGCGTACGACGCGTACTCGAGGTCCCCGGTCCGCCTTCCGATGTCGAACACTTCGCGCAGCGGTTCGAGGACCGTCGATAGAGGCACCATCCAGGGACAGACGAGGTTGAACACGACGTGGCGTGTCGCCGCCTCGAGGCTGCGATCCTCCCAGCGGTCGATGAGGCGAACCGCGAGCTGCCCCCACGCGTGCGAGACCGGGAACATCCCGACCGTGTTGAGCACGATCCCGAACAGCGCCAGGGCGTACGGGGTCGCGGTCGACAGTCCGCGCTCGACCGAGGTGGAGACCAGGTTGGCGGCGATCACGGGGAGCAGCATCGGCTTGCCGAAGTACGCCGCAGGGCTCACGCGGATCTGCACGCGCATCGCTGCTGCCACCTGGGGATCGGTGACGTCAGGCATCGCCGCGAGGCCCGCGGGCCCGACACGCGTCAGGCTCTCGAGGGCGTGCTTGAAGGCCGCGCCGATCTCCTCTTCGCGCGGGTCTCGCGGGAGACGCACGCCCAGCAGCTCGAGCACCTGCATCCCGGTATCGACGGCCGCGATGTACTCGTGCCGTCCGGCGAGCGCGTCGATCTGCACCTCCCAAGCGACCAGCTGGTCCATCGGCGTGCGCCCGTGCGCCTTCACGTCCGCCACGCGCGCGTCGAGGGCGGCCCAGCTCGCGCTCAGGTAGGCCGTCTCGGCGGCGCCCGTGTGGAGCGCGAGGGCGAGGTCGTACTCGGTCTTCCACGCGTCCGCTTCGAGCAGCGCGATGCCCCCCTCGAAGCACGCGAACGCGAGCGGGAACGCGGCCGCCTTTCGTGCCGCTCGCGCCGCTTGCAACTGAAGCCTCGCCGTCGCGAGCCGCTCCCGTGGATCGGAGAGCGACGTCGCGGCCGCTCCCAGGTGCCGGACCGCATCGAACACCCACGGGCCCGACGAGCCGAGGGGGTGTCGTGACGCCAGCGCGCGACCGAGCGCCAGATGGCGAGATCGCTTGGCCTCGGGGGCGAGCGCCGCGACGACCGCCTCGCGGATCCGGTCATGGTACGTCGAGACGAGGTCGTCGACGCCGGGTCCCGTCCAGCTCACCATCGACGCGCTCCGCAGCGCCAGCAGGCTCGGAAGCGCGTCCGCCTCGAGCCCGGCCGCCTCGAAGACGATCGACTGTGCGACGGGGCTGTCGGCCACCGAGACGACCTCGACGATCGCCCGCTGCTGCGGCGGCAACGCCCGAAGGCGGGCCGCGATGGCGTCCTCCAGCGACGCCTTCCCATCCAGAGCCGACTCTCCTCTCGCCGCGACGAAACGCGCGAGCTCCTCGATGAAGAACGGAACGCCCCCCGCTTCGTCGGCGAGGTTCCGTGCGCGCGCCAGGCTCGGCGATCCATTCGTGAGCCCTTCGAGCGCAGACCACGCGAGCCGCTCGGCCTCCGCACGCGACAGCGCGCCGACCGGCACGTCCACGAGATCGTCGGTCGCGCCGAGCCGACGGGTCGTCTCGAAATAGCCGACGACCGCCTCGTTCTTCGCGGCCTCCGCCGAGCGGTAGCTCGCGATGATCAGGAGCGCCGCCGCGCGCGCGTCTCTCACGAGCGACGCGAGCAAGGCCGCGCTGTCGGCGTCGGCCCACTGCCAGTCGTCGATCCAGAGGACCACCGGTCGCTCGCGTCCGATCGCCACCAACAGCTCGCCGAGCGCAGCCCACGCCCGGCGACGCAGCTCCTTCGCGTCGAGCGCCGCGAGCAGCCCCGCGCGCGCCGCGATCGCCGGGACCCCCGCGAGCGCGGGAAACGCTTGTGCGAGCTCGCCTATCCACGGCGGCAGGAGCGGGCCGATCGCGGCCCCCGCGGCGCCCATCTCCAGCAGCTCCCCCACGAGATCGTCGACGATCCCGTCGAAGGCCTTGTAGGGGAGGCTCTCGCGCTCGTAGCAACGCCCCTCGAGGACGATCGCGCTATCGA
>Ga0302320_10031721_pt1 | contig 10013 bp, 10 predicted proteins | sample Bog_T0_3_FD_202130 | JGI IMG/M metagenome (GOLD analysis project Ga0302320, IMG submission 202130) | Peat permafrost microbial communities from Stordalen Mire near Abisko, Sweden - Bog_T0_3 | ecosystem: Environmental > Terrestrial > Soil > Wetlands > Peat | place: Sweden: Abisko, Stordalen Mire...
CGGTTTGGGCGTGAAAGTTTCTGAGAGTTTTTCTGCGGTAAGACACTATAGTTCTTCCGGGAATGTGCAACCGCAATGTATCAGTACGACGCAGTTCTTAAGAACGTCCTCCGCCAACTGACTGGCCGCGTGGTCCGCGCCGCTTCGGGAGTTCGCGTAGTCCGCTGGCAGAACGCGGAACTGCCCGCCGTGCGCAGTCGCCGAGCGGACATGCTGGGCGAGGCTGCCGACAGCACGCTTCTCCACATCGAACTGCAGAGCACGAATCAGGCTGGAATGGCTCGGAGGATGCTGGAATATGCCGCGGCGATCCGGCGGCAATTTGGCCGCTTTCCGAAGCAGGTAGTGCTGTACGTCGGCTCGTCCCCGCTGCGCATGGCCGGGGAGATTGAAGAAGGAGAAGTGAGGTTTCGTTGCCAGATTACGGATATCCGTCACTGGATGCCGAAGCCTTGATTGCCAGTCGGCGGGTGGAGGGCAATGTAATTGCGGTCCTGGCTCGCCTCGGCGACGAGCGGCAGGCGGTCCGGAGAATTCTGGCACGGATCGCGAAGTGCAGTGCACGCCGCCGCGAGGAAGCGTTTCAGGAGTTGACGGTGCTGTCCGGATTGCGAAATCTGGAAGCCGTGGTAAAAGGGGAGGCAAAACAAATGCCGATACTGAACGACATCATAGATCACGGGATCATCGGGCGCGAACGAAAGCGCGGCATAGCGATCGGGATGGAGAAGGGTCTTGAGAAAGGTCTTCAGAAGGGCCGAATAGAAGGCGAACAGCTAATTCTGATTCGGCTCATTTGCCAACGCTTCGGCCCGGTCTCAGCGCCTGTTCGGAAGCGGATTCAGGCGATGTCGCCGGCCGGTCTGGAAAAGCTCGCGATGCGGATCATCGATGCCGCCAGCCTTGAGGAAGTGCTCCGTTAGAGTTAGAGGGCAGAGCCAGTGCCGGATTACCTCAATGCCTTTACGATAACCCGCTTACGGAGCAACGCCCGCCTAGCGATAGCACCCACAACGAGCCACGTATCGAATTTGAATGGCCAGGCGGCTTTGAAATACCAGGTGGCGAAGAAACAGGCAGGGTCCGGAAAATGCGCAGGTTGGCCATTCGTGAGACTCCGCCTCGCTGCAATCGGCAGATCGGCCAACTTAATACGCGATCCTATTCCCCGAGACCGGCGGGGCCCCGGGGAATAGTGATGCAACGTCTTAGTAGCGGTAGTGATCCGGCTTGTAAGGACCCTCCACCGGCACGCCGATGTAATCCGCCTGCTCCTTCGAGAGCGTCGTGAGCTTCACGCCGATCTTTTCGAGGTGCAACCGCGCCACTTCTTCGTCGAGCTTCTTGGGCAGGACGTAAACGCCGGGCTTGTAGACGTCCTTGTTGGCCCACAGATCCAGCTGCGCCAGCGTCTGATTCGAGAAGCTGTTCGACATCACGAAGCTTGGATGGCCCGTTGCGCAACCGAGGTTCACGAGGCGGCCTTCCGCCAGGACGAAGATAGCGTTGCCCGAGGGGAATGTGTACTGATCCACCTGCGGCTTGATCTCCAGCTTCTTCGCGTCGGAGTCGTCGAGTCTGGCAACCTGGATCTCACTGTCGAAGTGGCCGATGTTGCAGACGATCGCCTGGTCCTTCATTTTGCGCATATGCTCAAGCGTGATCACGTCCACATTGCCGGTAGTGGTCACGTAGATGTCGCCGCGGCCCAGCGTGTCTTCGAGCGTGGTGACTTCATAGCCTTCCATCGCAGCCTGCAGCGCATTGATCGGATCGATTTCCGTAATTACCACCCGCGCGCCCAAACCACGCAGCGAGTGAGCGCTGCCCTTGCCCACGTCGCCGTAACCGCAAACGACGCACACTTTGCCCGCCACCATCACGTCCGTGGCGCGCTTGATGCCATCGGCGAGGGATTCGCGGCAACCGTAGAGATTGTCGAACTTCGACTTCGTCACCGAATCGTTCACGTTGATCGCGGGGATCAGCAACTCGCCCGCTTCGTGCATCTTGTACAGGCGATGCACGCCGGTGGTGGTTTCTTCGGAAACGCCGCGCCAGTCCTTGACGACGTTGTGCCAGATGGTTTTGTCTTCGGCGTGGATCTTCTTCAGCAGATCCTTAATGACCTGCTCTTCCTTGTTGCCGGAAGGGGTGTTGACCCAGTTGCCGCCGTTTTCGAGCTCGTAGCCCTTGTGGATGAACAGCGTCGCATCGCCGCCATCGTCCACGATGAGCTGCGGACCCTTGCCGCCCGGATGGCTGAGCGCCATGTTCGTGCACCACCAGTAATCTTCGAGCGTCTCGCCCTTCCATGCAAACACCGGAACTCCGGCGGCGGCGATGGCGGCAGCAGCGTGATCCTGCGTCGAGAAGATGTTGCAACTCGCCCAGCGCACGGAAGCGCCGAGATCGACCAGCGTCTCGATGAGAACGGCGGTCTGGATGGTCATGTGCAGCGATCCGGTGACGCGGACGCCGGCCAGCGGCTGGGTCTTCGCGTACTTCTGGCGGATCGACATCAGGCCGGGCATTTCCTTCTCGGCGATGGTGATTTCTTTGCGGCCCCAATCGGCCAGCTTCATGTCTGCGACTTTGTAGTCGAGCCCGATCTCGGGCAGGGTGGCGGTGCTCATGGTGGTGTTTTTATTCTCCTATCAACAAATCAAAATATCTTGATATATCGGCGAACCAAGCTCTACAATAACATGTGTGGCGTCAATTCTCAAGACTCTCAAGCTGATTTCCGATCCCAGCCGCCTGCGCCTGCTGCTGCTGCTGGAGCGCGAAGAGTTGTCCGTAGCCGAACTTCAGGAAATCCTCGCGATGGGGCAGAGCCGCATTTCCACGCACCTTTCCCAGCTCAAAGGCGCGGGTTTGGTGGAGGATCGGAAGCAGGGCAAGAATAGTCTTTATCGGATTCGCGACCGGCAACTTATAGACCTTCTGCACTCGGCTGCGTCTGAAATCCCGGAAGCGAGGGATGATGCCCGGGCGCTCCAGCTCGTGCTCGAAAAGCGAAGAGACAAAGTGCGGGGCTATTTCGACGAGCTGGCCGGCAAGTTCGGGCGCGACTATGTCCCCGGCCGCAGCTGGAAAGGTCTGGCGGAAACGTTGCTGCAACTGATGCCGCCGATGGTGATTGCCGATCTCGGGGCGGGCGAGGGCACGTTCTCGCAACTCCTGGCCCAGCGCGCGGAGCGTGTGATCGCTGTCGATAATTCGGCTAAGATGGTGGAATTCGGGGCTAAGCTGGCACGGGACAACGGGATTGCGAACCTGGAGTACCGGCTGGGGGACCTGGAAGCCCCGCCTATCGATATCGGCAGCATCGATCTCGCGTTCTTCAGCCAGAGCCTGCACCATGCGCTGCATCCGGAGCGTGCGGTATCGGCGGCGGCAAAGCTCCTCAAACCGGGTGGACGCATCGTGGTGCTCGACCTGAAGAAACATGGGTTCGAACAGGCGCGGGATCTCTACGCCGATACCTGGCTCGGATTCTCCGAAGTGGAACTGCGCGGCTTTCTGGAGAGCGCCGGCTTCATTGGCGTTCAGAGCTGGGTGGTGGATCGCGAAGCCCAATCACCAGGACTTGAAACGATTCTCGCAATCGGACGAAAACCACATAACAGCTGACTCTGGAGCGCGCTCGCCGCATTCCCGCTTTCCAATCCCCCCATTTTGTCAGATTATTATGCTATACTTCTGACATGAGCCTCCTCAACCATCTCCCCAAAGGCCAGCCGGTCACAGCAAAGGAACTCCTGCACCTGGGGAACCGCGCCGCCGTAGACCAGGCGCTTTCGCGTCTTTGCCGAAGTGGCCAGATCCTTCGCATCGCGCGCGGCGTTTACGTCGTCCCCGTCCAGGGCCGCTTCGGGGCGCGTCCGCCCGCGGTGGAAAGCACGGTCGCAGCGCTTGCTGAACAACGCGGAGAAACGATTGTTTCCCACGGCGCGGCCACGGCCAATCGGCTCGGCCTCACGACGCAGGTACCGGTGCGTGAGGTCTATCTCACCTCCGGCCCCAACCGGGAACTGAAACTGGGCGCGCAGGTGGTGGAACTCCGTCATGCTCCGGCGTGGCAACTGGTTCTGCCCGGCACGCCGGCCGGAGATGTTGTGCGCGCCCTGGCATGGCTGGGTAAGGAGAACGCCGGGGAAGTGCTCAGAACACATATCGCGCCCGCTCAGCGCGAAGCTTTACTGGCAACACGCGCCCAAATGCCGACATGGATGGCGCGGGAAATCAGTGGAATCGCCAGTCATGCCTGATTTTCTGCGGCTATCCGCCGAAGACCGCCTCGAAGCGCTGAACTTCGCGGCGGCGAAATCGGGACGCGCGCCGCATCTGCTCGAAAAAGACGTTTGGGTGGTCTGGGCGCTGGACGTGCTGTTCCGCGCGCCCTTCGGAGAGCATCTCGTCTTCAAAGGCGGGACTTCACTCTCGAAAGCGCACAAAATCATCCGACGGTTCTCCGAAGACATCGACGTCACATTCGACATTCGCGCGCTGGTGCCCGAACTTACAGAGTCGGCGACGACAAACGAAGCCATACCGCCGAATCGAAGTCAGGAGAAGCGCTGGACCAGCGAAATCCGTAAGCGCCTTCCCGTACAGATCGCGGACCAGGTGATGCCGGCGGTGCGAGCGGCGCTCGCTACGCAACAATTACAAGCCGAACTGCGGCAGGAAGACGATAAGCTTTTCATCCGCTACCAGGCGCTGACTGCCGGAACTGGCTATGTGCGTCCTGAAATCCTGCTGGAGTTCGGCGCGCGTTCGACCGGCGAGCCCTGCGACGTTCGGCCCGTCATCACCGACGCGGCGGAACACATCCCCGAACTTACCTTTCCCACCGCGAGCCCGCGCACGATGCGGCCCGAGCGCACCTTTTGGGAGAAGGCCACGGCCGCCCACGCCTACTGCATTACCGGAGGCTTTCGGGGCGGCAATCGTTTCGCGCGTCACTGGCACGACATTACGCAACTCGACGCCTTCGGCATGGCCGACGCAGCCCTTGCAGACATTGCTCTCGGACAGACGGTGGCGCGCCACAAGACGAGTTTCTTTCCGGAAAAAGGTGTGGATTATACGGTCGCGGTGTCCGGCAAGCTGCAGTTGATTCCCACGGATGGGGCGCCGGATCATCTTGAGGCGGACTACGAGAAAATGCTGGACGACCGGCTGCTGCCCGTCGCCGAATCGTACCCTTTTGAAGACCTGCTGGAACGTTGCCTCGGCGTTCAGGCCAGAGCCAATAGCCGGGCTACTTATTCATCACCCACACCAGCACCGCCGCGCCGACGATCAGCCGGTAAATAGCGAACGGCACAAACCCGCGCCGCCGCACCCAAGTCATAAACCAACCCACAACTCCGTAGGCCACGATAAACGAAATCAGCGTGCCGAGGAACAGGATCAACCAGGAGTGCGCATCCATATGTACGGCAACTCCGCCATCGCCCGGCTTCAGCGAATCGCGCAGATCGTGTCCCGTGGCCGCGATCATGGTGGGAATTGACAGCAGGAAGGAGAACTCAAGAGCCGCGGGGCGAGAGAGGCCGCAAAGCTGGCCGCCTGCGATCGTCGCCATGGAACGCGAGGTACCCGGAAAGATACCGGACACTGCCTGGCAAAGCCCGATCCAAACCGCCCGACCCAGCCCCATATCTTCCACTTCGCGAGCTGCTTCAGCCTCCGTCGCACCCGTGCCGCGCGATCCGAATACGGCGTCAACAATCCACATCACGATGCCACCCACAATCATGGTAATCGCGATCAGGGAAAGGTCTTCGAGGTGCTTCGAGATGAGCTTCTTCAACAGCAGCGCGGGGCCCGCGGTGAATACGAATGCGACCGCCGTGAGCGTAATGGGATGCGTCATGACCGTACGGTCGCCCTGCGTACCGCCCGGAAAGGAGGCAAACCAGACGGCGATGCGATTGCGGAAGAAAATCGGCAGGCAGAGAATCGGGCCGATCTGAATTACGATCGCAAACATCTTCCAGAAGCCGTCCGTCAGATCCCCGCCGAGCAGCGCCTGCGCGATACGCAGATGCGCGGTGGAACTGACCGGAAGGAATTCGGTAATGCCCTCGACGATGCCGAGGATGAGGGTAAGCAGATAGTCGTTCAAACAAAGCCATATTAGCAAGGTGGCAATCGTTACATTTTCGTTGCCGTGCCTTCACCCACGCTATCCTGGTAACTAATCATGGCAAACGCAAAAATCGTAGTAACTCTTGGACCCGCGAGCGATGCCTTTGAGACCGTCTGTACCCTGATTCGTGCCGGCGCTACCATCTTTCGCCTGAATACATCCCACGGCAGTTGGGATCAGCATCAAAAACGTATCGAGACCGTCCGCGCAGCCGAACTTCACACAGGCCGCCCCGTGGGGATTCTTCTCGATCTGCAGGGCCCCAAAATTCGCCTCGGCAAGTTCGCCGCCGGCAAATGCCATCTGGAGACGGGATCGCGCTTCACCATCACCACCGAAGAAACGCTGGGCGACGAAGTTCGGGCTTCCACCGTCTATAAGAGGTTTGCCAACGACGTCCGCGTGGGCGATCGCGTGTTGCTCAACGATGGCGCGGTCGTCCTGCGCGCCATTTCGACCGATGGTATTTCGGTGACGTTCGACGTCGTCTCCGGCGGACCCATCGGCGACAACAAAGGCATCAATCTTCCGGGCGTCAAAGTCAGCGCGCCTTCGATGACCTCAAAGGACCTGATCGACCTGCGTGCCGGACTCGCGGCGGGCGTCGACTTCGTTGCTATCTCCTTCGTTCGATCTTCGGCGGATGTGCAGATGGTGCGGGAACGCATGGGCGCGGCTCGCGTGCCCATTATTGCCAAAATCGAAAAGCCGGAAGCCGTGCAGGATATCGACGGCATTCTCGATGTGGCCGATGGAATCATGGTGGCGCGGGGAGATCTCGGCGTAGAAATGTCGCTTGAGATGGTGCCGCCGATTCAGAAGCGACTCATCCGGAAGGCGCGTCGCCGGGGCCGCTTTGTGATCACCGCAACGCAGATGCTCGAATCGATGATCGAGAATCCGAATCCGACCCGCGCCGAAGTCAGCGACGTTGCCAACGCGGTTTACGACGGCAGCGACGCGGTGATGCTCTCGGCTGAAACGTCGGTGGGGAAGCATCCGATCGCGGCGGTTGAGTATATGGCCAAGATCGCGGAAGAGGTGGAGCGCGGTTTGCGGCGGCGCGGCTTTGCGGAACCGATGGTGACCGGCACCGACGATTCGGAGATCGTGGCCGATGCCGCATTTCACGCCGCCAAAGCGGCGGGCGTTGAGGCCATTGTTGTGTTCACGGAGAGCGGCTACAGCGCGCGCTTGATTTCGCGTTTCCGGCCGCTGTTCCGCGTGATCGCGATGGCAAGTTCCATCGACGTAGTGCGCAGGCTCACGGTCAACTATGGAGTTACGCCCGTGCTGGCGCCGATCGTCACGACTACCGACGAGATGATCGGCCAGATGGACACGCTTCTTGTCGCGCGCGAGCAACTGTATCCAGGCAACCGCGTGGTGTTCGTGGCCGGTACGCCAGTGGGGCGGGCCGGGTCTACGAATCTGATGAAGTTGCACACCGTGGAAGGCTGAGGCGCGAGTTCGCATGGTGGATATAGGGGGCCGCGGGTTACACCTCAACCTGACGCCGGCCACTTCGGGTCCCGCTGTCATCCTCGAAGCGGGGCTCGCTGCCACGTCGCTGAGTTGGGCTCTGGTGCAACCGGCGATTGGCGAGTTCGCGCGGGTCGCGAGCTACGATCGCGCCGGCCTGGGCGAGAGCGACGATGCGACTTTGCCCGCAACGGCGCCCAACGCGGTTCAGGACCTGCATCTTCTGCTTGAGCGAGCCGGGATCCCTGGCCCTTACATTCTTGTGGGCCACTCTTTTGGCGGCCTGATCGTGCGGTTGTTCCAGCAACTGCATCCGGACCTGGTCGCGGGGCTGGTGCTGGTGGATCCCGTGGTCCGTTCGCAATGGCGCGACCCCGACGAGCGGCATCGTTTGATGCTGGCGCGCGGAGTTCAGCTCTCGCGGCGCGGGGCGTTCCTGGCGCGTATCGGCGTGGTGCGGTTCGCGCTCCAACGGTTGACGAGCGGCTCCCACAAAGTGCCCGGCTTCATGGGACGTCTGTTCGCGGGACAGGCATCGGGGGTGGCCAATCGGCTGGTCGGCGAGGTCCGCAAGATCCCGCGCGAACTGTGGCCTGCGATCGCGGCGCACTGGAGCGAAGAGCGTTCGTTCCGCATGATGGCGGAGTATCTGGAGAACCTACCCGTCAGTTGCGGACAACTTGATGAGGCGCCAACTCTCGGCGATCTGCCGATCACGGTTCTCTCGTCGGCGAACGCATCGGCTGATGCTCTGGCGGAACATCGACACGAGGCCGGCTTATCGACGCGCGGCGAGCATCTTGTCGTTCCCGATACCGGGCACTGGATCAATCTCGACGCGCCCGAAGCGATTGTTGAGGCGGTGCGGCGTCAGGTGGAGACCCGGCTATAACGCGGCCATACCGATCAGGGACAGGCCACCCGCATAGGCAAGGAACATAGCGGCAACGAATTTTCCCGTGCCTTGTGGAGCGTCTCGGAATTCGTGCCAGATGAAGACGCCCCAGATGGCGGCCACCAGCGTTGCGCCCTGGCCCAGAGCGTAGGAGACGGCGGGTCCGGCGAGGCCCGATGCGATGATGTTCAGGCTCAGCGCCAGCATCCAGATCACTCCGCCCAGAAAACCCAGCGAATGCAGTTTGAGCGTGCCTTTGAGGTAGTCGGCATACGTGAGGCCGCCGGCTCGCATGAAGATCGTGTTGACCGCGAGGTTGCTGATGAGAAGCCCGGCGCCGAACAAAGGGAGGGCGGTATACGGGGTCAGGTAGCCGGGAAGGATCTTGCCAACGCCGAAACCGGGCGAGATGGAGCCCGACATCACGGGATAGAAGAAACCCATGAGGCAGCCTGCGATCACGGCAAAAACCACGCCGCGCAGCCAGCTTCTGTTGCTTTGCTGCGGGAGCCGGGAGTAGGCGACTGCGGAAAGCACCATGGCGCAGACGACCAGACCGACGCCCGCGAAGAGCATGCCGCCGTTGCCTTTGGGAGACTGCACATAACTGGCAACGGTTCCGATGACGAGAGCGAGGCCAACGCCTACCGGAAACGCGACAGACATTCCGGCCGCGTCGATCGCGACGACGAGAAGGATATTCGACACATTGAACAAGACGCCGCTCAGAAAGGCCTGTTGCAGCGGACCGCGGGCGGCCTGGGAAAGATTGGCGAACGAGCTCATGCCGGAGGTCCCGGTCATCCCGAGCGTGAGCATCATGAGGATGCTCAGAGCGAAGACCCCGATGGCGTAGTCCCAGTAGTAAAGCGGGAACTGCCAGCGATCCTTGCCGGCCAGTTTCTGAGTGTTGGCCCAGGAGCCCCAGCCCAGCATGGTGAGGACGCAAAAGAAGATGGCGAGTCCGGTGCTATCAACGATGAACATATTCTTGGGTAGGTAGCTCCTGTTCTGTCAGCCTGCGAGGATACGTTGTACTTCGGCGCGATCCGGCGCCGAGTTCTGAGCGCCGTTGCGAGTGACCGAGACGGCTGCCGCGGCGTTGGCGAAGCGCATGGCTTCGGGAATGGACGTGCCCTCCGACAGAGCGACCGCGAGCGCTGCGTTGAAGACATCGCCCGCGGCCGTAGTGTCGACCGCTTTCACGGAGAATGCATTCGCGCGCTCGCAACCGGGGACGGCCGAGGATGAATAAAGGCAGCCAGTGGCACCCAGCTTGAGCATAACGGCGCGCACGCCGAGAGCGAGTAGTTTTGCGGCGGCGTTTTCGGCATCGGTGAAGGTTTCGATAAGCAGCTGTGAGTCATCAAGCAGAACACCGGCTTCCGTTTGGTTCGGCGTGAGGATGCTCACATTGTTGAGCAAGGCCGCGGGAAGAGTACGTGCGGGCGCGGGATCGAGGATCGTAGTTGC
>Ga0302320_10031722_pt1 | contig 10013 bp, 8 predicted proteins | sample Bog_T0_3_FD_202130 | JGI IMG/M metagenome (GOLD analysis project Ga0302320, IMG submission 202130) | Peat permafrost microbial communities from Stordalen Mire near Abisko, Sweden - Bog_T0_3 | ecosystem: Environmental > Terrestrial > Soil > Wetlands > Peat | place: Sweden: Abisko, Stordalen Mire...
CCGCGACGCCTACTCCGAATACGATCCGCAGGATTTTACCCGGCGCTGCCTCGGTCCCGTGCGCGTCCGCGAGGCGCTGGCCTGCTCGCTCAATGTCCCGGCGGTCGTCACCCTTAGCCGCCTCGGAGCCCGCCCCGCTTTCTTCTCCCTGCAGCAATGGGGTTTCAACTTTGGCCGCTCTTTCGACGCGTACGGCGCGGGCTTCATCCTCGGCAACGCGGAAATCCGCCTCGTCGATCTCGCCGCCGCGTATGCCGGCCTCGCCCGCGGCGGCCTTTCCATGCCCGCCCGATTCCTCGAGTCCCGGCTTTCTCCCGTCACGCGCATGGCTTCCCCCGAAGCCACGGGCATCATCACCGATATCCTTTGCGACAATGACGCGCGCCGCCGCGCCTTCGGCCCCGCTTCTCCGCTCGCCGTCAAAGGCCCCGCCGGGCAAAGCGCGCGCGTCGCGGCCAAGACCGGCACGAGCAGCGGCTTCCGCGACGCCTGGACTGTCGGCTTCGACAAAGAGCACACCGTCGCCGTCTGGGCCGGCAATTTCGACGGCCATCCTCTCGGCGGCATCCTCGCCATCCGCGCCGCCGCTCCCCTTTGGGCCGCGACCATGAGCCTCCTGCTGCGCAACGATCACCCCCTCCCGCCTCCGCCCGCCACGCTCATCCGCCGCGACGTGTGCGCCCTCACCGGCCTGCTGCCCTGCCGCGCCTCGCCGGCCACCCAATCCGAACTCTTCCTTCCCGGCACCGAACCGCGCGAAGACGCCTCTTCGTACTTCTCCTCGACTGGCGCGCTCCTGCTCCCTCCCGAGTACGCCGCCTGGTGCGCAACCGCCGATAACACCATCGGCGCCCACGTCCGCCCCGACCCGAGAATCCTCACACCGAATTCCGGGGCGCATTACCGCATTGATTCGATCCTTCCTCGCTCTCAGCAGATGGTTGAATTGACGTCGACGCTCCCCGGCAACGTCAATTGGTATGTCAACGGCCGCCCGATCCCCCCGCAACCGGACGGCCGCACCTTCTGGAAACTCGAAGCCGGCTCGTGGATAATCCGCGCCGTCTCGCCCACCGCCGACCTATCGGAGCCGATTACTGTCGAGTAGCCGCAGGCTGACAAAAATGGCGCCGTTGACAATCCCACCAGGCGGTGCCAGATTGGCACCATGCCTGTTACCGCCGAGAAAAGAGCCCGTCTTGTTGCCCGCATACCCAGCAACGTGCGAAAGACGATTCAGGCCGCGGCGGATATTCAAGGCTCCGCCCTCAACCAATTCGTTGTCCAGGCTGCCTACAAACAGGCTCAAGAGATTCTTGAGAAGGAGACGATTATCCATCTCAACCGCGAGCAAACGAAGCGTGTGTTCGAGTTGCTGGATAAACCGCCGAAACCGAATGCTGCGCTGATGGCGGCCAAAACAGTGCATCGCAAACTCGTCCGTGCATAAGGTCGAACTGCTGGATGCAACGCATGATCGCGCAGGCTTCGACTGCGGAGTTGAAACACTTAACCGTTATTTTCAGCAGGTCGCGCGGCAGCACATCACGAAAGGAATTTCCAAAACTTACGTTCTAGTAGAGGAAAATGCATCCTCTCCAAAAGCAGTTCTCGGCTTTTTCACAATTTCGCTCTGCCAGGTGCTTGGCCATGAAGTGCCCGCGAAATGGGCGAAGAAATTACCGGAACAAATTCCCGCAATGAAACTCGGCCGGCTCGCGGTGACCAGGCATGAACACGGCAGCGGTTTCGGCAAGGCTTTGCTAGTGGAAGCGGTTTTCAAAGCAGCCAGAGTGGCGGACATCGCCGGCGGCATCGGACTGTTTGTTGACGCAAAAAATGAGCAAGCTGCCGCCTTTTACACACATTTTGGTTTTGAACCAACGCCAACCGCGCCGCTGACGTTGTTTATGCCGATGGAGACGATCCGCCAATTCGCCGCGCCATGATCGCTTGCGCGTCTCTTGGGGCTCGAAGTTTAGATACATAACCCGTGCTATTAATGGTTTTCTTTAAGTCTGGAGCGTCCGCCCGGGACAGGATAGAAAGCCTTTGATTGGATTGGAAATTCGGTTCAACTCCCCTCCATGAATTCGCTGCATGACGAATGGCTCAGCCGGAAGGCGGCGCTTTTGAAGGATCCGCGCGGCGCGTTCGCTCTTGCAAAAAAGGCGAACAGCGCCGGCGAGTATCTGCTGGCCATCGAGATCACCGAGGGCGCGCTGGCGGAGCAGCCGGGCTCGCAGAACGTTCCGCTTCTCCAGCAGAAGGCGCTGGCGCTGGCGCGGCTGGGGTCGGTCGAGAGCGCGGTGGAAACCCTCGGGCAACTCCAGGCGGCGGGAGCGGCGGATGGCGAGACGCTCGGTCTGCTGGGCCGGGTGTACAAGGACCTGGCGGCCGGGGCCGCGGAGCCGGCGGCGCGAAGGAAATTCCTGGAGCAATCCCAAAGCTATTATGCGCGCGGGTTTGAAAGCACGGGGTCCACTTATTGCGGCATCAACGCGGCCTCTCAGGCGGTGATGCTGGGAGACCAGCAATCGGCGGAGCAACTGGCCTCGCGAACCCTCGCGGCGACACAGGAAACGGACCCCTACTACGCGCTGGCGACGCAGGCCGAAGCCTTCCTGATTCTCAAGCGCGAGGAGGAGGCGGGTTCGTATTACGCCAAAGCTTGCTCGGTTGCGGGTGAGCGATTTGCCGATATCTCCTCGACTCTCAAGCAATGCCGCGACCTTGCGTTGAAGATCTACGGGCGGAAGGACAAGTTCGACTCGTCATTTCCCTCCGGCACGGTCGCCATCTTTGCCGGTCACATCGCCGATGAGGCGGAGCGGCCCGCTGCCCGCTTTCCTCAGTCGTGCGAGGAAAGCGTGAGGGATCGCATCAAGAGGTGGCTTGCGGCGAACTCCGTTCTGGTCAGCTTCAGCTCGGCGGCGTGCGGGTCGGATCTCATTTTCCTTTGCGCGGCGCAGGAGGCGGGGGTCGAAACCAATGTAGTGCTGCCGTTTCGCGCGGAGAACTTCATCGAATCGAGCGTGCGATTTGGGGATGACCGCTGGGTGGCGCTCTTCGAGGAGGTGATGAAAAAAGCCGCGTCGATCACCATCCTGAACGACGACGTGGCCGACGACAAATCGAGCGCCTACGACTTTACAAACCGGATGGTCGCGGCGAAGGCCAAGCTGCGCTCCAATGCGCTGGGGCTTCCGGCGAAGGCGCTGGCCGTCTGGAATGGCCTGCCGGGCGAGGGTCCCGGCGGGACGGCGGATGCGGTGAAGTGCTGGTGCGGCTCGAAAATCCACGCCGATTCCATCAACCCGATGGACGCATCCGCGGATGGCGAGGTGTCCGAGGAGACCGCGGTCGCTCCAACTCCGTTCGACCGCATCCAGACAGCGTTTCCACAGGGTTACTGCACGGCGGTGTGTGCAATCATGCACGTTTACTTCGCGAGCTATGCCGGATTTCACGAGAACCAATTTTTGTTCTTCCAGCAAAAGGTGCTCGGCGCGATGGCAAGGAAGCTCGCCACCACCAATTATCCTCCGGTGAACCGGTGCGGGTTCGGCCCCCATTACGCATTTGTCTTCGATGCGATGCTGCCGGCCGGGATGTGCGCATGCGAGTTATTGGCTGCCGTGGCCGTAGCGACGCAAGCCGCCGCGGACCCGGGGATGGAACAGCCTCGAATCTGCCTCCATGCGGGCCCCGTGCAACTCATGGTCAATCCCGTGCTCAACCAATACTCGCACGAAGGCTCGACATTGACCCGCGCCGGCCGACTCGTTCAAAAAATCCCCGCCGGCGCCATTTACGCCACGGAGACGTTCGCGGCATTGTCCGCGCTGGAGGCGGTCAGCGATTTCCGGTTTGAATACGCGGGCGTGGCCCGGTATGAGAATGGGGACGGAGCAGACAGGCTGTTCAGCATTCGACAGAAAGAGGCTCAAACAAGTCCGGCAAAAGTATGAACAGATTGGTCATCGTTCCCGACGAAAAATTCGAACCGCTTGCGAGCACGTTAAAAGGCCGCTTGTCCGCGGTGGCCGGGGAACTGAAATCCGAACATTTCGCGGGTCTGATGAACGAGCTATGCCGGCGCGTGCTGCTGGGGTTCGTCCGCAATCGAAGCGATCAGGAGCTGCTGCTATGGGGTTGTTCCGACGGGCCGTTCCGAGTCGCCTGGACATCGCTTCCCCCGGAATCCGAAGTCCTCAACATCGTCACGGCGGCGCGCGACGCGGGGCTGCCGGCGCGGGTGCGCGAGTCGGGCCAGCCGGCCACGCAAACCGCCGGCGAGTTGCAGGCCGGCGCCTGGACCAACCTCGAGGAGCGCCGGGGCCGCGCGCTCGATAGCATGGTTGCGAGCCCGGTGTTCGTCTTCGACAAATGCCCGGCTGTGCTGAGCCTCGCGAGTTATCGCACCGGCGGTGAACCGCGGATTCCTTCCCACGCGGATTTGGTGGACTTGACGGAAACGGCGAGCCTCCTGGCCCGGCTCATCGAGGACAGGCTGGTGCGCGCCTGCCTCGGGTTGGAAATGCTATGACGCACCAATCGACCTGGATCACGCCGCGGCAAGCGCGTGAGGCCCTCGAGACCGGCACGGGCCGAGGCATCAAGATCGCCATCATCGAGTCCGGCATCGAGCTGTCCCATTCCAAGCTTCGCCACATGCGCCTGGTCGACGACCTCGCGTTCGAATTGTCCAACGCGGGAATCGTGACCCGCGCTCCGGGATGGGGCATCGACGTATTTGGCCACGGAACGGCGATAGCCACAGTCATCCGGCGGGTCGCGCCGGAGGCGGAAATCGGAAGTTTCCGGGTGCTGAATGAGAACCTGGGGAGCAAATTCCAGATCATTAAGGAGGCGGCGCGGCTGGCCATCGAGCGGGGCTATCACATCGTGAGTTGCAGCATCGGAAGCCGCGCCTCGATGGATCAAATCGAACGAATCGCGCATTTCAAGCCGTGGATCGACGCGGCCTACCGGCGCGGCGTGCACATCGTCAGCGCGTGCAATAACTCCGACTTTCGGGATCCGGAATGGCCCGGATATTTTACCAGCGTGATCACCGTCAACATGGCAAAGACGGACCGCGGGGATTTGTTTTTTCGATGGGACGTGCAGGGCGGCGATTACTCGCAGCACCTTGTGGAATTCGCCGCGCGGGGCGTGGAGGTGGAAGTGGGCTGGAAGGAGGGAGTCACAAAAAAGGAGACGGGCAGCAGCTTTGCGGCACCGCATGGCGCGGGCATGCTGGCGCGGCTGCTCTCGGTCTATCCCGGTCTCAAGCCGCCGGTCGCGAAGGCGCTGCTTCAGGAGGCGGCGCTGCCCTGGACGCCGGCGATCATGGGGCCCAACGGGTAGAGCGAGGCGGTGCTATGCTTTTCTTTCGCCCGTGTAGGCGTCGTGCAGCTCTTTGAATAGACCGGGAGTTGCCAGCAATTCGGCACAGGTCCCCTGCTCGGCGATCCGGCCTTCGTTCAAGACGAAGAAATAATCGCAAAAGCTGGCCTGCCAGATGATGTCGTGGTCGACCACCATGACCGTCTTCCCGGCGCAGGCTTTGCGCATGGTCTCGTTGAGGGGAAATTTCTCCTTGGGTCCCATGCCTGTGGTCGGCTCGTCGAGCAGAAGAATGGAGGGATCGCGCAAGAGGCATCGGGTGAGCGCAAAGAGTTTCGTCTGGCCGCCGGAGAGGGATTTTCCAGGGCCGGGCACAAATGTCCGGTCCAGGGGCGAGGCTCCGATGTTCTCCTCGAGGATGTCCCAAAAGCCGGTTTTGCGGCAGAGGGCTTCGATTTCCTCGTCGGTGGCGCCGGCTCGAGCGAGCAGGAAATTCTCGCGGACGGTATCGAGGAAGAACGCGGGGAACTGGGACATGAGGACGACGTGCCGGCGCAGGCCCTCGAGGGTAAAGTCGCGGATGGGATGGCCTCCGAGGAAGACCTCGCCGTCCTGCGGTTCGTAAAAGCGCAACGCGAGGCGGAAGAACGTCGTCTTGCCCTGGCCGGGCCGTGCGACAAAGCCGGTGATTTTCCCTGGCGGGACATTGAATGAGACGTGATCGAGTACATTGCGCGACACGCCCGGTTTGTAGCTGAAGGAGACATCGCGGGCGCCGAAGGCGGGCTCGATGAGATCGAAGTCCTTCGAGCCCGGGTTGGAAACGATCCCTTCCTTGCTCTCGAAAACCGCGTTCACGGCCACGATGCCCGGCCACATGGTGCTGGCATTGATCGAGACGGCCCCGATCCCCTGGACGGCTCCCATGAATTGCGGCGTCAGCAAGGCCATCGCGATGAGCGTTCCCGGGTTGAGGGCGCTCTGGGGCGCGAATGCGAGGTAAACCGCCAGGCCGATGAGCGAGATGAGCACGAGATCGCCCGGCATTTGATTCACGAGATTGAGCTTCCCGACGGTGACCGTTTGCGCCAGCGATGCGTCGACCGCGGCATTGAGCAGTTTTTGGTGCTTCGCGTCGAAGGCGTCCTCGGCGCACATCGCCTGGATTTCCTCGGGCGCGTTGAGTACGCCCTCGGCCAGGATGCCGAGGGCGAGCGTCTTGTCCTGCAAGATCTGCGCGTTGCGTTGCAAGCTGCCTCCCATGCGGCTCACCAGCCAGGGCGAGAGCAGCGCAAACAAGGCGATTGCGCCGAAGAAAAACAAAATCTTGTTGTCGTGCCCCTGCGTCATCGGCGCCAGTTGCATGTAAAGGGTCGATCCGACGGCGAAAATCCCGATCAACTGCAGGATCGGGTCCACGAGCAACTGCCGCAGCGAGAGCGCCACGCTGATCGTGTACTGGCTGAGCAGGACCATCAGGCGGCCCGCGGGATTTTCAAAATAGAATCGGGGCGATTGCTGAAGCAGCGTGCGAAAAACATCGCGGCGGATTTGCCGGGCGATCCTCTGGTCGACCAATGCCGCGACGTAAGTGTTGCCGAAGGTAAAAGCCAGCAGAGCGAGAGTAAAAGCCAGCCAATAGAAATAGGCATGCACCAGGCCGGCGGTCTTGGGACTGGCGGGAGCTTGATTGCCGGCTCCCTGGGCTTGCGCAGCGTCCGCCCCGGCGTTTGCCGCCGCCTTGGGTCCCGCATTGGAGTCGGCGGCGTTATTGGAGTCGCCATGACCTTGGAAAAAATTGGTCAGCGTCTTGTAATTGAGCGCAACCTCGATGGGGATGACCGTCTGGCAAAGCAGCGTCCCCACTATATATAAAGCGACAAGGGAGATCGAGGTCATGACATAGCGTCTGCCCAATTTCAGGATCACCCGCGGATCGAAGGGCGGCGTATTCGATCCCGGACCGGGGGCCCCTCCCCCGCGCCCCATCCCAGGTCCGGGTGGAAAACTGGCGCTCCCCTGGCCGGTAGCGCCGGAAGGAGGCTGCGGTGATGAAGACGAGCTAATTGGAAACCTCCAATCCCCCGGACAAATCCCAGCCGCGGCACCCCTCGACGGGCGCACTGCTTATTTGAATTACCTCATTCATAAATTGCCCGCCATCGTGTCTACAGCAACCGGGGTCGATTGAATCAAGACCCGGCGGCGAGTCAAATTAAAATCGCCCGGGAGACCGCCGGAACGGAAGTTCCCGCGAAATTGTCCGAGCCCGCCCGGAGCCGGGCCTTCCGGGACCTTCTTTTTGCTTGCTCATTGCGCCTGACCATGCGCAAAAATCTGCCATGATTACGGAGGGCGCGGTAGGGAACGACAGCGACCTTGCGCTTGCGCTTTCCTGCTCGGAGGGCCAGGCGGCGGCGTGTGAATCATTCGAACGGCAATACTCCGATATTCTCCGCAATGTTCTGGTCGGCCGCGGCGCCACGGCAACCGAGGCGGAGGATCTGGCCCGCAGCATTCTCTCCGATTGCGTCATGGGCCAGCCCGGGCGCCAGCCTCTGCTGCAGCTCTACCACGGCCGCTGTTCGCTCAAGAGCTGGCTGATCACCTGCGCCACCAACCGTTTGATCGACCTCAAGCGCATGGGAAAATTTCGAGGCTCGCTCCCCACCCGCGAAGACGAGCCCTCGCATGACCCCTTCGACGCCCTGGCCGCACCCACGCCCCGCCAAAGCGAGCCCGCGCTGACGCAATTGCTGCGCGACGCGCTCGAAGATGCCCTTGCCGCCTGCTCCGCGGAGGATCGCCTTGCGCTGCGGGTCGTTTACCTCGAAGGCGTCACGCAGCGCGAAGTGGCGCGGATGTGGGGCTGCCACGAGTCGAAAATCAGCCGAATGCTGGAAGAAGCGATGCGGCAGATCGCCGAGCGGACGATGAACCATATCACAGAAAAGGATCCCTGGCTTTCTCTCACGTGGGACGATTTTCTGGAAATGTGCGACGCCTCACGAACCTCGCTGCCATTGTAACTTTGAATGCTTTTGCAAAAAGGAAAAGGTCGCCCGTCTAGTACGCGAACATCCGCTCATTCACGATGACCGAGCCATTCCAGGTCCTGACAGACTTTCTAAAGCAGTTCGACCCGCAGGTATCCGGGCGCTCTGCCGAGCCGCCGCCATCGGAGATTTGCGAGAAGATGAAACTTTTCGCAAAGGGCGACCTCTCGCGGGAAGAGCGGGACAGGCTTTGCGCGGCGCTGGCTGTCCATCCCGAATGGGTAAAAATGCTCGTGCGCGAAGTAAAATCATTGCGAGGCGGGACTGACCCGGATGCTTTATGACGCGGATTTTTTGCAAGTAATCCGGCGCTGCTCGTTTTGAAAAGTAACCAAACAAAATGAAATTCGAAACCGGGCGACCAAATAGAGCGGACGGAATCAACGAAAAATCACTTTAAAAGATTTTGCTCCCGGGTTGTGTGATCCGGGGACAAATAACAAAAAACAAACAAAGAAAGAAAACATACTATGCCTGAAGCAGCAAAGTCCAAGAAGCCCGACCAGGAAGGTGGCAAAGGCGTCCAGGAATCCGAAGTCGGTGGCCGGAGTCAAGTCCTGAAGACGTGCTGGCATTGTGGCGCCGGTAACTGGATCCCCAGTAACTGGGCGTACTTCGTATGCTGGAATTGCTCGGCGTTGTGCTACTGCACGTAAGCAGTCGGCAGTAACTCCGCACAGAACAGCGCAGGGTGGCAACACTCTGCGCTGTTTTATTTTTTGCGGCGTTGAAAAATCTTCCCTTGCAAGATCGGTCCTTTCGTTCGTTTGGTTTCCGGATAGCAGAAGCGCGCGGCGGCAATACCGCAGAGTCGTATGCCGGCCCCCGGCAACACCCCTTGCGCCTCGATATCCGAACCCAAAAACCACCCTAATCATGAATCCCCGAACCGTTATCGCCGCGCTGGCCCTTGCCTACTTTCAACTCCACGCGGCCGCCGAAGGCGTTGCGCCAAAACCAGCCGATCAACCGTTGAAACCGGACCCGAATCTCGTCGAAGGGATGCTGCCGGACGGCATGCATTATTTGATCCTCCCGAATCACAACCGTCCGCAGGTTTCCATGTGGCTGAGGGTCAATGTGGGCTCGGGCGATGAAACCGCGCAGGAGCACGGTCTCGCGCATTTCCTCGAACACATGGCCTTCGACGGCAGCGAACACTTTCCGGCAGGCGCGCTGGTCAAGCGGTTCGCACAGTTCGGCATGACGGTCGGCAAGCATGAGAACGCCTACACGGATTTTGACCAGACGGTGTTTCAAGTCTCGCTGCCGCAAGTCTCGGCGGAGGGGCTCCGGACGTGCCTTCTATTCCTCTCCGACGTCGCTTCGCGGCTCGACCTGGCGCCGGCGGAGATCGAGCCGGAGAAGAAAGTGGTCCTCGAAGAAATTCGCGCCCGATCCGGGGCGGACCGGCAGAAGGTAATCGGGAAATTTTCGAGTTGGTTCGCCGGAACCAGCCTGGGCGACCATGACACACTCGGCACCGACGCCGACGTGAAAGGCTTTTCCCGCGATGCGGTGCTCGCGTTTTACAAGCGGGAATACCGCCCGGAGAACATCACCCTGATCATCGTCGGAGACGTGAAGCCGGCGGATATCGCCGCG
>Ga0302320_10031725_pt1 | contig 10012 bp, 9 predicted proteins | sample Bog_T0_3_FD_202130 | JGI IMG/M metagenome (GOLD analysis project Ga0302320, IMG submission 202130) | Peat permafrost microbial communities from Stordalen Mire near Abisko, Sweden - Bog_T0_3 | ecosystem: Environmental > Terrestrial > Soil > Wetlands > Peat | place: Sweden: Abisko, Stordalen Mire...
CCGGCTGCCGCGATAATTAGGAAACCTAATATTGCCACGACCCAAAGGTCCTTTCGGCGGACTGTCTCAAGAAGCACGCCACGCGCCAGCGCCCAGTAGGCTCTGAATTTCACGCCGCCCTCCCGATTGTCTGTACGAAATACTCTTCTAGCGAGCCGTCCTGGGCGGTTACATCCAGTATTTCGCCTCCGCAACTGTGGACACGAGAAATAGCCTGGATCAATTGATCTCGACGATGGAAGGATGCCGTACATATCCCGGACCGATCCACCCAATCGTCGGTTAGGTCGACCATCAACGCCTCGCCACGATAGCAAATGGCGTAGGTGCGGAGTTCTTCTTTCAATGGCGCGACGATTCGTTCGTCGATCAGAACTCCGTTGTCAATGAGAAGTATGCGGTCGCAGAGCATTTCAACTTCGCTCAGCTCATGGCTGGAGAAGAACAATGTACATCCGTCATGCTGCCGCTGCCGGAGCACCGACCGAAGCTCGCGGCGCCCCACCGGATCGAGACCGCTAGTCACCTCGTCGAGAATAAGCAACTCGGGTCGGCCCAATAGAGCTTGGGCGATACCCACGCGCTGGAGCATCCCCTTACTAAGTTGGCGATTCTGCTTGCGCATGGCCCGCTCAATTCCAAGCTCCACCAGAAGCTCAATCGCTTCGTCCCGAAGGGCCCTGCCCCGCAGCCCTTGCAATTCGCCGTACAATGTGAGCGTCTCAATCGGGGTGAGAAAGGGATAGTACATCGCCACCTCGGGAAGGTAGCCCGTGCGCTTCTTTGCCTCAAGGGAGCCCGCAGGAAGGTCGAAGATCGTGCATTCGCCCGAGGTTGGACGAACAAAGCCCATCAAGGCCTTCAGGGTGCTGCTCTTTCCCGCCCCATTGGGTCCCAGGAATCCAACCACTTCGCCGCGCTGAATTTCAAAGCTCAACCCACGCACGGCCGAGACCAACTTGGAGGACTTGTCCCGATAATTGACGCAAAGGTCCGACACAGAAATGGCGGGCGAACTCATGTATCTCACAGTATCGGTAAATCTGCCAGGCCACTTTAGGGATTGTATACCCCGGTGGGGTGTCGTTGACTGTTGGAGTCTGGCGGGCACTGAACCGTAGTCGCTCGCCTTGGGACGGATACAGATGATCCGTGAGGAGCGTTCCGGGAACCTCCTTTCGACCATGTTTGGGTAAACACGCTCCATGCGCGTTCTCTTCATCGGCGGCACTGGGATTATCAGCTCCGGTTGCGCCCCCCTGGCCATTTCCCAAGGAATGGAATTGACGTTCCTTAATCGCGGCGAATCCACTCGCCCCGTCCCGCCAGGGGTCCAGGTCCTAGTGGCTGATGCCCGAGATCCGAAGAGCATGAGGAACGCTCTTGGAACAAAGACCTTTGACGTCGTCGTCGATTGGATCGCGTTCACTCCCGAGCATATCCGTCAGGACATCGAGCTCTTTGAGGGCCGCGTGGGGCAATTTGTGTTCATCAGTTCGGCGAGCGCCTATCAAACGCCCCCTTCCCTCCTTCCGGTTACCGAAGGAACGATGCTTGACAATCCGTTTTGGGAGTACTCGCGCAACAAGATCGCCTGCGAGGAAATGCTGGTGGCGGCTTACCGGGAACGCAAGTTCCCTTGCACCATTGTGCGACCTTCCCACACCTACGATTGCACCCTACTTCCCTTCGACTACGGCTGGACGGTTGTTGATCGGATGCGCCGGGGAGTGCCCGTCATTGTGCATGGCGATGGCTCTTCGCTTTGGACGCTGACCCATCACACTGACTTTGGCAGGGGCTTTGTCGCTCTCTTAGGCAACAGTCACGCGATCGGTGAGGCGTTCCACATCACTTCCGATGAGAGCTTGACCTGGAACCAGATATTCGACGTGGTCGCCGAGGCGGCTGGTGTGATGGCGAACAAAGTGCATGTGCCCTCCGACCTGATTCGAGCCTACGAGCCTCGGTGGGGAGACGGTCTCGTCGGAGATAAGACCAACAGCATGGTGTTCGACAACACCAAGATAAGACGCTTGGCCCCCGGCTTTGCCCCGGCAATTCCCTTCAGCAAGGGCGCCCGGGAAATCATCCGTTGGTATGACGCCGATCCGATGCGAAGGCAAGTCGATGCCGACGCCAACCGCCTGCATGACCTCCTGGCAAGCAAAATGCGGTCGATCTGGCCCGAATAGCCTAACCTAAGTTCGTACGTTTGCCTTCAAGCAGCTCAATCGTCGTTCCAAAGCCTTCGCGAGCATCGAAGTAGGCGTACTGGCCCTCTCCCATATCCGCCCGGTGGATCATGGGCGCGCCATGCTCCTCAAGTACGGCTTTTTCCGCGCACATGTCATCGGTCCAAAAGGCAATATGATGAACGCCTTCTCCCGCGCTTTGGAGGCCCTCGGCCCATGCCGAATCTTCGCCAACGGGTTGGATCAATTCGAGCTGAACGGGTCCCAACTGGAAAAAGGCGAGGCGTGCCCGCGCATTGCTGGGTGCTCCGCGATAGGTCATGGCGATTTCGTTTCCAGGCAGTGTCTCACCGATTTCGGGAACAGGCTGGCCAAGCAACGCAGCGTAGTGTCGAGCCGCTGCTTCGACGTCATGGACGACAATCCCAACCTGAGCCAAATGTTGGGCTCCCAACACTGGTAACGATGGCTCGCCACACTCTTTCATGGTTGGAGGCTAGCATATCTGCTTGTGACCAAGCGCACTCCCCGCATAACAGAAATGGCCCCCACCAGTCACAATCTCAAGTAGGGTCCGCCTATGCTTAACTTGCAGCTTGTCTCACCCAGCGATGGGAAGCAAATCGCCATTGTGAGGGCAATGTTTAACGAGTATCAAGCCGAACTTGGGGTAGACCTATGCTTCCAATCGTTCCAAGAAGAGCTCGAATCCCTGCCCGGAAAATACGGACCGCCAGGCGGCACTCTCTATCTTGGGTACCTCGACGATCAAGTGGCGGCCTGCGGCGGCCTGCGCGCCCTTGACGATGGAGCCTGCGAGATCAAGCGTGTGTATGTGCGCCCGCACTTTCGCCGAATGGGATTCGCACGCGCAATGACCCTGCGTTTGATCGAGGACGGAGGGAGGTTGGGATACACCCTCTGCCGCCTAGATACCCTTCGGCGGCTTGCCGCCGCCGTGGCCCTTTACGAGGGACTCCAATTCAAAGAGACGCAGCCCTACAACTTCAATCCCGAGCCGGATATCGTGTACATGGAGCGGTCTTTGCCGTAGACTGAGAGCACCTTGGCGCTCACCATAGCCCATATCAGCGACACCCATATTGGGTTTAGGGCCTACGCCCGCAGCGACGAATTCGGCATCAACATGCGCGAACGTGACGTGATGCTGAGCTTCGTTGCCGCACTCAACGCCATCGCCGAGCGCGACCCCGACCTCGTTGTCCACTCAGGCGATTTCTTTCACGTTGTTCGGCCCAGCAACCATGCGATCGTCTCCACCTATCGCCGCATGACGGAGTTTCAAGCCAAGCGCCGGGGCAAGCCGATGGTGATCATCGCCGGCAATCACGACACCCCCAGATCGTCGGATAGCGGCAGCCTCTTGAACCTCTTTGCTACCATCGAGGGGATCCGCGTCGTCACTCAGCGAACGGAGTCGCTCGACTTGTTCGAGGTCGATACCGAGGTGCTTTGCGTACCGCATTCCAGCCTGGCGGCCCAGGAAAACACTTCATGGCGCCCCCAACTCGGCAGGAAACATGGTGTGCTTGTTCTCCACGGGATGGAGTCCAGAATTGCCAACGAGTTAGGTATCGACACCTCGGATTTTGAGTTCGGCCAGACCAGCTCCTCCCATTGGACCTATGTTGCCTTGGGCGACGTCCATCGGCACAACAAGTTGGCCGATAATGCCTGCTATCCTGGATCGACCGATTTTGCTTCCACCGATCCTTGGGGTGAGATCGGCTCTCCCAAGGGATGGGTCTGGTTCGACGCGTCGGTTGGCGCCCTTGAGTTTGTCAGCGTTCGCACACGCCCGGTCATCGATCTGCCCCGGATCGATGCCACGGGGCTGTCGCCGACCGAATTGACCAATAAGCTGATTCAAAACGCTCAGTGGGATGCCGAGGCGATGCCAGTGGTGCGCCAGCGAATCGTCCACGTGAGCCGCGAGACCTGGTCGCGGCTGGGCATTGAATGGCGGCGCGAATTGTCCTCGCGCGCATTGCATTACCAACCGATTCCAATCACCGCCGTTCAGGGTGAGACCTCCTCGGCAACCCGCGATTCAGACTTGAGCCTCGAGGCAGAATGGTCGAAACATGTGAGCACCGCGTTAATCCCCGGTGGCGTCACCCGAGATGAAGTCGCGATCAAGGGATTGGAAGTCCTCCAGGAGGTGGAAGCCGTTGAAGCTGTTGCGACTGAGGCTTGAGAATTTCCGGCAGTTTCGGGAGGCCGACGTACACTTCGGAAATGGGATGACAGCCATTGTGGGGGCGAACGGCGCTGGGAAGACCACGTTGCTCGAGGCGATCAGCTTTGCCCTATTCGGCGTCCAGCGAGAGACGATGGACACTGTCCGGTGCTACTGGCCCTCCCCCGGCGGCAAGTTTGCCGTCACTCTGAGTTTTCAACTGGGCGAACAAACATTCGAGCTTTATCGAGGTGAGGTCAAGGCGCACCTCAAAGAAACCACGGGCGGTAAGGAAAATGTGTGGTCCACCGGAAAGGATGCCACCACCGCGCGGGTGGGACGGCTCCTGAATCTCACGTATCCCCGGTTCAAGAATTCATTCTGCGCCGAACAGAAGGATTTGAAGTTCCTTAACTTTGGCAGCAGCGCCGACAGTCAGCAAGAAATCCTTCGCATGCTCGGCTATGACCGGCTCGAGTTGGCCGAGAAAAGAGCGCTCGAAGAGCGTTCGGGTGCTCGCCAACTTGCAAGCTATATCCGGTCATCGCTGAAGGACCAGGCCGATCTGGCCTTGCGCTTGGAGCAGGCCGAAGCGGAATGGAAAGCTACCCAGTCTTCCATCGCTGAGGCCCACAAGGAGCGCGCTCGCGCGGCAACGGAAGTCGGTCCCGCTGAAGTGAATCGGATTCGGGCAGATCGACACCTCCAGGCAAGTGTCGTCATGGCCGAGTTGGCGAGCAAGGCCGAGGGGCTCAAAGCGGCGGTGAACATGTCGGAGACCGCCTTCGATCGAAGCCAAAAGGAGGCAGTGGAACGACAGGCACTTGAGGCAGACGAGCAGGCATACCTGCAGACCGTCGCGGAGGCGCGCGAGTGTGAAGCGCTTCGCGAAAAGGGGCTTGAGCGCGAGCGACTTACCAAGGACGCTGGCCGCTTGGCGGAGGAACTCGCGGCCATCGACGCACGCTTGGCCTCCATGGTCAAGTTCGACCTACCTGCCATGGAGGCCCTGGTCGCCCAAGCAAAAGCCTCCGTTGAGGAAGCCGACGCGGCCGTTCGCCGGGCCGAGAAAGAGTGGCAGGACGCAAAGCAGTTGGCTATCGCCGAGCATGCCCGGGCCGAAGCACGGTCAGTTGAGTTGAGTGCCCAACTTCGAAAAGCGGAGGCGATGTTGGCAAAAGGGATCTGCCCCGAATGCGAGCAGCCGCTATCGAACACGGTGAGCGAAGGGGCTGAACGTCGACGCCAAGAATCCGCCAGCGCCACGAGTGCGGCAGCGGACGCGCGCGGAAGGCGCCTGGCCCTGGAAGCCGCTCCAAGGGAACTGGCCATCCTGCGCAACGTCCTTGTTCAAGCGTCGGCAACAGCTGCCGACCGGGAGCGAGAGTGGCAGGCGGCGTTGGGCCAGGGATACCGTCGCGAAGCCGAAGAGCAGCAACGTAGGGAGCGGCTGGCGGCCCTCGAAAACACTCGCTCCAGGATTGAGGCCATCCCTGCCCTGTACGACGCCTCTCGTCATGCCGCGCTGACGACACGCCTAAAGGACCTTGAACCGCGGCACCATCGCTTTCTGGAGCTTGCAGGCGTTGATCAGCGGCTCCGCGAATCCATCGAATCCCGCGAAAAGGCGCGCGAAGAACTCGAGTCCGCCAAGCAGCAGTACGCCTCAGCAAAGGAGCAGAGATCATCGTTCGGGTTTGCAAGCGACGAGGCGGCCCGTGAGGCGATCACTTTCCAACAGACGCTTGCCCGTGATCTCGCCCGCCTGGATGCCGAGATCGAAGGCAAAGAGAAACTTGCCGAACACTGCCGCCTAAGCAAAGAGGCGGTCACACGTGAGCTGGAGGAACAAAGGATTCAGGCGGCGGACCTCGCCGCACAGGAAAAACTGGACCTCCTCTGCGACGTGGTCGCCAAGCAGATGCGGCTTCTGCGCGAGTCGCTCAGCAAACAGATCGTCCCCGAATTGGCTTCAAGGGCTTCGGAAAACCTGGCTCTCTTTACCGCGGGCCGCTATTTGCAGCTTAGGCTTGATGATCGCACCTTTCGGCCATCGCTGATGGATGGCGACACCGAGAAGAGGGTGATCTCCGGAGGAGAGGAAGATATCGTCGCGCTGGCCCTCCGTTTTGCATTGAGCGAGCTGATTCAAGAGCGGCAAGGCCGGCCCATGTCGCTGCTCATCCTGGATGAGGCGTTTGGCAGCCTGGACCAAGAGCGTCGTCAGAACCTGCTCGATCGACTGGTCGCGATCAAGGATCGGTTCCGGCAGATCCTTGTGATCAGCCACATCGAGGACATCAATCAGGTCGCCGATCACTGCATTTATGTGAGGCATGACCCCGAGGGCCGCTGTTCGGTGGTTTCGGATTCGCCGGGGGAGTTTGAATTGGTGGCGCCTAGGACCGCGTTGTTTTGAGTCCATCCCCACCTGCCCAGAAATCCTGGCCAACGCCGCCCTGCCCCTGCTTGCAATAGTTTGCACACTTCTGGACCGCCAACTCACAGCCCAAGCCGATGCCTTCGAGACCGAAGGGGGATTACCCCAAGCGCCTCTACACAACCCGCAAACGGCTACAAATCAACTAGGTTGCGGCAACTAGTTTGGAAGCCTCATCCCGCCGCCAACATGCAACCAAATGGTCGTCCGCTCCGGCCAGAAGGGCCGGCTCCTGGAGGCACTGCTCTGCCCGAAGCGGGCAACGAGGCCCAAAGGCACAGCCCGGCGGCAGCGCCGCCAGGTCGGGCGGCTGGCCCGAGATCACTTCCAGCGTGCCCACTCCGGCCCTGGGCAGCGCCCGCAGCAGTGCCTGTGTGTACGGCATTTCGGCTCGGCGAAGCACTTGCTCAGCCGAGCCCATCTCGACAATCCTTCCCGCATAGAACACTGCGATACGACCAGCCACCGAGCCAATCACCCCGATGTCATGCGAAATCAACATCACTGCCGTTCCTTCCTTCTCCTGAAGCTCGCGCAAAAGCCTCAAAATCTGGGCCTGAAGGGTGACGTCGAGGGCGGTCGTCGGCTCGTCCGCTATCAATACTTTTGGGCCGCAAGCGAAGGCCATCGCGATGACCACTCGCTGACGCTGGCCCCCCGACATTTGGTGCGGAAACTTGTGAGCGGAACTCTCGGGCGCTGGCACCCCAACACGCTCAAGCATTTCGACGGACTTACGCCAGGCTTCCTGCCGACCGGCATTTCGATGCAGGCGCAAGGCCTCGGCAATTTGCTCGCCGATGCGCATCATCGGGTTCAGGCTCGTAAACGGGTCTTGCATCACCAGCGCCACTTGGGCGCCGCGAACATGCCGCATTTCAGACTCCGAAAGGGTCGTCAGGTCACGCCCCTCCAACTTTACCGAGCCTCCCGTAATCCGCCCTGGAGATTGCAGCATCCGCATGATCGCAAAGGCGGTCATGGACTTCCCGCAGCCCGATTCGCCCACTACCCCTAGAGTCTGGCCAGCCTCAAGATCGAAGCTGACGCCCCTTAAGATGCGAGTAGCGCCAAAGGCCACCTCCAAGTCGCGAACCTCCAAGAGCGCCATGGGTTGGATTATGAACCCGCTAGAATAGAAGTGGGCGCTTGGATTGCGCGATTCCATGGGATACGTTGAATACCACCCGGTCTATCTGGATTTGAACGGTCGGCGAGTGCTGATTGTGGGGGGCGGTTTTGTGGCTCTTGAGAAACTCACGAGCCTCCTGCCGCGGTCCGGCGCCGTCATCGATGTGCTCGCTCCAGAAGTGCGGGGCGAAGTGCGTGAGCTAATCGAAGCAGGCAGCATTGGCTGGATCCCTCGCGTCTTTCAACCCGAGGATGTTGACCCCTATTTCATGGTGATTGCCGCCACCAATGTTCCTGCCGTCAATGCGGCGGTTTTTCAGGCCGGGAATGCCAAACATAAGTTGAGCAACTCAGTCGATGATCCCGCCAACTGCAATTTCATCATGGCCGCGATCGTGGCCGCCGGCCCTATGCAAGCAGCGATCTCGTCGGCAGGGTGCAGCCCGGCAATGGCGCAACGAATTCGTAATCGAATCGCCGCTGAACTCATCACCACTGAGGTCGGTGCGCTGGCCGAATACCTCGGCTCTTGGCGGCCTGCGGTCAAGGGCGCCATTGCCGACTTTCAGACGAAAAAGGCCTTCTGGGAGGCAGTGATCGATTCAGAAGTCCCGGCAGCCTTTGCCGCCGGTCGGCGAGACTTAGCCGACGCCGGGATTCGAGCGCTGCTGACCTGCTTTTCGTCGAGGAACCCTACATGAGCAGGGGCAAGCTGATCCTCGTCGGCGCTGGCCCAGGCGATCCCGATCTGATCACCGTGAAGGGTCTCCTGGCGCTTCGAAGAGCCGATGTTGTGCTCTATGACCGTCTTGCAAACCCTGCCCTACTGAAAGAGGCTCCTCAAGCCGAGCAGATCGAGGTTGGTAAGCACCCCGGTGGCATTGAAGCCTCCCAGCGTCAAGCGTGGATTCACGAACTGATCCTCGACCGCGCATTGAGCGGGCGGACGGTTGTTCGACTCAAGGGAGGAGACCCCTTTGTCTTTGGTCGCGGTGGCGAGGAATGGGAGGTCGCAGCAGCGGCTGGGATTGAGGTCGAAATCGTGCCAGGCATCAGCTCTTCTATCTCGGCCCCCGCCCTTGCCGGCATCCCCGTGACCCATCGAAGCGTGGCCAACGCGTTTGGCGTCTTCACGGGTCACGAGTCGCACATCGCCCAAGACACCACGCCGTGGGAGGCGGCCGCTCTCATGCCGACCTCCGTATTCCTGATGAGCGCGAAGAGGTTGCCCTTCATCGTCGAGAAACTCCTCCAACATGGGGTCCCACCCGAGCGTCCCGCAGCGGTGATATCCTCGGCCTCGTTGCCCGGGCAGAGAGTCGTCACCGGCACCTTGGCCGACATCGTGGTTGCCGCCAGCGACCTTGAGGCGCCTGCCGTAACCGTCGTCGGTGATGTGGTGGCCGTACTTGCAAGTCTTCGGAGTGCCCTTTGAGCAGCGATCTCCACGGATTGAAGGTGTGGGTGACGCGGCCCGCCGAACAAGCCGAGCCCTGGATGAGGAGGCTGTCCCATCTCGGGGCACGCCCGATCTTGGTCTCGGCCATCCAGATCGAATGGGCGCCGCCCCACGAGCTGGCAACCTCTTGTTTGGAAGCCCGCAGCAGCGACTGGATAGTGTTCACCAGCGTCAACGGGGTCAGAGCGTTCGCCACGGCCATGGGCCCGGCCCCCGCATTTGCCCACGTTCGAACGGCCTGCGTGGGCCCCGTCACTGCGCATGAGCTAGACGCCATCGGTCTTACGCCGAGCGTGGTCGCCCACAAAGGCAACTCGGCCAACTTGGCTGAGATGCTGGCGGATAAGGTTTGCGGAACGGTCACCTGGTTCCGAGGCAACTTGGCCGATCCTGAATTTGAGGCAAGGTTGGTTGCCGCCGGCGCCAAGGCGGTTGTCTCGGTGGAAGCGTACAAGACGACGCCCAGAGCCGTTGAACCCGCGTGCGTCGAAGAGCCGGACGTGATCCTCTTGTCGAGCGCCTCGGCTGCCCACTCAGTCGCTGCCGGCCTGAGAGCCTCTGCCTACGCCCATTGGATCGTCGATAAG
>Ga0302320_10031728_pt1 | contig 10012 bp, 6 predicted proteins | sample Bog_T0_3_FD_202130 | JGI IMG/M metagenome (GOLD analysis project Ga0302320, IMG submission 202130) | Peat permafrost microbial communities from Stordalen Mire near Abisko, Sweden - Bog_T0_3 | ecosystem: Environmental > Terrestrial > Soil > Wetlands > Peat | place: Sweden: Abisko, Stordalen Mire...
AGCGGGGCGCCGGATTCGAGAAACCGGCCGACCTGCGGGGACGCCGGCTTTTAATGTTCACGGGCGCCAGGATGTGCGTGGCATACCCCTGGCTCTCGACCGTTGTGGATGTGGGGCATCCCGGAGCAGCCGAGCCCTTCTTTGGTTCCATCGTGGAAGATGCAAAGGCCGGGCGAGTCATTCTGCCGGTATTCTTCGGCCAGGCGGATGCCTGCGTCACGTCGAAGAGTAGTTTCGATGTGATGTGCGAGTTGAATCCGCAGGTCGCAAGAGATCTGACGGCGATCGCAACATCCCCCTCCATGGTAGTGACGTTCTACACATTTCACAAAAATTACAAGGGTCCGAATCGGGACAGATTCGCCCACGTCAACCCGAGCGCTACCGTGTCGGGCAAGCAAGTCGCCACACTCTTCCAGTTCAGTAGTCTGACCATCGGAGATGCCGCTCGTCTGGAGCCTGCGCTCGCCGTGCTTGAGAAGGCCGAGCACATCCGCATCAGGCTGGCGCCGGGGAAGGAAGGCAGGGGAGAATGAGGAACAATGAGAATGGGGCGCCGTTTGCGCCTGGCGGTGTGGCCGGGCGGACTTGCTTCTGCCTGTGCGCAATGTTGCTGGGCGTTGCGGTTGGTATCGCACCGGCGCAGCAACCGGCGGGAGCTTTTCCCAGCGCCGGCGTGCCGGAGGGCCAGCCCTTCCACCTGAAATCAGTGGCCAGCGGTGCGGTTTTCGAACACGTCAACCACGACGACGCAAGGACTGTCATGAAGGTCTGGTTCGATCGTCTGGCGAAACAGCGAGGCGTGCCGGTGGACTCGTCGGTCGAAATTCTCGACGGCCCGGGGGAAATCCGCCGGCGCCTCGAAAACCACTCCGCGGAAATACTCGTTCTGACCGTGTTCGAGTTCCTGGAACTCGAACGCAGCCATCTGGTGATTCCGGTTCTGACGAATGCTTTCACTACACAGGGAGTAGCGCCTTTCTCCTATCTGGTGCTGGTAAGGCCCTCCTCACCGGTGACGTCCGTCGCGGACCTGCGCGGGAAGAACCTGCTGGCGTATTCGCGGGGCGGATCGAACACTGCCGGGATCTGGCTGGACGTTCTCCTGTCAAAAGAGAGCCTGGGGCGGGCTGCATCGTTCTTCGCTTCGTTTCAGGCAGCCGAAAAGGCGCAGGATTGCATCCTGTCGTTGTTCTTCGGCAGGGTGGATGCGTGCGCCACGGACGAGATCAGCCTGAATCTGGCGAAGGAGATGAATCCTCAGCTGGCACAACTCAGGGTCATCGCCCGTTCCCGTCCCATGATTGCAAGCGTGATCGCCACCCCGATGGAACCATTTCCGTACAGGAGCGAACTGATCGAGGCGATGCTGGACTTCCGCAAGGACCCGCGCGGCCTGCAATTGCTGCAACTTTTCAAGACCGAAAGCGTCGTGCGTCTCCAGCCGGGCGACCTCGATTCGGCCCGCGAACTGTTCGCGGATTACAACCGGATACGGGTACCAGCGGAGAAAAGGGCCGCCGCGCCGCAGCCGGCGGGGCGCTGAAACAAATGACCGGACTAATCCATCCACGCGAAACCGGCTTCCGGGCACGGCTCTGTCTGTACGCGCTCGTACTTGGCATGGCGGCTGGCATGGCGTTCGCGCAGCAGCGCTCGCCCGAAGCCGCGAACACGAACCCGAAGCATTTCAATTTTAAGGTCATCGCGAGCGCTGCCGGCCTGGTGAGCCTCAACCACGACGACGCCCGGGCCGCCATCAAGACCTGGTTCGAGCTCATGGCGAAACAGAGCGGGTTGTTTGCAGACTCGTCGGTCGACGTTCTCAACACGCATGAAATCCGCGAACGCCTGGAGAGCCACTCCACCGAACTCCTGATTCTGACCACAGCCGACTTCCTGGACCTCGAAAATACGCATCTGATCGTTCCGGTGCTGGTGAATACACTGGCTTCGCAGACAACCCCGGCTTATTCCTATGTGATATTGGTTAACCCCTCCTCGACCGCAAGAACGATCGAAGATCTCCGGGGAAAGAACGTCCTGACGAGTTCGCGAAGCGCCTGGAACGTCGCCGGTATGTGGCTGGAGGTACTTCTGGCCAGGGAAAAGCTGGGACGCGCCGCGTCGTTTTTCGCTTCGGTCCAGGCGACCGAGAAGTCGCAGGGGTGCATTTTGCCGCTGTTCTTTGGCAAGGTGGATGCCTGCGTGGTGGGCGAACCCGACCTGAATCTGGCGAAGGAGATGAACCCTCAGCTGGGCCGCCTCAGGGAGGTGGCACGATCCCGCCCCATGATCGAGGGAGTCATCGCCACGCCGGTGGAACCGACCCCCGGACGAAAAGAACTGATCGACGCCATACTGGGGCTCAACACGGATCCGCGCGGCCGGCAGGTGCTCGAACTCTTCAAGACGGAACGCGTGGTGCGTATCCAGCCGGGCGACCTCGACTCGGCTCGCGAACTCTATACAGACTATCGGCGGCTGGAACCTGCCCTGGCGGTTTCCGCAAAGGACTCCCGCCCGGCGGAGAAAGGACCGGCGGCGTCGCAGCCGGCCGGGCGTTGACACAAATGACAAGACTGATCCATCCGCGCGGCATTACGCTGCGCATCACCTTACTGGGGTGGGCGGTGACGCTGCTTACCCTGGGTGTTTTTGCCATGGTGATCATTCCCGAGCAAAAAAAAGAATTCGAGCTGGCGCTGGAATCGAAGGCCCGCGGCAGCGCGGCTTCCATCAGAGGAGTGGCCGCCGGGGCCGCCATCTCGGAGGATTACTCCGCGGTAGTGGATCAGGCGTCGCAGGTTCTGAGCGGCGACCAGACCATTGAGTACGTCGTGATGACGAAGAACGACGGTTATTCGATCGTCGTCACGCGCCCGGCGTGGAAGATCGAGCAGCTTGGCGCGTTATGGCATCCGGCAACCCGCGAGGAATCCCATTCGATCGGCGTCTCGCCGCTGATCGGACGGCGCGTCTTTCAGTACTCCTACCCGTTCGACTACAGTGGTATCCCGTGGGGGTGGATTCACATTGGTCTGTCGCTCGACGCTTACGACGCAAGCGTGCGCAGGACCTATGAGAGCACGGCAGCACTCACCTTCCTGTGCGGCGTCCTGAGCCCGCTCGTTGGGTTGCTCTTCGCCAGGCGTCTGGTCCGGCCCATTCACATCCTGCATTCGGCGGTCGAAAAGCTGACCCGGGGGGATCTTCACGCTCACGCCGAGGTGCACAGCAACGATGAGATCGAGAGGCTGGCACAGGCGTTCAACGGAATGGCGGTGACCATCCTCGGCCGGAACGAAATTCTCGAGGGCGTGAGCTTCGCGGCGGAACAGCTTTTGACCGCAACCGACCCGGACAGCGTACTGCCGGCGGTACTGGGAAAGATTGGAAAAGCCACGGGGGCCAGCCGCGCCTGCGTGCTGAAGATCGACCATCCGGAGAGCCCTTTGCGGATGGTGCTGCATCGGGAATGGTTGTCCCCCGGCGCCGTCTCCACGATGGAACAGATGGCGCGTTTCCCGTTGCAGGGCCAATGCACGGCCCCCTGGTGGGAACTTGTGACGCAGGGGCGGATTCTCCCCGCCAGGGTTGCCGATCTGCCCCAGGCGCTTCGCGACACTATCGACCCCGGGGTTACCTACATGCTCGGCGTCCCCATTATGGTCACGGGCGCGTGTTGGGGGGTAATCGGTCTGGACAATTTCAGTCGGGAGCGCGAGTGGGGAGACGCCGAAACCGGGAGCCTGGGAGCCGTGGCCGATATGCTGGGCGCGTCCATCGCGAGGCAGCGCGGACAGGAATCCCTGCTCCGTGCCAAAGAATCCGCCGAGGCGGCTAATCTTGCCAAGAGCAATTTCCTCGCGAACATGAGCCACGAGTTGCGCACGCCGCTCAATGCCATCATTCTTTATGGCGAAATGTTAGAGGAGGACGCTGCGAACTGGGGCCAGCCGGAGACGCGGGCCGATCTGGGCAATATCGTCCTTGCGGGAAGGCGCCTGCGCTCTCTGATCAACGACGTCCTCGACCTGTCCAAGATCGAGGCCGGCAGGACGGAACTGCACCCGGAGTCCTTCTATGTCGACGACGTATTCAACGAACTCGCGGGGCTTGCGGAGCCGCTCGCACACCAAAACAACAACAAGCTGGTCTGGCAATCCCGGCATGGCGGCGTAACCATGGTGGCCGACCGCATGAAGCTGCACCAGATCCTGCTGAATCTGATCGGCAACGCCTGTAAGTTCACTGAAAACGGTGTCGTCACCGTAGACTCGACCATATCCTCGCAGCAGGGCTGGAACTGGATTCACTGGCAGGTTCAGGACACGGGTATAGGGATTGCGGCAACCCAGCGTGAGAAGCTGTTCCGTCCCTTTACGCAGGTCGACGACTCGAACACACGCCGGTACGGAGGAACCGGCCTTGGCCTGGCGATCAGCCAGCATTTGTGCCTGCTGATGGGAGGGCATATCGATCTCGAAAGCGAGCCAGGAGTAGGTTCCACCTTCACGGTTCACCTGCCTTTGGGTCCGGAGAATAGCGCGTACGGCTCCGGAAACGAGGAGACAGAGGCCGGGTTGGCGCTGCAGGAACAAATTTCAGCGGGCTGACGATCTGAGCGCGGCAAGATAATCCCCAAAGTCTCACCAACTATTGCCGATAAGTCCAATTGAAGGTCTTGCGTCGAAGCGTTGACCGCAAGAAGGGAGCGCAGGTGGCTTTGAGAGAGACTGTCCTCGTCGTGGACGATGAGGAAATGAATCGGAACGCTTTGTCCCGGCGATTGGAACGGAGCGGATTTGACGTGGAGGTCGCAAACGGCGGCGCCGAGGCCCTGCTCAAAATCAGCGAGCGGCCGTACGACCTGATTCTGCTCGACCAGATGATGCCCGGCAAGTCCGGGGCGGATGTTCTTCGCGAAGTCAGAATGAATCACTCCCAGTCCACACTCCCCGTGATCATGGTCACGGCGGTAACCGACAGCAGCCGGGTGGCGGAGTCTCTGGATTCGGGCGCCAACGACTACATCACCAAGCCCGTGGATTTCGCCGTGGCGCTGGCGAGGATCCGGGCTCAGCTATCGCGGAAACACGCCGAAACCGCCCGCCGCGTAAGCGATGAACGATACGACCTGGTCGCTCGCGCCGCCAACGACGGCCTGTGGGACTGGGATCTCACCTCCAACCAGGTTTATTACTCATCGCGATGGAAAAGTATGGCAGGGTTAACCGATGCCGAAGTCGGCACTTCGCCCGAGGAATGGTTTTCGAGGGTCCACGCCGACGATGTGGTTGCCCTGCGGGCGGCCATTCAGCATCATCTGGAGAGTCAGTCGGAAGGCTTTGAAGTCGATTACCGGGTCAGACAAAAGAACGGGCTTTACAACTGGATGACCGGGCGGGGCATGGCGCTGAGGAATACCGAGGGACGGGCGCTGAGGATGGCCGGTTCGCAGAGCGACGCCACGCGGAAAAAGACGATCGATGAGCTCACCTGCCTGCCCAACCGTCTCTTGCTTCACGAGCGTCTCCGCGTGGCTATCGAACGCGCCCGGTCCGACTCTGCCAGCCGTTTCGCCCTGTACTTTGTCGATGTGGACCACTTCAAAGTCGTCAACGACACGCTGGGGCATGTGGCCGGCGATAAGCTTCTGGTGGAGTTCGCCGACCGTCTGCGGCGCGCAACCGATGGTACGAATTCGCTGGTGGCGCGCCTCGGAGGGGACGAGTTCGCGCTGCTGCTCGAAGATGTGGACGACAAGGCCGGGGCGACTGCCCTCGGCGCACGACTGATCGAAATGATGCTGCCTCCGTTTTTCCTCGGAGAACGTGAATTCTTCGTTTCGGCCAGCGTGGGAATCGTCATGTCCCGTGCCGAACATTCCACGGTGGAAGATCTGATCCGGGACGCCGATATCGCCATGTACGCGGCCAAGGCCGGTGGCCGGGGCCGCTGGGCGTTTTTCGACGACTCCATGCGCCAGACCGTGCTCGACCGTTTCCAGATTGAGACGGATCTGCGCACAGCCCTGGCCAAGGGACAATTCGTGGTTTACTACCAGCCACGCGTGAATCTCGAAACGGGACAGATCCGCGGATTCGAAGCGTTGTTGCGCTGGAACCATCCGCAACGCGGGATAGTCATGCCGGACGAGTTTATTCAGATAGCCGAAGAAACCGGAATGATCCGCGAAATCGGGCTTTGGGTGCTGGGCGAGGCTTGCGAACAAATTTGCCTGTGGAGGAAACAGTTTACCGGTCAGCCGTGGCTCGATGTTGCCGTCAACATCTCGCCCGTGCAGTTGCGCGACCCGGAACTGGTCGGGCAAATCGCTCAGATTCTGACCGAGACAGGCCTCGACGCGTCCGCGCTCCAGATCGAAATCACCGAAAGCGCGCTTCTCGAGAACCTGGATCAGGCTCGCGAAGTGCTGCAGACTTTGAAGGGGCTGGGAATCGGCCTGAAACTCGATGATTTTGGGACCGGGTATTCCTGCCTTCGGTATCTGTACCAGCTCCCGTTCGATACGATCAAGATCGATCGGTCCTTTGTGTCCAGGATCGACCAGAACGCCGATTCGGAAGAGCTGATCCGCACCATCGTATCGATGGCGCAAAATCTGGGGCTCGGGGTTATCGCGGAAGGGGTGGAAGACAAAGGATCCGCCGATTTTCTGAGGAGGCTGGGCTGTCAGTTCGGTCAGGGATTCTATTTCTCCCGGGCAGTGAATACGGAGGCCGCGGCAACAATGCTCGGGGCTCCTCGCGGACAATAACGCCTGAATCTCACACCTGAATCAATTCCCAAAGCACGCCGCCCGCGCTGGCCGGATGAACGAACACGTAGAGATGCCCTCCGGCGCCGCGCCGCGGTTTGTTCAACAGCTTCGCGCCGGAGATTTCCAGTCGCCTGGCTACTGCCACAAGGTCGCCGACCCGCATCGCGACGTGATGCAGTCCGGGCCCGCGTTTTTCGAGGAAACGCGCGATCGCGGAATCCGAAGACGACGCTTCAAGGAGTTCGATGCGCGACGGGCCGGCTTCGAGCATCGCGACGTGAACCTTTTCCTGCTCGACGGTTTCGCGCCCCAGCAGTTTCATTCCCATCTGATCGGTATAAAACGGCAGCGATTCGGCGAGCGAGCGCACCGCGATACCGATATGGTCGATCGCCCAGCCGGCATCGGGTTTTAGCGCGGCCTTCGGCGTTCGCTTTTCCAGATCGCTCACGAGGTCCGCGACGCCGGTGCCGTCGATCGCAACCGTGCGAAAAATCGGCGGCCGCTCTCGATCCGGCGTGAGCGAAAGCATGGCCTCAATTTCGTGAGCAGTTTGATCCGCGCCAGGCCGGTCGGCTTTATTGATCGCAAAGAGATCCGCGATTTCCATCATGCCGGCTTTGATGGCCTGGACGTCGTCGCCCATGCCGGGAACCAGCACGACGATGGTGACGTCGGCGGAAGCCGCGATATCCACTTCATCCTGGCCAGCCCCGACGGTTTCGAGGATGACGAAATCGAAACCCGCGCCGCGAAACAATCGCGCCAGAGCGGTGCTGGTTCGCGCGAGCCCGCCGTGCGCGCCGCGCGTTGCCATGGAGCGAATGAAAACGCCCGGATCGCCATCGTGCGCCTGCATGCGGATGCGATCGCCCAGAATCGCGCCGCCGGTCGACCGGCTGGAGGGATCCACCGCGACAATCGCAATGGTTTTCCCGCGCCGCCGCATTTCAGTCGCGAGCGCCGCGGCGAGCGAACTTTTCCCCGCACCCGGGGAACCTGTGATCCCGATGATCAGACCTTCGCCGTGCGGAAGATCGGCGGGAAGCGGACCGCCATTTTCGACGATTGTGGCCAGCCTGGCCAGTTCGCGCGGAGTCGGCATCGGCACCATCTGAGCGGCTAATCTTTCAGCAACTGGCGCGCGATCACCAGCCTCTGGATTTCGCTGGTGCCTTCGCCGATGGTGCAAAGTTTCACGTCGCGATAGAATTTTTCCACGGGATAATCCTTGATGAAGCCGTAGCCGCCGTGAATCTGCACGGCCTCGTTGGCAATCCAGACGGCGCTTTCCGAAGCAAACAGTTTCGCCATGGAAGATTCCTTCGTCACGCGCTTGCCTGCGTTGAGCAGTGTCGCAGCCTTGTAGGTCAGCAGGCGCGACGCGTCGATCTTCATCGCCATATCCGCCAGCTTGTGCTGGATGGCCTGAAATTCGGAAATCGGACGTCCGAACTGCTTGCGGAGTTTCGCGTATTTCAGCGCTGCATCGTAAGCTCCCTGCGCCATGCCGATCGAGAGCGCGGCAATGGAAATCCTTCCGCCATCCAGAATCCGCATGCTGTCGACGAAGCCCTCGTCCTGCTTGCCGAGCAACTGCGACGGGGGCAGGCGGCAATCGGTGAAAATGACGTCGCCCGTGGCGCTGGCGCGCAGGCCGAGCTTGTTCTCTTTCTTCCCGGCGCGAAATCCCGGCATGCCTTTTTCGAGAATGAACGCCGAAATACCGTGCTGCGCGGCGCTTCGGTTCGTCACCGCCATCCCGACGCAAACGTCTGCATAATGCGCGTTGGTGGTGAACGATTTCGCGCCGTTGATCACCCAGTCGCCGCCATCGCGCACCGCGGTGGTTCGGGTGCCCGCGGCGTCGGAGCCGGCTTCCGGTTCGGTCAGAGACCAGCAGCCGATCCATTCGCCCGAGGCGAGCTTTGGCAGATATTTCCGTCTCTGTTCCTCGCTGCCCGCCTTGTAGATGTGGTTGGAGCAGAGCGACGTGTGCGCGGCGACGATAATTCCGACCGAGCCATCGACGCGCGAAAGCTCCTCAATGATGATGGAATATTCGACGTAGCCCAGTTCCGCCCCGCCGTATTTCTCGGGGAAGATGGCGCCCATGTAACCGAGCTTGCCGAGCTTGCGAATCACTTCGAGCGGAAAGGTCTGCGCTTCGTCCCATTCCATGACGTGCGGCGCGATTTCGGCGGCCGCGAATTCCCGCACCGCGCGCCTTAGCTGGATCTGTTCGGGGGTGTACTCGAAGTCCACGATTCGATTATGGCAGCGGGCTGGCCCTCTATGCGGACGGACTCAATCCCGATCGAAGACCCGGTGCGAAACAACGCCAGATCGGCGCGTTCTCCAACGGTCAGGCCGTTTTGCCGGCCATTCAGGCCGATGATCCTGGCGGGGTTCACCGTTGCCATCCGAACCGCTTCAGCCAGCGTCACGCCGGCCATCCGCATCACATTCGCGATCGCATCGTTCATCTTCAGTGCCGACCCTGCGAGGCGATCCGTTCCGCTCAGCACCACGCGGCCGTCCGGAGTGAGATCGGCATCCTGTGCGCCGAGGCGATAGCGGCCGGAAGCGGCTCCCGCAGGTGCGGAAGCGTCAGTCGCCAGAATCGACCGCGAAACCGTCTTCGCGCGCAGCGCCGCGCGCAAAAACGCAGCTGGCAGATGGATGCCGTCCGCGATGAAGCTGGCGCTCAAACGGTCTTCGGCCAATTGATCCCAGATGTAATTGCGGATTTTCGGGAGCGTTGTGTGTCCCGCGTTCCCGATATGTGTGGACAGCGTGGCGCCGGCGTCAACGGCAGCGGCGATTTGTTCCGAATTCGCGCTGGTATGGCCGATACTCGCGGTCACTCCATCGCGCACGATCGCCCGAATGTATTGGATGGCGTCAGGCCAGTGCGGCGAGAGCGTAATGAGGCGAATCCTGTCATCAGTTGCCTCCTGCCAGCGCCGATATTCCGCCAGATCCGGAGCGCGCACCGAATCGAGTGGATGTGCTCCGCGCGGGCCGTCTTCCGGAGAAATGTGCGGGCCCTCCACGTGGAAACCCGCGATCACGGGACTCTGCACGCGCGCCAGATTGCGGAGACACGCGAGCATTTCACCCGGCGGACCGGTAATCACGGTGGGAAGGCAGCGGGTGACACCGGTCGAAACAATCCGCTCCAGCGCACGCTGAATTTCATCGGCCGACGCTTCAGGGCGATTG
>Ga0302320_10031729_pt1 | contig 10011 bp, 5 predicted proteins | sample Bog_T0_3_FD_202130 | JGI IMG/M metagenome (GOLD analysis project Ga0302320, IMG submission 202130) | Peat permafrost microbial communities from Stordalen Mire near Abisko, Sweden - Bog_T0_3 | ecosystem: Environmental > Terrestrial > Soil > Wetlands > Peat | place: Sweden: Abisko, Stordalen Mire...
CGTTCAGCGCAATTTGATGCTGGTGCGGCTGCGAGATGATCTGCCGTGCGATTTTGTGCCGGAAGCTTTGACGGAAAGGCCGGCGGACGCCGGCCGGCTGGCCGGGCTGTTCCGGCAGTGGGGTTTTAACGGTTTGCTCAAGGCTTTGGAAAAGCCGGAAGATGGGCGGCAGGCGCTGTTGATTTGAAATTTTTAAGAAGATGAATTTGCAACGCAGGAACCATGATTTGTTTTCGGTCAAACGCGCGAATCGCGTTTGGGCTGGCCAAAGAATTTTTGGACAAAATGCCAGGATGCGTTTAAACTCCGACATACCTTTTATGTTTTTGTTGTTTGCCCGCCGGGCTTTTATCTGTTTGTGTGTGGGGTTGCTCCTCGGGCTTCCCGCCGCTGTTTTTGGCCAGATCGGTTATTATTCGACCAACGGAACGGAATATGCCGTTATTGGCGTGCTTCCCGGCGACCAGGTTTTCCCCGATGCAGCAATCACAACGAATGGTGGCTTCGTGGTCTGGCAGGATAATGCCACGGACGGCAGCGGCTGGGGAATCAGCGCACGGCAGTTGGACAGCACCCTGTCCGGAACCTTGAGTCCATTCCGCGTTAATGTTCAGGGCACAAACGACCAGCAAAATCCGCGGGTTGCGTTGCTGAAAAGTGGCGGGGCGGTCTTCGTCTGGCAGGGCGGTCAGCAGGGCTACCAGCACATATTCGCGCGTTTTCTGACGCCGACAAACACGTTTTTGACCACCACTGACCTTGTGGTCAGCGCGTTCACCAACAATTTCCAGATCAATCCTGCGGTGGCCACGCTCAACAACAGTAACGTTGTCGTGGTGTGGGCGAGCTTTGACCAAGCGGGGTCCAGCAGCTTGCAGGATGTCTATGCCAAAATCCTTTCGCCCACCGGCCAGACCATCAGCAATGAATTTCTTATAAATCAGTTTACCTCCTACAACCAGCGCACACCGTCGGTTGCGGCCTTGGCAGGTGGCGGGTTTGTAGTCACTTGGGTTTCTGAACAGGAACGCGTGCTGACTCCAAATCTGGGTGCAAATGTGTCTTCTTCCACGGCGAATGCCGCCGTGACCCCCAGCATTGACATCTATGCACGGCTTTACGCGAGCAGTGGTGTGCCCAACGGCGGAGAATTTATCGTGAACACGGATTCCAATCCTTGTGCCAATCCTGCCGTGGCAGCAGCGGCCGACGGCGGTTTCATGGTAACTTGGGATGAGCGTGACATGGTGAATCTGACCAATGATCTGGATGTTTATGCACGGCCGTTTTCCAGTGCGGGCGTCGGCGGCACGACTTTGATCGTTAATTCGCATCTCTACGGCGCCCAATACGCGCCGCGTCTCAGCGCAATTGGCAGCGATTATCTGATTGTGTGGACCAGTTGGGGGCAGGACGGTTCCGCCGAAGGCGTGTTCGGACAATTTGTGCATAACAACGGCTTGCTGGTGGGCGGTGAATTTCAAGTCAACACCACCTCGATCAGCCGGCAAATCCACCCGCTGGTGGTCTCGGACGGCGCGGGCCAGTTTTTGGCGGTCTGGACGAGCTACACCGGCCAGCCGTACAGTTTTGATCTGTTCGCGCAGCGTTATCTCAATGATGCGGCGTTGTTGTCGCCGATGGCCGCACCGTTTGTTTATGCCCCGTTTAATCTGGTCGGCGGCGTTTATCAGCCGCAATTGCAAGTTTCCTGGCCGCCGCTGCTGGGCATTCCCGTATCCAGCTATTTGGTTTATGTGGACGGTGCGGTGACCAACATGGCAGCGACCTCCAGCAACGTCTGGGTGATGACCGCCTCGAACGGTTTGACCGCCGGCAGCACACATACATTTCAAGTGAATTATGTGACCACCGATGGGTTCAGTCCGGCACTCTCGCCATCTGCCAGTGGTACGACTTGGGGCGCTGGCAACTACTATGGCATTCCTTACGAGTGGATGGCGGGTTTCTTTGGCGGCTATATTAACGGCACATATCACACCAATTTCTGGCCGGCCAATGTGAACGTGCCGCTGGCTCCCGGCGGTTTGAGCCTGTTGCAGGTATTCTTGAGCGGTGGCGATCCGTACGATTCCAGCACCTGGTTGCGTTCGACATTGACTTCCACGTCACAGGGAATGTACTTGAGCTGGAATACGCAGCCCGGCTTGACTTATCAGGTGCAAACTATGCCGAACCTGGCAGGGTGGACCAACTTGGGCGCGCCGCGGTTTGCGGCGGGCACCACTGATTCAATTTTTGTCGGCGGCGGTTCTTCGGGCTATTACCGTGTCTTGTTGTTGCGTCAATAAAATGAGCAGTATGTTGCAATCACTCAAAAAAATCTCGTGGGTTTTTTTGCTGGCCTTCGGCCTGCAAAGTTCGTGGGCGTTCTCGTTGATCGGTCCCGTTACGATGGGCGACGCATGGCAGGTGGAGGACATCGGGTTCAACCCGATCAACGCTATTGATGGCACTTCCGTCGTTGATTTTATCGATCCTTATAGTGACGGGCCAAAAAACATCGGTGAATTGTATCGCCGTAACACACCGGTCCTCTATTACGCCTGCGACGCCAATTTTTTGGATTACTTTGACACGACCGGGGCCTCGGCGGTTGACCAGGCAATTGCCATCATCAATAACAGCGTGACGAATAACAGCCTGGGTACCCTGGACGGCTACAGCAGTGCGCTCACGGAATTCCCGCTGAATTCAGAGTCCGTAAATTATCAGGCGTTTGCCGTGGGTTTGCTTGATTTAAAATCGGAAACGATGGCCCTGATGATGGAGCAACTCGGACTGGCTGATCCGGTGCGTTATACGTGGGTTCTGCATAATCGAGCACATGCGGGAAACATAGCTTGTCCCGTCGGTGAGTATTATCAGGTCGTGATGAGGAATTTTGATATTACGGCCACTACGCCGCCGCTTTCACCACCTTATGTCAATGGGACGAGTTATTCGCCTTATGTCAATGGGACGCTTTTTACCTATCTCATTGAAGAAATCTGTCAGCATCCACCCGCCGGACCCCTGGCGGACGCATCCGAACGTACCGCTGACCCTTTGGCGATCAATCCGCCGGTCGCCTCCTTGCAGGAGGAACCCTTGTTCACCGGCGCCTTTTTTACCGGGCTGACACGGGATGACATGGCCGGTCTGCGGTATTTGCTTACCACCAACAATATTCTTTTTGAGTCGCCAACCCCGGGAAGTGTTTTGTTGAGTTCCACCCAGTCGGGCGGCGTCAACTACGGCGCGCCCTTCCCGCTGTTCACGTCCGACCTGACCGCCTTTGTTCTAGCCACCCAGCATACGGATCCGGTCACCCTGTCCAATCTATATCCGGGGCTCATCATCACCAGCTCATCGCAAAGTTTTTCGGTGGCGGTGACGCCGAACGTTGTTACTTACTTGACCAACATGATTGGCGCGCCGGTTGGGTCGCTAATTCAGGTCACTGTTACGAATAGCTTTACCTACACGGTGGTGACAAACTATGTGTATACTTTTGCCAATGTCGTCACCAATACCTACCAGCCCACCAGCACTGCCACGCTGGTGACAACAAATGTTGGACCCCTTAACGGCGCCCCCATCAACTCACCACTGCATACCAATGTCACAAGCCAGAATATCACGCTCAATGTGCCGTCGGGCGATTTCTATATTCTGACCAATACCTGCGGTCCAAATCTGATTTTGAGCAATCTCGCAACCATTGGGCCGTTGGTAGCGACGAACCAGTTGATTCTTATCGCCAGCAATTCGGCAGGTTTGTTGTTTTCCCAAAGTGAGCTGACTTATTCGACCACCCACATTTTGTTGGTTGAGCCGGTTGTTTGTGCCGCGAGCGGCGGCGGGACTTCGACCAATTCCCCGGGCTTGTATGAGGGCATTGGCAAAATCCAGTTTGTGAAGACCAGTTTTGATTCGCTGCTTGGACAGTTTTACCAGCCCATCACGAACACATACTCGGAGGTGGTGGTCATCAATAGCCAGGCGGTCAATCAGACTTTCCAGCGCGTGGTGACGGCACCGGATGTGCTTTTTACGGCTCAAGATCTTCTCCCTGGTCCTGCTGCAGCTAACTCTATCGAACCAATATTCAACCGTACTGAACTCAAATTTGACACCAATCATGTTGGGACGGGACTTGACGGGCCGGGTGTGATCAATCCCACCTCCACCATCATTTTCGACAAGGTCGGGCCTGTGTTTTATAATACCCAGCTGGCTAATTTGGGTTTATCCCAGGCAATTTTGGATACTTTTGTCTGGGGTTCATTCGATGGGTCAACAAATGATCCGGTCGTTTATCCGAACAGCGCCAGCTTGTCCAATCTGGTTAGTCAGGTTCTGGTGCAGATCACCCCGGTCACTTTGCCGGTCGGAACCAATCACGTGGTGTATCCTGCCACCAGTTTTGTCGCGACAGGCGGGGCTTTCTCGCCACCTTTCAGCTGGTCGCTGGTGCCGGGTTCGGGCGGCTTGCCGGCGGGCTTGAGTTTGTCGTCCGGGGGCGTAATTTCCGGCACGCCAACCCAAACCGGTATATTCGATTTTACCATCCAGTTGACGGATTCTTTGTTCCGAACCGTGACTTGGAATTATGCCATAACCATCAATTAACCGTGTTTTCAATGAAATCAGCTTTTAAATTCGCAGAATGGCTTGGAAAAAAGCTGTCGTCGGTTTTTTTAGGAAGCCTGCTGGCAATGCCAATTGCCGCCGGCGCGCAGTCGGGAACCTATGTCAGCCCGTCCATTGTCAACTCACCGCCCCAGGTTGATGCGGCTAATTTTATTAATGCCGGCATTTGGAACATCGCCACAGCCCCTTACCCTTTCCAGACGTTTAACACCCTGAACTATACCAACACGGGCACGATGAACGGGGCAGTTGGCTGGGAGTTTGATGAGGGTCCCAACCCTCCCGGTGTGCGTGGCTGGTCGGCAAATTTTTTCAACGACAATAATGCTGCCATTACGGCATCGGACTTGACGTTTTTTTTAATACAAAATGATCCTGTCACCGTGAGCTATTTGCTGGTATCGGCAACCAATCTTGTGAACAAAGGCACGCTACAGGCCGGTCCAAACGGCAAACTTGTCTTGAATGGTTCAGAGGTGAATTTAAGCCGTAGCTTTATTGACATCACCCCGATCGTGGGAGCCGGCAGCGACAATGGCAACATCACGAATTTTACGGGAGACACGGCCATCTATGACGAATATTGGTCCGCTGGAACCAACACCTTCACTCAATATGGTTCGCCTTGGGACGGAACAACGGTGGGAATGTTCACCGCTCATGGAGTTGGTGAGCCTTGCGCGGTATTGAATGCGTTTGTGTCCATCGGGCCGCTCGTGCCGCAGGTGGCTGATTCATACAGCAACAACCTGAATCCGTTTATATTAACAACCACTAATAGCGATTTGATTGGAACTCAAAGTTATATTGTGTATTCCAACTCTGTTCGTCAGGCGATCTTTGTTTTCGTCAATGATACCAATATTATTCCGACCACTCATTTTGTCCTTAGTTTGGGACCATCGAACATTTTTCTCCCCATGGCCGTGCAATTGGCCACGGTATCTACAAACGTCGTAACTTTGACCACCCAAACCAACACGCTTTATGTGGTTGATAATCTGGCGGCCGTTGGCACTAATGGCCCGTTGGCGGTTAACACGTTTTTAAACCCGGGGGCTGCTTGCACCGACCCGACCTACCGTCCAAACAGTGTCATTGTATCCCGGCTTGACCCCGGAGGCCTATTTGCCTTGGGTGCTCATGGCTTTGGGCCGCCGTCCGGCACTTTTTTCTATGACCCTTTGACGTTCTCCAACTTTGTTGCCACCGTCAGGGCCGATGCTTATTCCGCCTTGGTTGACAATCTCGCCGGGGAGCCGCCGCCGGGATTTTCCATAACCAACGCACCGGGTAAAATTGAGATTAATGCTAAGGATTTGGATCTTTCCAGGACGCGAATGAGCGCTGCCTCCGTAATTATGATTCAAGCGAGTAATTTAGTCGGCAGTGCCGGTGCCGTCGTTGATTGCCAGAATTTAATTTACAATCTCGGCTCGACCAACGGCTCGCTGAACGTTGTGAATCTGGCGGTTCAAAATGTCCACCGGCTCCAAGGAACAATTAACGAGTGGAGCGGCTTTTGGACCAATCACATGCTGAACGTCTATACTAATTATGTCACCAATTCTGTGTCGGGAGGTGCCATGCGCTCCGATTTGACGAATTCCGTTGAGATGGATCTGGCCATAACGGTCGTGGACGCGGGCGCCCTTCAGACGACGATCCCAGTAGATGTCCTGAATTTGACGCTGCACAGCACGAACATGGTCGTAACCGATTTCATGCAGGTTTCGCAAAACCTGTTGCTTGACGGGCAAAGCCTGACCATTCAAGGAGGACTCACTCTCTACAATGTGCTCCAAAACTGGATCAGTGCCAATGCGCCAACTTTGCGTTTCTTCACCAATAATGGGTCACTGCAAATTCCCAACTCGGCGCATTTTGGCGACGATCGCGCAACGGATTATGCGGATTTTGTGAATCATGGGTTTATTTTCGCGGGCGGTCAGAACATTGACAGCGATTATCTGGAAATCAGCGGCGGCACCAATCAAGCGAATGCCGCTGATTTTACGGCTTATTGTCAAACCGGTCTGGTGATGAATGCCACCATTGCTGCCGTTGGCAATGTCCAATTTTTTGCCAATTCGCTGACGATTGACCCCTCAACTTTGTCGGCCGGCGGCCCGCTGAATTTCACCGTGACCAATGTGTTGACGGATGGTGGCATTGCCGGGAATGCCTTCAACTGCACAAACGGGTTCAATTTGTTGATCAAACCGGCTGCCGGCGGCCTGTTGGGAACCACCCTTACCGACACCGCCTTGCAACAGGACGAGGTGGATCATGTCTGGGCAGGTCAGGATTTTGGAACCAATGCCGCCGGTTATTTGAACAACGCCGCCATTGGCACATTGATTTTGAATCAAGACGCAAACAATGGTTTTTTCACACCGCTTTTCTATTTTGCCGGGGCCGGCACCGGGAATGGCCTTTACGTCAGCAATCTTGATTTGTCCACGTTGACGGATTACACCAACGAACTGGAGATCAATCCCAACCTGACCATTTATTTTGCCGCTGCAACGCTCAACTCGGACGTTAAAATCGCACCTTTCCCAAGTGCGTCGGCATTTTTGGATGGCAAGTTTGGCGGACATCTGCGCTGGGTGCAGGGCTTGGTTGCTCCGCAGACCACAAAAATTTCCGGGGCAATCGTTTCCGGGGGCAAATTTCAATTTGGCTTGACCAGCTCTACCGGTTCTTCCGGTCAAACCAACATTGTTCAGGTTTCAACCAATCTGACCAGCTGGTTGCCGGTTTACACCAATGTTGGTTCGTTGACGTTCACCGACGCCGCCGCAAATATCTATCCGCGCCGCTTCTATCGCGTGATGACTTTGCCCTGAAGTTTTCAATTATTAATGAAAGTCCTCGGTTTGACCGGCGGCGTGGGGATGGGCAAATCCACCGCCGCCGGTTTTCTTTTGTCGCAGGGTGTCCGCGTCGTGGACACCGATGCGCTCGCCCGTCAGTTTGTCCAGCCCGGCAAACCCGCCCTCGTTGAAATCCAGGCCGCCTTCGGACAAACCCTGGTTGCGCCTGACGGCCATCTGCGCCGCGACGAACTTGCCCGGATTGTCTTTGCCGATTCCGCCGCGCGCCAGAAACTCGAGGCCATCCTGCATCCGCGCATCTTTGCCGCGTGGCGCGCGCAGATCGAAATCTGGCGCGGGGAAAACCAGCCGCATGCCGTGGTCGTGATCCCGCTCTTGTATGAAACCAAGGCCGAAACCTGGTTTGACAAAATCATCTGCCTCGCCTGTTCCGCCGCTGCCCAGCAGCAGCGCCTGCTGGCGCGCGGCTGGACGGCGGATCAAATCCGGCAGCGCCTCGCCGCGCAATGGCCGGTGGAACAGAAAATTGCCCGCGCCGATTTCGTGGTCTGGACCGAAGGCGCGATTGCCGCGCATCAGCAGCAGTTGGAACAAATTCTGAAAAAACTGTGATTATTCTAAATTCGTATCAAATTTTGCATTTGGGAAGCATATAATCCCGTCTGTATATGTCACCAGTACTGGTGACTGGCTGGGGACGCAAGTTGGTGTATTGTGATTGTGTTGATGACAGTGGTCATCAATGAAAAATTTAAGTGTTGTTCTTAAGAGGCCGGAGTAGTGTCCGGCCTCTTTTCTTTTGCTGACAGGCCATTCGGGCTGCCGCCGCAGTGTTTGTAACCTCTTTTTAACATCCCTTTTCAATCTGGCTCCGGTATTGTCGTCGTTCATGATTAATGTCTCGGGTCTTTTGGCGAGTGCGGCGGTCGTGCTGCGTTTGATGCTGGGCTCCACGGCGCAGGCCGGGGAAACAAACACCGTTCTGTTCACCGACCATTTTGAACGGGGCTTGGAGGGTCGCTGGCAGCCGGTGAAATTCATGGGGCTCACGCCCACGGTTTATTCCGTGGTTCCCGACGGTTCCAACACTTGTCTCCGCGCCTCGGCCACCAATTCCAACTCGGCCTTGATGGCGAAGTTGAACCTCAAGCCGCCGGCGCATTTGTTTGTGAGCTGGCGCTGGAAGATTGATCACACGCCGCCCGGCGCTTCGGATCGCATCGTTCATGACTATGACCACGCTGCGCGGGTGATCATCGCGTTTGATACCTTCATCGGCCCGCCGCGCAGCATTGATTATGTCTGGGCCAACACGGAACCCATCGGCACGACCATGTCGCATCCCTTGACGGGCCGCGCGCAAATGCTGGTGCTGGAATCCGGCAACGGACGGGCGGGGGAATGGATCACGGAGGGACGCGATGTCACGGCGGACTGGCGGCGGCTGTTTCCCGGCCGGGCCATACCCAAAATCGTCGGCATTGGTGTCCTGACGGATTCTGATAGCACCCACACGCAGGTCACGGCATATTACGGAAGTATTGAATTGGATTCCGGCCAATGAAATCATAACCGCGTCCTTTGAAGCTTTAAAATCCATGGCCCTGACCCGTCCCGATAATTCCGCCTCCAAACTGCTCTCGGCCTTTAACCTGGGCGGTCTGCCCTTGCGCAACCGCGTGGTCATGGCGCCGCTGACCCGCGCCCGGGCCGGCAGCGAACGCATCCCGAACGATTTGATGGCGGAATATTATGGGCAGCGCGCCTCCGCCGGACTCATCATCGCCGAGGCCACGGTCGTCTCCGCGCAGGGCATTGGCTGGGTGGATTCACCAGGCATTTACAACGCGGCGCAGGAGGCCGGGTGGCGGGAACTGGTTGCGGCGGTGCATGCCAGGGGAGCGCCGATGTTTCTCCAGCTCTGGCATTGTGGCCGCGCCTCGCACAGCAGTTTTCACGACGGTGCGCCGGCAGTGGCCCCTTCCGCAATCATGATCAATGGCGACTATTTGCACACGCCCAACGGCAGACAGTCTTATGAGAAACCGCGCGCCTTGGAAACTGCCGAGGTCGGACGAACGGTGGAAGATTATCGCCGTGCGGCGGAGCGCGCCTGGGCCGCTGGTTTCGACGGCGTGGAAATCCACGCCGCCAACGGCTACCTCATAGATCAGTTTCTCCAGTCCAAAACCAACCAGCGCACCGACCGCTATGGTGGCAGCCTCGAAAACCGGTTCCGGTTCCTGCAGGAAATTGTGTCGGCGATTGCCACCGTCTGGCCGGCAAACCGGATCGGGGTGCGTCTGTCGCCCAACGGAAATTTCAACGACATGGGCTCGTCGGATTTTCGGGAGACCTTCACCCATGCCGCCCGGCAGTTGAACACATTTGGGCTAGCCTATCTGCACGTCGTGGACGGGCTGGCGTCGGGTTTTCATGGACTGGGCGAGCCGATGGTGCTGTCCGAATTCCGCGCCATGTTTGACGGGCCGTTGATGGGCAACTGCGGCTACAC
>Ga0302320_10031730_pt1 | contig 10011 bp, 10 predicted proteins | sample Bog_T0_3_FD_202130 | JGI IMG/M metagenome (GOLD analysis project Ga0302320, IMG submission 202130) | Peat permafrost microbial communities from Stordalen Mire near Abisko, Sweden - Bog_T0_3 | ecosystem: Environmental > Terrestrial > Soil > Wetlands > Peat | place: Sweden: Abisko, Stordalen Mire...
GCGCCTCTCGGCGGAAGCGGACGCGCGCGGAGAAAAGGAGCTCGCCAATCATTTCCGCGAAATCCAGTCTCAGGAAGGCGTGCACGAAGACGAATTCGTGAAAGCCGTCGACAAGGCGCTCGCGTCGCACTGACCGACTGTCGCCGGTCGGGACGCCCCTCCGCGACCGCCCCCCGCGAGGGCAAGGGAACCGGCGGCGGGCTTCGTCGGATCACGCCCCCGCGAACGATTCCGGAAACGCCAGTTCGTGACGGTTGCGCCATTCGGGTCGCACGTAGTTCACAATCAGCGACCGGCGCACGCCGACGATTTTCCGGCGGTGGAAGCCGTGCCAGGTGTCGGCGCCGGGGATGAAGATCAGGCCGGCGTTGCGACGATAGGGCGTAGTCATCACCAGCGTCATGTCGCCGTCGAGAATGTCCGTGCCCCAGGCCTCGCTGCCGGGATCGTCGGAGAGATAGATCAGCATCGTGAACATCTTGGCGCCGATATCGGTGTGCGGCTCCAGCCAGAACCCATCGGTGTCGAGGCAATATTCGATGCGCAGGAAACTCTCGCGCAAGTCGAGGTCGCACAGGCGCTCGAGCTTCGCCACGACCGCGTCGCTCTGCAACGCGCCGGCGAGCGCGTCGCAAACGGGATGCTTGTCCCGCGCCTCGACGCCGAAGAACAGGCGCGACGAATTGTGGGTCTCGCGCCGGCCCAGCGTGTCGTCGATCTTCGGCGCCGCGACGGGCAACGCGTCGAGCCCCACGCAGGTCCCGTCCGGCAGCATCTTTTCCGGAAGCCAGTGCCGAAAGGGCTTCGCGCCGAAATAGGTCGCATCGAAACTGGCGATCAGGCTCGCCGCGATTCGCCCCGCATCAACCACGCGCGCCCCCTGCTTGCTTCGCCGGCTTCAACCAGGCGGCGGCTTGTTTGACGCGCGCAGACACCCGATGCCGGAACAATTCGCGCTTCGCCGCGAAGTCGGTGGTCATCCAGTTGATCATGACGTACCGCCGCACGCCCTCGTAGGGCTCGTGGCCGTGATAGGAGCGATGGGAGCGGCGGAACGCGATCATCGTGCCCGCCTCGGGCGAGACTTCGCCGATCATGTCGTTGAGGTCGGTCGGCGAACGCAGCAACCGCAACCGCCCGCCCTTGGCCTCCCAGGCGTCGTTGAAATAGATCAGCACCGTTATGAGCTTGGTCTCGCTGTCGGTGTGGATGCGTCCGTCCTTGGCGGCGCAGCGCCCACGCACAGTGATCATCTGCGGACGGCCGACGAGATTGACGCCGAACTTCTCCGAGAACGCCTTGGCGACCTCGACGCTCCGCAACTCCGCGATCAAATCGCGGAAGCGCTGGCCCGGCGACGTCGCCTCGACCGGCAGCAGCCCGGAATCGGCGATCACGGGGAAATCCGCGCGGATGGACTCGGCGTCAGCGACGCGAATCGCGTTCGGAACGACGGTGAAAGTGAAGGGATCGCGCACCAACGGCGCGGCGCTCAGCGCCTCGAGATCCAGCAACGGCATCGGGTTCCTCCCTGGGAGCACTCGACGCCGATACAGGGCCGCGTCGCGCGGCGGCTGATCCAGGTCAATATCAATACGCGACGATGTGTCGCGGGTGCGTCAAATCGCGCTAGCCGCGTCCAGCGCCGCGACATCCCCGGCGCTCAATTCCACCCGCGTCGCCGCAATCAGGCTCTCCACTTGCGCCAGCGAGGTCGCGCTGGCGATCGGCGCCGTGACGCCTTGGCGTTGGATGATCCAGGCGAGCGCGATTTCGGCGGGTTTGGCCTTGTGGCTCGCCGCGAGGGCGTCGAGCGCGTCGAGAACGCGGAAGCCGCGCGGGTTGAGGTAGCCCTTGACGCCGCCGCCGCGCGCGCTCCCCTTCAGATCGACTTCGCCGCGATATTTGCCCGACAGAAAGCCCTTGGCGAGGCTGAAATAGGTGATGACGCCGATGTCCTCGGCGACGCAGAGATCGCGAAGCGCGCCTTCGAAGCCGGCGCGATCGTAAAGGTTGTATTCGGGCTGCAAGACTTCGTAGCGCGGCAGACCCTTCGCCCTGGCCGCATCGAGCGCCGCGCGCAACTGGGCGGCGTCGAGATTGGAGGCGCCGCACCAGCGGATCTTGCCGGCGGCGATCAGCTTGGAATAGGCGCCGAGCGTCTCCTCATGGGGGGTCGCCGGGTCCGGAAAGTGCGAGAGATAGAGGTCGATGCAATCGATTTGCAGTCGCTTCAACGAAGCCTCGACCGCCTCGGCGATATATTTGGCCTTGAGGCCCTGCTTGCCCGGCCCCATCGGCGAGCCGACCTTGGTGATGACAACCGTGGACGAGCGCTTGCCCCGCGCTTTCATCCATTCGCCGAGGATCGTCTCCGATTCGCCGCCCTTGTTGCCGGGGACCCAAGCCGAATACACGTCGGCGGTGTCGACGGCGTTGAGGCGGGCGGCGGAGAAACGATCGAGCAGATCGAACGAGGTCGCCTTGTCGGCGGTCCAGCCGAACACGTTGCCGCCGAACACGAGCGGCGCGATGTGGAGATCGGTGCGTCCGAGGCGGCGATGCGGCATGGCGGGTCTCCGAGTGATTACAATCCGTCGTTGACGTCGGTCAGCGAGAAATCCGCGCCCTTGAACAGCAGCGGCGCGCGCAACGCCTTCGCGCAGGCATAAGCGAAACAATCGCCGAAATTGAGGTCGGCGGCATGGCCGACGAATTTGCCAAATATCTTGCCCGCGTCGAGAGCGCCCCGGCCGATCTCCGGCGTGATGTCGATGGAGCGAGCGTTCAAGGCGGCGATGAAATCATCCACCGCGAGTTCGGCGAGTCGCAACGATTCCGCGCGGCTCTTTTGCGCGTCCCGCCTGGCTCGCGCCAACGCGACCGTCGCTTCGAAACGCGCCAGCGGCGAGACATGGAAGGCGCCTTGATGCTGGGCGAGCCTCGCTTCCAATTCATCCGCCAGATCCTCTTCGTTGAGGATCGCGACGATCGCGGAAGCGTCGATGAACATCGTCAACCGCCCCAGAGGTCGTCGGAGAAGCGCTTCATGTCGAAGTCTTTGCGGCTCGGCCCGATCTCTCGCGCCTTGGCCTTCGCCGCCGCGAGGCGTTCCGCCAACGGCAGATCTTCCCGCGCGCGCGCGATCTCGTGCGTCAACGCCCGCCGCACGGCTTCGGTTTTGGTGCGCACGCCGATCAGCGCCTGTAGCTGCGAGGCAAGCGTGTCCACGTCGTCGTCTCGGATATAGAGCGGCATGAATATTCCATTATCACGGATGGGATATTCACTCAAGATCGCGAACGCGCCCGCTCACGGCACCACGCGCACCGCGCCGCGCGCGGCGCTGGTCGCGAACGCGGCATAGGCCCGCAGCGCCTGCGAGACGTTGCGCTTCCTCGGCTTGGCCGGCTTCCAGGCGGCGGCGCCCTTGGCCTCCATCGCCGCGCGGCGATGGCTGAGAACCTCCTCCGACACCAGCAGTTGGATCGAACGCGCGGGGATGTCGATGGCGATGCGGTCGCCCGCCTCGACCAATCCAATCAGCCCGCCCTCGGCGGCTTCCGGCGAGACATGGCCGATCGACAGGCCCGAGGTGCCGCCGGAGAAGCGCCCGTCGGTGATCAAAGCGCAGGCTTTGCCGAGGCCCTTCGATTTCAGATAGCTGGTGGGATACAGCATCTCCTGCATGCCCGGACCGCCGCGCGGCCCCTCGTAGCGGATGACGACGACGTCGCCCGCGACCACGCCGCCGTTGAGAATCCCGGAGACGGCGTCGTCCTGGCTCTCGAAGATCTTCACCGGCCCCTCAAACTTGAGATTGCCGTCATCGACGCCCGCCGTCTTCACGATGCAGCCGTCGATCGCCACGTTGCCGTAGAGCACCGCGAGCCCGCCGTCGCGCGAGAACGCGTGTTCGAGATCGCGGATGACGCCGTGGCCGCGATCCTCGTCGAGGCTCTCGTAGCGCGAGGCCTGGCTGAACGCGACCTGCGTCGGCACGCCGCCCGGCGCGGCGGCGAAGAACTCGCGCGTCGCGTTGCTGGTCGAGCGCTTGATGTCGTTGCGCGCCAGCGCATGCTCCAGCGACTCCGCGTGCACCATCGTCACGTCGCGATTGAGCAGGTGGGCGCGATCGAGCTCGCCCAGAATGCCGGGGATGCCGCCGGCGCGATGCACGTCCTCGACATGCACGTTGGCGACCGACGGCGCGACCTTGCACAACACAGGCACGCGGCGCGACAGCCGGTCGATGTCGGCCATGGTGAAGTCGATCTCGGCCTCGTGCGCGGCGGCGAGCAGATGCAGCACGGTGTTGGTCGAGCCGCCCATCGCGATGTCGAGCGTCATCGCGTTCTCGAACGCCTTGAAACTCGCGACGTTGCGCGGCAGCACGCTCTCGTCGTTCTGCTCGTAATAGCGCTTGGCGAGATCGACGATGAGATGGCCCGCCTCGACGAACAGGCGCTTGCGGTCGGCGTGCGTCGCCACCACCGTGCCGTTGCCCGGCAGCGAAAGGCCGAGCGCCTCGGTCAGGCAGTTCATCGAATTGGCGGTGAACATGCCCGAGCAGGAGCCGCAGGTCGGGCAGGCCGAGCGCTCGATCGTCGCGACCTCCTCGTCGCTGACCGCGCTGTCGGCGGCGGCGACCATCGCGTCGATGAGATCGACCTTCTTGATCTTGCCGCCCGCCATCACCTTGCCGGCCTCCATCGGGCCGCCCGAGACGAACACGGCGGGGATATTGAGCCGCAGCGCCGCCATCAACATGCCGGGCGTGATCTTGTCGCAATTGGAGATGCAGACCAAAGCGTCGGCGCAGTGCGCGTTGGCCATGTATTCGACGCTGTCGGCGATGATCTCGCGCGACGGCAGAGAATAGAGCATGCCGTCGTGGCCCATCGCGATGCCGTCGTCGACCGCGATCGTGTTGAACTCTTTGGCGATCCCGCCCGCCGCCTCGACTTCGCGCGCCACGAGTTGACCGAGGTCCTTCAAATGAACGTGACCGGGCACGAATTGGGTGAAAGAGTTGACGATCGCGATGATCGGCTTGCCGAAATCGCCATCTTTCACCCCGGTCGCGCGCCAAAGACCGCGCGCGCCCGCCATGTTGCGGCCGTGGGTGGTGGTGCGAGAGCGGTAGGCGGGCATGGGACTGGCCTTTTGGGGATGCGAAGGGGCGCGTTGTCGCAAATTGGCGAGGCGGGGGCAAGGTCTCCTTCTCCCCCGTTCGCGGGTGAAAAGGGCGCACGAAGCGCCGAAGACAAGGGCTCTTCGCCCGAAATAAAGCCCTCGCGCCATCGCGAGCCGCCTCACCTTATCCATTCAAGCGCGTTGCGCAATTCCGCGCCCTTTCGCGAAATCCGGTCGACAACGCGTCCCGGTTGATGTGAAGTCGTGGCGGCGAACCCATGGGTTCGCCGTTTCGCCTCGACGAAGGCGAACGCCTCGGAGGATCGTTTATGGTTCGTAAATCGATTTTGGCCCTGGCGCTGTTGGGCGCCGCCTCCCTACCCCTGGAGGACGCCGCGCAAGCCGCCGTCGCCGCGGGCCTCGCCGGCGGAACGCCTCGTGTTTCGCAGGTCCAGCTCGCGCAATTCAATCCGCTGGATATTCCCGCCGCCATCGTCGGGGGGGTCGTCGGGGAGCTCGTGTTCGGGGGGCACAACTATTGCTGGTATGACGACGGCTGGCAGGGTCCCGGCTACTATTGGTGTGGCTACGGCTATTCCGTCGGCTATGGCTACGGCGGCGGCGACGGCTGGCATGGCTGGCGCGACCATCGCCGCTGGGAGGGCCAAGAGCACGGCCACGGCGGCGGCGATCATCACGACGGCGGCGGCCAGCATCACGACGGCGGCCAGCATCACGACTTCGGCGGCCAACATCACGATGTCGGCGGTGGCGGCGGCCAACATCACGATGGCGGTGGCGGCGGCGGCCAGCATCACGACGGCGGGGAGAGGCCTAAGAATAATTGAGCGGACCCGGGCGATGTGAAGCTCGGTTCCGATCCCGGCTTCGGCGCCGGTTCGGCGCCGAACGCCATGGCCGGCGCGCCGCTCGAGGAGCGCGTATCCCCGTGTCGAGTCCAAACACCGTCATCATTGGCGCCGGTCCCGCGGGGCTCGCCGCGGCGGGGGCGCTGAAAGCCAAGGGCGCCGAGCCGATCCTGCTGGAAAAGGCCGACAACGTCGGCTCGGTCTGGCGGCGCCATTACGATCGGTTGCATCTGCACACCGATCGCGCGCATTCCGGGCTCCCGGGTCTGCCGATGCCGGCGAGCTACCCCCGCTATCCCTCACGCCAGCAATTCGTCGATTACCTCGAGGACTACGCGCGAAAATTCGCGCTCACGCCCCTCTTCGGCGTGCGCGTCAGCGCCGTGCGCCGCGAGGCCGGGAGATGGCGGGTCGAGGCGGGCGAAAAAGTCTGGCGCGCCGCCAACGTCGTCGTCGCGACCGGCTCGGCGGATTTCCCTTACGCGCCCACCTGGCCGGGGCAGGAGACGTTCCAGGGCCAGATCCTCCATTCCAGCGGCTACAAGAACCCGACGCCTTTCGGGCGCCAGCGCGTGCTCGTCGTCGGCTTCGGCAATTCGGGCGGCGAGATCGCGCTCGACTTGGCGCAGGCGGCGATCGACGTGACGCTGGCCGTGCGCGGCCCGGTGCGTGTGCTGCCGCGCGATCTGCTCGGCCTGCCGATCCTGACCTGGGCGATCGGGCAGTCGTTTCTGCCGGCGCGCGTTTCCGACGCGCTGAACGCGCCGGTCATTCGTCTCGCCCTCGGCTCGCTCGAAGCCCTAGGCCTGCGAACCGCGGCCAAGGGCCCGCGCCAGATGGTCGAGGAAGACGGCCGGGTGCCGCTGCTGGACATGGGAACGATCGCGAAAATCCGCGCGGGGGCGATAAAGGTGCGCGGCGCGATCGATCGCTTCACGCCCGACGGCATCGTCTTCGCCGACGGGACGGCCGAGCGCTACGACGCGGTCATCCTCGCCACCGGCTTTCACCCCGACCTGCGCGCGCTCCTGCCCGACGCCGCGGACACGCTCGACGCCGCCGGCCAGCCGCGCGTCAGCGGCCGCTCCGCCGCCGCGCCGGGACTTTTCTTCTGCGGCGCGAAGGTGGTCGCGACCGGCCAGTTACGCGAGATCGGCATCGAGGCGGAAAGGATCGCGGAGCTGGCGACGCGGCGGGCCTGACATCCGCTCATCGCGGGCTCAACGTGGATCCTTGTCCGCCCAACTCAACGGCTCGACCGTGACCTGAATGGCGTTCACGTTCGCGGCATCCCAGTATTGCCCGTGCGAACCCGGGCCCACCATGAAAAAGAGATCGCCAGCGTAGAAGATATCGCGGCACGAGTTTCCGGTCAGCGGGTTGAAATTGTAGTTGTAGGGCGAGTCTTTCTCGGTCCCCACCGCATCCTTGTCGGCCACGAGGTCGAGCAGGCTGATCGCGTAAACCGTCCCGTATTTATTGCCGGAATCGACATAATTTCCGTCCGTGCAGATGCGCGCGCCGCGGGTCGGCGGCAAAGGCGGCTTCGTCGCGAAATCCGCGAACTTCAGCCAGCAGTAGCGCGCATAGTAATCGCCGTTGGGCGCGGGACCGCTCACGGGCGGAAACGCGCCGCCGGCGGCGCCATCCGGGTACGGCGCGCAGGCGACGGATATCGACTTGGGCTCCCCGACCTTTACGTCGTGTTCATGTCGCTTGGGGACCCGCGCCGGAGCGGGCGCTGGAGCCCCCACGGTGTTGAGGAACGCCAGCGGAGGCGCGGTTCGCTCGAGGATCTGGTAGTAGCCGCTGGCGATGCCCGACGTCGTCGAGTCCTGGACGATGATCGCGGCGGGCTGGTCGATTTCCGCGCATTCGCCGAGCGCCAGCGTGTGCGTCTGCGGTTCCTGCTGCGACGAAATGTTGGTGACGTAGCCCGGCGTCGTCCAGACGATGAGATTGACGGCGTTGGCGAGGCCGGTGAAATTGGTCACGCAGACCCGCGCGCGGAACGGGATGGGGTTCTGAAAGCCCAACTTGTTGCGGAGCAGCAGGGTCAGCGTGCCGTCGCCAGGCGTCGACCAATAGGCCTGCTCGACGGCCGGCGTGGGCGTGGCCGACGGAAGGTCGCCCGAGTGCGCCGCGGGCGCCGTCAGCGCCGCGGCCAAGGCGATCGAAACGATCGCTGACAGACGTGTCGGTTTCGACATGATTTCCCCCCGAAACTGGTTGCGCGCTTTCTCGAAGGTTTCTTTACGCGCGTCGCTCGGAAAATCTGTTCTCATTTCGAGAATTTGGCAAGGCCGGGATGCGCCATGACCGCCGCGATGGAAAGCGCATCCGTTCATCGAAGGCATGGCGGAGCGGGGCGCGATCGGAAGGCGAATTCAAGGACGGCCCGCCGCCGCCCGGGCCGGGCTCCTGTTGACGCGGACGCTGACCGCGTACCTCCGCCGCATTCCCCTTTCACCCCGATTTCGTTCGAGCGGGGGGCGGATACCGTCATCGCGAGCAAAGCGAAGCGACCCAGATCAGGCTGCGCGCTCGAAGCCCAAGTCTGGGTCGCTTCGCTGTCGCTCGCGATGACGACGACGGTGGCGAACGCGCGCCGTAACGCCGCCGCCGCGAATGTGGGCGCATTCGTCCCTCGAAGGCATGGCGGAGCGGGGCGCGAGCGGAAGGCGAAGTCAAGGACTGCCTTTCAAGCCGCCGCCGAAGGCGGTGCGGTGCTGCACGGAGGGGCATCCTTGAGTTCACCTTCCCAGCGCAAAATGTCCTCCATGCCCTCAATGAACACCCGCCGCCGGGGCCGAGCGAGGGCGGCGCGCCTTTCGCGGCCGATCTAACCGCAAAGCCGTCTCGGAAAACATGGGCGGCGTCGTCCTTCGAGGGCTAAATGGCGAGCCTCCGACCATCTGGCCCCGCCTTGCCCAAAGCCATACTCACCACCAGGGTCGACCCGACCTACGACGACCTGCCGGAGCAGCGGTACCATTTTCCACGCACTTATCTGCGACAGATAGAGGTGGCGAAAGGCGACTTCGTCGTCTATTACGAGCCGCGCCGCTCGACCGGCGAACTATCGAGCCGCGGCGGCCGGCAGGGCTATTTCGCGACCGCGCGCATCGTCGATGTCATACCCGACCCTACCCGCGCCGATCATTTCTACGCGGGGATGGATTCCTATCTCGACTTCGCGCGCGCCGTGCCGTTTCGCGAGGGCCGGCACTATTATGAGAGCTTGCTCCAACGCGACGACGGCGCGACGAACAAGGGCGCCTTCGGCCGCGCCGTGCGCGCGCTGCCCGACGCCGAATATGAGACGATCTGCGACCTCGGCTTTGCCGCCGTGCTCAGCGAGAACCGTCCCGCGGTTCAGCCGCCGCAACGCATCGGATTTTCCGAACCGCCGACACCGTTCGCGGGCTTTGACGAACCGCCCGCGACTTTCGAGCGCCCTATCGTCGAACGCGTGATCGCGCGTCCCTTCCGCGACGCCGCGTTCTCCGGGTCGATCAAAGTCGCCTATGACGACACCTGCGCCTTCACCGGCCTAAAAATCGTCAACGGCGGCGGTCGCAGCGAAGTCCAGGCCGCCCACATCCGGCCCGTCGCGGCCTCCGGGCCGGATTCGCTGCGCAACGGCCTCGCGCTTTGCGGCACAGTCCATTGGATGTTCGATCGCGGTCTGATCTCGATCGCCGACAATCACGAATTGCTGTTCGCAAGTGGGAAGGTGCGGGACCCGGTGATGCGCATGCTGAATGCCGACCGCCGCCTTCTGACGCCGCCTCGCCCAGATCAGGCGCCGCATCCGATGTTTCTGAGGTGGCATCGAGAGAATGTGTTCAAGGGATAATGTCGCAACGGCAATAGATCCGCCTCGTCGCCGTTTGGAGTGGGTCGAGGGCGGCGAACCCTTGCCGGATGGCAGGGCTCGCCCCATCTCGGATGTTTCTTGGTTCGGCCGAAAAGGGGCGTTTCTTCGTCCCGGCGTGACGACCCC
>Ga0302320_10031734_pt1 | contig 10009 bp, 7 predicted proteins | sample Bog_T0_3_FD_202130 | JGI IMG/M metagenome (GOLD analysis project Ga0302320, IMG submission 202130) | Peat permafrost microbial communities from Stordalen Mire near Abisko, Sweden - Bog_T0_3 | ecosystem: Environmental > Terrestrial > Soil > Wetlands > Peat | place: Sweden: Abisko, Stordalen Mire...
GCCAGGTGTCGGTGGCGATGGTGGACAGCGGTTTCAAGTGCTTCGAGGTGCGCCAGGGCTACCAGAGCCTCTCGGAGCCGTCGAAGAAGATCCTGGCGGCCGTCGCCCGCGGCAAACTGCACCACGGCGCCCACCCGGTTCTGCGCTGGAACGCGAGCTGCCTGGCGACGGTCGAGCGCAATGACAACCTGATGTTCGCCAAACCGGAGCGCGAGAAGAGCACGAGCCGTATTGACGGCATCTCAGCCATCACGAATGCGATGGCGCGCGCCATGCTCGGCGAGCAGAACGTTTACACCGGCGTTGAAAGGAGCGTGGGCTGATGGTTCCAGGAACGCCGTGGCGCGCCATGATGGCGCCTGAAGAAAAACAGCCGGCCAAAATCGAGGTCTGGTGGTGGTGAACATTCTGCGACGCGTGCGATTCGTCACCGAAGTTGTGTCTTTGAAAGGCGAAGTGACAGCATGACCGGCGACAAGATGGCCGTGAGCCTCCGTTATGGACATTGAGTCGCTCGGCGTCGACACTTCGTAGACTAAAATGGAGCATGTTTCCGTACGACGCTACGCTGCTGACAGCTGTCCAGGCCGCTCCGCAATCTATCTCGGACGTTATCCAAACTCTTCAGACCATCGGCACCATTTGTGTCGACGCAGACGGCCTGAATTGGTTCAACTGGTTGTACCTGCAGGTGACGCAGGCCGTCGAGGCGCGAGTCGCCGCCGGCGAATTCACCGATTCCGCATGGCTGGTCCAACTCGACGTACAATTCGCACGTCTCTATTTTTCTGCCCTCAAGTCCTCACTCTCCGGTGAGGCACCAGCCACTTGCTGGCAAGTTTTGTTCGATAGCCGCAACCATGACGTTATCGCACGAATCCAGTTCGCGCTTGCCGGCATTAACGCCCATATCAATCACGATCTGGCAGCAGCCATCGCCACTACCTGTCAGGTCACTGGCACAACTCCAGATTCCGATGGAGCACACTATCGCGACTACACCGCGCTCAATTCAACGCTTGACGGCCTCATCGAATCCGCCAAGCTCACACTGAGTGTGCGCCTCCCCGGCGGGGCGCTCCCGCCAATCTCCCATCTGGAAGATACAGTTGCCGCCTGGAACGTGAGCGCAGCTCGGGAGTCGGCGTGGCAAAACGCCGAACAACTTTGGCAACTACGCACGACTCCGTTGCTCACTTCAAGTTTCATGGACATGCTGGACGGCTTGACCACCGTGATCAGCAAGGCGCTGTTAGTGCCAGTGCCTTGAACGGGAAGGGGAACCGCGTGGCCGCAAAAAAGCCGCCACCCTCGCAGATGGTGGCGTGGAGCGCGGCGTGCCTACTTTGTTACCTGGTATCCGATGCGTCTATCCCCATACACCTCCGCATCGCCAGATTCCTCGCCTTGCGTGCGCCAAGATCGCCGTAGGCGCATCGGAAGGGGGTCGGGTCCTGGTCTGGATCTCGTTCCAGAAGACGAGCCCGTTTGCGCGGCCGGGGCATTGTGTGGGCAAAACACCCAAGATCATCATGCCGCCTTCCGGTTCTCAAGCCGCTCGGGTTCAGGCGATGATGCCTTTTCGAACGGCGTAGAGGATCAACTCCGGCACGCCATGCAGGTTCAGCTTCTGCAGGATCCTGCCCCGGTGGGTTTCGACGGTGTGCACGCTCAGGTTGAGCAGCGTCGCAATCTCTTTGTTCGTTTTCAATTCGGCGAGGAGTTGCAGCAGCTCTTTTTCGCGCGGCGTCAGCAAGTCGTAACTGTCTTCGATGCCCTGCTTGGCGAGCCGCCGCACGTAGTCGTCGAGCAGCATGCGTGAGATAGCGGGGCTGAAAAAGCTCTTGCCCGCGTGAACGCTGCGCACCGCGCGGATCAGGTCGTCTTCGGCCGAATCCTTAAGAATATAGGCGCGCGCGCCGACGTTCAGAGCGCGCAAGACGTAGCTTTCGTCGGAGTGCATGCTGAGGATCACGACCTGGGTATGCGCCGCGCTGGCGGCAATTTTTCGCGTGGCCTCGATGCCGTTCAAGAGCGGCATCGCGATGTCCATCACGGCGATGTCGGGTCTCAGCGCAGCGACCAGATCCACGGCCTCGCGACCGTTGTTGGCCTCGCCGACCACACGCAGATCCTCGTGCCGCTCCAACAGCAGTCGCAGACCGCTGCGCATGACGTTGTGATCGTCGGCGAGGACAATCGTAATCACTCGATTGCCTCCTGGACGGGCGTAAGTGGCAGCTCAGCCTGCACGATCGAGCCGTGGCCTGGGCTCGATTCGACTCGCAGAGTGCCGTTCAGAATACGGACGCGTTCCTCCATGCCAATGAGGCCGGCACCGCGCCGGTTACGCGGGTCGAAGCCGTGCCCATTGTCCCGCACGAGCACGAGGAGACGCGCGCCGTCGCAGCGTAACAGGATTTCGGCGCGCGTGGCCGAAGCGTGGCGAAAGCAGTTGCTCAGCGCTTCCTGCACGACGCGATAGACGCACGTTCGAACCGCGTCGGGCAGATCATCGGGGCATTCAGCGGCGTCGACCTTCACCTCCAGACCCGCACGTCGCGACATCTCCCGCGCCTGCCACTCCAGCGCCGGCGCCAGTCCGAGATCGTCGAGCATCGAGGGCCGCAGTAACAGCGCCATGTTGCGAATCACGCGCAGGCTCTGTTCGGCCAGGGCGCGGATGCTGGCATGGCGCGCCACGAGTTCCTTGGCCTCGGGGGGTGCAGCGGCGGCGGCGTTGCCGACGTCTACGAGGAGCGCCGAGAGGCTCTGGCCGACCTCGTCGTGCAACTCCCGCGAGATGGCGCGGCGTTCCTGCTCCTGCGCTTCGACGAGCCGGACGGAGAGGCGTTCGAGCTCCTCGCGTGCCCTGAGAATCTCCTCCAGCCCCGCTCGCGCCTCCCGCTCCAGTCGTGTCAAATAGGCCAACGACAACGCGGCCACGCTAACGCCAAACAGGAGCGCCAGCATGAGCACGAGGCCAAAACGCCTGCGTGTCTGGCCGTACATCTCGCTGAGCCTTTGCTGCTGATGCCGCAGCTCGTGTTGATTGATGGCCGAGATGGCGTCCGTCAGTTCCAAAAGCCGGGCGCGCTGAGGCAGAATCTGCGCGGCCAGAAACCGGAAGCCATTTCTGCGCCGCTCCGTCGCGGTCCAGCCGAACACGGGCGCGACGTCCTGCCAGTAATGCTGCAGGCTGGATTCAAGATCCTGGAAGCGCTGCCGCTCGTTGGCGTCCACCAGCGGCGCGTAACGCGCAATGTCATTGTCGAGCCCGGTGCGGTAGCGTCCGAGCGCCGCCAAATGAGGCGCCGACTGAGAAGGGTCCGGATCGAGCACGAAATCGCGGAGCAACGTCGTACTGAGAAACGCGCCGGTCCGGATCCTTTGGAGAATCTCGTCTCGCCGCAGGTAATCATCCAGAATCTCAGAACTGCGCCGCTGAATCTGGCGCAGGGCGAACCACATGTCCAGGCTGCCTAGGGCGGCGATAGTGAGCAATGCTCCGAGGCCGACAAGTATAGCGATGCGCGCGCGGCTGTGCGACGCCGAAAAGTCGGCGGCCCGGCCGCTTGAAGTAGGATTTGGCGACACGTTCCTGCTCGATACGAAATCAAGTGTACTGCACTCACGGCCTCATCTCGCCCGACTCGCCTGTCCGGCAGAGACGGAGTATAGATGTGCGCTCGAAAGCATGCGGCCCAGCGATTCGCGGAGCGCCGATCGCAGCACGATGTCGTAGACGCGGGTGCAGATTATATCCAGCCACTTCAACCCATCGAACGAATCGAGAATCACGACGACCGCCAACGGATCGACCGCGTCCTTGCACGCTTTCACGACTTCCCGGCAGGAGACGCCGGGCATCTCGTAGTCGATCAGCAGGACCCGGGCTTCGGTCCTTGCGGCCTCCTCCAGCGCGTTGTGCAGCGTCTCCGCCGCGGCCGTCATCCAGCAACCGCTTCCGGCAAGCCGCTGGATCTCAGCCGCCCGTGCCAGCTTGGCCGTCAGGTACACGAATCGCACCTGTTCGGAACGACGGGGATTCCTGCCGAAGATTCCCAAGAGACGCACTTCAGCCCGAACGATAACGCGAATCCATCCGATTTCCTATCGCTTCGATTGGCGACTCGCAAATCAGGCAAACCCGGGATGCGAAATACGGTAACGACCGTATCGACCCCGCGAACCTGCCGGCCTAAGCTTAGGTCGGGTGACGGGCTACAGGCGGGGAAAAGCCTTACAGCCACATCCCACAAGGTGCTTTGATGCCCAACGTATTTCCGGCACTGACGGGCGAACAGTTGAAAAAGTTGCAGGCCCTGGATACCTGCAGCGTATCGAACGCGATCGAGCAGTTCGACGTGCGTCTGCGCAACGAAGGATTCCTCCACGACGTGGGCTGTCTGTTTGCCAATCTGCCGCCTATGCTCGGTTACGCCGTACCGGCCGTGATCCGATCGTCCATGCCGCCGATGGCGGGGCGCTGTTACTACAACCGCATCGACTGGTGGCGGTACGTCCTGACGATTCCCGAACCGCGCGTGCTGGTGCTGCAAGACATCGACCACGAACCGGGACTCGGGGCCTTCGTTGGAGCGATTCATGCGCACATTGCGCGGGCGCTCGGCTGCGTGGGGTGTGTCACCAACGGAGCAGTCCGCGATCTCCCGGCGGTTGAGGCCACGGGCTTTCATCTGTTCGCCCGACAGACCTCGGTCTCGCACGCTTACGCGCACATCGTCAAATTCGGCGAATCCGTCGAAATCGGCGGACTGGCCATCAATCCGGGCGATCTGCTGCACGGCGATCGTCACGGCGTGCAGAACATCCCTCTCCACATCGCCGCGGCGATTCCCAAAACCGTCGCGAGCATGCTGGCGGTGGAGAAACGTCTCATCGATTTTTGCGCCTCGCCCGAATTCACAATCGAGACTCTCGCGGCACGGCTGAAGAGAGAGCCGCTGTTGCCACGTGCGATCGCGAGAACGACGGGATTCGAATGAGCGGTGATGCCCGCGTATTTTCGCGACGCCGCAAGTGGTGGACCGGCGCCGGGGCGGCCGTCGCTCTGCTGTTTCTGAGCAGCTGCGGGCAGTCGCCCGGAACGTCCCCGGGAAAGGCGAACGCCGCGGCCGCGCCCGTCAGGGTTGGCGTCGTGCAGGTTGGCCGCAAGAGCCTCGGGCGCAGTCTGACGGTCTCCGCCGAGCTCGTGCCGTTCCAGGAAACCGACGTCTATGCCAAAGAGTCGGGCTACGTGCACAAGCTGCTGGTGGATTACGGCTCGCGAGTGCACGCCGGCCAACTGATGGCCGTCCTTGAAATTCCGGAACTCGAGGCGCAGTTGCGACAGGACGATGCCATGATCCGCAACGCCAATGATCGCATCGCGCGCGCCGAGAATGAGCGCAACCGCGTCGAGGCGCAGCATCATGCGCTCCATCTTCAGGCCGACCGCCTATCCACCGTTGCGCTAAAGCAACCCGGACTGGTCGCGCAGCAGGAAGTGGACGACGCGCAGGGCCGCGACCTCGCCGCGGAATCGGCGGTCGACTCGGCAAAATCCAACCTGGAGGCGGTACGCAGCGACCTGTTGGCGACGCAGGCGAAGCGGGAACACGACAGCGTCCTGCTCGATTACTCGCGCATCACCGCTCCGTTTTCGGGCGTCGTGAGTCAGCGCTACGCCAACCTCGGCATGTTGATGCAGGCGGGCACATCGTCCAGCACGCAGGCCATGCCGCTCGTGCGCCTGTCGCAGGACGACCTGTTCCGACTCGTGATTCCGGTGCCCGAAGGCTACGTCCGATTCGTCAAAGTGGGCGATTCGGTGGAGGTCCGAGTGCCCGCGCTCAACCGCACGCTGACGGGGAAGGTCGCCCGTTTTTCGGTGGACGTGAAGGCCGACACGCGCACCATGCACACCGAGGTGGATGTCGCCAACTCCGACGGCAAACTCGTCTCCGGCATGTATGCCGAGGCGGTGCTGCGGCTGGAACATAAAGACGGCGCGCTGGCCGTGCCGCTGCTCGCGCTCAATCACCAAGGCGGCCAGGTGACCGTGTATGCCGTCGACGCTCGATCGAAAATTGAGTCGCGCACAGTCACTCTTGGCATTCAGACCGACGCCGACGCCGAGATTACTTCGGGCTTGAGCGAAGGCGACACGATTGTGGCCAGCGATCGAGGCGGATTGCGGGTCGGGCAAAACGTGCGTCCGCAGCCGATGAATGTCGATCAAGGCAACGGCAACGAGAATGCGCCGAAGGACAACTGAAGCCTAGCCATGCCTGGATTCTCGATCCGCAACCCCTACTTCATAGTCGTCGTCTGCCTCGCTCTCGTCGTTGTTGGCGTGGTCAGTCTGGTGCGGATGCCCGTCGATCTGTTTCCCACCATCAACCTGCCCGAGGTGGTCGTCGCCACGTTTTACTCCGGCATGCCGCCCGAGGACATCGAGGTGGACATTACCAACCCACTCGAGCGCTTCTTCACGCTTGCGAGCGGCATCGACCACATGGAGTCCCGGTCGATGCTCGGCGTCAGCATCATCAAGGTCTACTTTCAACCCGGCACCAACGCCGACGCCGACGTGACGGAGTTATCGAACCTCGCGCTGGCCGACCTGAAGCGCCTGCCGCCAGGTACGCTGCCTCCGGTCGTATTGAAGTTCGACGCATCGAGCCTGCCGGTGTGTCTGGTGACGCTCAAGGGCGAAGGTTTGACGCAGACGGAGCTACACGATATCGGCCAATTCACTATCCGCAACCAGATCGCCGTGGTGAAAGGCGCAGAAATTCCTCCGCCCTTCGGCGGCAAATACCGCCAGGCGATGGTGTACGTCGATCCGTACAAGCTGCTCTCGCGGCAGCTGAGCCTGATGGACGTCGTTGAAGCGGTGAACAAGAACAACCTGATTCTGCCGGCAGGTGACGTGAAGATCGGGCCATACGACTATTACGTCTACTCGAACAGCCTCGTGGAAAAAGTGGACGACATCAATAACATCCCCATCAAAACCTCGGGTGCGAGTTGGGTCACGGTGGGGGATGTGGGAGAGGCGAAGGACGCCAACCAGATCCAATACAACGTCGTTCGCGTGGACGGCCAGCGCTCGGCCTACCTGCCCATCATGAAGCAGGGCGGCGACACCAACACGATCGAGGTTGTCAATGGCATCCGGGAGATGATCGGAAAGCTGCTCGACATTCCCAGCCAGTTGAAGGCGGCGGTCGTCTTCGACCAGTCGGCGTTCGTCAAGGAGGCCATCCGGACGGTGCTCCACGAAGGGCTGCTCGGCCTGGCGCTGACCTCCTTGATGATCCTGATTTTCCTGGGCAGCATGCGGGCAACCTTCGCGGTGTTTCTGTCGATCCCGCTTTCGGCGCTCGCCACTTTCGTCGTCCTCTCTTTGATGGGCAGCACTGTGAACACGATGATCCTGGGTGGCATTGCGCTGGCGTTTTCGCGCGTCATCGATAACTCTGTCATCTCGCTCGAAAACATTTTTCGCCACCTCGAAATGGGTTCGTCGCCGGCGGTTGCGGCGGAGCAGGGCGGCGCCGAGGTCAACCTCGCAGTGCTCGCGGCGACGCTCGTGGATGTCGTTGACTTCCTCCCGGTCGTCTTTCTTTTTGGCGTGAGCAAGTTCCTCTTTTCAGCGCTGGCGCTTTCGTTCGGACTCTCGATGATCGCCTCGTTCGTCGTGGCCATGACGGTCATCCCGCTGTTCTGCTCGAAATACATGAAGAGCGTGCCGGGCGCGGGGCACCACACGCCTCTGGAAGCGGAAGAAAAACTGCCGGAGGATACGGGGCGATCCTGGGGCGGGCGCTTCAATGCGGCCTTCAACCGCGGGTTCAACCGGTTCCTCGACTTGTATGAACGGAGAGTGCGGTGGGCGCTCGAGCGCCCGGGCCTCACGGTGGCGGCACTGGGAGGATTGTTCGTCGCCAGCCTTGCCATCTACCCGCTGCTCGGCGTGTCATTTTTCCCGCGCACCGACGCCGGCCAATTCACCATCAATTTGAAGGCGCCGACGGGCAGCCGCATCGAACGCACTGAAGGCTACGCCGCACAGGTCGAGGACCTGGTCCGCAAGATCGTCCCCTCGCACGACTTCAAGATGGTGGTCTCCAATATCGGCGTCATGCCGGACTTCTCCGCTTTGTACACTTCCAATGCGGGCTCCTACACGGCGACCATCCAGGTCGCGCTTCAGGACGACCACAAGACGAGCAGCTTCGAATACATGGACCGCGTCCGCGACGCCATCCACAAAAGCTATCCCGAATTGCGCACGTTTTTCAGCAGCGGCTCCATGCAGGACGCGATTCTCAACTCCGGCATGCCGGCGCCGATTGACGTCCAGGTCAGCGGCCGCAATCTGACGGCGGACTTCGGCGTTGCGCGGGATCTCGCGGCAAAGTTCCGCGGCCTGCGCGGCGTGGGCGAGGTTTACGTCCCGCAAGACATGAATTACCCCGCGCTGCGGTTGAACGTCGATCGCGTGCACGCGGCCGAGTTGGGGCTGAGTCCCCAGGAGATCATGTACAACGTGATCACGGCGTTGAATTCGAACGTGATGATCGCGCCGAGCTTCTGGGTCGATCACGTCACGGGCAATGACTATTTCCTGACCGTGCAGTACAAAGAAAACGGTAGCGGCTCCATACGCAACACGCTGGACCTGACGAACATCCCGCTGCGCGCGGCAGGGCTGAAGCAGCCGACCACGCTGGACAGCGTGGTCAAGCTCGAGACGCTGGAAACGCCCACCGAAGCCGACCACTACCAGATTCAGCGCGTCACCGACGTGTTTGTCACGCCGCTCGACGAAGACCTCGGCGGCCCGGCGAGGCAGATCCAGGCAATCATCGCCAAAACAAAACTGCCGCCGGGCGTCCGCATCGACTTGCGCGGCATGGTGCAGGGTATGAACCAGTCCTTCCGGAGTTTCGGCTTTGGGATGACGCTATCGGTCGTGTTGTTGTTCTTGATCCTGGTCGCACAATTCCGCTCGTTCATCGATCCGTTGCTGATCATGCTGGCAATTCCGATGGGCTTCATCGGAGTGCTGATCATTCTGCCGCTGACTGGCACGACCATGAACGTCATGTCGCTGATGGGCGTGCTGATGCTCATCGGCATCGCGGATTCGAACAGCATCCTCATCGTGGACTTCGCGCACAAGCTCGAGGAGCAGGGCCTCTCGGTGCCGGATGCCGCCATCACGGCGTGCCGCGTCAGGCTGCGGCCGATTCTGATGACGTCGCTCGCCACGATCATCGGCATGCTCCCCATGGCCATGAAGCTCGGCACGGGCGCAGAGCAATATGCACCGATGGCGAAAGCCATCATCGGCGGACTGACGACCTCGGTGCTGCTGACCGTGTTCATCGTGCCCGCCGCGTACGTTTTGATCTACCGGCACAGGCGTGTGCCGGCACAACCGGAGCGCGCCGAATGAGTGGAAGGACCGAGGGCCGCGTGATGAATGGAATTGCTTGGGCGTGCGCGCTGGGTGCGCTCGCGTGCGCCGCGACCGGTGTCGCGCAGAATCCCACGCCGGAGAAGCTCACGTTGCGACAGGCCGAGGACCTGGCCTTGAAGAACCATCCTCAAGTCATGGCGGCGCAAGACCTCTCATTGGCCGCGGGCGAGCAGGTTCGAGAAGCTCGTTCGGCGTATTTCCCCACGTTGAACGCCGACCTGACGGGCTCGCAAGCGAATACAGAAGCACGCATTGGCGCTGGGGCGCTTGTCGCCTCGCGGCTCTTCGACCGCGCCGGCCAAGGCATCACGCTTTCTCAACTCATCACGGATTCCGGGCGTACCAACAACCTGGTGGCCAGTTCGAAACTCCAACAACAGGCGGCCCAGCAGGATTACCAGGCAACACGTTACGACGTGTTGCTCGCCGTGAACCAGGCGTATTTCAATACTCTGCAGGCCCAGGCGGTCGTCAAGGTGGCGCAGGAAACGGTGGCGACGCGAAAGCAACTCT
>Ga0302320_10031735_pt1 | contig 10009 bp, 6 predicted proteins | sample Bog_T0_3_FD_202130 | JGI IMG/M metagenome (GOLD analysis project Ga0302320, IMG submission 202130) | Peat permafrost microbial communities from Stordalen Mire near Abisko, Sweden - Bog_T0_3 | ecosystem: Environmental > Terrestrial > Soil > Wetlands > Peat | place: Sweden: Abisko, Stordalen Mire...
CGTGCTGCGAACTTGTCCCCAGCGATGCATTGAATCCCTTTTGCACGGGAATAATGCCTGCCGGCCCGCTGTCGTTGGTCGATGCCTCCGCGCTCAGCCCGCCCAACACGTCATCCACCTCGCTCGACTGGGCCATCTGCACCTGGCTCGCCGTTTGCTGGCTCGCTTGCGCATGACTCGCTGTAGTAACAGCGATGCAGAATGAGAGGGCTAGAGAGCAATCGATAACGGCGGAGCGGGAAGAAAGCAGTCTGCGACGAGCCGGAGAGAAGAACAAGGTGGTGCTCCTCTGAGTTACACAAACAAATGTATACGAACCAAGCCTTGCGATCCTGCTTCTAATTTACCGGCAGCAATAGCAAGAGCTTCGCAGCCAGCAGGCCGGACCGGGAGATAAGTACACGTGAGGCCAGTTCATAGATTGACAAATATCTTACCGTTTCTCAATCGGAGTGTACGCCTGAGGATAGGGCGGTCCTACATAATCCGCGCGCGGTCGAATCAGCCGGTTGTCGTCCAACTGCTCGATCACATGCGCGGTCCAGCCGGCGATGCGGCTGATGGCGAAGATCGGCGTAAACAAATCGATCTCCACGCCCAGCGCCGTGTAAGTGGAGGCCGAATAGAAGTCCACATTGGCGTTCAGCTTCTTCTCCTGGTTCACAAACAGCTCAATCTTGCGCGACATGTCGAACCACTTGGAATTGCCGCCCGAGCGACCCAGGTCCTCCGACATCTTGCGCAGGTGGGTGGCGCGCGGGTCTTCCGTCAGGTATACGCGGTGGCCGAAACCGGAGATCTTCCTCTTGTCCGCGAACATCTGCTTCACATACTCCACCGGGTCCGCGCCCGATTCGTCGATGGCGTACAGAATCTTCATGGTCTCTGCGTTGGCCCCGCCGTGCAGTGGACCTTTAAGCGCGCCGATCGCGCCCACGATTGCCGAATGGATGTCGGAGAGTGTGGACGCTATGACGCGCGCCGCAAATGTACTGGCGTTCAACTCATGGTCGGCTTGCAGGATGAGGGCAACATCCAGCGCGCGGGTGGCCGTCTCCGACGGGTTCACACCGTTCAACATGCGCAGAAAATTGGCCGAGTGAGAGAGTGACCGGTCGGGGTCGATGATGGTCTTGCCCTTGCGAATGCGGTCGAAGATGGCCACAATCATGGCAATCTGCGAGGTCAGCCGGTAGCTCTTGCGCACGTTGCTGTCATGCGACGAATCCTTCTCATCCGGATCATAGAGCGATAGCAGGCTGACTGCCGTGCGCAACACCTCCATCGGCGTAGCATCGGTGGGCACATTGCGCAGAAACTCATAGATGCGCCAGTTCAGTGCACGGGCAAATGCCAGCTCTTTGCTGAAGTCGGCAAGCTGCGACGCAGTGGGAAGCGTCCCGAACCAAAGTAAATAGGTCGTCTCCTCGAAGTTTGAATGCTTGGCTAACTCATGGATATCAATACCGCGATAGGACAGAACGCCCTCTGCTCCGTCGATCCAGCAAATAGATGATTTCGTGGCGATAATACCTTCAAGACCCTTCAACGGGAGAGCATTGGACATGAGCCTACCTTCTTGAGAACCGGGGGATATAGTCTATATACGGTTATAACGCAGCAACGAAAGGGTTGTCACGAATTGGCTGAATCATCCTCCCCTGCCGTGCAATCGCGGACCGGACGGAACAGCGTTCGCGTTGGACCATTCGCCTGTAGTTGGCGAAAATTGTTCCTCACTCTTCCTCTTTTTCTCTACGCCACCGGTCTTGCACCGTCGCGTAAGATATAGTTGCATCTTAGGGTTGCCGCATACCCCAGCGCATGGTGCAACCATTCGGCAACCCTTACGTCCAATTAGTGCATATCCATGCCGTCCGAGAGGGCCGGTGTGCGAGGAGGAAAGTTATGAGCGATACACAACCCTATGAAGCGGGTCGTTCTATCTCGGGAGCATTCATCGCAGCGGTCGTCGTTGCAATTCTGGTGGGCGTAGGCGCGCTGGGATGGTGCTACAGCTTGCAAAACCGCCTCACTGCATCGGAGCAGCAGCTTACAGCAGCCAACAAGACGAACGCGGACCTCTCCGACCGCCTGGACGCAACCAATGCACGGTTGCGCGCGACGGCCGATACCCTGGGCCAGAATGTGGGCGCTACCCAGAAGCAGATTGACGCCCGGACTACGGCCATCATGGCGGAGCAGAAGCAACAGAAGAAGGAGGAGGACGAAGCAACCGCCAAGCTCGCCCAGCAGCAGCAAGCCGCCGATCAGAAGATCGGCGCCGTCTCCAATGACGTTGCCACCGTTAAGACGGATGTGGGCGGCGTGAAGACCGATGTCGCCAATACGCGCAGCGACCTGGATGCCACCAAAGCCCAGATGCAGAGTATGAAGGGTGACGAAGGAGTGATGAGCGGCCTTATCGCGACCAATCACGATCAGCTGGAGCAATTGAAGCACAAGGGCGACCGCACGTACGTCGAGTTCACCTTGCAGAAGGGTGCCAAGCCGACTTTGCTCTCCCCTGTTAAACTGAAACTCGTCAAGGTGGACAACAAGCACGCACGCTTCAGCCTGATTGTCAGCTCCGATGACCGCGACATCGAGAAGAAGGACAAGACACTCGATGAGCCAGTCCAATTTTACTCCGGAAAAGACCCGGCCCTGTTTGAGATCGTCGTCAACAATATTGCAAAGAACTCGGTGTCGGGCTATCTCTCCATGCCCAAGAACGCGCAGCAGGCAAGCATAGCAACTCCGTAGTTGCAGAATTGAAACGCAACAACGCAGAACGGGGGACGCTCATCGCGTCCCCCGTTTTGCGTTTGCCTTGGTTGGATTACTTCTTCTTAGCGGCCTTCTTGGCTGCCTTCTTGACTACCTTCTTGGCTGCTTTCTTGGTTGCCATGTGTCTATTCTCCCTATCGATATGACATCGATGCTGCAAGACCATAACATGCAGCTATCGAATGTATAGATTTCATGAAATTGTGTGTCAAGAAAAATCGTAACTTTGGTGAAATTTTTTTGTGCAAAAGGAAGTACATTTCATCGAGCGTACGCCAGCGAAATCGGCATGCGATGAATCTGTGCGACGCTCAAAATGGTTCGCGACGCGTCGACAGTGGCACCCTCATATCGTTTGCAACATGCCTCTCGGATCGCATTTCTCATCACAGGCCGCGCTCCGATCGCTTCTTCATCTACAGTTTGTTTTACGGAAATCACCAGTAACGGCGCGGCTTCCATCGATTTGCGTCCGATGCAATCAGTCCACTCGATCTGCGTGAACAGGACGAAGTGCTGTACTCTTACTCGATGAGAGAACGCCTGCTTTCGCTTGTTGCCTGCATACTGTGCGTGTCGTCGGCATGTCTCGCGGCCGCTCCCGCGTCAACGCCGTACAACTTTCAGAATGTCAGCTTCGTCGCGGGTGGGTTCATCACCGGCTTTGTGGCGCATCCGGCAGAACGCGGCCTCTACTATGTCAGGACCGACATCGGCGGCGCATACCGATGGGACAACACGATCAAGCGCTGGATCCCGCTGCAGGACTGGTTGCCGTTTTCCCAACGCAACCTGCTGGGCGCGGAGAGCATCGCCATCGACCCCACCGACGCGAAGAAGTTGTATATTGCCGCAGGCACATACACCAACAATGGCACTCCCAATGGCGCGATCCTGCGGTCGGACGATCAGGGACGGCACTTCACCACTGCGCGCGTTCCATTCAAAATGGGCGGTAATGAAGATGGGCGCTTCGCGGGCGAACGGCTACAGGTCGATCCCAATCATCCACCAACTCTTCTGATGGCCACGCGTCTCGCCGGCCTCTGGCGGTCCGACGACAGCGGAGCGACCTGGGCACGCGTTGCTCAGTTTCCCGATACGCCCTCCAATCGCATTGGACTGACGTTTGTCGCCTTCGATAAATCCAGCGGTCATGCAGGTCAGCCCACAACCGTTATTTATGTTGGAGTGGACGATCCGGCCAATAACCTGATGCGCTCCGAGGATGCCGGTAAAACCTGGAAGCAGGTGCCCGGTTCGCCGCAGGGGATATTTCCAAATCATGGCGTCTTCAATTCCGAAGGGACCATGTATCTGAGCTACACCGATCGCCCAGGCCCCAATGGCACAGGCAATGGCGCAGTGTGGGCCTACTCTCCAAAGACAAGTGCGTGGAAGGACATTACGCCGCAAAAGCCGATCGGCGGCGAGCAGAAGGACCATGCCAACGACGCGAGCGCAAACCAGGACGCGCAGGGTTTCGGATATGCCATCGTTGCGGTAGATGCGCAGCATCCACAGACCTTGCTTGCCTCCACCATCGACCGCTGGCATCCCGGCGACACCATCTTTCGTTCGGCGGATGGCGGCGCGCACTGGCAGTCGCTGAAGGAAGGAGCAGTTCGTGACGCGAGCCTTGCGCCCTGGGCCGATCACGTCACTGGCGCGCCCTTCGGACATTGGATTGGGGCGGTGATGATCGATCCATTCGATTTCGCGCACGTCCTCTATGGCACCGGGGAAACCATATGGGAGTCGCACGATGTTACCGGCAACCCATCCACTCACTGGAAGATTGGCGCGCCGGGGTTGGAGGAGACCGCGGATATTATGCTGCTGAGTCCTCTGCTTCCTTCGGCTGCGGGGCCGCACCTCTTCACCGGCCTGGGCGACATTGGATGTTTTCGCAATGACGACTTCATCCATTCGCCCGCGAGCGGTGCCATGAAGAATCCCGAGCTATCCAACTGCGACACGATTGCGCTGGCGGCGCAAAAGCCCGACGCGATGGTACGCGTGGGTCGTTCCTGGAATCCAGGGCCACATGGTGCCATCTCGCAGGATGGCGGAGTGCATTGGACTCCCTTTGCCACGGAGCCCGCACAGGGCGCGCAGGGTGGCGATGCCGCAATCTCCGCCGATGGCTCAGTGCTGTTGTGGGCTGTGCGCGGTGGCCCGCTGCAGATGAGTCGTGACTCCGGCGCCACTTGGCAGCCACTCTCGCTACAAACCAACGGGCGCGGCGGCCTGCAGGTGCTGGCCGATGCCACGATTGCACAATCCTTCTGGGTCTACGACTCGGCCGGCGGAGTTCTTTATTCGTTGAACGGAGACGGAACTGCGTCCATAGTGAATTCGGCCGCGCCTAAAGCAGGCAGGCTGCGCATTCCTGCAACCGCGCCCAATGCTCTTTGGATTGGTGGATCGTCCGGCCTTTGGCAATCCGCGAATCGCGGCATCGAGTTCCATCAAGTCGGCAGCGTTGCATCGGTCTATGCGGTTGGCTTCGGCAAGCCTGCACAGGGTGCAGCGTCACCGGCCATCTATCTTGCGGGAGCCATTGCAGGCACTCCGGAAGCCGCACCACCGGCAATGGATGAAGGGCGTGGTGGAGGCATCTACCGCTCGCTGGATGACGGAGCAACCTGGCAACGCATCGACGATGCAGAGCACAGATACGCATGGATTGAGCAGATCACCGGCGACCCGCGAATCTTTGGCAGGGTGTATATGGGAACCAACGGACGAGGCGTACTGTGGGGCGATCCAGCGAATTAGTGCTCCGCCCCTCGAGACGGAACATGCCGGCCATCGCTGGTGTACGATGAGTTTGGAACCGGGTTGCGTGGAGCCCGGGCAGTACGTTCGCCTCTTCGCTCGTAGATGTGTCCCTATCGTCTAGTGGCCCAGGACTCCGCCTGTTCCCGGCGGCAACATAGGTTCGAATCCTTTTGGGGACGCCATATTGCAATGTCGCCAGAGCGTTGGATCGTTCTAGAAGTGGTAGATGATCCCGGCTGAAATTTTGAAGTGGTTCTGCCAGTTGTTGGCGTTGTTGGGCAGGTCAGAGCGCATGTAATCCAGTTCCAGAATGCGTGCCGAGACCTTTGGTGTGAGAACTAGCTCACTGCCTCCGCCCGCCTCGAAGATAAACGCGGATGCCGAAGTGCTGGTGCTCGCGGGAAAGACCGAGTCGAATCCGCGCACCGCACCCATAAGAAACTGTCCGTAGGGGGTGTAGTGTCCCATACTATGGCGGAACTGCGGACCAGCCATCAGGGTCATCAGTCCCAGCCCGTAGTTTGCGCCGGAGACCGTGCCAGCGTGCACCACAGAGAAGTCCGCCACCGCGGAGAGCCGGTCGGTAAGGGCGAGGCGCGCATTCACGCCACCGCCCTGTAGCGCAAAGCATCCGCAGGAGCCGGGACCCGCATTGGCAATGTCTGCCGTATAGTTGACACCCACATCGACCGAGAGCGGCTGGTCAAACATCTGGGCCCATGCGGGCCGCGCCGCGCCCGCGCACAACAGAAGCAGCAGTGCCACTCTCTTCCACGGGCTGTGTAACATGCGTTCTCCTAAGTCCATACCCATTACTGAACCGTCAGCGTCACGCTCTGTGAATGCGAGACCTGACCGCTGGTTGCCGTAACCACAATGTTGTATGTCTGCTGCGCCGTGCCAAAGAATCCGCCAGAACCGCATCCCGTCAGTGTGCCTAGGATGCCGGCGAGGAGAAGCACCATCAGCAGCAGTCGCGGTGTGCGGCGCGTACGCTCCACCACGTCGCCAACTCGCTTGACCCCGGCAAAGGGCAACAGAAGAAGCAATGGCATGGTAAGGCTCATCCATCGGTCGTCAGGTCGGCTTAGCTGCGCCAGCGGATGGATGGTCGTCACCACCAGCGTCATCGAAGTCGCTCCAGCGCCCGCTGGTATCGAGGACGGCGTCAAGGTGTAGGTCGCTCCCGGCGGCAGCCCGCTTACCGACAAAGTAACCAGCTGCGGGAAGCTGGCCAGCGCCGGCGACACAGTAAAGTTATACGTTGCCGATGCGCCCGGAGCGACCGTCTGCACAGCCGGACTACCCGATGACGGTACCAGTGCAAAGGTGAAGTCCGCGCTGCTCACCGTCTCGGAGACGCCGCTGGAAGTGCTACCAGCAAAGTCTGTGTCGCCGCTGTAGACCGCTGTCACTGACGACACGCCAATCGGAAACGCCGCGGTACTCAGCATAGCCACGCCCGCCGTTATGGAGGATGTACCAAGCAGCGTAGTGCCGTCGTAGAAGCTCACCGTTCCTGTAGGCGATCCGGTGCTTCCGGTGCTGCTGTCGGAGGCGGTTGCAGTCAGGGTCGCACCTACGGCCTGGTACGGCGTTGATGTCGATGTCGTCAACAACGTCGCCGAACTGGCCTGTGTGACCGTTACGTTGGCAGCTGCGGTCAGCGTCACCGTGTAGTTGCCCGCCGCAGGGCCGGTCAGAACGGCGGAGATGGGATACGCGCCCGGCGCTGAGGTTGCGGTTGCGGTCGAGCTGAGCGAAAGGGCCACCTTGCCGCTGTCCTGCGCCAGCACGCCGGTCAGTGTTCCCGTCAGCGTAGGGACGACAACGCCATAAGCAATGGAGACGGAGTTCGCCGTCGCGCCGATCGCAAGCGGGGTAACCGTGATATCGAAGACGCCGCTGGCTGCGGGTGCATTGTTCGTATCTCCGGGATAGATCGCCTCAATCGAATGCTTGCCCGCGCTGAGCGTGCCGGTGCTGAAGCTGGCAATGTTGCTTGCCAGCGCCACCGGCGAACCAACCTGTACCGGAGTGTTCCCCACTGTGTCGTAGAAAGTAAGGCTGCCGGTCGCTGTATTGGAGCTAAACTTGTAGGTTGCGGTCAGCGTGCCAGTGCCATACACCACGCTGGTAGCCGCGCCGCTCAGGGTCAGCGACTCCTCGCCCGTGGGCGCAAGGCCCGCAACCGTAATCAGGTCGCCGTTCACGTCCACCGTGCGGACACGACCGTTCTCTGTGTCGGAGACCACCACCGTGTTGTTGGATGCACCCGCAACGGCACGCGGCGTATCGATGGTGGCCGACGTTCCCAGCGTTGTATCGCCGCTGAAGCCCTCTTGTCCGTTGCCTACCACCGTGCTGATGTTGCCGCCGCTGACCGCGCGCACCCGCTCGTTGTCGCTGTCCGCGATCAGCACCGTCCCGTTAGGCAGAATCGCCAGCCCGCGCGGACGCGCCAGCCCGCTGGTGTTGGCAGCCACACCGTCGGCGGTATAGGTCTTCACGCCCGTCCCCGCGAACGTGCTGATGATGCCGGTGCTGAACGTCACCAGCCGCACCCGCTGGTTGTGGGTATCGCCGATATAGAGATTTAACGCGCTATCCACCGCAATGCCGTTGGGCGAGTCCAGTCCAGCCGCCGTCGCCAATCCTCCGTCGCCGCTGAAGAACTGCTCACCATCGCCGGCCACCGTGCTGATGGTCCCCGACTTGATCTCGCGAATGCGATTGTTGTTCGTGTCCGCGATATATACGTTGCCCGCCGAGTCCACCGCAACCGCCGTAGGATAGTTCAACTGCGCCGACGTAGCCGCCGCGCCATCGCCAAAGTATCCCGCCACACCCGTTCCTGCAATGGTATTGATCACTCCGGTTGAGGCCACCACCTCGCGCACGCGATTGTTGTGCGTGTCCGCAATGTAGACGTTGTTGTTGCTGTCCACCGCGACACCGGCCGGTGAATCCAGTTGCGCCGAGGTGGCCGCTGCGCCATCGCCGCTGAACCCCTGCGCACCGGTGCCGGCAAACGTATTGATCACGCCCGTAGGCGAGACCACGCGCACCACGTGATCGTTGGTAGCCGCAACGTACAGGTTGCCGAGACTGTCGTATGCCAGGCCTCCTGGCAGCGAGAGTGGTACCGTCGTCGCCTGCACCCCGTTCACCGGTGCCTGCGCCAAGGCAGAAAGCAGCAGCGTTGCCGCAGTTGCCAGCAACAGCATAGTCGTGGAAGCAGCCGATGTCGCCATCCTCATCACTCGCTTCGTCAACCTCACCCTGTGAAGCATACGATTCATTCTGCCCTCAGCCCGCTTCCCGCACGCACCATCTCGTCCGCGCAATTGCAGTTCGCAGCCCAAACCATCTCAACGCCAACCGCATCCTCACTCACCGCGCTAAATCCCATCCGCTGATACAAGCGCGCCGCGGGATTCCCATGTTGCACGCGGAGGTGCAGTGCCGCACCCGCCTCAGCACACTGGCCTTGCACCTGCTCCAATGCGCTGCGTCCTAATCCCTGTCCACGGTATGGAGCCAAAAGGGCAATATCCACAATCCGCAAGTGATCCGCGGAGCGCGCCAGCAGAAGCAGCCCGGCGGCAATCTCCTCCGAGCCGTCCTCCAGGCACAGCAGCATCTCCTCGGCATCCGGATACGCCTCGGCATAGCTCATCTCCCGCCCGCGATACTGCATATTCACCAGCAACGACGCCTTCTCCGGCGACACTCCCATGGCGGCAAACTCCGCCAGCTTGTCCTCGGCAAACAACCGGTACCGCAGCTCCTCCGTCAGGCGCGCAGCTCCCTCTCGGACTGGCTTTGCGTCACTGAATTGGAGCTTGATCCGCATCATGCTTCTTTCTCGATTACTGCACCGTTTGCTGATGGGTTGAATGCCGGCAGGCTTTTCACGCCCCGCCGGCACACAAGTTTACTGGCGCGATGGGAAGATGCCCTGTACGCAGATGATGTAGTTCAGGACCAGGTACGGCGGCGTTGTGGTGACAGGCTGCCCGCCTCCGGTAATGGCATTGGTTACTGTGCCGCCGGTGATGCCGCCACCGCCGCCGGTGATGGTCGCCGAGGCCCCGGCGAGGTTACCCAGAGTGGCAGGTGCGGGCGCAGGGCTGCCCGGTACATAGAGGTTTGAAGTCTTTGGATTGGTGGTGCCGATGTTGCTGGTAGCGCCAGCCAGATAATTACCGGTCGGCGTGTTGGTGGTGCCCGCGGCCGAACTGCCCTGCAACGTCACCGTCACCGTGGGTGTGCCACCCCCACCGCCGCCGGTGGGCGTAAAGGTTGCGAGATGTGTATGTGTCGGCATCTGGGTCTGCGTCAGCGTTACCTGGGCCACTCCGCCAGTATTGCCTACCACGTAGGTTTGCCCAGTCTTTGTGTTCTGTCCCATGCCAAGCGGAAATACACCCTG
>Ga0302320_10031736_pt1 | contig 10009 bp, 7 predicted proteins | sample Bog_T0_3_FD_202130 | JGI IMG/M metagenome (GOLD analysis project Ga0302320, IMG submission 202130) | Peat permafrost microbial communities from Stordalen Mire near Abisko, Sweden - Bog_T0_3 | ecosystem: Environmental > Terrestrial > Soil > Wetlands > Peat | place: Sweden: Abisko, Stordalen Mire...
CCTGAACGCCTCCTGCCCGGCGGCTGGGGCCCATCTGCAGACTTCGTCGCCGTCAATCAGATGCAAGCGTTCGTGAAGAACTGCGCCACCTATATTCACAACTATGGCGGTGGCGCCCTCGCGACCCTCGGTTCCGCTGCGACGACCTGGATGGGACAGGGGCTGGACTTCTATTGCGCGCATTACAACGCCGGGCCGGGCGAGCCGAGTGGATTGCAGCCGCCGCCACCCTACGCGTCGCTGGGTCTGGACAAGCCGTGCGTTGTGGAGGAATTCACAACGGCCGACGTCTCCTTTGGGATGAGCGATACCGCAGAATGGTCGGCCGAATGGTGGCTGGATACCATCTACAACCAGGGGTATGCGGGAGCCATCGGATGGGCGTGGCATGACAGTGCGGGAAACTGGTCTAGCTTTCAGCCGGTGTTCACGGCCTGGGGTGCCGCACACCCGGCCGTCGTGGGCCCACGCTGACCGGGGAAGGTCTCCCTCTCGCTCCGAAGCCCGCGCTCACGGGATGGGCGCACACGTGGGGGCCCAGATCGGGTCGAACGCGGAGCCGGCGTCCGCGGTGAGGTCGCGCGTCATGTTGCGAGGTGCGCCTCCATCCGGATCGACGACGTAGACATCGTTGCCAGAGCCGTACGCGATGAGCCCGGAGGGGCCCCATGCGGGATTGGGACCTCCACTCATCGAGGGCGAGGATTCATCGAGGATCGTCACCACGCGACCGGATGCGCAGGGCGCGGGGAGCGATGAAAACGCGTAGACGCGCAGCGTGGCATTCCCCAGCCCCGCGTCGAGGTCGGCGCAACCGATGGCGGACGCCACGCGGAGGCCGTCCGGCGAAAGGCTCACGTTCGGAAACTCAGGCCCTGAACCGTCCTCGGTGACGAGCGTCTCAATGTCGCTCCCGTCGACACGAATCGATCCGAATGCGCTGTCGACTCCGAAGAGCACCGTCGCGGAATCGCTTGTGAAGGCGGGGTGGCCGTAGATCGGGATGTCGTCGTTCGAGGTCTGCAGCAGCGGGCGGTCGTTCGATCCATCGATATTGATCAGGCGAACGTCGTATCCGTACGTGTACGCCAGTGTCTGGCCATCCGGGGAGAGTGCCGAGTAGCTGAGCACATTGTAGTTCGGCGCGACGTTCTCGTACGGCCCGCTGACGAGCGTCCGCGTCGTGCCATTCGACAGATTCTGCGCGAGAAGGGCTTGCTGATAGCCGGCATCGGCGGGGTTCGTGAACGTCACGTAGAAGAGTTGCGTCCCGTCGATAGAGATGGAGGCCGACCCACCGTTCGGCGCAACGGGAAGCACGTGGCCGTGGGTTCCGTCTGCGCGCATGGCGTAGAGGCTCGTGGACGTTCCGCCCGAAAGCTCGAAGATCAGCCAGGGCTGCTCCGTGGAGCACGGCGCGGCATCGATGTTTGGCTCCCCCGCGTCGTGCGCAATAAGGACGTGATCGACGCGAAGCTCCGTGCGGCTACCGCACGCGAAGACGGCGAGACCGAAGATGGATCGGGCGAGAGGGGCAAGCGAGGGGAGCCGCACGTGCGCGCAGACTGCGACGCGGGAGTCGGGATGTCCAGTCACCGCGGCCTACCCGTGCGACGCGAGCCAGGCGAGCACCGTGTCGTGCATCACCGAATCGGTGGCGTCCGGGTGGCTCTCGTACGTGGCCTTCGCTTTCAAGACGAGCGCACGGCCGCGCGTGGGCTCCCCGGCTCCGAAATACGCGCGACCTAGCTCGAAGCGTGCGTCGGCGATGGCCGCGTCACCGAGCGGCGCGGAATACGTGAGCGAGGCTTCCAGTGGCGTGATGGCCTCACGCGGACGCGCGAGGTCGAGGAGGTCCCTGCCGACCTGGAGAAGAGCGACCCCTCGCACCGGTTCGTCATGCCTCACGCTCTCGTAGATCGCGTCGGCAGCGCGGTGATGCTCGAGCGCCGCGGACCAGCGCCCCTCGAGGCGCTCGATGTTCCCTATGACGATGTCATACCACGCGCGCTCCTGCGCAGGGCGGTGGTCAATCAGCGCGTCCAGCGTCCGGAGTGCCTCGCGCGCTTCGGTGGGGCGTCCCTCTTCGATCTCGTCCTCGGCGACACAGAACAAGGACGAAACCGTCGACGGGTGGTCCACGCCGAACAGGCGCATCCGGAGCGCGAGCGAACGCGCGTGGTAGGCGACGGCGTCGCTCATCCGGTGATCCTCCGCCGCGAGGTTGCCGATGCGCTGGTCGATACTGGCGACGAGGTAGTAGTCCTCGTCGTGCGTCTTGACCAGCAGCTCGCGTCCCCGGAGCAGCGCCGCGGAAGAGTCGCGACGGTCCCGCACGACGGAGGCGAGCCCCAGCTGGCGCTCCCCCTCGAGCTCGTCGTCTCCGCCGAGTCGACGGATCGCAGCTCCCGCCTGGACGACCCACGCCTGGGCGTCACGACGCCCCGGCAGGTCGCTCATCTCGCGGGCGAGGAGCGTCCACGCCTGAGCCAGGGTCCTGTCGTCGCGGGCATCGATCGCGGCCTCCGCGGCAGCGACGAGGGTCGCCCCGCAGGCGTCGCTGAGGTCCAGGTCCCGCTCCATCTGACCTCTCCAGTAGAGGAGTTGCGCGAGGAGGGGCGCGTATCCGAGCCGGGTCATGGCCGCGATCGCTGGAGCGAGCCTATCGTGCCCTTCCGTCACGCGCCCCGCGAGGAAGAGGCCGCGGGCGTCATCGAGCGACGCTTTCGCTTCGGCGATGGCTCCCCGCGCTGCGTCGGGCGGCGGCACGACCTCGAGAAGCGAACGGATGCTCGCGCAGGTCGCGATGCGCGGCATGCCGTCGACGATCTCGACAGCGCGACCCGCGACGTCCGCTTCGGCCGACGCCAGTAAGGAGACCGTTCTGCCGAGAGAGCCCTTTCGATCTTCGAGGCAAGTCATGCGAACGTCCATCAAAGGCTCGGACTGCTCGGCACGCACCCGGGTCGCCTCGCATGTGTCAACTTCGGCCTTCACCCAGGTTGCGCGATAGTCGTCGAGCCGACGCATGACGTGCGCGAGTGCCTCGGTTCCACCCCCGGCGCGTTCGACGGAGTGCTTCACGGCGACACGCTGAGCGTCCCCCCAGACGGCGTCGAGCGCATGAATGGGGGCGGGGCAAGGGGTGAGGCGCTCGGCCGCGGAGACTCGACTGCGCTGCGCGACGATGGCGAACGCGCCGACCAGGAGAGCGGCAAGAACGAGAATCGCTCTGCGGGCCGTCACGAGAGGCCCGCGAGCAAGGACATCGAGGAGCGCGCGCATGGTGGGCCATCGGTCGGCTGGACGTGCCCGAAGCCCCCGCTCGACCGCCCGCTCTAGCCATGCCGGGATGCGGCGAAGGATTGGGTCGCCCAGTCGGCCACCGGTCAGTGCTTCATGGAGCGTCACGGAGAAGCTGTAGACGTCCGAGCGCGGGCTCGGCGGCTCGCCGGCGTTTTGCTCTGGCGCCATGTAGGCCGGCGTGCCGGCGCGCACCCCTGTCTGGGTGAGCGTGGCGACCCGTACCCCATCGTCCGCGTGCGGACCGACCTCGAGACCCCCCGCATCCGCCGACCGCGCGAGCCCAAAGTCGGTGACGCGCACACGCCCGTCGTCGCCGACAAGAACGTTGTCCGGTTTGAAGTCCCTGTGCACGAGCCCCGCGGCATGCGCCGCTGCGAGCCCCTCGCCGGCTTGCTGCATCACGGCGAGCACCTCGCGAACCGTGCGCGTTCTGCTCGCGAGCCAGCCGCGAAGGGTGCCTCCCTGCACGAGCTCCATCGCTACGTACACCTCGTCGTCGAGCACGCCTACGTCGTGGACCACGACGACGTTCGGATGGGCGAGCTTCGCAAGAGCCTGGGCTTCACGCTGCAGCCTCGCACGTGCCCTCGCCGCGTCCTCGTGGGGCACGGACGAGAGGAACTTCAACGCCACCTTGCGATCCAGCTGACGGTCGAACGCGGCGTGTACGACCCCCATCGCGCCCCCACCGAGCACCGAGAGGAGCACGTAGCGTCCCCCGGCCTCACCGCCCCCCGGGCGCTGGTCGTCGGCCATCGTCGCTCTTGCAAGGCCAACAAGCATGGCGCGGCAGGCAGCGCACCCGTCGAAGTGGTCGACGAGCGCTTCGCGCACCTGCGCGTCGCCCCCCTGCTCGAGGAAGGAAAGGATCTTGTCCGCGTCAGGACAGCCGGTGGGGCGCACTTCAGGCGGAAGTGACAAGGGCGCCAAAGCTCACCTCGAGCGAAGTCTGGAGAACCTTGAGCACGCTTTCTACCTCCGAGCCCGTCGCCCCGAGCTTCTCGCCGACGATGCGCATCGTCTCGCTCCGGAGGCGGGCGCGAGCCTCGAGCAGGCGACGTCCCGCCGTTGCGCGCGAGAACCCGAACGTGAGCGCGAGACCATCGAGGTTCAGCCCTTCGCTAAAGTGAAGACGCAGGGCGAGCCGATCGTCTGCGGGGAGGGCGCGAAACGCCTCGGCGAAGGCGGCCTCGAACGTGGCGCCGTAACGTCTTCGAATGGCAATGTCCTCCGGTGTCGTCATCGGCGGCGGATTTTCCGGCCGAAGGTTCTGGTGAACCTCTTCGTGCCTCCTGAGCTTGCCCGCTTCGCGTATCGCCACGACACGAAGCCAGGCGTCGAGCGCAGCGCGCCCCGAGTACGACACAATGCGCGGCGGGCGCTCGGCGTCTCCGACCAGGAGTTCGGCGCGAAGCCGCTGCGCGACCTCCATCCCGACGTCCGGCGCGAATCCGGCACGGGTCACGACGTCGGCGAGGGGCGCGACGAACCTGCGTTCGAGCACCGAAATCGCGTGTGCGTCGCCCGCTGCGCACGCACACGCGAGGTAGAGGTCGCTCACCGCGGTGTCAGGTGAAGGGGGGATCGCCCCCCGGCTGCGAAGGTACTCGGTGAAGGTCGCGTCCGAGACGACGACCCCCGGCCAAGCGCTTCGCGCCTCGCGCAAGGAAGTCTCCAGGGAGTACGCGGGAGGGCTATCTGGGCGCGCGGCCACGACACGCCACGATAGCAGCCCACGGTGACATGCGTACACCAGGAGGCTGCGGCGGTACGCGCGACCCGCAATCCCGAGTCGAGGCCGGTGGGGCGGGCTTGCTTCACCTGCCCTCCACCTCGTGGCTCACTCCGCCTGCCAATAGATGATTCCGTCCAGGTCGGCTCCGCCGTCAGTCACGCGGCTGGCGTTGCTCACGAACGAAGCCGTCAGTATCCCCTTGAGACGCGAGCCCCCGTACGATGCGCTGACAGAGTACGACTCATACTTGTGGACCAAGGTCTTGTCCGCCCCGCAGGCCGTCCACAGGGCACCTCCGTCGGCTTCGTCCGCGGACGTGGCGATGTAGGGGTTGTCGCCGCAGGTATTGTCGCTTGAACCATTGATGTCCGAGACAACGGACGCGTGGCCCATCCCGTCGAGCGCCAGCGCGCTGGCAAACGAGGTCGACACCTGGCCGTCGTTGCTGGGCAAGTTCACGGGAAGGTTCCAGGTGACGCCGTCGGTGGACGAGAGGAACGTAAGCGTGTCCGGCAGCACGGCCCCCGCGTCCAGGGTGGGTGTGGTCATGTGTCCCGCGATGCGAGGCTTGGTCCCGTCGAACGCGAGCGATAGGTCAACGCCATTGTCGACGGCGAACGAGTACGCCGCGACCGCCTGCACGCCGGGCCGCCAGAACAGGACCTGCTTGCCGTAGTCGGCGTTGTCCAGCCCGTACGCTGCGACCGCGGGCGCGCCGCTCGAGTCGATAGCGATGCTGACGGTGGCCGAGGTCCTGAGAGGGGTAGCGTATCCGTCGTACCCCCCGCTGAAGGGCATGGCCTGATACGTGAAGAAGTGGGTCGGCACCGGCCCTGCGTCAGGGCCCGCGTCATCGGTGACAGCGATAGCTCCGTCACCCGCCCCGGCGTCGATGACCTGGGCCGGGGAGTTGGTGCTCGGCAGGCTCGGCGTGGTGGTGCTCGACAGGAACAGGACAAGGCCCGGGTAGCTGAAGCTGTAGGGTCCGTCCCAGAATGCGATGTAAATGTGCCCGCCCGTCATCGCGATCGACGGCGAGCCGGCGCTGTTGTCGTCCGTGCTACCGACGGTCAGCCGCTCGACGGTGAATGTCGTGGCCGGCGCCTTCATGGTTCCGAGCCAGACCTCGCTGTAGCCGTCGGCCCAATCATTGTCCGTGTCAGGCTTCTCGTAGGCGATGCCGACCTCCTTCGTGGTCGGGTCATAGGCGATCGAGACATCCGCGGGGCCATCCTGATGCTCCGTGTCGACAGTGATGGGCGCCGTGAACTTGCCCGCGCATGAGTCCCAGCGCGTGAACTGGATGGACCAGGCCGTGTTGCTGTCGGCGCTCGCAAAGGCGAACATTGGGTCATCGTTCTCGTCCAGCACCATCGCCGAGGCGCGGGCCCCTCCCGAGCCCGTCAGGACGCTCGTCACACCTGTGGACACGACGGCCTGCGTGAATCCTGCGGGAAGGTGCTTCGAGCATGCTGTCGTCCCCCCCTCCGTGACGTCCGCCTTGGCGTCCTTGGTCCCCTTCGCATCCGGTCGCGCGTCGGCGTGCGAGCCCCCGTCTTTCTCGGGCTTTCCGGTGTCCTCCCCGGCATCCGCCCTGACGCTACTGGTCGAGTTGCACGAGGAGCAGCCACCTGTCCCGGCTGCCCCAACGAGGGCTGCGGCGAAGACCAGTCTGGTGGCGTTGAAGCTCGTGATCCGGATGCTCTTCATCTGAGGGCCTCGAAGGTGAAGGTCGTGGGTTCTGGAGAAGACGCAGCCCGCCGTACGTTGTGAAGGGGGCACTCATGGAGAGCCGCGCCGATTGAAGTTGTCTCAAGAAAAGATGCGCCTCCTGTCGACGGAGGTCGACTCCCCTGGCAGACCCTCGACCCACACGAGGAGAATCACGCTCTACGCGGTGGCCACGGTACGCTCGTGAACCGAGCTACGCGGCTCCCTCGACGGCCGACCCTCCCATGAATCCACGCATGAAGATCGAGTTGGCTTCTCCCACCGTGCGACATCGAGAGAGCTTCTTGCGTGGGCTTCGTGAATTCCAGGACGAAGGCCTCTCCTGGTGGATCGGTGGCGACCTCGAGCTTGCCGAACGGGATTTCGCCGCGTTCGTTGCGAAGAGAGTGACAGACGCGACGCCGAGGAGCGACAGCGTCGTTCCCAAGACGCATCTCTGGGCGATCGCGGACGAGCAGTTCGTGGGACGTACCTCCATTTTCCACGACCTGAACGACGCGCTCGCCGTCGAAGGCGGCCACGTCGGCTACGACACCGTCCCCTCGTTCCGAGGCCGAGGTTTCGCCACCGAGATGCTGCGCCTGGCGCTGCCCGTGGCGCGAACGCTCGGACTGACGTCGGTGCTCCTCACGTGTGACGACACGAACGCGGCGTCTATCCGCGTGATCGAGAAGAACGGGGGATTGTTGCGCGAGACAAGAACCCTCGACCCGAAGCGGCCCCTGAAACGCTACTACTGGATCACGCTGCCATAGGCTGCGGACCGCGTTTCATCGCGGCTTGCCAGCCGGTGCGGCGCCGCTAATCGAGGCTCGAATCGGGGACACTGTTGAGCACACCCGCTTCCGTCGGCGATGGCGTGCCCCCCGCGTCGAGGCTCGGCGGCACCGAGATGCTCGCGTCGACCACACTGCTGCTACCGCCGCTGCTGGTGCCGGTGCCACTCCCGATCGATGAAGCCGATCCGACAGCCTGGGAGAAGCACTGCGGACCGAGCCCTCCGTCTTCGAGCCCGCCGTCGCGGCAGCACAGCGTGGGAGCCGCGTCTGGCGTCGTGAACCCGCTCGGGCAAGCACCGCACGGCGCGGTCGGGTTGCACGTGAGAGGGCACTCGTCGCCCACGAGACAGGCAGGTTGGTTGCAGGGGAGCGCCACCGTCGCCGCGCTCCCGGCGCTACAGACACCGGATGAGCCATTCGACCAGCAACATGCCCCGCTGTCCGACTGGAATTCGCCAGGGGGGCAAGCGAAGACACACGTCTCGTCGGGAGCGACGCGCGACGCCATCACCTCGTTGCACGGCCCCTGCGTCGGATCCAGCGGACAGCAGAGGTTCGGATTCGGGAACGTCAGGAAGCTGCCCGGACACGGGGCGAAGGGGTCCATCGGATAGGTGCCGCAGGCGGACGCGACGTACTGGCTCCCCGTGCAGCAGACATTCGGGTGCTGGAAGCCGGCCTTGCTGCATTGCTCGATGGTGCTTGCTTGCACGGCGCCCGCGTCGATCGACGCGAGCGGATTACCGAGCGACAGCTGGCCATTGCACCCACTCGCCTCGGCCACGCCGAGCGCGAGCGTCGATGCAATGACCAGCAGCAGACCGAGTCGAATCATGAAATTTAGGGTTGGGGGACCGGGGCAGACGCGTCGACGGCGAAGCCTACGCTGATTCCAGCGTCGACGGGACCTGTGCTCCCGACGGTGGATCCGCCACCGCTGCTGCCGAAGCCTGACCCCGGCCCGGTCGCTTGCGAGAAGCACGCGATGACGTCCGAGTTGTTGATCTGGCAGCAGAGCTCCGGCGATCCCTCGGGCACCTGCCATCCGGGCGGGCAGACGGCGCACGCGGGGACGCTCGGGCACGCTGGCGCTGTGCAGTTCTCGCCGGCAGGGCACACGACGGGCGGGCATGGGTCGCTTGCAGGAGCCGAGCACGCGATCGCGTTGCCGTCGGCCTCGCAGCAGGTGCCGGCGGGGGACCCCGCGGGCGTATACGCGCCGGGGGGGCAGCTATACGTGCAGGTCGGGACCACAGTGATCCCCGCGTCGGCCGGGACCACGCAGGTGCAGCTCGGGTCGTTGTCCGGGCAGTTGCAGACGGGAGGAACCCCGACGACCCCCGCATCCACTTCCACGGAGCATGCGCATGAAGGATCGTTGTCGGGACACGAGCACACTGTCGTGGAGCCTCCCCCTGACGAGCCGCCCGACGCCGGGCCGCCGGAGCCCGCGCAGCTGCTGGGGTCGCTGAGTGAGCAGCAGGTGGTCGGGTCCGGGTAGGTGCCCGACGTGGCGCCGCAGGGCTGAAACGGCGAGCTCGTGTCGGTCACGCAGGCGGTGGCGCCACCGCTCGCGTCGCAACAGATGTTCGGGTGTGCGTATCCGCTCGCGCAGGCGCTGACGCTACCCCCTACCTGCGCGACCGGGACCGCGACTGCCGTCGACCCGCCGGAGGACCCGCCCGACGACCCGCCGGCCGTCCCCTCGCCGGAGTTGCCTGTCGGGATGAGACCTCCGCATGCCGCAGCGAGACACGGAAAGCCAAGGAGCGCGACGCTCGTGATGCGCGCGAGGGTGAAGCCATTGCGATTCATGAAAGCCTCCAGAGTTGTCGGGACGTGACCATCTCGTCGTTCTGGGTAAGTGGCCGCTCTCGTCGAGATTGGTGATCGAGTCCGAATTATTTCTGGACTGCGCTCGGTGATGCGCACGATGCGCTCACGCTCGCGGCGTAAGTCGATCCGGGGTGGAGCTTGAGGAACCGCGCGGCGAGCTCGCGTGCAGCGTCGGTCTGACCGGCGGCGCACGTCGCGAAGACCTGGACTGCGTCGCGGTCCTGGGACATCACCCCGTCGGGGAAGCGACGCGCGTGCTCGTCAAGGAGCGCCAGCGCATGCGCGGCATCGTCATGGCTCAGCGCCACGCGCGCATCGCGGATGAGCGCCACCTCGGCCTCGAGCGAGGCGGCGGACGATGCCGGCGCGAGCTTCACGACGGCCGGCGCTGTCGCCTGCACGGGCGCGGTCGCCGTGGGCAGGGGGTTCACCGGCGGGATGGGGCTCGTGGGATCGGGGATGACGGACGAGGCGGTGGGGCCGCCTGGCGCGGCCACACGTTTCGCGGGCGCGATCGGAGTCGCGGGCGCAGCGGCGGGCGCCATGAGCGCAGCGGTCGGAGCCGGCGAGACCTTCGGCGCGTAGCTCTTGGTCACCACGACCGCTCCCGTCCCTACGGTCA
>Ga0302320_10031738_pt1 | contig 10008 bp, 7 predicted proteins | sample Bog_T0_3_FD_202130 | JGI IMG/M metagenome (GOLD analysis project Ga0302320, IMG submission 202130) | Peat permafrost microbial communities from Stordalen Mire near Abisko, Sweden - Bog_T0_3 | ecosystem: Environmental > Terrestrial > Soil > Wetlands > Peat | place: Sweden: Abisko, Stordalen Mire...
CTACACCGGTGGCTACAGCATCCTCAAGGAATACGTGCGCGCCGTGCGGCCACCGTGTCAGCCAGCCTTTCTGAAACTCCATTTTGCGCCGGGTCAATGCGCCCAGGTGGACTGGGGTTCGGCCGGATTTTTGCCGGTGGGCGCCACCCGGCGGCGGCTTTCCTTCTTTGTCATGGTGCTCTGCTACAGCCGCCGGATGTATGTCGAGTTCACCCTGGCCCAGACGCAGGAACACTTTCTGGCCTGTCACCAGCACGCCTTCGAATACTTTCATTCGGTTCCGACTGAAATGATGGTTGACAACTGTAAGACCGCCGTTCTGTCCCATCTGCTGGGCGCCCCGGCGGTGCTGCATCCGCGTTACCTGGACTTCGCCCGCCACTTTGGTTTTGCGGTCAAGGCTTGCGGCCCCTACCAGCCGCAGGAAAAGGGACGGGTCGAAAATGGCGTGGGTTATTTTAAGAAAAACTTTCTGGCCGGGCTGCCACTCTCCAGCCTGGACGCGCTCAACGCGGCGGTGCGGTTGTGGCTGGACCAGGTGGCCAATGTACGGGTGCATGGGGAGACGCACCAAAAACCACAGGACCTCTTTGAGCTGGAAAAGCCCAAGCTGCGTCCCTTGACCGTGCTGCCGTATGATTTGGCCACGGTCAGCACTGTTTCGGTCAGCCGGCGATGCCGCGTGACGCTGGACACCAACCACTATTCGGTGCCGCCGCGTTATGCCGGCGTCAATCTCGTGCTCAAGGCTTATCCCGACCGCCTCTGCCTGTATCATCAGGCCCAGCTTGTGGCCGAGCATCAGCGCAGTTACGACCGGCATCAGGACTTTGAAAAACCCGAACATGTGCAGGAACTCCTGGCCCAACGACGTCAGGCCCGCGCCCAGCAACTCTTCACCCGGTTCCTGGCGTTGTCACCGCGGGCGGGGGAATATTATCAGCGCCTGCAGGAAAAGCGGGGCAACCCGCGCCACCATGTCCAGAAGATCGTGGCCCTCAGCGAAATTTATGGTGTCGAAAAGGTGCAACGCGCCCTGGAAGACGCCTGGGCTTATCAAGCCTTCAGTTGCGAATACATCGCCAATCTCCTGGAACAACGGGAGCGGCCCACAGTGCAACCCGGCGCCCTGCATCTGACCCGCCAACAGGATTTGCTGGAGCTGGATCTGCCCGCCCCCGACCTCTCGCTCTATGAATCCGAGGAAGGAGCGGTGCCATGAACGCCGCCGAAACCCGATTGGCCGAACAGTTGGCCACGCTCAAATTGGTCGCCGTAGCCGAGCAATATGCGGCGCTGGCGTCCGAGGCCGCGCAAAAACAATGGCCCCATGTGGATTATCTGGCCCGGCTCGTTGACAGCGAAGCCCAACGCCGGCAAGAACTGACCATCCAACGCCGCATTGCCGCCGCCCGCTTCCCCTGCATTAAAACCCTCGACCAGTTCGACTGGAACTGGCCCAAGAAAATCAACCGCACCCAGGTGCAAAACCTCTTCCGTCTGGCCTTCCTCCCGGACAAAGGCAACGTGGTGTTCATGGGGGGCGTCGGCTTGGGGACTATGCCGGGTGCCGGACTATGCCGGGTGGCGTGAGGTTTCCCTCTGAACGACAGGCTTTCCGCCCGGCATAGTCCGGCCACGGTGGAAGGGCATTCCTGCGGCGGTGAGTTCGCGCTATGTCTGGTGAATGACTCTATCATTGACTTCACCCATAAAGAACGGGGTGCGCGTATGCGGCGGCCCCCTCAGTACACACATCGCATCGTATCGAGCGAAATTGGAAGACCAGGGCTACACGCCCGGAATGGTCTTGCATTATCTGCGGTTGTTCGCAAAGTTCGACCTTTGGCTGCTGCGGAGAAAGCGGCACCTATGGCGAGTAAATGAAAAGGATGCCGATGGGTTCCTGAAGCGTTTACGCGCAAGGCATCCGGCGATTTATCCTGGCTCCCGATCGGCAATACGGTTGCTGTTCAAGCTTCTGCGCGATGTGGGCGTGGTCTCGCCTCAGAGGGAACTGATCGCGAGCACCCCAGTACAGCGTCTGGCGAACGAATACCGTGTCTTTTTGCAGAAAAAACGAGGGTTGGATCGTGCAACGATCTACAATTACTCGCGGCATATCGACCGGTTCCTCGCCGAGCGTTTCGGCAGCGCACGAATCAACCTCCGTACCCTTGGAGTCTCCGACATCGCGACGTTTGTCCGACGCCACGCACCGCGACATGGACGCGGATTGGCGGCACAGATGGTGACTGGCTTGCGGTCGTTCTTTCGGTTCGCCCAGTTTCGTGGATTAATACGGTCAGACCTTGCAGCACTGGTCCCCGCTGTACCGAGCTGGGAAATGTCTGGTCCCCCCAAGCATCTTCCAACCGGAGCGGTCCAGCGCGTGCTGACTGCCTGCGAGCGATCAACGGTAAGGGGAAAGCGTGACTATGCGATATTACTTCTTCTGGCACGACTCGGGTTGCGTGCGGGGGAAATCGTCGCCTTGCAGCTCGACGATATCAACTGGGCGAATGCGGAACTCGCTGTCCGTTCCAAGAAGGGGGATGGCTGGGCAAGGTTACCTCTGCCATCTGATGTTGGTCGAGCCCTGGCGCGGTACTTGATGGTACGACCGCCAAGCCCATGCCGAAATGTCTTCGTGCGAGGATACGCGCCGTACACGCCGTTTGTGGCCTCGGGGCCCGTTTCCGTTTTGGTGAGAAAGGCCATCGAGAGAGCCGGAGTAAAATCGGTCCGAACTGGGGCGCATGTCTTCCGGCACTCGCTCGCTACTGAAATGCTGCGCCGTGGTGCCTCTTTGGTTGAGATCGGCAGCGTGCTTCGGCATCGGGATCCCTATAGCACCGCGATCTATGCCAAGGTTGATCTGGGTGCTCTCCGTGAACTGGCTTTGCCCTGGCCGGGAGGTGCCCGATGAACTTCCTTAATAGACATTTGAGGGATTACCTCGAATTGCGCCGGGGACTGGGGTTCGAACTTGGGCGAGTCGAATCGCGTCTCCGCATCTTCATCGCGTTTTTGAAGACAAAGCGGACGCGTCAGATTACGACCAAGCTCGCGCTTGAATTTGCTGTGCGCTCCGATCATCGCTCGACTTCGACGCAGGCCGGATATCTGTCCGCGATCCGTGGGTTTGCTCAATACCTGAGCGGCATCGAACCAAAGACGGAGGTTCCTCCCACCGGTTTGATCCGTCAGGGGCACCGTCCACAACCATACATCTACTCCGACGACGAAATCATTCGCATCCTGGACGCGGCTCGCCAGCATCCATCGACTCCCCGGTACGCGTTAAAGCCGCACACGCTCTATTGTCTGTTCGGTTTGTTGAGCGTGACGGGGATGCGATTGACCGAGGCGCTGAATCTCAAGCCGGAGGACATCGATTGGGCGCAGGGTGTTCTTACCATCGGCCGGGCGAAGTTCCAGAAGTCTCGCTTGGTTCCATTACACAAATCAGCACTCCGTGAGTTACGTGCCCACATTAAACGTCGGAATCAGTTCTTCGCGGAACGACCGTGGAGACAACCAGTAAATCGAATCTTTGTTTCGACCCATGGAGGGGCCTTAACGAGCAATGATGTCGGGGAGGATTTCAGAATGCTGACTCGCCAAATCGGGATGCGCCAGGCTGGCGCCAGCCGCGGGCCGCGGATCCACGATCTGAGACACCGATTTGCAGTATCGACGCTCTTGCGGTGGTATCGGCGTGGGAAAAATGTCGATCTGTTACTGCCGGTGCTCTCGACGTACCTGGGGCACGTCTTCATCACCGGGACGTACTGGTATCTGACTTGCACGCCGGAGCTAATGGAAGCTGCGGGAAAACGGCTGGAGAGGAGATGGAAAGGAGGTAACCATGCATAAGGCTGATCTCGGTACTTTGATCGAAGCTTTCTTTTGCAAGCGATTGATCTCCCAGCGTCGCGCCAGTCCGCATACGATTGCCTCGTATCGGGACACATTCCGACTGCTTTTGGCCTTTGCCCAGAAGCGGATCAACCGTCCGCCATCGCAACTCTCACTCAAGGAAATCAGTCCCTCATTGGTAAGTGATTTTTTGGATCACTTGGAAGCCACTCGCACCAACACGTCGCGAACTCGCAATTTGCGCCTGACAGCTATTCGTTCGTTCTTTCGATTTGCGGCGCTTGAGGCGCCCGAGCACGGCGGCGTCATCCAACGGGTACTAGCCATCCCGAACAAACGCTGCCAGCGCCCATTGATAGGGTTCCTGACTCGACCGGAAATCGAAGCGTTGCTTGCGGCGGTAGACTCCACAACCTGGATCGGCCGGCGTGACTACGCGTTCTTGCTGGTCGCGATGCAAACTGGCCTGCGCCTATCGGAGATCACCGGTGCCCGCCGTGAGGATGTCACGCTTGGTCCCGGCGCCCACATTCACTGCGTGGGAAAAGGTCGCAAAGAGAGAGGCACGCCTTTAACAAAAGTAGCACGCCGAATGCTGAAGGCCTGGATGAAGGAACCGTGGCCAATGGAAAGTGCGTTCCTGTTCCCGAGTCTGTCGGGCGGAAGGCTCAGCGCGGATGCTGTTCAAGACTTCGTGAATAAACATGTTGTGGCAGCTCGAGTGAAATGTCCGTCGCTCATCAAAAAACGAGTCACCCCTCATTGGCTTCGACACACCGCGGCCATGGAATTACTACAGGCTGGCGTCGATCGATCCATGATTGCCCTATGGCTGGGGCATGAATCGATAGAAACCACCCAGATTTACCTCAACGCCAATTTGGCGTTGAAGGAGGAAATCCTGGCTAAGACCAATCCCGTCAATGGAAAACCAGGACGCTACCGTCCCACCGACCGTGTCCTGAGTTTCCTCAACAACCTGTAGATCACCACCGGACTATGCCGGGCGGAAAGCCTGTCGTTCAGAGGGAAACCTCACGCCACCCGGCATAGTCCGGCACCCGGCATAGTCCCTATCATGCCGGGAGCGGCATGATAGGGAAGTCGCACTTGGCTTGTGCGTTGGGCCATGCCGCCTGTCTGGCCGGCCATTCCGTGCTCTTCACCACCGCCGTGGACATCATCAACACCCTCACCGCCGCCCAGACGGCCTGTCGGCTCAAAGCCGAACTCAAACGCCTGCTCGCTCCGCGGATTTTATGCATCGATTAATGTTGAGTGGTCAAAAATGTTGAGTTGAGCGCTGTTTTGCAGTGCCAGCGGGCTCGGCGTGGGGTTTCAACTCAACATTATTGATGACTTCCTTTGCCCCTTCAAAGGGCCGTTAACCACGCGATAAGGCTTCGGTCCTGGTGCCATTTTGCTGAGCGACGCCCTCCTTTGAGCAACGGCTTGGCTTTAGCCAGGGCCTCCCGTTTTGCTTCCAGATCGATAGAAAGATATTTGTTGGTGGTATTGACACTCACATGCCCCAACCAATGAGCGATAGTGCTGAGGTCGACTCCCGAACGTAGCAGGTACGTCGCCGTACTGTGCCGAATCGAATGTGGGTGAATGCGCTTTTGCTTCAGGGAAGCTTGGCGCGACGCGGCTTTCTTGACGTATTTCTTCAAGATTAATCGAACCCCAAACCGGGTCAGTCGGCCACCGCGATCATTGAGAAACAAAGGCGCTGATTGGCTCGGCGGCAAGCCATGTTGCTGGATTAGTTGTTGCAGGAGTCGGGCCGTTTCCGGCCAGATTGGGCAGGTCCTTTCCTTCCGACCTTTTCCTCGGAGCAGAACGCTGCACGGCGCCGTCAGGCGGAGATCGTCCGTTTGCAGGCCAACGACTTCACTGACCCGTGCCCCGGTGTTGAACATGAGGCTCAGCAGCGTCAGATCGCGACATCCGTTGCCGACATCAAAGACCACCGCCTTCAGCACCGCCTGGATCTCTTCAAAATCTAAATGTTCGATCTCACGGGTGCCCGCTCGTTTGAAAGGAACGCTCAGAATGCGTTGGGCCTGCTCCAAGTGCTCCGGATAATGTCCACCCAAGTAGCGAAAGAAGCTGTGGATCGCGCTCAGACGCACGTTGCGAGTGCTAATCTGATTGCTCCGACCCGTTTCCAAACTTTGGAGAAACGCGGTGACCTTGTCAACACTCAGATGCTCCACGGTGAGTTGACTGGGGTCACCCTTTTTTCCCGCTGTGAACTGCAACAGGAGTTTAAGGCTGTCGCGGTAACTCTGGAGGGTATGGGGACTTAAGGCCCGCTGGCGCGGAACGTAATCCAGGAAAAAGCCCTTCAAAGCCAGTGCGAGTGTCGTTGCTTGGGATGGGTTCACGCGACACCTCCTTTGGTCAACAACGGAGCAAAGTACTGGTGAAAACGCTGACTGGCCGCCTGGCGAAGCTCCGGAGTAAGTTTCAGGTAATAATGTGTGCTGACGGCGCTAACATGACCAAGATAAGTGGCCAGGTGCGGCAACTTGGCCTGCACGTCCACTCCTTGGGCGTACCAGTGTTGGAGGACCAAAACGGCTGCTGAATGGCGAAGATCATGAACGCGGGGTGGATGGCCCTGTGGATTGAGCACATGGGCGCTGACACACAGTCGATGCCATGTCTCCATAAGACATACGGACGAATAGACTTCCGGTGAATGCCGGCGGCTACACATGAGGAAGGTCTCGGGAGCCATCGGGAACTTCTTTTGCCTGCGCTTTTGCAGATATTGCCTCAGTTCGATCGCAACGGAGGGCGAGAGTGGCACCCACCGCGACTTGCGGAATTTGGAGGACAGAATATGGAGCACGGTTTGATCCTCTTGGATATCGCCCAGAGTCAACCGCAACAGTTCACCGCTCCGCAGTCCACAACAGAAAAGAAGGATAAAACCAATGTGGAAGGTTTCGGAGCGGAGGGGGTTGACAGCCGTGGGGGGAAGTTGACGAGCGACCGCCAGTACGCGGCCCATCTCCGCTTCGGAGATTAAGCGCGGGGACACAACCGGGGCGGGTTTTGGGAAAGTCAGCCGATCGGGAATGAAGGTGCCGATATGGTCTCGCGCATGGAACAGAAGAAAGTTCCGCACGATCCGCTGACAAGTATGGCTCCCAGTGGAGGTCAGGCTGGTCAGTGTTTTGGCCCAGTCAGTGAACATCTCCGGGCGCACCTTATTAGCGTGCGGATGCTGACGGTGGACAAAGTCATCCCAGTGGCGCAACACTTCCGTCTCATGCGCATAGATGCGTCCCAAGGCTCGTTTGAGATCGACGAATCGTTGCAGTGACGGCGCAAAGCGGCTGCACAAATGTGCCGCAAAGTTATGAACGGCGGGTGCGGGTCTGATTTGAGGAAGGCTGCGCAAAGAAACCAGTTTTCCTGGATCGCCCGGAAGAGTGGTGGGTACCGGAAGGGCGACATCGCGCAGATCGTCCACGTTTAGGCGGAGGTAAATGGAGGTGCTTTCGATATCGCGATGCCCCAGCGCGTCCCCGATGACCTTGACGCTGACTCCTTGTTTCATGAGTCGTGTGGCGAACGAATGACGCAGCACATGGGTTCCAAATGGGGGCAAGTCTAACCCGCTGCATCGAATGCGGTGGTCCAGGACATCGTGGACAAAAGTCGGTTTTAAGGGGCTGAGCGGGGCCCGCATGCGGAGAAACAACTGCCGTTGCGAACTTTCCGGACGAGCGTTGCGCAAATAGTCGATCAGCACCTTGGCCGCCTCATCCGTCAAGGGCAATTGGAGCTTTTGTCGGGTCTTGGTTTGCATGATGCACAAGCTGCGACCGCGCCAGTCAATGTCATCGAGCGTCAAGTGCACCAACTCACTACTGCGCAGGCCATACGCCGCCGCCAGATAGAGGAGAGTGAAGTCACGCCGCCCGAAAGGGTCGGATCGGTCGATAGATTGGAGGAGCGCCTGCACCTGCGCCCACGGAAGAGCTCGCGGTAACCGCTCTCCGCGATAAACCCGGGGAGTATCGATTTGCAAGTGCAACGGGCGAGACAGTATCCCCTGCGCATGCCGTTCCTTAAGATAAGCCCGCATGGTGGCGACAATATGTTGCATACTGAAACGGTTGTTGGTACGGGCCGACTTCCGCAGAAAGGCTTCTATTTGACGGGGATCAAGTTGCCGCAAAGGAGCAGCCTGACCGTCAAACCGAAGGAAACGCAGGAATGCTCGGAGCCGCCCGCTATGGCCGGAAACTGTTGCTTCAGCCACACCCCGGATCTCACGGAGATATGCAGCGAAACGGTCAATTTCCACTTCCACAGGGGCGGGCGTTGGCACAGCGCCTTCGGGCACGGTTCTCTCCTTACGCAGAAACCGCTCCAAAGTACGCACAGCACCGCTGATATCCGAGTCGCGGGGACGGAAGTAGTTGTGGGCGGCCCTCAAATTTTGCAGCGTCAACTGCGTAAACATAGTTATTTGCCGCCGTCGCAGCCAGCCGACCACTCGAGGCAACGTCTTCAGGTAAAGACGAGTGGAACCGAAGGTGTAGTTCTGATCGTGCATCCAATCCAGAAAGTCGTCCAGTAATGGACCGAATATCGGTAAGACGCGCCATTGTGGGAAGGATCGCGGACGGATTTGCTCAAGGAGGGATTTTTGTTTCATCCCTCCAGTACAGCCACCGCCTCCCGATGAGGCATCAATAATGTTGAGTTGAAACCCCACGCCGAGCCCGCTGGCACTGCAAAACAGCGCTCAACTCAACATTTTTGACCACTCAACATTAATAAATGTTGAGCTCAACATTTATCGATGAAGTCGGCTATCTGCCCATCGACAAAACCGGCGCCGACTTGCTCTTCCAAGTCATCAGCCAGCGCTACGAAAGCGGCTCCATCGTGCTCACGACCAACCAACCCTACAAACACTGGGCCAAGATTTTTAACAACGACAGCACTCTCACCAGCGCCGTTCTGGATCGGCTTCTCCATCATGCCGACACCTTGATCATCGAGGGGAAAAGTTATCGGATGAAAGATCAGATCGAAGCCCCGTAAACCCAGCAGTCTTTTTCTCCGGCGACAGGCTTAAAACCCTGTCGCCGTTTTTGCGTCGGCTGCCCAGCAAGGGGCAACATTTTCAAACCGGCGCGCCAGCAACATCTTCACGCCGCCGCCCACACTCCTGGGCCTTCGCCGAGGTGCAGTACTGTGCAGTACACTTTTCCAGGTAATTTGAGGCCGGTTTGCCCATTTGAATCAGAAGGCGAAAAATTGCAAACAACCAATAAAATCAGGCATTTCAAGCACGTTTGCTGATTTTGGCCGAAATAGCTTAACAGGTTGTTGACCTATTTCGTGCGCCAGCCAGCGTCGGTTGCTGCTGCTCCGGCGCGGCCAAAATGCCCGCGTTGCGGCAGCGACATTTCCTGCAAGTGCAATAATGGCAGCGGTGGCGGCGTAATTCACCCCAGCCTCGAAGCCGTGGATGCAGGGATTGAGCCGACTTGGCGCTGCTCGTGATTGTTGCTCGGGGCCGGTGTCGTTGCCCTTGTGCTCGCCTTCCAGGGCGTTGCCGCCCAGCTCGTCGTCAACGGTGCGATGTTCCTGTTCTTATTCCGGGCGCTGCCGGGTGGCAGGTCGCTCCCGGTGCCGGAGCTTGGAAGCCGTAATGGTGGTTACTGTCAGTGCGGAGGCACGGTTCCGGCGTCGCCGTCGTAAAAACTACGGGCGCATGGTTTTTGAAACCATGTGCATGTAGTTTTTGCGTCGGCCGCCCAGGTCCCATCTGGCTTGCATACCTGTCGGGCTGGACGAAGAATTGAGAGGGCCTGCCAGGAGAGGCAAAGGACACCCCGGTCCTCCGTCCTGACCAGGACCTATCTTTGACTTCCCCTTGTTCTGATGTTTGCCTTAGGCATTTTTCTCCATCTACGGCATCGCCCGGAGCATGAACTCGTCGAACAGTGGCACGGTGAATGCCATATCGCCATGCGCCGGGCTGAAAATCATCCCCTTCTGAATAAGCTTGGCTCGTACCGGGCCAAGGCTGTTGATTTTCACGCCGAGTGCGTCGGCGATCTCGCCGCTGCGGCGCGCGCCCGGTCCAAG
>Ga0302320_10031743_pt1 | contig 10006 bp, 6 predicted proteins | sample Bog_T0_3_FD_202130 | JGI IMG/M metagenome (GOLD analysis project Ga0302320, IMG submission 202130) | Peat permafrost microbial communities from Stordalen Mire near Abisko, Sweden - Bog_T0_3 | ecosystem: Environmental > Terrestrial > Soil > Wetlands > Peat | place: Sweden: Abisko, Stordalen Mire...
TACAACGGCAGCGGTGTCGGCCTCAACACCGCGGGCGACACCGGCGAGCAGCAGGCCCGCATTAACTCAACCCGCGTTTTCTGGGACCCAACCTACACCGATCCCAATGAGCCGCAGCCCAACTACACAACCGATCCCAACTACACCGCAAGCTGCAACACCCCGCCGCAGCCTCCGCAACTCATCCCCATGGCCCAGGCCTGGATCGCCCGAGACTACCCCGGCACCAAGCTCGCCTTCTCTGAATACAACTGGGGCGGCCAGGAGAACATCAACGGCGCAGTCGCGCAGGCCGACATCCTCGGCATCTTCGGCAGCTATGGCCTCGACATGGCCACCCTCTGGGGTCCGCCGGATCCAACCACACAGGTCCCCGGCCTCATGGCTTACGAAATCTACCGCAACTACGACGGCAAAAAATCCATGTTCGGCAACATGTCGCTCGCGTCCACCAGCGCCAACCAGGGCACACTTTCCGTCTACTCAGCACTCCGAACGTCTGACAACGCCATCACCATCGTCGTCATCAACAAGACCTACGGCAGCCTCACCAGTTCGGTCTCGCTCAATGGGCTATTTTCGCCGGCAACCACCGCACAGTCCTACCTCTACAGCAACGCGAACCTGGCAGCCATCGTCGGGCCCACCGCGGTCACAGTAACACCGCCATCGGGAAGCTCGCCGTGGACCATCGCCAACTACACCTTCCCCGCCCAATCCATCACGCTGTTCGTGGTCCAGCCATAGCCAACTCGCGTCTTATTCGCGGGCGCCCCTGTCGGGTGGCCCGGGTGCCTTGCACTTGGGCACCCGGGATCGAAGAACACAGCGCGTGACTCCAGCGATGGAAGCTGGGATCAGCAGCCAGGTTTGGAGTCTTGAGGAACTTGTAGAATTACTGGAAGCATGAAACCGAATACATGGGAATTTAGGCGAGACGCTGATGGTACCTATTCGGTCTTCCATCGAGGTGAACTGATACGCCGATCAATACCCGAGCGGTGGTTCGAAGAGGAAATCTGTATCAAATGGGGTTTTTGCCAATCCGAGTCCGCCGAAATCCTACGACAAATAGAACTTCATGGATGCGCCTCGATCACACTTTGAACTTCAAACATTACTAGTACCGGTCCTCTCGGGCGCATCACAGCGCCCTGCCCACGCCCTTTATACTGGAATGTTTGCTAAAGCAACCACGCGGGCAGTCCAAAACACCCGCGCCTTAAGGAGCCATCTTTGGCGCAAGCGGAAATCGGCATCATCGGCGGCAGCGGTCTATACTCCATGCCGGGATTCACCAACGTCCACGAGGAAACCGTGGAAACCCCCTTCGGCGCGCCCTCTGACCCCTTCGTCCTCGGCGAGCTCGAAGGCCGCAAAGTCGCCTTCCTCGCCCGCCACGGCAAGGGTCATCGCATCCTGCCATCCGAGCTAAACTTCCGCGCCAACATTTACGCCTTCAAGAAACTCGGGGTTGAGCGCATCCTCTCCGTCTCCGCCGTCGGCTCGCTCAAGGAAGAGCACAAGCCCACGGACTTCGTCGTGCCCGACCAGTTCATCGATCGCACCTTCCATCGCATCTCCACCTTCTTTGGAGAAGGCATCGTCGGCCACGTAGCATTCGGCGACCCCGTCTGCGCCACCGTCGCCAAAGCCGCCACGGATGCCTGCGCCGCCGTCGGCGTAGTCGGCAAGCTCGGCGGAACCTACGTCTGCATGGAAGGCCCGCAATTCTCCACCAAGGCCGAGTCCAATCTCTATCGCAGTTGGGGCGCCGACGTCATCGGCATGACCAACCTGCAGGAAGCCAAGCTCGCCCGCGAAGCGGAAATCTGTTATGCCACCGTAGCCATGGTCACCGACTACGATTGCTGGCGCGAAGGCCACGACTCCGTCACCATCGAAGAGATCGTCCGCGTCCTCCACCAGAACGCCGCTAACGCCTGCCAGGTAGTAAAAGCCGCCGTAGCCGCCATGCCGCCTGAACGCAATTGCGCCTGCGCCACCGCCGCCAAATACGCGGTCCTAACCGCCAAAGAAGCTATTCCCGAAAGCACAAAGGAAAAGCTTTCTCTGCTCTTCGGCAAATATCTGGGCTGACAGCAGGCAGCCCGACCCGGCGCACTGTCATCTGTAACCTGTCATCTGTAATCTGTCTTCTGAAAGGACCCCCATGGCCATCACCGTAGTAGGCAGCGTAGCCTACGACTCCATCGAAACTCCCTCCGGCCGCCGCGAGCGCTGCCTCGGTGGCGCAGCCACCCACTTCTCCCTCGCCGCCAGCTTCTTTACCGACGTCCGCGTCATCGCCGTAGTCGGCGAAGACTTCGGCCCCGAGCAGGAAGCCGTCTTCAAGAAGCGCAACATCGATATCCAGGGCATCGAGCGCGCCCCCGGCAAGAGCTTCTTCTGGGAGGGCTCCTATCTCGACAACCTGAACGAAGCCAAGACCCACACCACCGACCTCAATGTCTTTGCCTCTTTCGAGCCCAAGATTCCCGAGGCCTATCGCGACTCCGAGTTCCTCTTCCTCGCCAACATCGATCCCGTTCTCCAGCGCCGCGTCCGTGAAGAAATGCCCGACGTCAAGCTCGTCGCCGGCGACACCATGAACTACTGGATCAAGGACCATCGCCCCGCCCTGCTTGAAGTCCTCAAGGGCCTCAACATCCTCCTCATCAACGACACTGAAGCCAAAATGCTGGCCGGCAACAACAACCTCGTCAAGGCAGCGCACGCTGTGCTTGAAATGGGGCCACGGACGCTGGTCGTCAAGCATGGTGAGTATGGGGCCACTGCCTTCTTCAGCGACCACAGCTTCGGGCAAGCGGGCGCATGGGCGCAGCTACATCCCTTCCGGGCGCCGGCGCTCCCACTCGAAGAAGTCGTCGATCCCACCGGCGCAGGCGACAGCTTTGCCGGCGGCTTCTTCGGCTACCTGGCCTCGCAGCCGGAGCTCACGCCCGCCACATTCCGCCGCGCTATGTTCTACGGCAGCGTCATGGGCTCCTTCGCGGTCGAGCGCTTTGGCACCGAGCGCATCCAGGCACTCACACGCAAGGAAATCGACGAACGCTTCCTCCTCTTTCGCGAGCTCACCCACCTTGACTGAAGGTTCCATTCCGGACGTAATTTCCGCATGCGCGGCTTCTTCCACGCCGCGCATTTCTCGGCGCGAAATCCTCCTCGTCCTGGCCTGCTGCGGGGCGGCCTCGTTCATCGCGATCCTATGGAGTTGGCGCAACGGCGCAATGCTCAACTATGGCGACGCCGTTGCCCACCTCCACATCGCCCGCCGCGTCTTCGACGCCCACCAGCCGCGCCTCGATCTGCTCGGCTCCGTCTGGCTCCCGCTCCCGCACATCCTCCTGCTGCCCTTCGTCCAGGTCTACGCCTGGTGGGCCAACGGCTTCGCTGGCGTAATCCCCTCGGCCCTTGCCTACCTCGCCGCATGTCTAGGCATCTATCGCCTCGCCCGCACCTGGCTCCCACCCTCCGCCGCCGCGCTCACCCTCGCCTTCTACGCCGCCAATCCCAATCTGCTTTACCTCCAAACCACGGCCATGACCGAGCCGCTCTTCCTCTGCGAAATGGTCTGGACCACGCTCTGGCTAGTCGAGTGGCGCACCGGCATCGACCATGATTCCGCAAAGACCAACCGCCGCCAAACCCTCATCGCCGCCGTGCTCATCGCCGCGGTCTTCACCCGTTACGACGGCTGGATCATGGCCTTCCTCGCATGGACCGCCATGGGCATCGTCCTCGCCCGCCGCGGCCGTCTCCGTTCCCGCGCCTTCTGGATCGCCAGCGCCTTCGTCGTCGCCGCGCCCATCGCCTGGTTCATCTACAACCAGGCCGCATTCGGCGATTGGCTCGACTTCGCCCGCGGACCCTACTCCGCCCGCGCCATTGAGATCCGCACCGCCACTCCCGGCTACCCGCCCCATCCCGGCTGGCACAATCCCTGGGTCTCATTCCTCTTCTTCATCAAGTGTGCGGAGCTCGATGCCGCCGCCCTCGCGTGGGGCACTTGGCTGCTCGTCCTCAGCCTCGCCGGCGCAGCCTGGGCCCTCATCAACCCGCGCTTCCGTAACGTAGCCTGGACCCTACTGCTCTTCCTGCCCATCCCCTTCTATGCCTACTCCATAGCATGGGGATCGGTTCCCATCTTCATGCCCGTCTGGTGGCCGCACTCCTGGTACAACCTCCGCTACGGCATGGAGCTCCTTCCCGCCTTCGCCCTCTGCCTCGGCTTCACCGCGCACTTCGTCATTGGCTCCGTTCGCGAATTCAAACCCCGCTGGACCAACTACTCCGCCACCATCCTCTTCGCACTCGTCGCCATCAACGCCGCCCTAATGCTCCGCGAGCATCCCCTCGTCTACGTAGAAGGCACAAAAAACATCCACGCCCGCCAGCCCATGTACAGACAGATCCCTCCGGTCCTCCGCGCTTACCTCACAACCCATCCCAACGCCGTAATCCTCATGGACACATCCACCTATCCTGAGATCGTCTCCCTCACCGGCGTCCCTCTCCGCCAAACCATCAACGAGAGCGACCTCGCAATTTATACCAGCGCCCTCGCCGCCCCCGCCGCAAGCGCAGACTTCGTGCTAGCCTTCGACGGCGACGCCATCGATTCCGGAGTCAAAGCAAATCCCAAGGGCCTGACCCCCATGCAGCATTTCTCCGCCCCCAACCAGCCATCCGCCACCCTTTACGTCGGAAGGAGCAGGGGGTTTCAACCCCCTGAATCAGGCAAAAAATGACGGGGCCTTCAGGCCCGGATCGGCCACGCGCATGCGCCGAAACTCCCCCGTTGGCGACAATGCGACCACAGAGTGTGACGCTGGCTTTGGGAAGCACGGGGCTGGCTCTGGGGCACCCTGCAACCTAACTCAAAAGTTGAACGTTCTTTGAGATGTTGGCTCGAAGAATCTCTCGCAAGCGGGATGCTTGCTCATCTGTGATTTGTCTCTTGGGGATCAAATGAAAGCTGCGTCGCTGCATTTCGATCAAGAAGTATTGATCGGTCTCTCGCGCTCCTTTTACCAACGACCACATGGCTTTCGTGGTGCCGTTTTCGAACTCGGCTGCGATGCCATATGTCGAAAACACAAAATTCATTGGAGCAAGTGCACCGGGTTGCTTCGCGATTAAGGCGCTGCTTCGACGGAGGAGGAAGAATAGCGAGATAAGACCGGCGATCAAAGCCCAAACCCACGCATACCATTGGGGAGTGTGGAAGGAAGAAGCAAGGACGAATTGGACGATTATGACCACCCACAGCGGAACAAGCCAAAAAAATGGCGTTCTGATCGCCCTTAGCTTCACGGACTCAGAAATGTCTGATTTGCTGAGCTGAACCGGTATGGCTAACTCGGCTGAAGAATCGAAGGCTATCATCTCGGAGTCAACAATATCACACGGCTTCTTGCGGGGTCCCGTGTTCTTCGCGGGTGGGTGACCACACAATCAGCGCCGGGATCTTTGAGCAAGAGCGAAGCATTATCATTTCGGCATGCCGAGTCTTCGCGTTCAGATCGTGCGCTTAGTAGACGATCATCCGTAGCGCAGTATCAGCACAGAGAATTGCAGGCAGCCAACGTGGCCATGAACCCGTCATCCAGCCGCAGGCTCATACCAACCACCGAACCCAATCCTGTTTGTCCCCCCGCCCCCAGTGATAGCATCGCTCAAGGCCACCAATGAGCTTCGCCATCGCACAGTTCGCGCTCCCCTTCAGCTTCAGCGACCTGCAGCAGATCGACGTGCTCAACGGCGCAATCGGCCGCCTGCTTCTCGCCTGCGCCCTCGGCGGCGCGGTCGGCCTGCAGCGCGAACTCCACCGCCGGTCCGCCGGCGTCCGCACCAACCTCCTAATCTGCATGGGCGCGGCGTTCTTCACCCTCCTCTCCGCCGTGCTCGCCGGCGAAAACAGCCCAAACAAAGGCCAGGTCGCCTCCAACATCGTGCAAGGCATCGGCTTCCTCGGCGCAGGCCTCATCCTTCGCAATCGCACCCGCGTCAGCGGTCTCGCCAGCGCGGCCAGCGTCTGGGCCGTCGCCTCCATCGGCATGGCCTGTGGCGCAGGGCTCTACCTCGCAGCCGCCGTCGCCGCCGTCATTGTCATCGTTTCCATGGAAGTCGTCGGCTTCCTTGAGCGGCGCTCCGGCCTCCGCCCCTACGGCGTCACGTATGAAGCGCGCGGGGGCGACCAGCTCCTCATGCTCCAGGCCATCCTCAAAGTCATGGACCAGGCACACATGCGCCTCTCCGATATTGAAACCCACACCATCGGCAACACCCAGCGCGTCACCTTTCCAGTGAATGCAACCGGCAACCAGCACAAGCGCCTGCGCACCCAGCTCGTCACCGAGCCTGGCATCAGCGGCCTGCTCGGTTTCCGCGATCCGGAGGACGATTGATTCCCTTCACCAAAGCCCACGCCTGCGGCAACGACTTTCTCATCATCGCGGAAGAAGACGCCCACGGTTACGACAAAGCCGAGCTCACCCGCCATCTTTGCGAACGCAACACCGGCATCGGCGCAGACGGCATCGAGTTCTTCCACTGGACCGGCGACTCATCCGGCCGCATCCGCCTCCACAACTCGGACGGCTCCGTCGCTGAAATCAGCGGCAACGGCACCCGCTGCGTCGCCGCATGGATGGCGGAAGAACGCGGCGCGCAGCCCGGCGATCAGTTCTCCGTCGAAACCGATGCCGGCGCGCGTCTCTGCACCATTCAGGAGTTCCGCCACTCCAAAATCGACGGCCCAACAACCTTAATCACCGCCGACATGGACGTTCCCGAGTTCGAGGAACGCACCGTGGAGCTGGCCGATGGGACCAGCATCGACGGCATCCACGTCTCCATGGGCAATCCAAACTTCGTCATCGTCCTCGACACGCCAACGCCGAATCAATTTCTCGGTGGCAATCCCCTCGACGCCAGCGAGCGCACCCTTTCCATGCTCGACTTTTCTGTCAACGACCGCACCTGGGACGACATCGGGCAAGAAATCTGCCACCACCCCGATTTCCCCGATCAAACCAACGTCATCTTCGTTCATGTTCTCGGTAGCGAGTCCGAGCCCATCCACCAGGCCGCCATCCGCATCTTCGAGCGCGGCGTCGGCCCTACCACCTCTTCCGGAACCGGCACCTCCGCCAGCGCCACAGCCCTCATCGCCCTCTACGACGCGGAACATGAGCTTGAAGTCATCGCACCCGGCGGCGCACAAAACGTCAAATGGCAAGGCCCCGGCGAAAAGCTCTACCTCACCGGCCCAGCCACCCTCATCGCCCGCGGCGAGGCCTGGTAAATCATGTCCTCTGCTGCGCCACGTTTGCTTCTTCCGCCCGCCGTCTCCAGCACCGCATCCATCTCCGTCATCGCCCCCGCATCCTCTGCGAAACAGGCCCGCGTCGATAGCGGCCTGGCCAACCTCACCGCCCTCGGCTTCACCCCGAGTGTCGGCGTCCATACCCTCGCCCGCGGCCCGCACTACTTCGCAGGCACGCCCGCCCAGCGCCTAGCCGACCTCCACGCCGCCTTCGCCAATCCCGGCACCTCCGCCGTCATGGCCCTGCGCGGCGGCTACGGCTCCAACTACCTCCTCGAATGTCTCGACCTGGACCTGATCCGCAACCACCCCAAGCCCTTCTTCGCCTACAGCGATCTCACCGGCATCCAGCTCCACCTTTACGACCAGCTAGGCCTGCCCGCCTTCCACGGCCCCATGCTCGCTGCCGACTTCTACCTTGAAAACGGCGTCCATCTCCCCAGCTTTCAAGCCGCGCTCGCTGGCCGGCCCTACACCGTCGGCCCCGCAGAAGGCTTGCGCATCCTCAAGCCCGGCCTCGACACCCATCCCGTCAGTGGAACCCTCTACGGCGGCTGCCTCAGCATTCTCGTCTCGCTCCTCGGCACCCCCTGGGAGCCCGAAACCGAGGGCAAGCTTCTCTTCATCGAAGACACCGGCGCCAAGCCCTACCAGATCGACCGCATGCTCTGGCAGCTAATCCACGCCGGCAAACTCGACGGCGTCAACGGAATAATCTTCGGCGAAATGCTCGATTGCGCCTCTCCCGGCGCGCCCCCCGAACTCCTCGAAGAAGTAATCCTGAGAGTCTTCGAAGACTTCGACGGCCCCATAGCCATCGGCCTCCGCAGCGGCCACGTCTCCCACCACAACGTCACCCTAACCTTCGGCGTCCAAGCCGAACTGCACACAGGTGCAGACCCGCGCTTACAGTTTCTCGCCCCTGCAGTCGAATAGATATATTCATCGTTTGGGAGGAACCGTGAAGCGAGCCAACTTCCCCGCAAGGACAGCCGCGCTGGCTCTCTTCGTTCTCAGTATGCCGATACTGACCGCAACCGCCCAGATCTCGAATACCCAACACCACGTCGTTCATGCTGTGCGAAATGTTTGGCGCGCCAAGGGCGCAAATCAGCAGGTCGATGCCGCGCAAGCTCTTAGAGACATTGTTCTCGGAGCCGATCCAACCACCATCGATGATCGGACCATCCACACAGTCGCTTCTTTGCTGGTCCTTAAAAATGATGGAATCCGATATTGGGTCGTAGAAGCCCTAGGGCACTTTGGCCCCCGCGCACGATTTATTTCCCCAACACTGCTGGAAATCCTCAATAAGCGCGAATGCATGATCTCCGAAACATCATCTGTATCGATGATCCGAGATACGTTGGCACACATCGGCACGCCAGCTCCCGATCGAAAATGCGATCATTATCTTTTGCCTCAATAAACATTGCCCTGAGGGGGAATCAGTATCGGCGAAAAATACACTTTGCGCACAGACCCGAGGAAAGTCGAAAGAGTGAATCCAGAAAAGCTTCCGTCCACCACCGCTGCACAACCCCGCCACATCCACCTAAGCGGTATCTGCGGCACCGCCATGGCCTCCCTCGCCGGCCTCCTCCAGCTAAAAGGCCATCGCATCACCGGCTCCGACAAAGCCGCCTACCCGCCCATGAGCGACCTGCTCCATTCCCTTGGCATCCCCATCCTCGAGCCCTACGCCGAATCCAACCTCATCCCGTCCCCAGACCTGGTCGTCATTGGCAACGCCCTCTCCCGCGGCAACCCTGAAGTTGAAGCCGTCCTCGACCAGCGCATCCCCTTCACCTCCATGGCCGCCCTGCTCCACGAAGAATTCCTCCCCAACCGCGAGTCCCTCGTAGTCGCCGGCACCCACGGCAAAACTACCACCACCAGCCTCCTAGCCTGGATCTATCAAGTCGCTTCCCGCGAGAATCCAGCCCTTGAACCGTCCTTCCTAATCGGTGGCGTAGCCGAGAACTTCAACTCCAGCTTCCAGCTCCGCCCCACCCGCACCTTCATCCTTGAAGGCGACGAGTACGACACCGCCTTCTTCGACAAAGGTCCAAAGTTCCTCCACTACTTCCCCGACGGCCTTATCCTCACCCACGTCGAGTTCGACCACGCTGACATCTACGTCGACCTCGACGCCGTCAAAACCGCCTTCAAGCGCCTCGTCAATCTCGTCCCCCGCCGCGGCGTCATCGTCGCCTACGACGGCAGCCCCAACGTCACCGACTGCATCGCCCGCGCCTTCTGCCCCGTCCAGCGCTACGGCTTCTCCGACTCGGCCGACTGGCGCATCCAGAACCTCCGCCACATCGACGACCGCTCCCGCTGGCAGGTCCTCCGCAACGGCTCTCCCTGGGCCGAATTCGAAATGCACCTCGCCGGCGAGCACAACGCCCTCAACGCCACTGCCGCCGCCGCTCTCGCCGCCCATCAGGGAATCCCACTCCCCGCCATCCAAACCGCCCTGGCAACATTTAAAAGCGTCAAACGCCGTCTCGAAGTCCGCGCCCGCATCGCCGGCATCACCGTCATCGACGACTTCGCCCACCACCCCACCGCCATCCGCGAAACCCTCCGCGCCCTCCGCTCCGTCTATCCCCAGTCGCGCCTCTGGGCCGTCCTCGAGCCGCGCTCCAACAC
>Ga0302320_10031744_pt1 | contig 10006 bp, 8 predicted proteins | sample Bog_T0_3_FD_202130 | JGI IMG/M metagenome (GOLD analysis project Ga0302320, IMG submission 202130) | Peat permafrost microbial communities from Stordalen Mire near Abisko, Sweden - Bog_T0_3 | ecosystem: Environmental > Terrestrial > Soil > Wetlands > Peat | place: Sweden: Abisko, Stordalen Mire...
AGTAGTCTCTTCGGACCCCATCGCCTGAACCCGCTCAGCTCTCGCCAAGCAAACCCAGACAACAAAGCCCCGCAAGGACCCCGCCGCCCACGTCTCTCTTCCTTCCGATGAAATTGTCAAATAGCGGCGGGCAAGCTTTCGCCTCCCCTTTGGATCCCCGCCGCGCTTCGCCGGAGCAATCGCCCCTTGCGAACCACGACGTAAACCCGAATTCCGCGGCCAAGCCGCAAGCCAAGACGACCGAAACCGCCCTGCCCCCGCTTCCCAGCAGGGAGGAGCGCTTCTCGACATCGTCCGAAGTCCCGACGCCGCGCTGGCCGCCACAGCGCCACCGCCGTCGGTCGGGCTGATATATGTGGACGGGTTCTCGGTGTCAAATTGTTTTTGCAAAAGAGTCGCAATTCGCACCGGCGCCGGGGCTCAGCCTGGGGATAATTGGCGTGAACACGCCGTCGCGACGGCGCGTCCGCCGCACAACAGCCATGGTTCTGGCCGAGAAGCGCCGGCCGACGCGTTGCGTGGCAGCGGCGACGCCGGTACTAAGGGGCCGCCAGGGCGGGAACAGCGAGCGAGCGAACAAGAGCGAACGTGACGACTTCCGCCGCCCGCATCGCCCGCGCCGCCGGGCCGACCGACAGGGTCCGCTCGATCGTCGAGCTCGGCCACGAGCCGCCGATCGAGATCGGCGAACCCCGCATCGACGGTCGTGAGCGACGGCGCATCTCGCTGCGCTGGCTCGCCGGCGTCGCGCTCTCCGGCCTCTCCGGCCTGGCGCTGATCGGCGCCGCGCTCTACCTCGACCTCGACCGCCAATCGAATTTCGCCGAAGCGCCGGAGCTCGCCAATCTCGTCCGCCACGAGGAGGCCGAGGGCGTCAATCCGGGCAAGGGCGACCGGCTGGTCAGGCCGATCGACGTCGTCGCCGCCAAGCAGACCTACAAGGCGCCGACGACGATCAAGATCGGCGACAAGGAAGTCGTGCGGATGCGGCCGTTCACGATTCTGTCGACGGCGTTGACGCTGACCCCCAACGCCTTCGCCGACGCAGTGCCACCGTTCGATCCGCTGATGGTGACCAGCGGCGCGGCCGAGAAGGCCGACGCGCCGCCCGACCCCGGCCCGGCCCAGGACGACGCCGAAGTCAGTTTCTCGCAGCGCGACCTCGCCGCCAACGAAGCGGCCGCCGCCACCGGCGAATTGACCCTCGCCGAAGCCCAAGCGCAGGTGGCGGAATTGCTGAAGGCTGCGGCGTCGGGCGACGACGCGCCGGCCCTGCCCTCGCAACTCCTGCTCAAGCGCACCAGCCAAGCCGGCATCGACCCGCTCGGCGCCCTCTCCTACGCCGCCGCCGGCTCGGTCAACGCCAACGCGCCCTTCGCCTCGATCGAGGTCAAGATGGTGCCTGAGAACGTCACCGACGCGGCAATGACGCCGGCGCCGGCCGAGAGCCGCGAACGGCTGGCGCAATTGCGCCGTGGCGAAGCCTTCGAGGATCTGCTGCGCGCCAACGGCGCGAGCAAGGACGCCGCCGACGCGATTCTCGCCGCATTCGGGGTCAAGCGCGGCGAGTCGCCGGTCGCCGAGGGACAGAAGATCATCCTGCAATACGACGACGCCGAGCCTGGAAAACCAGCGACGATCGCGCGCGTCTCGGTCTACGCCGACGAGCAGCTCAAATCGACGATCGCGGTCAACGACGAGGGCGCCTATGTGCCGGTGACGCTGCCGCGTGGCGCCGTCCAGCACAATGACGCCGACGCCGACAACGGCGGCGTCAGCCTCTACGAGAGCTTCTACCAGACCGCGCTCAAGCAGGGCTTGCCGACACCGATCATCAGCGAAATGGTGCGCGCTTTCGCCAACGACGTCGACTTCCAGCGCTCGACCCAGGCCGGCGATTCCGTCACCGCCTTCGTCGCCGAGCCCGACGAAATCGATCCGCATCCGCAGCTGCTGTTCGCCTCGATGACGGTGCGCGATCAGGTCTTCAAATACTATCGTTTCCAGACGCCCGACGACGGCCTGGTCGACTTCTACGACGAGAACGGCCGCTCGGTGCGCAAGTTTCTTCTCCGCAAACCGATCGCCGGCGGCGAAATGACCTCGCCGTTCGGCATGCGCTACCATCCGATCCTGCACTACGCGCGCATGCACACCGGCGTCGACTGGGGCGCGCCGATCGGCACGCCGATCGTCTCCGCCGGAACCGGCGTCGTCATCAAGGCGGAGTTCACCTCCGGCTACGGTCGGCGGGTCGAGATCCAGCACGCCAACGGCTACGTCACCACCTACAATCACATGTCGGGCTTCGCGCGCGGAATCGTCGCTGGCACGCATGTGACGCAGGGACAGGTGATCGGCTATCTCGGCCAGTCGGGCTTGGCCACCGGCCCGCATCTCCACTACGAAGTCATCATCAACGGCAATTTCGTCGACCCAATGGGGATCAAGCTCGCGCGCACGCGCGAGTTCGACGGCAAGATGCTCGCTTCGTTCAAGCACGAGCGCGACCGTGTCGAGCAGTTGATGGCCGCGGCGCCGAGCGCCGCCTCCGCCGCCCCGACCGCGCAGACTGGCGCGGCGTCGCCGAGCGCGTCCGTCGCCGCCAAGGTCAACTGATCCGGACGGCGAGGCGCGGCGCGCCCGGCGCAAATCCGAGCGCGACGCGCAGATCGTGCGCGGCTGCGCCCTGGGCGCGCAGGGCTCGAAGCGGGGTCGAGGCGACGCTCTTCGACATCTTGTCGCCGGCGCCGTCGAGCACGAGTCGGTGATGGCGGTAGCGCGGCGCCGGCAGGCCGAGCAGCGCCTGCAGCAGGCGATGGGCCGAGGTCGCGGCGAAAAGGTCGCCGCCCCTGACGACATCGCTGATCTCCTGCAGCGCGTCGTCGACGACGACAGCCAAATGATAGCTCGCGGCGGCGTCGCGGCCACGCAGAACGAAATCACCCCACGCGTCGAAATCGGCGGGGCGGCGCGTCTCCGTCTCGCCCTCGCCGAACTCGCGCCACGTCAGCTCGCGCGGAGCGACCGCGTGCGCGCGCCTCGAGTCGAGCCGCCATACGGCCGGCTCGCCGGCGGCGAGTCGTGCGGCGACGTCGCGCGGCGTGCGCGATCGGCAGGTCCCGAGATAGAGCGGCGCGCCGTCAGGGTCGCGCCCAGAGGTCGCGGCGGCGATCATCCCGCGGCTGCAGAAGCAGGGATAGGCGAGGCCGCGCATGCGCAGGGCGCCGAGCGCGCGCGCGTAATCGTCGCCGTGCTCGCTCTGGCGACGCGGCGCGCCGGCAAATGCGAGTCCGAGCCAGGCAAGATCATCGCGGATCGCCGCTTCGTATTCGGGCTTGCAGCGCCTGCGGTCCAAGTCTTCAATGCGCAGCAAGAGTCGCCCGCCGGCGGCGGTGGCGAGGCGGGCGTTCATCAGCGCCGAATAGGCGTGGCCAAGATGCAGCGCGCCATTCGGCGTCGGCGCGAAGCGGAAGGTTGATACGGTCGACATCGGCCAAACATGCGGGCGGCGACGGGAATGGCGGGCACTGTTTCGAAAAAGCGCGGCGGCGGCAAGGGCGCCAAGACAATTGCGGGCAATGCCAACCTCAAGCGGAGCGCGACGAAGAAGCGCAAGACTGGCGGCAAGCGGAGCACGGCGGCCAAGCGGCGCGTGAAGAAGCGCGCGCCAAAGACGCACGTCGCCGCAAGGCGCTATCACCCGGGCCCGCCGATCGCCGACGAAGCGGCCCTGGCCGCCGCCATCGCTGGGCTCCAGGCGCTCGATCCCGAGACGGTCGGCGCGATGCTCGAAGTCGGCGGCCCGCCGCCGTTGCGCTGGCGCGAGCCCGGCTTCGCGGGACTGGTGGCGATCATCGTCTCGCAGCAGGTTTCGGTCGCCAGCGCCAATGCGATGGTTGCGCGCCTGCACGCCGCGTTCTCGCCGCTCGACGCCGCGAGCGTCCTCGCCGCCGACGAGGCGAAGCTCAAGGCCTGCGGCCTGTCGCAGGCGAAGATGAACGCGTTGAAGGCGCTCGCCGGGGCGACGACCAACGGCCTCGATCTTGCCGGCCTCGCCGCCCTTGAAGCCGAGGCGGCGCACGACGCGCTGATCGCGGTCAAGGGCGTCGGGCCGTGGACCGCCGACCTTTTCCTATTGTTCTGCCTCGGCCACCCCGACGCATTTCCCGCCGGCGACCTCGCGCTGCAGGAGGCGGCGCGACTGGCGCTCGGCCTCAAGCAGCGGCCCGATGCGCGCAAGCTGGAAGAGATCGCCGAACGTTGGCGACCGCTGCGCGGCGTCGCGGCGCGGCTGCTGTGGGCATACTATCGAGGCGTCAAGCAGCGGGCGGGCGTGATCGGACAATAGCGCTCGAGGATTGCGGCAGTCGCGGGAACCCGCCAGCGTCACGGGAGCCCCGTCGCCAGAAGCAGTCGGCAGTGGCGCGGCGCGCGGCTTCGCGCTAGACGGCTTGCGGACCCATCGCCGGAGCTTTTGCCGATGCCAGCCGAATTGACCGGCCCCCGCCTCGATCCCGAGGTTGCTCCCGCCAAGCGGTTGGTCGTGTTTCTGCACGGCTACGGCGCCGACGGAAACGACCTCATCGAGCTCGGCCGGCAATGGCGGAAGCTGCTGCCCGACACCGCCTTCGTCTCGCCGCACGCCGCGGAACGCTGCGCCGGCGCGCCGACCGGTCGTCAATGGTTCCCGCTCAACGTTCTCGCGCCCGACGACGCACGCGGCGAGGGTGAGCGCTGGCGTGGCGTTGTCGCGTCGCGGCCGGCGCTCGACGCCTTTCTCGACGCGGAACTGGCGCGGCTCGGGCTCGACGATTCGCGCCTGGCGCTCGTCGGCTTCAGCCAGGGATCGATGGTGGCGCTGCACGTCGGCCTGCGCCGCCGCCGCGCGCCGGCGGCGATTGTCGCCTATTCCGGCATGTTGGTCGGACCCGACAAGCTCGGTGAAGCGAAAGCGCGCAACCCGCGCGGCGAGCCGCCGCCGATCCTGCTCGTCCATGGCGACCAGGACCCGGTGATCCCGCTCGAAGCGATGCTGGCGGCGAGCGACGATCTCGCCCGGGCCGAAATCCCCAACCAATGGCATCTGTCGTTCGGAACCGGCCACGGCATCGACGCCGGCGGCTTGCGACACGGCGGCCAGTTCCTCGCCCAGGCCTTTCGCGCCGCGGCGCGGTGAAGGCGTCAAAACGAAAGAGCCGCCTCGACGAGGCGGCTCTCGAATGCGTCGCGATAAAGCGAACGGCGATCAGCGCGAGTAGAACTCGATGACCTGGTTCGGCTCCATCTGGGTCGGATAGGGCACTTCCGACAGGCCCGGCACGCGGGTCATCTTGGCGGCGCCTTTGCCGTGATCGACCTCGAGATAGTCGGGCACGTCGCGCTCGGCGAGCGCGGCGGCCTCGAGCACGATCGCGAGCTGGAGCGAGGATTCCTTGATCTCGATGACGTCGCCGACCTTCACCTGAAAGGAGGCGATGTTGACCCGGCGGCCGTTAACCTTGAGATGGCCGTGGTTGACGAACTGGCGCGCGGCGAACACCGTCGGCACGAACTTGGCGCGATAGACGACCGCGTCGAGGCGGCGCTCCAGCAGGCCGATGAGATTGGCGCTCGAATCGCCCTTCATCCGCAGCGCCTCCACGTAGTATTTGTGGAACTGGCGCTCGGAAATGTTGCCGTAATAGCCCTTGAGCTTCTGCTTGGCCTTCAGCTGGGTGCCGAAGTCGGTGGCCTTGCCCTTGCGGCGCTGGCCGTGCTGGCCGGGGCCGTATTCGCGCTTGTTGAACGGGCTGCGGGGCCGACCCCAGATGTTTTCGCCCATCCGGCGGTCAATTTTGTATTTGGCTTCGGCGCGCTTCGTCATCGCGGTTCCTCTGGTTCGAACTTCAGGGAACGCGCCCTCCTCTGCGCTGACCCTCGCTGCAAGGCGGGAGCCGGGCCGACAGGCGTCCGCCGAGCAAGGCGAGAGCCACGGGTGCGTCAAACGACAAACGCGCCCTCGTCAGCCAAGGGCGCGCCGTCGCGCAGTCCCGTAGGCTGGTGGTGCGAGGATGTCAAATCGAATGTGGCCAGCCGATTGGCGGCCTTTTCGTGCGCCCGGACGGACACATTCCTCGAGCCCGAAGCGCTCGCCCGCGAGTGGGATAAAACACAGATCGTCTACGGCGTTTGAAGGTCAGTCGTCGCCGACGAATTCGTGATTCGAGGCTGACTTTGGCGCGGAGGCGGTCCGCTTTGCCGGGCAAGACAAGCCTGCCGGGCGCGCGCGGCGCGAATCACGTGGCCCCGGCATCCGCCAACGACGGACCCGGCCATGCTACGGTTACATGACAGGCCACACCAAGGCGGGCCCATACGCTCAAGATTGGGCAATAAATTCGGATTAACCGAACAAAATTGCGACTCGTACGCCGCATTCGCAGTACTGATATGCGCTGAACGCATAGATGATGCGATGCAGCATTGACCTTTGTGCGGCGCCATAGTATGTAGGGCTGGTCTCGGGATGGAATGTGCAAGGAGCTCAAGCCGACGAGGGGTGCAACCGTCGCCGGCGAGGACACAAGAAGGAGCCAGCCATGAATTTCGAAACAATCCGCCGTTATTTCCGTGAACGTCGCGTGTATTGGGACACGATGCGGGAGCTGTCCACCTACACCGATCGCGAGCTGCACGACATCGGCATCGATCGCGCCGACATCGAACACATCGCGCGCCAAGCCGCGCAAGGCTGATGTCCCCCCTGACCAGGCTTCCGGCGCGCCGGCCCGAGCGGCCGCGGCGCCGGAAGTAGACCGTCTAGTAGCGAACGTTCAAGCCGATCCGCAGCAGGCTGCCATCGAGCCGCTGGCTGGCGTTGACGAACAGCCCCTCGCCCTCAGCGATCGTATTCGCGGCGGCGACCGCGTAGTCGGCCTTTCCGAAATCGTAATAGAGATACTCGGCCTTCAGCGACATGTTGCGGGCGACGGCGTATTCGACGCCGCCGCCGAGCGCGTAGCCAACCTTGGTTCCCGAAGCCGAGCCGGCGAAGAGATCGGTGTTGGCGCCGTCGAATTGCGAGGCGGAGGATTCCGCCTTGATCCCGCCGAAGGCGACGCCGCCGGTGGCGAAAATCAGCGCGCGGTCGAAGGCGTAGCCGGCGCGCAAGCGCGCCGTGCCCAGCCAATGCAGGCCAGCGCTCTGATGGCCGACGTTGGTGATGACCCCATTCGGCGGCGCGGCAAAGTTGGTCGAACGGACGCCATCGGCCCAGTCGAGGTCGGCTTCGAAGCCCACGACCATCTGCCGCACCTGATAATTATAGCCAAACTGGGCGCCGATTGCGCCGAACGTATTGGCCGAGGCGCCGAGGCTGAGGGGCAAATATCCATCGGCGATGGCGCTCTGGACGGCGGTGTCGCCGGTCACATTGAGCGGACCGCCGGCGCCGAATACGTCCTCGAAACCGGGCGGCGCCGGAGCGGGAATCGACGAATAGCTGTAGTTTGTCTTTGCGTTGTCCCAGCCAAGGCCGCCGTTGACGCCGAAATAGACGCCAGTCCAATTGTATGGCGCGGGCGGCGCGCCGAAATCGGCGGCGACGGCGACCGTCGGCGCGCAGCAGACGGCGACGAGAATCAGACGGCTTCGCATATGGGCCCCCTCCAGAACGGAATACGCAACTTATAGTTGCATACGGCCGCTGATTCAATCGTCAATTTGCGCCATTCCTCGCTCTCAATGGGAAAACGCTGCCTCGGGCGGCCAGGCGGCTAAGCGGCCGCCCGCGGCCCGACGAACCGCAGCGTCGCCGCCAGCGCCGCGATCAGTAGCAGCGCAAACAAGGCGAACGCCGCCGACAGCGACAGCGCCTCGGCGACCGCGCCGGCGATCAGCGGCGCCGGCAAGCGCGCGAACGCGCCGAAGAAGGCGGCAGCCGACAGCCCTGCGGCCGCCGACGCGCCGGGCTGGCTCGCGGCGAGCGCGAAGCCGCACGGCACGACCGCGCCGGTGCCGAATCCGATGATGGCGAAGCCGACGACGCTCAGCGCAAAGCCCGGTTCGAACGCGACCAGCGAAAATCCAAGCGAGGCGACGGCGAGCGAGGCGACAATCAGCCGCCGGTCGGCGACGCGCGCGCGCAGTCGATCGACGTTGAAGCGTTGCAGCGCCTGGCAACCGGCGAAGAACGAAGCGCCGAAACCGGCGAAGGCCGCCAATTCCGGCGCCTCGCGGCGCAGAACCAGCCCCGACCACGCCATCGCCGCGCTTTCGCAGGCGATGCAGGCGCCGATGATCAGGCCGAGCGTCGCCAGCGAGCGCGAGGCGAAGGCGCGACGGTCGACGGCGACCGCGCCGACCAGTTCGCCGCGATCTGCCGCGACAGCGAATTCAACCGCCGCGGCGGCGCCCCATAGCGCGACGATCACGACGGCGCAAGAGATCCACGGCGCGGCGCTGGTCGCGATCAGTCCCGCCGCCGCCGCCGAAATCGCGACGCCGGCCGAGGCGGCGCCGTGCATGCCGGCAAGGACGGGGCGACCGAGGCCACGCTCGATGCGCGCGCCGGCGGCGTTCATCGTCAAATCGACCATGCCGGCGAGAAAGCCATAGGCCGTCTGCAACGCGAAATAGCTGACCGCGTCGCGCACGAGCAGCAGCGCCGCGAGCGCCGGCGCCGACGCCAGGGCCGAGACGACGAGCGCGCGCTTGGCGGTGAAGCGGCGCGAGATTGCGCCGGCCGAAGACATCGCCAAGAGATAGGCGGCGGTGAACAGGGTCAGCGCGGCGCCGTAGGTCGATGGGTTGAGGCCGATGCGGGCGACAATGCTCGCCGACGCGCCCGCCCACGCGCCGAGACCGACGCCGAAGGCGAAGAACATCGTCGCCACCGCGACGCGCGGGGTCAGAACCCGCACAAGCGCGCTCGTCGACGCCGGCTTCGGCGCGCGTCGTCGTTCCATGCCATCAGAATCCACAGGCGCGCGGCCCCGCAGTGCGGCGCTTCGATTCTCTTCGGCGCCAAGCCTAGGCGCCGCGCCGGCGCCTGTAAATGCGCCCGCCTACTTCGCGGCGGCCACGCGCGCTTTCGCCGCCTCGCCGTTGCCCGTCTCGACTTCGACCGGCGCCACTGGAGCCGCCGGCGCGGCGGCGGCGGCGGCCGTGCCGCTGAAGCGCGCGATCAGCCACGAACGGAACAGCGCCACCGCCTCGTTACTGAGATCTTCCGGGTGGGTGGTCAGGTAATAGCCGTAGCCTTCGTCGAGCCACAGGTCGAACGGTTGCGCCAGCCGACCGGCCTTGATCTCCTCGGCGAACAACAGCGGGTCGGAGAGCGCGACGCCGTCGCCGAGGACGGCGTACTGGACCGCGAGTTGCTCGGTGTCGAAGACGAGGCCGCGATCGACCGGCAGATCGGGACGGCCGAGCGAGCGGACGAAATTCTCCCAGAAATAGTGGCGCGCGCGACCGTCGATCTTGACGTGCAGCAGATCGTTGGCGGCGATGAATTTGATCGGATCTGAGCGATCGGCATTTTCGAGCAGCTTGGGGCTGCACAGCGGCGTCGCGCGCACCATCCACAACAGGTCGTGGATCGCATCGGCGACGCGCGGCTCGGAATAGACGATGGCGATATCGATGTCGCCGTCCATGTCGGAGGCGGCCGTCGGCTTGGAGACGATCTCGAGCGTGATGCCCGGATTCTCGGAGCGGAAGTCGCGGAGAATCGGGATCGCCAGACGATGCGCGAACGAGGTCGGCAACGCGACTTTCAACACGCGCTTCGGCCGGCCCTTCTCCTTGATCACCTCGCCGAGCGCCTGGTCGATGCGGTCGAACGACTTCGAAACCACCGGCAGGATGTGGCGTCCCGCTTCGGTCAGCACGAGTTGTTGCGGCCGACGCTCGAACAGCGTCACGCCGAGGAAGTTCTCCAGCACCATCACATGCCGGCTGACCGCGCTCTGGGCGACGGTGAGGCTATTGGCGGCGGCGGTGAAACTCAGGTGCTGACCCGCCG
>Ga0302320_10031745_pt1 | contig 10006 bp, 8 predicted proteins | sample Bog_T0_3_FD_202130 | JGI IMG/M metagenome (GOLD analysis project Ga0302320, IMG submission 202130) | Peat permafrost microbial communities from Stordalen Mire near Abisko, Sweden - Bog_T0_3 | ecosystem: Environmental > Terrestrial > Soil > Wetlands > Peat | place: Sweden: Abisko, Stordalen Mire...
TTGATCACCGTGACACTTCCGAGCGCATACAGGCTCTCCGGTCGTAGAATGTCTCGATGAAGGTAAGAGTTGTCGAGATGGCCGTTTACCGTTGCGGAGGGAATTTTTGATCTCCGATCCTAGCCTGCCATCCTCGGTCACTTCAGAAGCGAATCCCTCGTCAAGCCCTGCCGCGCCGCACGTACAGGCGAGCCGGGTGCAGATTTGGTTGCGACGGTTGGCGATGCTGATCTTCGTTTTTGTGTGCGCCGGAACGGGCGTGCTTCTGGTCATCCTTCCATGGACTCCCAATTGGAGCGAAAATCATTTGTTGTTCGGGTATCCCGCACTGCGAGACTTGATTGAAAATGGATTCGTGCGAGGGCTGTGCAGTGGTTTGGGTGTACTCGATATCTGGATTGGCTTCACCGAGGCATCCCATTATCGCGAGTGATCCTCCGCCGTAATCTGAATCATATTCATTAAAGAAAGAACTTCTCTATGAGTGAAAGCATTATTACGCGAGCGCCGTTAGCCTACGAAAACGAGCCCTTCTTAAACAGCCCAGACGGCAGAATCTTAAGAATTTTGGCGGAGTATTCCGAACCGCTGGCGCGATTTCGCCGTGAACAGATTCAGGATACGGTCGTATTTTTTGGTTCGGCGCGATTCCATGATGCGTCCGCTGCGAGTTCCGAGTTGCAGGAAGCAGATCGAAACGACGCTGGATTGAGCGACGCACAAAAGAAGGTGCGCAAGAAAAAAGCGCTGGCGGCGGTCGACATGGCGCAATATTACGAAGATGCTAGGCGGCTGGCGTTTCTGCTGAGCCAGTGGTCAGTGCAGATTCCGGCGCGACGTCGGCGCTTTGTCGTCACGACTGGCGGCGGGCCCGGAATCATGGAAGCAGCCAATCGAGGAGCGAAAGAAGCAGGTGCAAAGACCATTGGCCTGAACATCCACCTGCCGTTTGAGCAGAATCCGAATCCTTATATCACCCCTGCGCTGAATTTCGAGTTTCATTATTTTTTCATGCGCAAGTTTTGGTTCGCTTATCTAGCGAAGGCGCTGGTCATATTTCCTGGCGGCTTTGGCACGCTCGACGAATTCTTCGAAATCATGACCCTGGCTCAGACCGATAAATTGGCCAAGAAGATTCTCGTAGTCATGTACGGCAGCGAGTACTGGCACAGCGTGCTGAACTTGCAGGCGATGGTCGATGCCGGAACGATCGCCGCTGAAGATATCGACCTATTCAAGATTGTGGACACACCAGAAGCGGGCTTTGAATATCTGCGCGAAGGCTTGACCCAGCATCATCTGGGATCGCAGCCCAGGAATACAGGCGAAATCGTGCCCGAAATCGCGAAGACTAATCCCTAGGGCAGGTTTCCTTGCTGCTCTATTACATCACCGACCGAAATCAATTTTCCGGAGACGAGAATCTGCGCCGGGAACTCTTGCTTAGCAAAATTGAAGAAGCGGCTCGCGCCGGAGTCGATTTTATCCAGTTGCGCGAGAAAGACTTAAGCGCTCGCGAACTGGAAAACTTGGCGGGCGAAGCGCTTCGCCTTGTGCGGGCGATCGGCGGCTCGACTCGGCTGCTGGTCAATTCGCGTACAGACGTCGCGATGGCGACCGGTCTGGATGGACTGCACCTACGTTCGGATGACTTGTCCGCAGAAGTGGTCCGGTTCGTTTGGAAAAGCCCGCGGCCCGTAATTGGGGTGTCCTGTCATGCAATGCGAGATGTCACTCGGGCTGCGGCTCAAAAAGCAGACTTTGCTGTATTCGGGCCTGTGTTCGAGAAGCGCGGCGCGGCGAGTGTCTCCGCTACTGGACTTGCGGAATTGCGTGCGGCCTGCGCGGTAGGTCTTCTGACTTATGCAATCGGCGGCGTCACGCTGGCGAATGCTGAGTCGTGTGGCGAAGCAGGGGCCTGGGGAGTCGCGGGGATTCGGCTCTTTCAAGAGAATGATGTCGCGGGAATTGTTCGAGTCTTGCGGGGCTTCTGACAACCTCAGCGGTGCGGCGACAGCAAGGTGAGGATGTCGCGCAGTCCCTGGCGGATATATTTCAGTTCGCTGGGCGATTGCATGGGGAACGGCAACGGAGTCTGCTTCTTGTCCGGTTTGCTCTCGGCTTTCAGGTGCTGGCGCGCTCCGGCGATGGTGAAGCCCTCTTCGTAGAGCAGAGTCTTGATACGCAGAATGTTTTCGACGTCTTTTCTGCGATACATCCTTTGACCGGTGCTGCTCTTGACCGGTTTGATCTGGGAGAACTCCGTTTCCCAAAAACGTAGCACGTAGGTCGGGAGCGAGCACAGTTCGGAAACTTCTCCGATACGGAAATAAAGTTTGTCCGGGATGAGGACGTCGCTGGCGCTCCACACCGCCGCGGCTAGTTTTTTCTTCGCACTTTTAGTCATGTGGTAAGTCGTCATCCGTGACGGCTAGGTCTGTAGGCAAAGGCCTCGTCCCAGGGATGCGAGACGGGACGAACCCCTTTGGCGTTTCTAGCAGAAGTGCGTTCCGCAAACAACTCCTGTTTGGGCCAGACAATGAAAATGCCCCTCGAAAGGTGCTTCTTTCGAGAGGCGTTGGGAACCACTGAAACAGGCGGGGAAGTCCCGCCGCACATTTAGTGCTTTTTCTTTTTGGCAGCTTTTTTCTTTGCTGGCATTGAGGCTCCTCCGTGAAGTGGATTTTCCCTTGAAACACAAACTTTGCCAAACGTTACCCTCAGTGAAGTAGAGAAAACGCTTGCACCACAAGATATTGCGCACTATTAGTGCGAATGTCAATACAATTCTTTGGGCGGGAAGGTTTTCAGTTACGGGTCGGAATTGTTCCAACGCACAATCGGAGGTTCACCGGTCTGCAATTTTCGGCGACGAGCGTGGTTGAACACACCCTGCTACTCTAAGTTTTCATGCACTGCAAAATTGTGCGATTAAGAATTGCGGAAGTTATCGGACTCGCTGTGGCCCTAATGGTCACCCCGTCGTGCGGTGCTCCGAACGTCCCGTTGCCGCCTTCGTTGCATCTGCCGACACCGGTTAGCGATCTGCGGGCAGTGCGCAAGGGCGAGCGCGTATACCTTGCATGGACGTCCCCGGAGCATACCACCGATCACCAAATGATTCGCGCGGCAACGACCGTCCAAATTTGCCGGAGCGGACCCGCTACGGATGCGGCGCCGATGAAAAACTGTGGAGTTACGGTCGGGACGCTCGCAATTCTAGCTCCGGCGGAGAGCGACAAGAAAGCCGACCGGGCGGCGAAGGTACAAGAAAACTATTCGGACGCGCTACCTCCGCAGGCGTTACAGAGCGATCCCGCCGCGAAGCTAACCTACGCAATTTCCGTTTTGAACGATCGCGGCCGAAGCGCCGGGATATCGAATCAGGTGAGTGTCTCCGCCGTGCACACGTGGCCGCCACCGTCCGGCTTTCACGCCAGCGTTACCAGCGATGGGGTGCTACTAGGGTGGAACCCGGCGCCTGATTTGAGCCCAGACTTACAGTGTTTCTATCGCGTTTATCGTGCGAGCGACAGCGCGGAAGCTGTTGCAGGCGAAGTTCCGATTTCTGCGTCGAGTCTGCTGGACAAGAATTTCGAGTGGGAGAAACACTATGCATATCGCGCGATGATTGTTTCCGGTCCACTCGGAGGCGACATCGCTCTGCAAGTCGAGGGCGACGACACGCCGAACGTCGCAGTGTTCACGCACGACACTTTTCCTCCTGCCCCGCCAATCGGATTGCAAGCTGTATTCACCCAGTCGCCGACGCAAGCCTTCGTCGATCTGGTATGGACGCCCAACGGCGAGCCCGACTTGGCAGGGTATAACGTTTATCGGCGTAACGCTACTGGCATCGCGGAGAAAATTAATTCTGAACTAGTGAAGGTCCCGGCGTATCGCGACGAGCAGATCGTTTCGGGGGCACAATATTACTACGCAGTTACGGGCGTTGACTTGCGTGGCAACGAAAGCGCGCTATCCGACGAAACGCATGAGCGAGTCCCGTAGCTCGCTCTAAACTACGCGCCAAAACGCTACTGCACGGTTTGCTGCAAAGAAGCTGCGCTGCCGGTGAAATCCTCGTTGCCGCCGTAAGTCGCGGTCATTGTGTATGTCCCTATCGGCAGCTTTGAGGTCGTATAGCTGGCCGTACCTCCGACCAGGGCTACGTGAACAACATTGGTGCCGTTGCTGAACGCCACAATGCCAGTCGGTGTCCCCCCAAACTGAGGAGTGACTGTCGCGATAAAGGTCACCGGCTGCCCATAGCTGGATGGGTTTTGAGACGAAGTGAGGGTGGTGCTGCTCGAAGCGGGAGAGATGAATTCATACAGAACTTCCGAGACGCTGCCCTGGAAAGTTGCGTCACCGCTGTAGACCGCTGTGCCGGACACCGATCCAATTCCTGTAGCCGGAGTGGTCAACGTCGCCACCCCGTTTGTGAGTGTTCCAATCCCGAGAATGTTTCCTCCCTGCTTGAACGTTACAGTTTCTCCATTAGGCGGTGTTCCCATGCTGGAAGTTACCGTCGCAGTCAGTAAGATTTCCTGTCCGTAGGAGGCTGGATTCGGTGAGGCTGTGAGAATCGTCGAAGTCGGCTCGAGGACGATTTGATTGAGCGGCGCGGAGGTGCTTGCCGTATTGTTCGAGTCGCCGCTGTAAGCCGCAGTGATGGAGTTGGAACCGATCGGCAATTGATGGGTTGTGAATTTAGCCGTGCCAGAGTTCAGCTGAACTGTGGCCAGCACTGTTGTGCCATTTAAAAATTGCACCGTGCCGGTAGGCGTCCCCGCCGAAGAAGACACAGTTGCTGTGAACGTCACCGGCTTACCCAGCAACGAAGGGTTGACGGAGGATGTCAGCGTCGTCGTACTGGTCGCCTTGGTAACGGTGACATGCACACCGAGCGAATTGCTGGGACCAAAGTTGGAGTCACCCTGGTAGAGTGCCAGCACAAAGTGCGGTCCGCCGGCGAGGGTGCTCGTCGTGAAGCTGGCTTGGCCATTCGACCCAATGGGCATGGATCCGATCACTACTCCGTTATCTAGGAATTCGACGTCGTTAGTAGGCGTCCCCGGCCCGGTGTGCTGGACTTGGGCGGTAAAAGTTATCGGCTGCGAGTCAGAAAGCGTTTGTGGGGCTGTTGGGGAAATTGCTGTAGTTGTGGCTGCGGAGGTGGCACCGATGTTGAGCGCGATACTGACACCTGAATCGAATTGCAAGGAGCCGACTAAGTCAGGATAGCCGTCGTTGTTGAAATCGCCGACGCCAAGAAATAGCAGCATGAACTTGGAGGCGCTAACATTCATGATTGATCCGTTGGGGCAGTCCAGCGGGTCATCGCAGCGATTTGCGAAAGCGGGCGTCGAGGTTCCCCCCCCAGAGAAGTCGGCGGCGACGACTGAAGCTGGAGGTCCCCCAGCCGTTTCGATTACCTGCCCATCCGTAAACGTTCCGTCTCCGGTGCCGTACAAATATCGCCCGTGACCGTCACAGTCAGAGCATGTATTTCCATACGCAACGGTCAGATCCAAGATCCCGTCATTATTGAAATCGCCGGCAGCAACACCTGAAATTCCTTCGTAGTCCCCTGGGTAAAAAACAGTCGGAGATTGAAAATTTCCGTTCCCGATACCAAGTAGAGTATTCACGGGCTGGTCGCTATCGAAGTCCAAGGCACCAGCAGCCACTAAGTCGACAATGCCATCGTTGTTGAAGTCGCCTGAGACGATAGAGGTGGGGAAGCCCGTGATCGTTGCAATGGTGCTCAGCAAATTCAACGTTCCGTTGCCGTTCCCGAGAAAGACACTTACCGATCCGCCCGTAGAACAGCTGACGTCCGTGCAGTTGTTCGCCAACGCTATGTCGAGATTGCCGTCCCCGTTAAAATCGCCGACCGTCAAAGATTCCGGATAGAATCCACCGGAGGCGAACGCCGTTGGGGATTGAAACGTTCCGTCGCCATTGCCCAGCGCGATCACAAGTTCCCCGCCACCAGAGCATCCGCTGGGGACACATTCGACTGCGGCGGCCAAGTCAGGGATACCGTCATGATTGAAGTCCCCGCTCTGTACTTCGACGCCGCCTAAGGACGCCTTGGACATGAAGTGCAGACTGCCATTTCCATTGCCGAGGTAAACGCTTCCGTCAGCCGACGCCACGTCAGCATTGCCGTCTCGGTTGAAGTCGGCGACCACCACGCCCCCCGATCCTCCGGAAAGATAGGACTCAGCTGCCGCGTAGCTTCCACTTCCTTTTCCTTCGTTAATGAAAGCCACGAAACCAATTGGCTGACCGTCCATCAAGATAAAGTCAGGCGCTCCATCGTTGTTGAGATCGCCCACCGCCATGAATGACGGATTGCCACCGCAAGTGCCGGAATCGAACAGCGTTGCGGGCTGGAACGTTCCATCGCCGTTTCCGATGGACACCGCTAAATTCCCGTAATCAGCGACGCCGCAATCTTGACCCGTGTTGCTAGAAACCAGGTCAAGAATCCCATCACCGTTCACATCGGCAGACAATACCGCTCTCCCTTCGGGGACTACCGGAAAACTAATCGGAGCTTGCAACGTTCCATTGCCATTGCCCAGAAACTCTTGCCCATCGGGCAAAGCCACATCGAGAAATCCATCGCGGTTGAAATCGCCAATCGCAATATTGTTCTGCGCATCTTGGGCGGTATAGGTTGACGCAGCCGTAAATGAGCCCTGTCCGTTGCCGAGAAGGATGCTCAGACCATTGGGGCCGGTCGCCGCCAGATCCGCGAATCCGTCATTGTTGAAATCCCCAGCAGCCATGATTTCAACGAATCCACCAGAAATAATCGGGGTTTGGAACGTTCCGTTTCCATTGCCTAACAAGACGCTGATGCCGCCGCCAGTGTTGAGAATTAAGTCAAGGAATCCATCGTTGTTCACGTCCTGGCTGAGTACGAGACCGAACGCACCTCCTCCACCGCGGGGGAAGGTCGTTCCCGCTCCAAACGTGCCGTCACCATTTCCGAAGTAGACGACTGCCCCGTTGGCGGTGGCAAAGGCTACGTCAAGCCGGCCGTCACGATTGAAGTCTCCAACAGCGACGCCGAAGGGCTGTGAAGAGATGCTTCCGATCGAGGTGGGTGACTTAAAAGTGCCATCCCCGTTGCCCAGAAGAATGCTCGGGCCCTCTGAGGAGACGACAGCATCGAGATTACCATCCGATGTGAAGTCGCCAAGAGCGACATCATAACCGCTTGCCGAGTAGAACGGCGGAACCGTCTGAAACAGGTTTGGGGAGGAGCCCGGCAATCGGTTGTTGGTCACATGATGATTCCGGTGCCGCTCCTGCACGCGCCTAATAGGTGACTTATAAATATCTGCTGGATGCGAAGAGCGCGGAGTCGCGTGGCGGCTGGACGGTTGTGGCGATTGCGCAAGCAATAGAGCCGGGAGCAATACGAAGAGTGACGCGGCGCGCTGGGAGAGCATGTAAATCCTCTGGGGAGTCTGAGGCGGGCGCAGCCCGATATTGGTTCAGATTCCAACTTTAAAAATGCAGGCCCACAAACCTGCGGGGGATGTTCGTACGCGAACGGCGGCAACGAATGGACAAAGAGTAAGGCCTAAGCCGCGGACTGTCAATGGTATATCGGTGCTATATTTCCGGCTAAGATTTTGCCCGGACTTGGACTGAGGTCCCATCCGGGAGTGAGCCGTCAAGCAGTTCGATTTTGCCATTGCGGACGATGCCGTTGAATTCGTGAAATGGCGCTGACGGAGGCTTGAGGACTGGCTTTGCGATCGCTAGGGATGAAGCGCGTCCCATGCCTTTATCCATGGCTGCATTGGCCAGAGCATCGGCCTCCTGATTCTTCGACCGCAACACATGGCCGATCGAAAACCAGTTGAGCTGTGCGATCAATTCCTTGGCTCGTCCGTGCAAATCTTGCAGGACCGCATTCTTTACTTTGTAAATTCCTTTGATCTGGCGCACCAGCAATTCGGAGTCGCTGATAACCTTGAGCGCCCGGCAGGGATGGGCAACGGCGAATTCCAGCGCGGCGATGAGTCCCTGATACTCGGCGAAGTTGTTGGTCTGGTGGCCGAGGTATTCGCTGAGCGCGGCGACTTTTTTTCCGGTTTCGTCTTGAATGACCACACCGAATCCGGCAGGCCCGGGATTTCCGCGCGCGCCGCCGTCGCTAAAAGCGATGAGGTGTTGCGGGGGCGGATTCTCGCGCGGTTCGAAAAGGCCATGGGCGGCGGATGGAGTCATTCATTAGATTCTAAACGGTGCCTTGCGGCGAAGACATCAGCGGCCGGTGGCCAGCCGGGTCGCTAGGCGGCTGGGAAGGTTGGCGGCGAAGATACGGTCTTGAGCGGACTTCAAATCGTAAGGTACACGATAATAGGAAACAACGCGACTCTCGGTGTCATAAAGAGCGAAGGCGGCGCGCCAATCACTGTCGCGAGGCTGTCCAATCGAGCCCGGATTTATAAGGTAGCGAGTTTTCTCTTCGGCACGAAACTCAGACACTTCACTCTGGCCGACGGTTTTATAGGCGGGGCGACGGTCTTCGATTTCATCTCCGATGGTGGAAAACACTCCCTGGATGTGTGTGTGTCCGAAAAAAGTAATCGGAGCCTGCGAAACCTGGAGCGGCGCGGAAGCGTCCTCAAGAGTGATGAGGTATTCGTCCTCGTCGAGGGGCGAGCCGTGAACAAATTGCAGGCCTGCGAGGTCTTCGATCTGAACCGGGCCATGGGGCAAGGCGCGCAACCATTCCAGATTTTCGGCCGTGAGTTGATCTCGCGTCCAAGAGGCGGCTAGGGCGGCGATAGGATTGAAGTCGCCCATATCCATGAGGCCACAAACGGCTTTGTCATGATTGCCTCGGACAAAAAACTTTCCGATGGATTGGGCGCGGGCGATGACTTCATTGGGACTGGCGCCGTAGCCGACCAAGTCGCCGAGATTGACGACCATGTCGTGCGCGGGCGCGGCGGCGAGGCAAGCCTCAAAGGCTTCAAGATTGGAATGAATGTCGCTTAACAAAAGAATGCGCAATGTTCACCGGGCAAAACGAGGATTATAGTCCTGTGTCGCGACCGCTTGCAGCGGTCGGAGGATTTGTGGCACCTTCGCGCGCCGTGATGGGGCATCGCGCCCAGTGATTAGGTGCGACTTGCGTCAGCGCGGGCAGGGATTTCGAGCATTCCGCCTCGCTCAATTCGCAGCGCGGTTCAAAGGGACAGCCCGACGGCACGGCATTTGCGGATGGAACTGAGCCGGCGATGGTTCGCAGCGGTTGCGTACGGTCGGTCCGCAGGCTGGGAACGGCACCCAGCAATCCGCGAGTATAGGGATGCATGGGCGCACGAAAGAGGTCGGCGCGAGAGGCGAGTTCGACGAGATACCCGGCGTACATCACGGCGACGCGATCCGCGACCTGCGAAACGACCGCGAGATCGTGGGAGATAAATAGCATGGCGAGTCCGAATTTTTGCCGTAGCTGGGCGAGGAGTTCGAGAATCTGCGCTTGGATGGTTACGTCGAGCGCCGTGGTGGGTTCATCTGCGATGAGCAATTGCGGGCGATTGACGATCGCCATCGCGATCATCACGCGCTGTCTCATTCCGCCGGAAAGCTGGTGCGGATAATCGCGGTAGCGACGTGCTGGATCTGTGATCGCGACATCGTCGAGCGCGTGCGTAGCTATTTCGCGAGCTTGTTTGCGACTGACGTTCTGATGAGCGAGAACGGCTTCGGCGACCTGTTCGCCGATTCGCATCACGGGATTGAGTGCCGTCATCGGCTCTTGAAAAATCATGGCGATGGCAGATCCGCGAAGATGGCGCGTTTCTGGTTCTGGCAGGGTCAGAAGGTCTTGCGACTTGTTTTGCTGATGCAGAATCACTTCGCCGGAGACAAGCGCTTGCGGAGGGAGAAGCCGCATGAGAGCAAGCGACGTGACCGATTTGCCCGAGCCGGATTCGCCGACAAGGCCGAGAACTTCGCGCGC
>Ga0302320_10031749_pt1 | contig 10005 bp, 18 predicted proteins | sample Bog_T0_3_FD_202130 | JGI IMG/M metagenome (GOLD analysis project Ga0302320, IMG submission 202130) | Peat permafrost microbial communities from Stordalen Mire near Abisko, Sweden - Bog_T0_3 | ecosystem: Environmental > Terrestrial > Soil > Wetlands > Peat | place: Sweden: Abisko, Stordalen Mire...
CCTCGGCCAACTGGCGCTCAAGCTCTACAATGCACTCATCTGCACACAATAACTGACGACTCAGTATGGCTAAATAATCATCAGGATCGGCGTCGTCACGATTAAGCATTTCATTCGCAAGATAGCGACTCTGCTCTTTCTCAGTCATGCAATCTCCTTGTACTCAGGCCGCTCCAGAAGTTCGTAAGCCGCGTTCCACCCACGCTTGCGTTGCTCTGTACCAGCGTTGCTCATGCGAATATCTCGCAGCGCCCGCACCAGCGGCGTGACCGCCGCGATGTGGTCTTCAAAAAGGACCGCTTCACCGTCCACATCAGGAACCAAGTCTACGTTCGTGACCGTGCCCGTGCGAACGTGATAAACGCTGTCCGGGCTGTATCGCTGAATCATTTCGCCTCCTCAGCGGGCCGTGGCTCCGAACTTTTCCACAAGTCCTTTTACTACATTGATGCCTGTTATTTCCGTGAACACTTCAATGAAGCGCGGTCCAGCGCCACTGCCGTACATGATCGCCGCGCAATACTGACGGGTGATGGTGATGCCGCGCAATTCCAACCATACTCGAAACTGAGTCGGCGTCATCTTGTTGGCCTTCACCCATTTATCTATGGTGGAGGCAGCTTCCAGGTACGTGTACGACCTGCGCTCTTTCTTCATGTTTGAAGTGTTTCAGATAATCTTTGCGCTGTCAAGAAAATAGTTGCTTGACAAACTCCCCCGACAGGTATAGGCTACGTAAACAGAAAGGGAAATACGCCATGCTGACACAGAAGAACATCGACAAGATCAAGAAGTACATCCATTGGGAAAACAAGCCTGACGGCGCGGTTGAGGCTCTGGTGGAGATTTGCGCCGAAGCTGTAATCGCATCAGCGAAGGAACATCGGGAAGCGGAACTCGCCGAGGCCGCACAATGAGCATCCCCAACGAAGACAGCCAGCGCGACTACTACGACTCAATCAATCAAACCAGCGCGAACTCGCCATACAACGAGGATTGGGATATGGACCCAAGCGGCGTACACGCACCAGAGGAGGAATCTTGAGCGAACTATTTGAGCAGCCGGGTACGGCGCTGGCGAATGTGCCGGTGCAAGTGATTACGCCGATGATGCCTGGGCAGATGATTCAATTGGCATTCCAAAAGGCCATGGAGAGCAGCGGCGCTGAGGCGCTGGCTGTCGCAGATCGCATCCTTGAGCAAATGGCGAAGCAGCGCGATTATGAAGACAGGGAAGCGTACAACTCTGCTTTGCTTCGCATCCAATCGAAGTTAGGCGTCGTCGTCAAAGATGCTTCTGTAGTAGGTAAAGGAAAGTATGCCTCTTCAAAGGCAGTTGACCGCGCTATTCTGGCGGCTTGCCGAGAGGAAAACTTTATCTTCTCTTTTGATAGCGAAGATTCTGGAAGCCCTGAAATACTAAAACTGGTATGCGATTGCTCTATCAATGGAAGCGCCTATGTTCATCGCTACAGCCTTCCCTTGCCGCTTAGTGGTCTAGGCGCAAAGGGTGGCGGCGTGATGAATATAACGGATGCTGCTTGCGCGGCTGTGACCAAAGGCAAGAGGTATCTTAAAAACATGGTGTTCAATCTGCGTATCGAAGAGAAGGATGAAGAAGTTCCCGCTGGCGGAATGGACTCGGCAGAGATTGATGGGCGCTGCGATGAAATTGAGAAGTGTTCATCGAGAGAGGCCATTGCAAAACTGTACTTCGGCTCAATGGAGGCGGCTGTCAAGGTTGGCGACATGGCCGCGCAAAAAAAGTTCATCGCATCGCGCGACAAGCGCCTCAAAGAATTTGAAGGGAGAAAGTAATGCGGATCACGAAAGAAACATCAGCCCCGGCACAAAACACCATCTTCCCGCCGGAAACCACCGCGCCCAGCATTGAGCAGGGACGTGTACCGCACGTAACCGTCAGTTATTAAATTTGCGCGGGTGACTCCGACAACCTGGCGACAGGCTCTGAACACTCACGGATAGACGGGGAACCTTCGGCAATCAAGGTGCCAGCAGCGATTGACCGGCCAACTAGGAGGCCGTAGCCAAAATAGGTAACGGAAGCTGGCAGGGAGCGGAACGGCCCGCGCAATAACCATCAAACACTGAGAGGGAATATGCAGATTCTACGACACATCGTGCAAGGGACCGATGATTGGTTCCAAGAGCACTTGGGGCGCGTATCCGCCTCGCGTGCATCCGCGATCCTCGACTTCACGCAAAAGGGATTCGAGGGTTCCAAGCGCCGCACATACCGGCTGGAGAAAGTCGGCGAGATTTTATCCGGCTTCGCGGTACAGGATAATTATGTTTCCGCTCCCATGCTGGCCGGGACTGCTGCCGAACCTTTGGCGCGTACAGCCTACGAACTTGAAGAAAAGGTCATGGTTGAGACTGTCGGAATTGTCATCGGTGATGATGAACGTACCGCATGGTCACCGGACGGTTTAGTGGGTGAGCATGGTGCGATTGAGGCCAAGGGACCATTGACCACGACGCACCTTCAAACTCTGGACCTTATCGCGCAAGGAATCGGCGGCATACCAGAAGACAATCAACCCCAGCTTTGGTTTGCGTTCATGGTAGACCCCGATCTTGAGTGGATTGACTTTATCAGCCGTGACGGCGGAATGACTAAAAACAAGCAGAAGATCGACGAAGCCTCTACCGCCGGGAATGATCTTCGGCAGTTGCAGCTCCGCTATGCTCAAATTACCATCCGTCTCAACCGCTCTGAGTGTGAACCGCAGATCGCTAAGATGCGCGAAGCAACTGCCCGATTCCTAGTGGATCTGGACGCGACAGTTGCGCGAATCAAAAGCATCTGCCCTGAGATGGCCGCACAGACAGAAGATGTGGCGCACGCTGAAGCGGACGGCTACCTGCCCGCCGAGTATTTCGAGGGCTTGACCTAACCCGCAACCGCCGCGCCCTGCTGGAACGGTACTGGGGCGCACCCACACCGCACCACAACCCACAGAAAGTACATCGTGACTTCCGGCCCCCGCCAACTCGCAGCCTACCACCTAACCCAACTCGCGCTCGAAGCGCAGAAAGGCAGCACAATGACGAAACCAGACGAACCATGGGTACAACTCGGAATCACAGAGGATCAGTGGAACCAGCGGCAGGCGCACATCGCCAGCTTAGACCTCTCTCACAATCCGCCCATCGCCATACAGCCGGAACCTACACCGTCCCCCACAGGCCGCAAGCCGCGCTCAGACAAGGGAACAAAGCGCAGCGTACCAGAGAAGCCCACACCGCCCGCCACGGCCCCGTCAACCGTGCCTGTAGCCTCAGACGCATGGGAGAAGCAACATCTTCGGCTAGTCGAGAAGTTCCACGCCAAACGCGCGAAGCTGGTTGAGGCCCGAATCGAGTACGACAAAGCACTCGCCGCCGTGAATCTGCACCAGGACCAGGACGCGCTGTAGCGCACAACCGCCGAAAGGCAGAAAAGGAACATTGTGCCAATCGTAAAAGGAAAATATGTTATCGTCCGTGGCGACCGGAGCGGAGTATTTGCCGGTACGCTTGTGTCTCGCAAGAGTCGTGAAGTTGAACTCACCGGAGCGCGGCGTATCTGGTATTGGAATGGTGCCGCGTCAATCTCCGAGTTGGCGCAGCGCGGTACTAGTCGCCCCCAAGACTGCAAATTTCCCGCGCCTGTCACACGCATACTGATCCTTGATGCAATCGAGGTTATACCTGTTCTTCCGGTTGCCAAGAAGAACATTGAAAGTGTGCCGGTATGGACCAAGTGACTATTAGAGAAGGCTACGGCTACGGCGACGGCGACGGCAACGGCTACGGCTCCGGCAACGGCTACGGCTACGGCTCCGGCGACGGCTACGGCTCCGGCGACGGCGACGGCTCCGGCTCCGGCGACGGCTACGGCTCCGGCAACGGCAACGGCAACGGCTACGGCTACGGCGACGGCTCCGGCGACGGCAACGGCAACGGCTCCGGCTACGGCTACGGCGACGGCGACGGCTCCGGCGACGGCTCCGGCGTAAAAATACTTGATGCCTAGCCTCTTGCGCCAGCACGCGGGGCGGCGTACAATGAAGATTACCGCGCTCCCGGCGTGGATTCAACCGTGAGGTAGCTCCTCGCGGCTAGGCTATGGAGGGGTTCTCATCCAACCCCTCCAATGCCGCCCAGGATGAGAGGGGAACGAGTGGGAAGAATTCGCTGTATCAAGCCTGAATTTCCGCAATCAGAATCTATCGGTGCGCTTACCCGTGATGCGCGTCTTTTGTTCATCCAACTTTGGACACTTGTAGACGATGAAGGCAGGACTCGCGGAAACTCGCGAATGCTCGCGAGCCTTCTTTATCCCTACGATGCAGACGCGGGAAAGCTCATGGAGGGGTGGTTGAAAGAATTGGAGGACTCAGATCATATCCGGCGCTATGTTGTGGATAGTCACACATACCTAGAAGTGCTTAACTGGTTGAATCATCAAAAGATAGATCGTCCAAGCATATCTAAATTACCGCCATTCGACGAATCCTCGCGAGTCCTCGCGAAAGTTTCCGTAGGAAGGGAAGGGAAGGGAAGGGAAGGGATCAAGGAGGGGGAAGCGCCAGAGGCGTTTGTTTTGCCCGATTGGATTCCGATACCCGTCTGGGAAGACTGGTTGGATGTTCGGAAAAAGAAGAGAGCTGTAAACACCCCTCATGCTCTCCGATTGGCAGTTGCTGAACTGGAAAAACTTCGCCAAACCGGAGAATCTCCAGTAGGGGTAATAAATCAATCCATTCTCCGGGGATATACGGGGCTTTTCCCTATAAAACAAAATAGCAACGGCAACGGCTCTCTTTTCAAACCCAACGCCCAGCCCAAACCCAAGATTCTCAGTAGGCCGGGGGAATAATGACTGATCTAACTTTCGATACCGGATTGCCTGCGAATGTGGACGCAGAGAGAACGTTGCTCGGCGCTATCCTACTCGATAATATGGCTTTCTATGAGGTCCAAGAGGTTGGGATTAAGGCCGATGATTTCTCGCTAGACTCACATCGGCGCATCTTTCTCCGCATGATGGACCTTGCCGATACAAGCCACACGATAGATATTCAGACGCTCGCCTATGAATTAGACCGCAACAAAGAGCGGGACACTATCGGCGGCATGGCTTACCTGGCGTCGCTCACCGAGGGGTTGCCACGCCGCCCAGTGATCCGCGAATATCTACGTATTGTTCGGGATAAGGCTCTTGCGCGCCGCCTAATGATCATCTCCAATGAGGCAATATCCCGCGCCGCTGATGGAATGGAAACAGCGGAACAAATAGCGGCGGGGATGAGTGAGCAAATTCTAAATGCCGGGGCGCGGGTGAATGCCGGCGGGAAGATGGTCTCAGAAACGATTGTGGACGCGGCCAATCAGTTTGAGAAAGATGCCGATTCACCTTCCGGGGAGATTCTAGGGGCACATCTGCTTACGCCGGAAATTGACCGTGTGACGGCTGGACTGATGGGGGAAGAGCTTTGTATCCTTGCTGGCCGTCCAAGTTCAGGGAAGACAGAAGCAGGTCTCCAGATAGCCCTCAAGAATGCACGGCGCGGTCTTCGAGTTCATTTCCAAAGCCTTGAGATGCGAACCCAGCAATTACACCGGCGGCTGTGGCGACTCATGGCGGGTATTCCGGTCTCGGCAATGCGTGACCCGCGCTGCTTGACTCCAGACCAGCGACAGGCGGTACGGTTTGCGCAGGAAGAACTAGCCGATCTTCCGATCTGCATCGATGATACGCACGAATTGACGGTTACAGACTTTCGCTCGCGGGCCGTCCTGGCGGCTAAGCGTTGGAAAGCTGATCTGATGATTGTGGATTACGCTCAGCTTTTATTGGTCCCCCGCGCGCGGAACATCATCGACGCAGCTCCCAAACAAGCGGAAACCTTGCGCCACATTGCCCGCGACTATTGCCGCATGGTTGCGCTTGCCCAGATTCGCCGCGCCCCTCCGATGGATCTCAATCGCTATCCGGACGTGGAAGATATTCTCGGCTCCAGCGCATTTGAGCAGGCCGCGCAAGTCATTCTCATGCTTCACCGTAGCAGGCAGGAAAAGCAGTACACGGGCGAAGACTTTTGTTTTCTTGGCAAGATGCGAGAATTACAGGATTTACGCTCGTTCGGGATCAGCGCTCAAAAATGGGGAGAGTTCAAGGACCGATACGACGAAGCGAGAGAAGCTCCCTCTTCGCGCAACTGGCAAGCAGAAAGGGATTGAAATGTGCGCATTAGCGACTCTAGCGTGACAGCACGTACTCGCGATCTCAGGAAGCCGCAGTACGGCGGTCATGTAATCCAGAAGCGCATCCGGGAAGGTTCCCGCGCATACGAATATCGGCTAGGAGGCTGACAATGGGAGAAGTAACAGGTATTGCATGGACAGATCACACATTCAACCCGTGGATTGGCTGTACGCGGGTTTCTGAGGGTTGCCGCAATTGCTACGCCGAGCAGCTTGTCACAACGCGCATGGGGCGCAAGTGGGGGCCAGGAACGGAGCGCCGTCGCACATCTGCGGCCAACTGGAAAGAGCCGATACGGTGGGCTAAGAAAGCGCGAGCAGTTGGACGACGCGATAAAGTGTTTTGCGCGAGCCTAGCGGATATCTTCGATTTTGAAGCTCCTATTGAAACGCGGCGAGATTTATGGAAGCTGATTGGCGATACGTGCGATGCGCTAGATTGGCAATTGCTTACAAAACGTCCTATGCGTATCACGCCGGTTATGTGTGAAGACGGACTTAATTTAGGATTCTTTGAATTGACGCATTGTTGGCTTGGTACGACTACGGAGAACCATCAGACCGCAGAGGAGCGCATACCAGAAATACTCCAGGTTGATGCTGCCGTTCGATTTCTCTCATGTGAACCACTTATCGGGCCTATCAATCTCGACAACTTGAAATACAGGCCAGGAATGGATGGCTGGTTATCTGCTTTTAATGAAAATGCATGGCCTGAGCTCGGGAAGATTGATTGGGTGATTTGTGGCGGCGAGAGCGGCGCTCAGGCTCGCATAATGAAACCAGAGTGGGCGCGGAACTTGCGCGATCAATGCGCGTCGGCAGGAGTGGCGTTCTTTATGAAGCAGATGGGGAGCGTCTTCGGTCCGAGCAAGGGCCATGATCTTCCAGACGATCTCAACATCAAGCAATTCCCGGTGAGCGCGTGAGACCCAAGCCAACACCCATCCCGCACGATCCGTACAAGCAGGCGCGGCTGATCCGCGAGCAGTTGAACCGAGAGAAGGATGCGAAGAAGAAATGAGCTACCAGCGATTGATCGTCCCGCATCGGCAAAGCGGCAGGCGTAAGAATTCACGGCGCAAGAAAGTTGCAGCGCAGTTCGGACTCACGCCATGTATGTCTACCCACGAGAAATTGCCGGATACGTTGCTTGACCAACTGGACCGCTGCAAGAATGTCGCGGCGAAGAGGATACTGCTGGGCGTGAGCCGGTAAGCGTGCTACACTATTCCTGTATGCGCTTCTCGACTCCAACTCGACCGTGCCGCTAAGACATTCACTTGTCTAGGTGTGGCGCAGTCTGGCAGCGCACTCCGCTTGGGACGGAGGGGTCGGGAGTTCAAATCTCTCCACCTAGACCATATCGGGAAATCGTTCAAACGCCCTAAAGGACAGCGGCCATGGGGCCGTCATAATGCGAGTAACAGCGTTGCTATGCGACCAGGGAGACTCGCGATCCCGACCAAATCATGCTACATTGAATCATCGTTGGAACCTTCCTCCTCTCAAGCAGGAACCCGCGCTCGATGTTTTGGGCGCGGGTCTTATTTTGTGTGGGATGTTTGGCGGGCGTCCGTCAGGCGTGCTAGATTCCGTTCCCGGTTTCTACCTGCGGACGGGTGAGAATGGGTGTTATGCGAGGCTTCAAGTAGGCAATGGCGACCAGCACCAGGCCCAGGATAGCGGGATCGAGCAGCGCGGTCATTCGGCGGCCAGCTTGAGTGCTGCCTGTACTTCTTTCAGTGTTCCAAACGAGTTGATGTTGCGGAATTTACCGCTATCGTTCGTGGACACAGAGCATGGCGTTGATACCAGCAATGCACGTAGCATGACTTCGGCTGCTTTCAGCGCCTCAACCAGCGCATCCTCGACCGGGCGCGTGTTCCAGGCGGAGATTGCAGCTTCTTTTGTAGGATGTACAGCGTGGAGACTCATTCGGCATTTTAAGTCTTCTTCGCAAGATACAAACCAGTCATCTCCGATGAGACAATCGACGACTAGATTGCAAGTGCGCCCGCAAAACGGGCACGGTTTCAATGCTTCGCTCATAATGCTGCCTCCAAGATCAGCCAGCCGCCAACGGCCAGCGCGGTTACGATTGCCAATGTCAAGCGCACGGTGGGCCAGTGAATCAGCGGCTCAGGTGCGCGTATGCTCACGTTGGGAGCGGCGATCAGGTTGGTCAGCGGGTCAGTCATTGGTAGCCTCGACAAACTTCCCACCCTTCAACGCATAGAACGTATCGGCATTTATCTTCTTCCCATCCACAATGGCGATACCCATGCTCTTGATCTTGCCGTCTTTCCATTCTGCAAGAACCAGCCAGTTTCCTTTGATTCCTTTTGCCTGTCCTTCAAAGCCGAGCGATGCCGCGATGCACTCTTTTCCAGCTACAGCCGAGTGCGCGGAGTTGCCGGTGGTGGCCGAGTGCGCGGAGTCGCCGGTGGTGGCCGAGTGCGCGGAGCAGCCGGTGGTGGCCGAGTGCGCGGAGTTGCCGGTGGTGGCCGAGTGCGCGGAGTTGCCGGTGGTGGCCGAGTGCGCGGAGTAGCCGGTGGTGGCCGAGTGCGCGGAGTCGCCGGTGGTGGCCGAGTGCGCGGAGTAGCCGGTGGTGGCCGAGTGCGCGTAGTTGCCGGTGGTGGCCGAGTGCGCGGAGTCGCCGGTGGTGGCCGAGTGCGCGGAGTAGCCGGTGGTGGCCGAGTGCGCGTCGTTGCCGGTGGTGGCCGAGTGCGCGGAGTCGCCGGTGGTGGCCGAGTGCGCGGAGTTGCCGGTGGTGGCCGAGTGCGCGTCGTTGCCGGTGGTGGCCGAGTGCGCGGAGTCGCCGGTGGTGGCGCTCTTTGTCGGAGAACTCTTGACCTTGCTGAAAACGAACTCAACAGCAGCTTTGAGCAGAGCCGGAATCTTTACCTCAGCTTTAATAGTGAGCGATTGGGCAACGCGCTTGGTATCGTCTCGCGTTTCGTCGGAAACTCCATCAGCTTCCACCAGAGCGAAGCGGCTACCGTCCAGTGGTTTGTAGTAGCTCCATGCGCCCAGCGGGTGCTCCACGAAATGCAGCCCTTGATTGCAGAGCGAGATGGTTCCTTGGTGGGTGTAGGTTTTCCCTACTTCGTACTGAAATGGCTTGCCGTTGGGCGAGCATTGCAGCTTATCGTTGAATCCCTTGTATCCCTTCATTTTCAATCCTCCCTATTCCGTGTTGCCTGCTCGTACAGCTTGCGGCCTGCTTCGATTGCCTTTGCCTCACGATTCTCGGCGCGGGCCTGTTGCCATGCCGCCCTGTTCTCTGCGCGTTCGTAGCCGACCATCAGCGCGATTCCGGCAATCAGAATGACAACGGAAACGCAAAGCAAGGCTATGAGCCAATTCTGCATGATGATGTCGAGTGCTTCGGTGATGTGGTTCATTGTTTAGCCTCACCTTTCGGTAGCTTCATGCGGAGGGCGGCTGCTTTGGCAAACGCAAATGCGGCTGCGCGTTCTTTGCTTTTCTCTGATCTGTCATTAGGGAATTCAGATGGGTTGCTGTTAAGGATTCCACCATCCCTCTTCCAATCTTCGAGACTCTTCCAGAGGCAACCCATTCGTATCCATCGGGAGCCGTCAAGGAAAAGAACAGCCTGAATTTGGTATGGGTAAGACGAGACATTGATCTGGCGAAGGTTGGCGATTGTCTTCTTGTCGATTAAGGCGCTGGACAGGTCGGCGCAGGACAGGTTGGCTCTGGACAGGT
>Ga0302320_10031750_pt1 | contig 10005 bp, 5 predicted proteins | sample Bog_T0_3_FD_202130 | JGI IMG/M metagenome (GOLD analysis project Ga0302320, IMG submission 202130) | Peat permafrost microbial communities from Stordalen Mire near Abisko, Sweden - Bog_T0_3 | ecosystem: Environmental > Terrestrial > Soil > Wetlands > Peat | place: Sweden: Abisko, Stordalen Mire...
CCGCGACCGAGGCGAAACTCGCCCTCGCCCATTGGCTGAGGTAACCGAGCCCGCCGGCGCGTTGCAGGATCGAATGCGCATAGACGATGTAACCGCTGCGCAGAAACATCGGCGCGAGCGGCTTCAACTCGGCGGACGAAAACGAATCGACGAACTTCTGCCCCGGCGAATTCATCTCGGTGCCGGCGATGACCGGGAAGCCGCGCCGCTCGGCGAGCGCGACGACTTCATAGAGGTTCTTCAGCTTGGCCTCGGGCTTGCCCGGCGTGTAATTGCGGTCCGGGATGACGTTCAGCGCCGCAGCCCCGGAGGCGACAGCAATATCGACAAACGCCTCCATGCGCTGCTCGCCCTCGCTCGCGCCGTCGAGCCACGCGACGGTTGGGATCGCGCCCGCTTCGGCGACGAAGCGGTTCATCTTCGCCATTTCTGGAAACGATCCCCGGTCGGGCGCGACATAGCCGACGCCGCCCTGCTTCATCGTCTTGGCGCGGATCAGCCCCTGCAGCTTCCCGCTCTCCGCCGGCGCGTCGCCCAGGCGTTCCGTCCAGAACGCCGCGCGGCGCGCGGGGTCGGGGAACACGGCGGCGGCCTTGCGCTCGTAGGCTTCGCACAAATGGCGTTCGGTCGCGTTGCCGCTCGGCGTCAGCGGCGCGACGTCCGCGTCGAAATCGAGCTTCACCGGATCGAGATAGGCGTTGACGCGTTCGATGATCCCGCGCGTCCGCTTCCGCGCGGCGGCGCGCATCTCGGCGAGGAACGGGTGCGCCGCGGCGCGCGGAAATCCGACGCCCATGTTGTAGGCGACGCCCGGTTCGCCGGGAGAGTTGATCTCGAGCGATGCGAATTCCGGCACGAAGACGCGAGACTCCAAGCCGGCGCAGCACTTCAAGCCGATCTGCCGCCCCGCGTCGAAAAATTCGTCGACGCCGTCGAGGACGTCGAAATCGACGATGCCGGCGACCGCCAGTCCCGCCTTGCGCGCCAGCCAGGCGAACTTCGACGGCGAATAGCCATAGGCGTTGTAAGAAAAGAAGGTGTGGGCGTGGAGATTGACGTCGTCGCCCGAGGCGGGCAGCGCGTCCTCGCCGCGCTCGGCGGCGCGCCAAAGCTGCGCCAGCGCCTCAGACCGCCGGCCGCGGTCGAAGTCGTCGAGTTGGCGCTCCAATTGTTCCCTCGCCATCATCGCCCTTCAACGCGACCGAGCGCGTCCTCCCCAAACTATGCGCCTTCGCTGGGCGAAGGCCGAACATTTACGCGCAGCGCCGATCGTCGACCCCGCGCTTCCTATCCGCTAGCGCCGGCGCGGCGGCGCATGGATGCTTTCGCCCCGCAGCGCGTGAGCCGCCTCCATCCAGGCCTCCGAAAAGGTCGGGTGCGCGTGGATCGTTTCGCCGAGTTCGTGCGCGGTGAATTCGGCGCGGATCGCCGTCGTGGCGGTTGCGATCAGCTCGGTGGCGCGCGGACCCACGGCCGCGGCGCCGAGCAAGCGTTCGGATTCGGCGTCGGCGATCCATTTGACGAAGCCGGTCGTCTCGCCCGCGGCGAGACCCTTGCCGAGGCCGGAGAAACGGAACTTGCCGGTCTTGACCGCGCGCTTCTGGGCCGCCGCGTCGGATTCGCTCAAGCCGACGGTGGCGACTTCGGGCGCCGTGAAGATCACGTTGGGGACGAGCGTTTCGTGCCGGCGCGGCTTGTTGCCGACCGCGTTCTCCGCCGCGACGATCCCCTGCGACGTGGCGAAATGGGCGAGCTGGGTCTTGCCGGTGACGTCGCCGATGGCGAAGATCGTCGCCGCCTTGGTGCGGCAATAATCGTCAGCGTCGATGAAGCCGCGAGCGTTGACCTCGAGCCCGGCGGCGGCGAGGTTCAGCCCGTCGGTCGCCGGCTTGCGGCCGACCGCGTTGAGCAGCAGATCGGCGCGCAGGGTCTCCTCGCCGCAGCGGCCACTGACGCCATTGGCGTCGGCGGAAATATCGGCGAGCGGCTTGCCGGTCAGGACGCGGATTCCCAGCGCCTTCTCCATGTGCGCGCGGACCTCGGCCCGGAGATCGGCGTCGAGCAGCATCAGGATGTCGGCGAGCAACTCGACGATGGTGACCTTGACGCCGAGCATCGCCGCCATCGAGGCGATCTCGCAGCCGATGAAGCCGCCGCCGAGCACGATCATGCTTTTCGGCAGCCGGTCGAGCGCGAGAAAGGCGCGGCTCTCGACGACCCGCTCGTGGGCGGGAATGAAGCCGGGCGTCGCCGAGGTCGAACCGCTGGCGATGATCGTCCGTTTCGCGCCGATCGCGGTTGAGCCGTCGATGACGATCGTCTCGCGATCCTTGAACGCCGCCTCGCCCGAGAACGACTTGACGCCATTGGCGGTCAAGAGCTGCTTCACGCCGCCGCGCAGTTGGTCGACGACCTTGTCCTTGCGGCGGACCATCGCCGCGTAATCGAAGCTCGCGCCGCTGACCGAGACGCCGAACGCCGCAGCGTCGCGGACATGGGCGAAGGCCTCCGCCGAGGCGATCAGCGTCTTGGTCGGGATGCAGCCGAAGTTCAGGCACGTGCCGCCGAGGCGTTCCCGCTCGACGATGGCGACGGACGCGCCAAGCTGCGCGGCGCGGATGGCGGCGGGATAGCCGCCGGGTCCGGCGCCGATGACTACGACGTCAAAGCGCTCCATAGTCCGTTATCCTCGAGCTTGGTCTTGATGCTGTTGACGAAGCGGGCCGCCGTCGCGCCATCGATGAGACGATGATCGGACGACAGCGTCATCTTCATGATCGGCCGAACGACGATCGCCTCGCCGCGCACGACCGGCTTGTTGACGGTGCTGGACACCGCCAGGATCGCCGATTCGCCGGGATTGATGATCGCGGTGAAATTCTCCACGTCGAACATGCCCATGTTCGAGATCGAGAAGGTCGAACCGCTCATCTCGTCGGGCGCGAGGGCGCCGGCGCGGGCCTTGTCGACCAGCTGCTTCGCGCGCGCGCTCAGCTCGCTCAAGCTCATCTCGTCGGCGTCATGGATGACCGGGACGACGAGGCCCTGATCGAGGGTGACCGCGACGCCGAGATGCACGCGGCTGTGCCAGCGCACGCTCTTGCCGTCGGTGGCGCTGTTGACGGCGGCAAATTCCTTCAGTGCGAGGACCGAAGCCTGAGCGATGAAATCGGTGACCGTGTAACGCGCGCCGGCCGCGTTGAGACGGGCGCGATGGGCAAGCGTTTCCGTCATGTCGACTTCGACCGTGACGTAGAAGTGCGGCGCAGTGACGACGCTCTGGGTCAGCCGCTGGGCGATGACCTGCCGCATCTTGCTCATCGCCTTCGGCTTTTCGGCGATTGCACGCTCGACGTCGGCGGATTCGATGCGCTTGTCGGCGTTGTCGGCGCGCAGCGCGATGAGATCGAGGCCCTCCTTCGCCGCCAGCGCCTTGGCGGCGGGGCTGACGCGCAGGCTCGCGTAGTCGTGCGCCGCGAGATGGGCCTTCACGTCCTTTTCGACGATGCGACCGTCGGGGCCGCTGCCGACGATGGCGTGCGGATCGATCACGCTCTCCTTGGCGAGCGCCGCCGCGCGCGGGCTGATGCGGAAGCGCGCCGGCGCGGCCGGAGACGGCGCAGCAGGCGCGATGGCGGGCGCGAGCGCGGCTGCAACTGGCGCGGCGGCTCGCGCGGACGGGGCGGCGGACCTCGCGGCGGGCGGCGCGCTTGCCGCCGCGGCGCGCGCCGGCGCGGCCGTCACCGGAACTTTCTCGCCTTTCTCGCCGAGATAGGCGACGACGCTCTGCACCGGGACGCTGACTCCGACGCCGACGGCGATCTTGAGCAGCGTGCCTTCGCTGAAGCTCTCGACCTCCATGACCGACTTGTCGGTCTCGACCAGGAACAACACGTCGCCCTTGGCGACCGTATCCCCCTCCTTCTTCAGCCACTCGACGATGGCGCTGTCCTCGGTCATCTGACCGAATTTGGGCATGACGATCGGGGTGACCATGGCGCGGCCTACAGGATCGAGCGGGCGGCGGCGAGCAGATCATCGACGCTGGGCAGGAACGCCTGTTCCAGCACGTGCGCTTGCGGCGCGATGCCGTTCTTGGCGCCGACGCGCAGGACCGGCGCGTCGAGATAGTCGAAGGCCATCTGCTGCACGGTCGAAGCGATCTCGCCGGTGAAGCTGCCGATATGGACGGCGGCGCTGGCGACGACGCAGCGCCCGGTCTTCTGCACCGAACGAATCACCGTCTCGATGTCGAGCGGCACCAGGCTGCGCAGATCGATGACTTCCGCCTCAACGCCGCTCTCGGCCGCGAGCCGTTCGGCCGCCTTGAGGCAATCGTGAACCACGGGGCCCCAACTGACGAAGGTGATGTCGGCGCCTTCCCGCTTCACGTCGGCGACGCCGAGCGGAATGAGATGCTCGCCCTCGGGCACCGGACCCTTCATGCCATAGAGCAGCTGCGACTCGATGAACAGGACCGGATTGTTGTCGCGGATGGCCGACTTCAGCAGGCCTTTGGCGTCGGTCGGCGTCGACGGATAGATCACGTACAGGCCGGGGATGTGGCAGAAGATCGATTCGAGCGTCTGCGAATGCTGCCCGCCGTAGCCCTTGCCGCCGCCGGCGGAGGCGCGAATGACCAGCGGCACCTCGGTCTGCGCGCCGCTCATATAATGCCACTTGGCGGCCTGGTTGCTGATCTGGTCCGACGACATCAGCGCGAAGTCGAAATACATCAGCTCGACGATCGGCCTCAGGCCGCGCATCGCCGCGCCGCAGGCAGTGCCGCAGATGCAGGCCTCGCTGATCGGCGTGTTGAAGACGCGCCGGCGGCCGAAGGTCTCGAGCAGGCCCTTCGTCACCTTGAACGCGCCGCCGTAGTCGGCGACGTCCTCGCCGTAGAAGACGACGCGGTTGTCGCGCGTCATCTCTTCGGCCAGCGCCTCGCGCAGCGCGTCCTTGTAGGTGATCTCGCCGTCGACGCGCTTCGATTCGGGCGTCGGCGCGTAGATCTCGACCTTGGCGAACTGCGCCGGAACGATCTCGCTCTTGGTGTCCGTGTACATGAACGCAAGGACGTCCTTGACGTCGGGGTCGGCGGCGTCGGCGGCGCGTCTGGCGGCGCGCGCGTTGCGCTCGGCGACGCGGCGAACCACCTCTTCGACTCCGGCGGCATCGAGCACGCCGGCGGCGATCAGTTCCTTCTTGTAGGACTCGATCGGGTCGATCGCCTTCCAGGCCGCCTCCTCTTCCTTGGTGCGATACTCGTTGCGCGGATCGCTCAACGAGTGGCCCCAGTAGCGATAGCAGTCGGCTTCGATCAGCACCGGACCTTTGCCTTCGCGGCAGAGCTTCGCGCCGCGCAGCACCGCTTCGCGCACGGCCAGGACGTTCATGCCGTTGACGACCTCGGCATGCATCCGATTGTCGGCGAAACCGGCGGCGCGCTGGGCCAGGCGGCTCACGCCCGACACCTCGTCGTCGGCGCGGCCGGTCATGCCGTAGTGGTTGTTGCAGACGAGGAAGATGATCGGCAGTCCAAAGGCGCGGCCATTGGCGTAATGGTTGGTGAACTGGGCCTGAGCGGCGAAATTCAACGATTCGAGCACGACGCCGTTGGCGTAGGCGCCGTCGCCGGCGAAGCAGCAGACGACGCCGTCGTCGGCGAAATAGCGGCTCGCCATCGCCGCGCCGGTGGCGATCGGCACGCCGCCGCCGACGATGGCGTTGGCGCCGAGATGGCCGACGGTGAAGTCGGCGATATGCATCGAGCCGCCGCGGCCGCGGCAATAGCCTTCGTCCTTGCCGAACAGTTCGCCGATCGTCCGGTAGACATGCTGTTCGAGCGCCGCCTCGATCAATTCCTCGCGGCTGTTGGCGCGGCAGCCGGGCACGCGGGCGCGAAGCGCCTCTTCGGTCATCGCGCGCAAGGCGACCGTGCCCTTGGCGAGGCTCTCGCCATGCCCACGATGGGTGCTGGTGATGTTGTCGGCGATGCGCAACGCCGAGCAGGCGCCGGCGGCGGTTCCTTCCTGGCCGACCGAGACGTGCGTCGGACCGCGATAATTGTAGTCGCGAATGGCGTCGTAAGCGCCGGAACGCAGCTTGACGATCATCTCCTCGAATTCTCGGATGACAAGCATGTCCTCGAGGATCGCAATCGCTTCCACGGACGTCAGCGTGTTGGATGCGAACTCCGAACGGAGACTGCCCTGATAGCTATACGCGGGAATCTTGCCGCAATCGATCACGAGCGGATCGAACCGCGGCCGCATATCGCTCAAATACGCGCCAGCGTCGATCGTCATCTTGTCGTTCTTTCTTCGTTGCAGGCCCGCGCGGTGCGCACGAGGATCCTCCCGGTCGATTATCGCTGCCGATAGCCCGGAAGCATGCCAGACCTGTTGCTGTACATCAATTCCCATGAGTGGCGTTTTGTTCACTTTTCCAACGGATCTGGCGAGCAGGTCCGCGGCGGCTCCGAGGCCCGCCCCGCGCGGCCGCCTGACCGGGAAAAGTGCGGCGGTGGCGTCGGTTAGGCGCTTCCGCTATGCTCGGGCGAGCAGCCAAGGGGGAGGAAAGATGACGGGGACGCTGATGCCGAAGGTCCGCCTCGGACCCACCGACCTGATGGTGTCGCCGATCTGCTTCGGCACGTCCGGGCTCGGTGACATGCCAGCTACCTTCGGCTACAGCGTCTCGGTCGAGCGCGCCGCGGCGACGGTGAACGCCATCCTCGACGGGCCGACCAACTTCATCGACTCGGCGCGCATCTACGGCGAGGGGCGCAGCGAGGAACGTCTTGGCGCGGTGCTGCGCCAACGCGGCGGCCTTCCCGCCGGTTTCGTGCTGTCGACCAAGATCGACCGCGACCCGGCGACCGGCGTCTTCGACGCCGCGCAGGCGCGCCGCTCGCTCGAGGCGAGCCTCAAGATCCTCGGACGCGAACGCTTCGACCTCCTCTACCTGCACGACATCGAGCACGCACGCTCGCTCACCGAGGCGACCAGCCGCGACGGCGCGCTCGGCGAACTGTTCCGCATCAAGGCGGAAGGATTGGCCAAAGCCGTCGGCCTCGCCGCCGGCAAGGTCGACATGATGATTCCGCTGCTGCGCGATTGGGACTTCGATGCGGTAATGACTCACAACCGCTTCACCCTCGTCAACCGCAACGCCGAGCCGCTGCTCGATCTGGCCAAGGCGAAGGGAATCGCGGTGATGAACGCGGCGCCCTACGCCAGCGGCGTGCTGGCCAAGGGCTCGGTCGCCTATCCGCACTACGCCTATCAGGAAGCCGACGACGCAGCGCTCGCGCCGATCCGCCGCATCGAGGCGATCGCCGCGCGCTATCACGTTCCCCTCGGCGCGGCGGCGCTGCAGTTCTCGCTGCGCGACCGGCGCGTCACCTCGACGGTGTGCGGCGTCACCAAGCCGGAGCGGGTGAAGGAGACGCTGGACTGGGCGCGGTTCGCAATTCCCGAGGCGTTCTGGCAGGAGGTCGCAAGTCTTCCCTTCGCCACCGACGACCCCGAGGCGACGCGCGCAGAGGTGAAAAACTAACGCCGGCGCAAACGCGGTTCGCACATTGGCGAACCGCGTGATCGGCGCGAGGCGGCGGCGCTTCGTCGGCCGCCCCAAGTCGACGCGCGTCAGTGAAGCAGCGGCGACCCGTTCCGCTTCGCGCCGCACAGCGACACTTCCAGGCCCAGGTCAGCGGCGAGCGCAGCCTTCGCCGCCATCGCCAGATCCGCTTCCTTCTCGGAATTGGCGTAGGCGACCTGGATGTGGTTGGCCTTGTGGCGCGCCATCATCTGGTCGCGCGTGACGCCATGCAGCACGGCGTGCATGATCGGCCATTGCGGCGTGGTGGCGTTCCAGCGCCGTTCCGTCTCTGCTTTGGGAAGCTCGACCACGTGCGCTCGGCCGAGGTCCATCTTGAGCTTGCCCGCTTCGACAAAGACGCGCGACCACACGATCGGGCCCGGCTTGGCGATCCCGCGCACGGTGCCGCCGCCGAAGGGGAAGTACATCGGCGGTTGGCGCAGGCTGTCCGACCCGGCCCAGCCGCCGATGTGATGAGCGGGCGGGGCGGCGCCGGAGATCTCGAGCACCCAGACGTAATCCTTGGTCGTGCCGCTGCGATCGGCGTCGCCCCAGCGGATGTCGTGCAGCGTGGTCTCGACCGGCTGGCCGAGCGCGCGGTGGACGCGGTTGGTGAACAGCGCGTCGAGCCCGGCGCATTCGTCGACTTCGTTGAAGTGCGCGATCGCCCGGCCTTCGCGGATCGGCTTGCCCTCGACGGTCAGGACCGGCGGACGATCGTCGTTATTGAGCATGCCCTCCACGAGATCGGACGCCGCCATCAGGTCCTTCATGCCCTGCTGGTATTGGATGCCGATCACCTCGCAGCCGAACGTCTCGACGATGCGAGCGGCGGCGACATACATCCGGCACTGGTCGAGCACCTGGTCGAGCGTCAGCTCAGTCTTTGCGTCCTGGCCGAAGTGGAAGGTGAAGCCCTTCTTGACCAACCAGTCGTACACACCCTTGGCTTCGGCCTCGGTGACCGTGCGCGACGTGGCGTAGAGCGCCGACTGCGACAGGCGCTCCTTGAACACGCCGAGCGGGAACAGCAGCTCGTCGGGGATGATCGCGTTGTACATCCCCATGCAGCCTTCGTCGAAGATGCCCATGATCGCGCGGCGGTTGCGCAGATCGGCGGCGATCTCCTTCGCGACCTTCTTCGCCTTGCCAGGCGCGGACGCGGGATCGAATTCGTGGACATGGGAGAGATCGTGCGTCACGCGGCCTTTGCTCAGCCACTGGTGCAGCTTCTTCTTGAACGGCTCGTCAGTGAAGGTCTCGCTCCACAGCGTGCTGTACTTCTTGCCCGCCTTGGTCAGCGAACCGTTGAGATTGAGCATGCCGACTAGGCCCGGCCACTCGCCCGACCAGTTGGCGACGGTGAGGATCGGCGCGCGATGGCCGAGGAGCCCCGGCAGAACGTGATTGGTGTACTGCCACACCGCCTCGGCGACGATGATCGGCGTCTCCGGGTCGACGTTGGCGAATACGTCCAGGCCCTGCTTCTGGCTGGCGATGAAACCATGCTTGAGGGCGGGATCGTAGTGGTGAGCGCGCTCGACCTTGACGCCGAACTCGGCCAAGGCCGCGGCGACCTGCTTCTCCATCGCCTCTTGCGCCGGCCAGCACGTTTCGTTGGCGCCTTGGCGCAAATCGCCGCTCGCCGCCATCAAGACTTTCTTGTGCAAGGCCATGTTATTCCTCCCAATAGCTCGTCTTGTCGGCGAGCGCCGCCGCTTGTTTCACCGCCAGGTCGGATCGGCGCCCGTTGAAGAAGGGATTGCCAATCCAATCGGGTCATTGCCCGAATTCGGCCGAAGCGGGAGCTGGCGCCCCCGAGGACTCAGTCTCCTTTGTCCTCCACGACAATCAAAAGTTCAAGCGACCAAAGTCGCCCTTGCGGATATGCGCCTTGATGTAAGTCAATCGTCTCGAGGCGGCGCCGCTTCATCGGCCGCAGAGCGCGTCACGCGCGCCGATCTCGGCTGCGGCCTCAGCGATTCCCGCTCGTGTCGATCCGCTGCCCCGATGCGTCGAAGACGTGGATATCCTGGAGCAGCGCGCGGAAGGCGACGGTCGCCGCCACGTCCGGCGTCTCTCGGCCGCGCACCTCTACGACCAGCATCTTGTCGTCCGTCCGCCGGACATGGGCGAAGGAGGATTCGCCCAGTCGTTCGACCAGCTCGACCGCGCCGCTGACGGCGAACGGCCCCTGCTCCGCGATTCGCAGATGCTCAGGCCGCACGCCGATGGTGACCTTGGCGCCGCGATCGAGCGCGCCGGCCGGCAGGGCGAGCGGCTCGAACCCGGCGCCGACGACACGCGCGATTCCGCCGTTCACGCTTTCCACGACGCCGGGAAAGAAGTTCATCGCCGGCGAGCCGATGAAGCTGGCGACGAACAGGTTCGCCGGCGCATAGT
>Ga0302320_10031752_pt1 | contig 10005 bp, 10 predicted proteins | sample Bog_T0_3_FD_202130 | JGI IMG/M metagenome (GOLD analysis project Ga0302320, IMG submission 202130) | Peat permafrost microbial communities from Stordalen Mire near Abisko, Sweden - Bog_T0_3 | ecosystem: Environmental > Terrestrial > Soil > Wetlands > Peat | place: Sweden: Abisko, Stordalen Mire...
TATTTCAACGCGGGCCAGCGCGACGGGACCCCTGAATACGTCCTGTCGTTCAATCTTTATGAAAATGGCGTCTCGTCTGGACTCAAGCTCGACTATGGCAATTTCGTGCTGACCGGCGAATTGACGGGAATCGAATTTCCGCCTGCGACGAAGTGCCGGCGATAGATAGCCGGGCGCTCCGCCCGCGCTGATTGCTTCAGACGCAAAAAAACCTCCCGCTTCGTCAGCGGGAGGTTTTTTTGTCAGGAGATCCCGCTCTTACAGCGGAATGTTGTTGTGTTTCTTCCAGGGGTTCTTCAGCTCCTTATGGCGCAGCATGGCGAGCGCGCGGGCGACGCGCTTGCGGGTGCCGAAGGGCTGGATGACCTCGTCGATATAGCCACGCTCGGCGGCGACGAAGGGCGACAGGAAGCGGCTTTCATATTCCTTGGTGCGTTCGGCGATTTTTTCCGCGTCGCCAATGTCCTGGCGGAAGATGATTTCCACCGCGCCCTTGGCGCCCATGACCGCGATCTGCGCGGTCGGCCACGCATAGTTGATGTCGCCGCGCAGATGCTTGGACGCCATGACGTCATAGGCGCCGCCGAAGGCCTTGCGCGTGATGATGGTGATCTTCGGCACGGTGGCCTCGGCATAGGCGAACAGCAGCTTCGCGCCATGCTTGATGAGGCCGCCATATTCCTGCGCCGTGCCAGGCAGGAAGCCGGGAACGTCGACGAAGGTCACGATCGGAATGTTGAAGGCGTCGCAGAAACGCACGAATCGCGCGGCCTTGCGCGAGGCGTCCGAATCGAGCACGCCGGCCAGCACCATGGGCTGGTTGCCGACGAGACCGACCGTGCGCCCGCCGAAGCGGCCGAAGCCGACCACGATGTTTTTCGCGTGGGCTTCCTGAATCTCGAAGAAATCGCCCTCGTCCACGACTTTGGTAATCAACTCCCTCATGTCGTAGGGCTTGTTCGGATTATCGGGGATGATGGTGTTGAGCGACATGTCATAGCGGTCGGGTTCGTCAAAGGACGGCCATTCCGGAATTTCGTCGGTGTTGGAAGAAGGCAGGAAGTCGATCAGCCGGCGCATCTGCAGCAGGGCCTCGACGTCATTGTCATAGCCCTTGTCGGCGATCGAGCTTTTGGTCGTGTGGACCGAGGCGCCGCCGAGTTCTTCCGCCGTCACGGTCTCGTTGGTGACGGTCTTCACCACCTCCGGGCCGGTAACGAACATGTAGCTCGTGTCCTTGATCATGAAAATGAAGTCGGTCATGGCCGGCGAATAGACGTCGCCGCCGGCGCAGGGGCCCATGATCAGCGAAATCTGCGGAATGACGCCAGACGCCAGCACATTGCGCTGGAAAACCTCGCCATAGCCGCCGAGCGCCGCCACGCCTTCCTGGATGCGCGCGCCGCCCGCGTCGAACAGGCCGATGATCGGGGCGCGATTGCGCAGCGCCATGTCCTGGATCTTGATGATCTTCTGGGCATGGGTCTCGGACAGCGAGCCGCCGAGAACGGTGAAATCCTTGGCGAAGACATAAACGACGCGGCCATTGATCGTGCCCCATCCGGTGACGACGCCGTCGCCGGGAATCTTGTCTTCCTTGTCCATGCCGAAATCGACGCAGCGATGCTGCACGAACATGTCGAATTCCTCGAAGGAATTATGGTCGAGGAGGAGGTCGAGGCGTTCGCGCGCCGTCAGCTTGCCGCGCTTGTGCTGCGCGTCGATTCGCCTCTGACCGCCGCCCATGCGGGCGCCTTCGCGACGTTCTTCCAGGATTTCGAGGACATGTTTCATGGGGGCATTATCCGAAATAAGCGAATTTTTCCGCGCGGGTTTAGCACGGCTTTTTAAGCGCCGGAACCCGTTAGATGACGATCCGATGAATTCATTGGTCTAAAGGATCGGCTTCGTCCCGCGCGTGGTATCTTTTTGGCCGCGCAAGACCTAAGACGAAGGCAGCCGCAAACTACGGCTTATCGGACAAGGATCGGCAAGAGTGACGAAAAAGGGCGAACCCTCGGACGAAGCCGCGATTCCGGTGTCGACGCGCATAAAAAACCGCTTGCGCAAGTCCCGGCAGAGCTTTTTCGCCAATGAAAACATCGCCTCGGCCATAGAACCCGGCGAAATGGACGAATTGCTGGAAGAAGTCGCCGACAAGATGAAAGCGGTGCTCGAAAGCCTCGTCATCGATGTCGATAACGATCACAACACGCAGGATTCGGCCCGGCGCGTCGCCAAAATGTATTTGACCGAAGTTTTCAGCGGACGTTATGCCGCCGCCCCGCCCGTGACCGAATTCCCCAACGCCTCCGGCCTGAACGAACTCATGATCGTCGGGCCGGTCGCCGTGCGCAGCGCGTGCAGCCACCACCTCTGCCCCATCATGGGGCGCATCTGGATCGGGGTCATGCCGAACCAGAATTCCAACCTGATCGGCCTGTCCAAATACGCCCGGCTGACCGACTGGATCATGTCGCGCCCGCAGATTCAGGAAGAAGCCATTTCGCAACTCGCTGCGCTGCTCATGGATCTTGTCAAGCCCGACGGACTTGCGGTGGTGATGGAGGCCGATCATTTCTGCATGCAATGGCGGGGCGTCAAGGACTCTGACGCGAAAATGACCAATAGCGTGATGCGCGGCTCCTTCCTCACTGACTCCTCGCTGCGCCGGGAATTCCTCTCGCTCATCTCACTCAAAAGCTGAGGCCGCCATGCTCGTCCGTTGTCTCTACGCCAGCCGCGCCGCGATCCCCCTCGGCGAAAACGTGCTCAGCGACATATTGCGGCAGTCGCGCAAGAATAATCCGGCAATGGGCATTACCGGGATGCTTTGCTACGCCAAGGACATTTTCGTTCAGGTCATCGAAGGCGGCCGCGACGAGATCAACTGCCTGTTGAACAAGATCATGCGCGACGAACGCAACGTCGATGTTCAGGTATTGTGTTTCGAGGAAATATCGGAGCGTTGTTTCAACAACTGGACCATGGGCGGGGTCGATCTGGCCCATGTCAACCCGGCGGTATTGTTGAAATATTGCGAGAAAGCCGAACTCAACCCCTTCGCCTGCTCCAGCCAGGCCATGATGGCCCTGCTCCGCGATCTGGCGTCGTCCGGCGCTATCGTCAGCCGGACAAAATAACCGCGCGTTTCTCCAAGCGAGGCGGGATTAGCCCGCCAGCGCGACAAATACCTCGTGAGCCGAGCGCATTTCCGCCAGCCGCGCCGCGCGGCGGGCCTCGGCCTCATCGTCGGAGCCCCACAGGCGCAACTGGTAATCTTCGTCCACATGGGCTGCGGCCCAGGCCTCGTCGAAGCTCAGCCTGCCCTGCGCCAGCGCCAGCGCGATCAGCACCGATCCGGTCAGCGTCGTCATGACATGCAGCGCCGCGAGTTTGAGCGCGCCGTCTTTTCCCTCGGCCAAAGCCGCCACGGCCCGGCGCACCGTCGCCACCGACGCTTCCGGCTGGGCGACGAAAACCACTCCTTCGGCGCAGATGAAAGGCGCGGAAAAATTTTCGCGGAAAAAATCGAGGATCGGGTTCCAGGCCGCATTTTGCGCTTCGACGAGGTTTTCCGGAGTAGCTGCGCGGTAGCAGAGGAGATCGGAGCCGGCGAATTTCGCAATCTCCGCCGTCACCGCGTCCATTTCCCGCGCCACGCCGTCGAGCGCCGTATTAACCAGCCGCGTTTTTGGCATGGTCGCCGGGTTGATGCGCTCGCCCTGCCCCCGCCATTCCTCCGCCAAAGCCTCGGCCAAAGCTTTGTTTGGAACGGCCAGCGGCGCGCGCGCCGGGGTGCGGACCGGCCGGCCGTCCAGCGCAAGGCCAAAGCCCTCGTCCACAGGCGTGACCGACACATCCTTGTAAAACTTTTTCGGCAGCGGGCGCTTCAGGTCGCGTTGCGCCGATTTATGCGGGTCGCGCTCGCCGTCCGCGACGAAAAGCGCGCTCAGGTCGTCGCGCATTGCATGAACTCGTCGAGGTGATCGCGCAAAGCCACAAAATCCGCGACGATCATATTCGCCCCGGCCTTCAGTAATTTTTCGTGGCGGTGATAGCCCCAGCTGACGCCAATGGCGTGGGCGCCGGCATGATGGGCCATGTGCATATCGAAAGTCGTGTCGCCAATCATGCAGGCGTCGCGCGGCGAAAGCCCCGTTTCAGCCAGCGCGCGGAGAAACATGTCAGGCGCGGGTTTGGACGGCGCATCATCCGCCGTCTGCACGGTGGAAAAGAGTTTATGCCAGCGATATTGGTCGAACAGGCGATTGATGCCGGCGCGCGATTTGCCGGTGGCCACGCCCAGCACACAATCCTCGCGGCCCGAAAGCGCATCGAGCAAATCCTGCGCGCCGGGATACAGCGGATCGTGATGGTCCGATTCGTTGCGCAACTGCGTCCAGGCTTCCTTGTAGGCCAAGGCCAGCGCCTCGCTGGGGCCGCGTCCTTCGGTCAGCGCCTCGAAGGCCTCGTGCAGCGACAGGCCGACCACCGCCAGCGCCTCTTGACGCCCCGGCGCCTGCATGCCAAGCGACGCGAAAGCCCGCGCCTGAGCTTCGACGATCAGATTTTGGCTATCGACGAGCGTGCCGTCTATGTCGAACAGGATGAGTTTCACGAGGCGTTTCCGCTGCGAGCGTTTGACGGGACTTTCGCGGCAAGGCTGCGACTCCTCCCACGATCGAGCCGTTATAATAGCACATGAATCCCGTCCCGGCTCAAGAGCGCCAGCCGTTCGACCAAATGCGCAAGGCCATGCGGCGGCATTAGCCCTGGGCGCCGCAATTTGGACTTGCAACATGACGGAATGAGCCGCATTTTTATGCAAAGACATTGCGGCGAACTGCCGCGAAAAACAGAAACAGAAAACGCCGGGTCCGGCCTGAATTCGGCCACGTCGTCGCAGGGAGTAAGAAATGTCCTACGCTCAAGCCGGGAAAAACCCGGCGCTTTCTTGGCTTGTCTGGCTCACGATCTCGGCGCTTGGCGCCTTTTCGCTCGGAACCGTCGCGCTAAATCGCGGCGAGACAATCAACGCGCTCTGGCTCGTGACCGCCTCCGTTTGCGTCTATCTCGTCGCTTACCGCTTCTACAGCAAGTTCATCGCCGAAAAGGCGCTCGGCCTCGACGATTCGCGCCCCACGCCGGCTGTCCGGCGCAATGACGGGCTCGATTATGTGCCCACCGACAAATGGGTGTTGTTCGGCCATCATTTTGCGGCCATTGCCGGGGCAGGCCCGCTGGTCGGCCCGGTGCTCGCGGCGCAAATGGGCTATCTGCCCGGCATGCTGTGGCTGCTGGTCGGAGTCGTCTTTGCCGGCGCGGTGCAGGATTTTGTCATTCTCTTCATCTCGACCCGCCGCGACGGCCGCTCACTCGGCGACCTGATCCGGACGGAAATGGGCGCGACCGCCGGAATCATCGCGCAATTCGGCGTGCTGGCGATCATGATCATCTTGCTGGCGGTGCTGGCTCTGGTGGTGGTCAAGGCGCTGGCGGGCAGCCCGTGGGGCACGTTCACGGTTCTCTCGACCCTTCCGACCGCAATGCTGATGGGGCTCTACAATCGCTACCTCCGCCCCGGGCGGATCGGCGAAATGTCGGCCATCGGCTTCGTCCTGCTGATGGCGGGGATTTTCTTCGGCCAGACCATCAGCCACAGCGAAACCCTGGCGCCGCTCTTCACCTACAAGGGCGAGACGCTGGCGCTGATGCTGATCGCCTATGGCTTCATCGCCTCGGTGCTCCCGGTGTGGATCCTGCTCGCGCCGCGCGACTATCTTTCGACCTTCCTGAAGATCGGCACGATCTGCGCGCTGGCCATCGGCATCGCCTTCGTGCAGCCCAACCTGAAAATGCCGGCCGTGAGCCAGTTCATCGACGGCACGGGACCGGTGTTCAAGGGCGCCCTGTTCCCCTTCCTGTTCATCACCATCGCTTGCGGCGCGGTGTCGGGTTTTCACGCGCTCATCGCCTCCGGCACCACGCCTAAAATGATCATGCGCGAGAGCGAAATGCGCTTCATCGGCTATGGCGCCATGCTGGCGGAATCCTTCGTCGCCGTGATGGCGCTGATCGCCGCCTCGGTTCTCGATCCGGGCGTCTATTTCGCCATGAACTCGGCGCCCGGCCTGATCGGGACGACCGCGGCCCAGGCGGCGACGACCATCTCCACCTGGGGGTTCGTCATTACGCCCGACATGTTGACCGAGACTGCTAAAAGCGTTGGCGAGGCGACGATCCTGTCGCGCGCGGGCGGCGCGCCGACGCTGGCCGTCGGCATGGCGCAAATCCTGTCCGGTTTTGTCGGCGGCTCAGGCATGACCGCCTTCTGGTATCATTTCGCGATCCTGTTCGAGGCCCTGTTCATCCTCACCACGGTCGACGCCGGCACCCGCGTCGCCCGTTTCATGATCCAGGATCTGCTCGGCAATTTCGTTCCCGCCATGGCGCGGACGCAAAGCTGGGCCGCCAATCTGCTCGCCACGGGTCTCGCCGTCGCCTGCTGGGGTTATTTCCTCTACCAGGGCGTCATCGATCCGCTTGGCGGCATCAATACCTTGTGGCCGCTATTCGGCATTTCCAACCAGATGTTGGCGGCGATCGCCCTGATCCTGTGCACCGCCGTGCTGTTCAAGATGAAGCGGCAGCGTTACGCCGCCATCACCCTGACGCCGACGATCTGGCTGATCATCTGCACCCTGACGGCCGGCTGGCAGAAATTATTCCATTCCGATCCCGCCATCGGCTTCCTGTCGCATGCGGCGAAATTCTCGGAGGCGGTCGCCGGGGGCAAGGTGCTGGCGCCGGCCAAGACTTTGGAAGAGATGCAAAGGGTCATCGTCAACGATTATGTCGACGCCGGCCTGACGGCCATCTTCATCTTCGTGGTCCTCGCCATGATGGTCGCGGGCGTCGCGACCATCCGCAAAGCCATGGCCAATCCGAACAAGACAACAAGGGAGACCGGCGATGACCTGCCTGGATTGCAGCCCGTCAAGGCTTAAGCTCGGCGCTTTCGCCAGAAAATTTCGCCAGACCGTCAACCTGATGGTCGGCCAGCCCGATTACGAAAACTATGTCGCCCATACCGCGCGGGTCCACCCGGACCAGACGCCGATGACGGCGACCGAGTTTTTCCGCAATCGCGAGGACCGGAGATTTGGCGTTGGCAACAACGCCGGATTCCGGTGCTGCTGATCGAACAAGCCCCTCTACCCGTGATCACGGGGAGAGGGGGGAGCCATGCCACGCTTCCCTAATGCGCCGGGATTGGCTAAAAAAACCCATGCGCATTTCCGATCTCGACTTCCTCATCATTCCCGGCCACGGCGGCTCCGGCCCCGACCATTGGCAGAGCCGCTGGGAACAAAAGCTTTCCACCGCGCGGTTGGCGCAGCAGCAAGATTGGCTGGTCCCGTCGCGCGACGCCTGGGTCGGCAATATCCTGCGCGAAATCGGGCTTTCCAACCGGCCCGTCGCGCTGGTCGGACACAGCCTCGGCGCCATCGCCGCCGCCAGCGCCATCGCAGAAGCGCCGGCCGGAAGCATCGCCGGCGTCTTCCTTGTCGCGCCGCCCGATCTGGACAGCCCCGCTTTGCCCGCCGGGATCGACCCCGCTTTCAAGGAAAAAGCGCCGCAAGCGGCGCTGGGGGTTCCCGGCGTGATCGTCGCCAGCCGCAACGATGCTTTCGCCGATTACGCCTTTTCGGAACAACTCGCGGGCCTTTGGGGCCTCGACCTCGCCGACGCGGGCGAAGCCGGCCATATCAACGCCGAGAGCGGTCACGGTCCTTGGCCGGAGGGCTTAATGCGTCTGGCCGGGCTTTTGTCGAAGCTTTGACAACGCCCGCCTTTTCGCCCCCTGGCGCATTCCGAACCTGGGGACGCGGCGGCTTCAAGACTTGCTCAAGCGCTTCCTTCATGCGCGCGGCGCGCTGGGCGGCTTCATGCGTAAGAACGGTGGACAATTTTCATGCCTCCTTTGACGGCGACCAAAGCTCACGCCGGGCGAACCATCGGTCCTTGAGGTGAATCAAGTTTCGCCGGTTCTCGCGAAATTGTGACGGCAAAAGAGCGGCGGCCCGAAGGCCAACAACATAAAAAACCCACCCGTCGCAAAATCTTGTTCTGTTTAGACGAAAGTGCACAATGCATGCCTCATGCGCGGCGCCGTGAATCCGATTCGCGGGCCGATAGAATTTTTCCGAAAAGGGCTTGAACTCATGCGCTGTCCCTATTGCGGCAGTCTCGACACGCAGGTGAAGGATTCGCGACCGACCGACGATTCGGCCTCGATCCGGCGCCGTCGCGTCTGCCCGGATTGCGGCGGCCGCTTTACCACCTTCGAGCGTGTGCAATTGCGCGAATTGACGGTGGTGAAGAAGTCGGGGCGCCGCGCGCCCTTCGATCGCGACAAGCTGGCGCGCTCCGTGCAGGTCGCCTTGCGGAAGCGGCCGGTCGATCCCGACCGGGTGGACCGCATGATCAATGGCCTGGTGCGCCAACTGGAAAGTCAGGGCGATGCCGAGATCCCCTCGGACAAGATCGGCGAACTGGTGATGGCGGGATTGAAGCCGCTCGACGAGGTCGCCTATGTGCGCTTCGCTTCGGTCTATCGCAATTTCCGCGAGGCGCGCGATTTCGGGCCTTTGCTCGATGAATTATCCTCGGAGGAAGCCGCCGGCGATTCCGGGAAGGAAGGCTGACATGGCGTTACGGGGCGACGATGAAAGGTTTTTTCGCGCCGCCCTGACGCTGGGCCGCCGCAATCTCGGCGCGACCTCGCCCAATCCCGCCGTCGGCGCGCTGGTCGTGCGCGATGGGGTGGTGGTCGGGCGCGGATGGACCTCTTTGGGCGGGCGCCCGCACGCCGAGCCTCTCGCTCTGGCGCAGGCGGGCGCGCTCGCGCGCGGCGCCACGCTTTATGTTACTTTGGAGCCCTGCGCCCATCACGGCAAAACGCCCCCCTGCGCCGAAGCCGTCATCGCCGCTGGCGTGACTCGAGTGGTCGGCGGCCTGACCGACCCCGATCCGCGCGTCGCCGGACAAGGTTTTGGCCTTTTACGCACACATGGAATCGAAGTGGAGGCGGACGTCCTGCCCGAACTCTGCCGGCAGGCCCATCGCGGCCATATCCTGCGCGTAACCGAGCAAAGGCCGATGGTCACCCTCAAGATCGCCCAGACGGCGGACGGCCAGGCGGCGGGCGGCGAACATGACAAGCGCCTCGCCATCACCGGCCTCGCCGCTAACCTCCGCACCCATGTTTTCCGCGCCATGCATGACGCGATCATGGTGGGCATCGGCACGGTGCTCGGCGACGACCCCCTGATGACCGTGCGGTTGCCCGGCTGCGACAATCTGCGCCCCTTGCGCCCCTTGCGCGTGATTCTCGACGCACGGCTTGCGCTGCCATTGCGTTCGCGCCTTGTGGTTTCCGCAAGGGAAATTCCGGTGCTCGTTCTATGCGGAGAGGATGCATTGCCGGAGCGTCGCGAAGCCTTGCTCGCGCAGGGCGTCGAAATCGCCCCCTGCCCGCTCGACGCCGCCGGCCGGCTCGATCTCCGCGCGGCTTTGCAAAGTCTGGCAAAGCGCGGGATCGCGCGGGTGTTTTCCGAAGGCGGCCCAAGCGTCGCGGCGAGCCTGATCGCGCAGGGACTTGCCGATGAGATGCTGCTCTTCACCAGCGAAAAGCCGCTGGGGCGCAGGGGCGTCGAAGCCCTGTCGCCCGAAGCCCGCGCCATTCTCGCCGATCCGGGCGCCTATCGCCTTCTGGCGCAGGGTTTGCTAGGAGCCGACAGCTTTACCCATTACGAGAGGCGTTGATGTTCACCGGACTGGTCAGCGATGTCGGGCTCTTGCTCTCGATCGAGGCGCATGGCGATCTCAAGCGCCTGAAGATCGCCTCGCATTACCCGGTCGAAAGCTTCGGCATGGGCGCCTCCGTGGCGCATAATGGCGTCTGCATGACGCTTGTCGCCTTCGGGCCGCGTTCCGAAG
>Ga0302320_10031753_pt1 | contig 10005 bp, 9 predicted proteins | sample Bog_T0_3_FD_202130 | JGI IMG/M metagenome (GOLD analysis project Ga0302320, IMG submission 202130) | Peat permafrost microbial communities from Stordalen Mire near Abisko, Sweden - Bog_T0_3 | ecosystem: Environmental > Terrestrial > Soil > Wetlands > Peat | place: Sweden: Abisko, Stordalen Mire...
TTCTGTTTTCCCAATTCACATTTTACAAATTTTTTTAATTTTATTAACAAATACTAAATATTATAGATTTTATTGAAGCCATACTTTTTTATAAACTCGATTTTTGGGAAATTTTTTAATTTATTTTCTTTGAAAATTTGGCTTTCGTAAGCTTTTAAAAAAAATTCCTTTGAAGCTTTTGCTTAAGACTTTGTTCGAAAATATAAACAAAATTTTTATTTAAGATCAAAGTTTCAAAAGTTCGCCAGTTTCAAGCATTTGCCTGGATTCGCTAAGTTCATGAATTTCACAGAAACTCTCAATAATCGCATGCATTATTGTGATTGCCATTTCCTTATCCCTGAGATCTTTCTTCGTGATCTTCGCTTTTTTGAAAATCCTCTTCAAAGTCGGATGCAAATGTTCAATTTCGAACATTCCAGCCTTCAAATCGAATTTTATCACACAATCCCTACTATTAATATTATTTGTAATTAAGCCAGCTGAAATTTCTTTGTTTTGTGGTGTTTTTTCATCAAAATTCATTTCCTCAGTATAATCCATAGATTTCTTTGGAGCTTTTTTCTTGATTACTTCCTGAGAAATATCCATATGCAATTCGGAAAAAGCTCGAATTAGACAATCAAAAATGACAGGCACCATTCGTTTGTCTTTCAGATCCTTTTTGGAAATTCCTAAAGATTTGAAGATCTTTTTAAGCGATGGATGGATGGTTTTGAGGTTAAATTTTCCAGTCTGGAAATCGAAATCAATCAAAGGCGGGTTCTCATCATGATCAAATTCCTCATGAGCAGGACTAGCTTCCATTATTATCAGATTTTTTTTGAAAATTCGGAAATTTTATGAATAATTTTAGGAAATTTGTAAAGTTTTTGGAATTTTTTAATTTATTTTCTCTTTGATAAACATTTTAATCAAAATACACGACTTTTTTTCAATGGGATGCCATTTATCCGCTCCTGAAAAAACCAAAAAAACTACTATAGGACTGACTTCTCGTTTGCATTATGTCGCTATGGGGATGCAAGGCAATAAAATTTATTTCATTATTCTTAATAAATTAATTTTTAGGTTGGAGGATTGATATGGAAGATGCCCATATCGCCTATAAAGATGAAATAAATGATATCTATGTCTTCGGAGTCTTCGATGGTCATGGGGGTTACCATGAAATTCTAATTACTTTTAGCGTTTTATTTGGAAATTTACTCCAAAAAACATTTTAGGAAAAGAAGTCGCCCGGTTTGTGCAAAAACACTTCACATCAGAACTTTTAAACAATAAAGATTTCCTCAACAAAAATTATTCCCAAGCTTTGATCGAAACTTTTTTCCGGATGGATGAACTGCTCAAATCTCCTTCCAGACAAGAAGAATTAAAATGGCTCAAATATGATCCCAAAGAAGAAAAAGATGAGTTTTTCGATGAAGTTTCAACTGCCGGATGCACTGCGAATGTGGTTGTCATCATAAAAGATGAACTTTATGTGGCAAATGCTGGAGATTCTCGTAGTGTTCTTAGCCAAAACGGGAAATTCATCGAATTATCCATAGATCATAAGCCTGAGAACCCGATAGAAAAGGCGAGAATTTATAAGGCAGGAGGCAAAATTATAAAGAGGAGAGTATGTGGGAATTTGAATATTTCAAGGGCAATTGGAGATTTTACCTATAAACAAGGAAATATTAAGAGGGAAGAACAAATTATCACAGCGATGCCAGATATTTCAATCACTAAATTAGATGAAAAATCTGAATTTATATTGATAGGATGTGATGGGATTTGGGAAACTCGAAATATGCATATCTCAATGGATAGAATGAGGGAAATGATAATTGGTAGTAAAGGCCGGGATTTGGAAGGATTAATGGAAATGTTTTTAGAGGAATCATTGGCTAAAGAAAAAAATGGTATTTAATTAAATATTTTAATAAGTATATCGAAATTAATAGTTTTTTTTAGAAAGGTATGGTTATGACAATATGACCGGAGTTTTAATAGTTTTTGACAAGTTTTTGATGAAGAAAAAGGATGAAACATAAGAGATTGCTTTAAAATTTAAATACTAACTATTTGAAGTTTTTTAATTATTAATATTATAAGCTAAAAATCTCGAAAAATCTGCAATTTTTCGCTCAATGAAAGGCATTCAATATTCCACGAAAAAAGAGCTTTATGAAGCCAAAAAAATCCTTTATGAGGGTAGCAATGCCACTAAAAAGACATTTCTAGCAGCTTTGGCCGCTTTAGTAAAGAAAAGTCACGAAACTACCTGTTTTTTTGACCCATTAGTCATTTTCCTTAGATTTCTTTATTATTGTTATTGATTCTGAGCATTTTAGGCTCTGCGGATCAATGGGTTTGTGAAATTGATTCCACTGAAACGAGTTTTTTTCCTTATATAATAATAAAAAATTATGTTTTCTTAATAGAACATGATTATATATGCAAGGAATTACGAAGAGCGGTTAATTGTAAGACAATTTCCGGTCCAATGAAGGTTTTTTTAATGATTTTCCAATTTTTTTTTAAAAAGAAGCTTTATTTTATCTTTAGTCGGAAGTTCTTTTAAATATCAAAAATGAGGTCAAAGCAAGTGCTTTGGTAAAAAGAAAATAAATGGATTTATTATGAAAATTATGAATTTTTTAGGCCGTGTGCCCATGGGAAATCGCAATTTCAGAATTAAGAGTATGTTTTACGCTTTTATCAATAATTTGCGTGATTTTGGGCATTTATGCGATCAGAAAAGAAAGTAGGAAAATTGCGGATTTAGTGAGAAAATTCTTGGTTTTTATATTATTTAAAGATTTTTCTAGCATTTTCAAAGCGCGATTTTCTTCGGAGTTTTATTAGTGAGAATTTCTGATATTTTTTATGTTTTTTTGAGCTGTTTTTCTTTAGATGATCGCAGGTTATTTCGATTATGTGTCAATCATGAATTCGAAAGTCAATAATTATAATCTATGCAATTTAAAAGATGAATTCGAAGTGGAAAAAGACATACAAGTAATTGATTTTTTTCTTTCTTTATGAATTACAAAGGGGAAACATTGAAAAAAAAGGGCGAAATGATGGAATGCTCATATAGTTATTATTATGCCACCGTGTTTATGGGTCTTTTATCAGCAATTCTTTTGGTATTTATTAGGAAAATTATCAAATTTCTAGTAAAAATTATCATTAGTTGATCAGTTCGCATAACATTTACAAATGGAAAGACACTATCACGAGTGATAATTTATAGAAAACATGATTTTCGGAATTTTGTTAAAAAACAAGTTTAATTTTAGTTAACTAATTTGAAAAAATTTGCAAAACACACAACAAAATTCCGCTCAAATCCGCTCATGCAGGAGCTATTTTCTCCTCATTTTGTTCATTTTTTTTCTCATTTTTCTCCTTTTCATTCAAATCCAAAATCTCCTTTTTTTCGCGTTCATCATTCTTCTCTTCACTGGTCTCACTTTTAAATTCATCGAAATCCTTCAATGCGTTCAATTGGCTCAAACCGATTTTCGCAAAATAATCCGGATGTTTGATCTTCAAATGTTGAGTCAAAGACCCTTCTGAGCTTTTTAATTTTAATTTTTACTTAGTTTTATAATAGTTTTGAGAAAAAAACCCATATGACTTTTGACAAATTTCTATTGGACAATTATAATGACGATCGATTTCATTGGCAATTCTACGATGGCGTTTCTTTTTATCATCAGCCGCTTGGGAGGAAAGACTTTGATTATCATTGACTCGTTTCTAATGAATTTAATGGATTTTTTATAAAATGGATAGATTTTAAAAATTTATAGATTTTTAAGAAAAAGAAAAAAACCTCCAATTTTGCGATTTTTTGAAGCAGTTCGTTTTTTTCAGAAACCAATTCTTTCATCTAAAAAAACAAGTTTAAATTAAGAAATTTTTTGCGTTAAAAAAAAGAAACAAAATTAATTAAAATTAGAGAACCGAAAATTAAATTTTAAAGAAAATCCGAAATTATCTTATCGATCCCCTTTACATGATCTATAATTTTCTTTTTAGTTTCGAAATAAACAACAAGTTTCTTTTAAAATCCCCCAAAATCCACTTTTCATCATTTTCCATCATCCACCCATTAAAAAAACCCCTTAAAACAGAAAAAAACACCCCATTTTTAAAACTTTTCCAATTTTTTTATTGCTAATTTTTTTAAAAGATTGATAAAAAGGTCGTGAAAAACTCTGAAAAACGTTTAAAAAACGAAGAAAATTTTACTTGGGTTGTCAAAACGACATTTGCGATGTATAATTTGCATGCTTCTTGATAATAATTGATATTTTCTTCCATGAGGGCTAAATTATTTAAAATTAATTAGAATTCAATCAATAAAATTGCTTAAAAAGCTACTTTGTGGAGTCAGGCCATTATTCAGCATTCCCATATGTCTTAGATCCATTCCAGGGAAATTCGGCAACATTCAATCAGCTTTGTTTAAAATTTAGCAGGAAAATTTGCTTCAAAAAGATAGATTAAATTTTATAAATACGAATCTTCTTAAATAATTTATAATTTAAAATTTTCCTCTGCTTGTAAACAGGAAATTTTTTCAATATAAAATTCTTAAAATTAAAATTTCCATATGAATCATGACGAATTTGAATAAAAACTAACTATATAAATAAAATATAATAGGCAATTTCTGATAATGCGGTTCTTTTCCAAAGGAAAATCCTTGAATTTTTCAATAAAAAACAATTATGGGTTCAATCATCGCGAAAGTGAAAGCTATAAAAGCCTTGAAATCAGCCAAAACGATCAGAAAAAGTTCGAAATTTCGCTCAAAGGCAAAAAACTCAAGACTCCGAGCAAAAAACCGCTTTTGGGTAAAAAAATCATCTATTTTGTTAATAAAATTAACAAAAAGTGCCCAGTTTTCAATTGGCTAGGGAAATCGTGGCGGAATTAAAGAGCAACAACTTTATCACTCCTTTGGTTTTTTTATTAGAAAAACAACCAAATTTAATTTAAGACGTTTTTTACAGTTTGATATGACCACTCATGCCAATGAAAAGGAAGATGAAGATAACGTTTTAAGGAGCTTTTATATCAGTTTTATCAAAGATTATTTCAGAAATGATGTGATCTAGTAAATTTCTCAGATTTTTCTAATAAAAAGTAAATTTTTAAAGCAATCGAAGGCCCGAGGACACAAAATTAGGGAAATTTCAGAAGGAAAGTTTCGGGGAATTAATGGATTTTATTGAGAAAAACTTAAAAATCAAGGTTCCGTTGAATTATTTCGACAAACCTGAGGATTTCCAAGACAAAGAACTCGCTATAATTGGAAAATATCTCGAAAACTGTGTATTCTCTTATTTTTCATCTCAAAATTTGATGATTTTTAATAAATTAATAAAGGACAATTGGCACCTCACAGCAATTGAAAACCTGATAAATTTAACGAAATCATCAGTTTTTTCGCTTGGCGTCCTCAAAAATCTCATTTCCATTGATAAAATATTGGAAATCGATGAAATGGAGGCAAAATATTCCTTGAAACTTTATGGAAAAGTCTTGAAAATTTGATAAAAAAATAGGATAAATAATTAAATATTTATAGAACTCAGATCCTCATAAGCCTTTGGATGAGAAAAGTATGGAATTAATAAAAACGACGAAGAAATTCCATGATTATTCCATTTTATCAAACACTCAAATAATATTCTAAATAAAGGAAAAAAAACTATTTAATTATAGAACAATAACATTTTATATTTTAAAAATTGATTTGTTTTACAAGAGAAAAAAGGGGAAAAATTCTATATATGACAAAAAATAATAAATTTCAAGAATATTTCAAAAAATAGTTAAAAAAATATATAAAAACTCATAAATTTTTTGAAAATTCTTCCTCAATTGGATTTTTAAATATATGAAAAACAACATTTAAAGAGAGAAAAATAACATTTTTATTGAGAAATCTTCTCTTTGCATCCCTGACATAAAGCGATTTTGCATTGTAAATCCATGACTCCTGACAATTTTAAAGTTTTCGCGCACATACTGCATTTTTCGAATATTGAAAGCACTGAAATCATTGAATGATTTAATGGACATTTGCCTTTTTTCAGAAAAGGTGCATAACATTTCGCACAATATTCGTCTTTGCATGTTTTACAATTCCAAAAGGATATTTTAATTTTTGTTTGGCATATTATACAAGGATTTTCATGGGAATCTATCTTTTCCCAGGTAAGTGGATGTCCGTTTTTGCAATAGGGCCAGCTAGGATTAGATAAAATCAGAGAATTTGGCTTTATTTGGAGATATTCATCGAGAGATTTATTAATGGAATCGTAAAGTTTTTGATTGGCTTGGAAATAGGTTGATATAACGGTTTCAAGAGTTGAAATATCTTGATTTAATTGGGCTGCTGGAGGCTTGGGATCTGGATGGTCGTTTTCTAATTTTATCATACAACAGGGGTTTCTTTTTAGATTTAAAAAATTACAAATTATAAAAAACTCAAATTAATCTAGAAGCTTTTATAATAATCTTAAAAAAAATTTAAAGAAAATTTTTCAATGAATGTAAAGGAATATATAGGAAAAGATCTTGCTTGTATGTATGAAATGCAGGAACAAAACGAATGCCTTTATGAAGCTCAGGTCACTTGTGCTGTCTTTAAAAACATGAAGAGGAAATAACACACTTTTAAATTAATTAACTTTGAAATCTCATCTAAAACTTTCTTTTTTTTAAAAATATTTTTTATTTAATTTTGTTTTGCAAAAAACAAATTAAAAATTGCAAATGGAAGCTTCAAAACCCCATCGAAATAAAATTTTAATAATATACAATTCAAAAAAAAATCAAAATATTCCAAACCCATGGAACCTGCAGTTCTAGAGCAAATAATTTCGCTCTCCAAGGAGGTACAAGCTATTATGGAAGCTGATTTCAAGAACCTCGATCCATACTTCAATAATTGCATGAAGTACCTTCTAACCATAGCCGAAGCAATGACCAAATTCAATGAAACCCGCAATACAGCCCTTCCACTGCCAGAGACTGCATACTTGCTTCAAGCAGACTTCGAATCCTACAGGGATTATCTGGTGAAGGAGCAGAAGAAAAAAAACACCTCACCATTGAGAGGTCCTAACATTGTTGGGGAATCCCAGGCCAGATTTGCTATAATTGAGCGAGAGATCCACAATTTCAATTTGGAGCTGAAACAGCCAGGAGCTTTGATGCCAACAGCCATGCAAGGTGACACTGGTTTCAAGGATGATCCTGAAGAGATAAAGAAATACAATGTTCCAAGAGATATGTGGATGAAATACTTCTATCAAGATGAACAGGTGTCTTGGGGAGAGTTTTGTAAAGGGTTGAAGGATTATGCATTGGAGACGATCAAAATGGACTTAAATGATCAGCAATTGGAAGCAGTAGTAAAGAATATCGATGCAGATAATGACCATTTGATCCAGTATGAGGGATGGAAGTTGTTTTGGGCTGAGAAATGGCAAAATGAATATATTAGAAACCAGATCATTGATACTGCTAAACCAGTTTATCCAACCAAAAAGAAGGATGTGATGCCGATTTCACTTGTGGTGAGACAAGTCAACAAGGAGGATCCTCCAAATTACATCTATCCAAAGGATCATGAGTTCTTTATTTCATTAGACAAGATTGAGTACAATGACTTTGATGGGAAACTTGTGAGCTACAAAAAGAATTGGAACCAAGAAGCTCTGATTGTTGGAAAAATGAAGGCCCAACAAAAACCAGACATTTATTTCCATAGCAAGGTGAGTTCCATCGCCGACAAGCAATTCCAAATTAATCTGAAAAAAACCAAAGATAATAATTTTGGCTTCTGCATCACCAATCTTTCCACAGGAAGCACTCCCACTGCATAAAAATTGAGAATATTCCTTCTTTAGTGGAAATGGGTATGATCTTCCAAATTGGAGATGTTTTGATCCAAGTGGACGAGGTATTTCCAAGACCAGATTATTGGGTCTTTGAAGAATGTCACGAGGACTACCGATTTCTCAATTTCATTGGAAAGACCGATTATCCTGAAGCCTTTCGAAAAATCAAGTGTAAGCCAGGAGGGCTCCCAATCCAGAAACCACCTGTCAATCAGAGACAGTTAATTTTGAGATGTTTGCAGGGTGGAGACACTCAAGAGCCAATGTCCTTTCAAGTCCAGAAGCAAAGTGAAGATTTTGTTGTGGTGGTTGGCAGTTCTGTAGAATGCCAATTTGTAGTAAAGGGACTGGAAGAGAAGCACTTCAAATTTATGTACGATGGTTGTTTGAGATATTGGTTGGTGCAACTCTTAGAAGATAGCTTAATAACAGAGAACAACGGGGTTTATTTGTATCTCGTCCAGAGCAGTGAGTTCAATGACAAAAACACGAAACCGAAACCAGGCAAGATCTGTACGCTCATGAGACCTGGGATGAAGATTGCCTTTGATTCAAATGTGTTAGAAGTCGTTGAAAAATAATTACTTATATTCATTTCATCTGTTTGACCTATTTGTTCGAGCTTTTGTTTTTTTTTGATTTCAAAATTTGCTATTTTTTTTACTTTCCCTATAAATTTAAGAATATAAACTTTAAATAAACTTGAGCTAAATGCTTAAAAATAAACCCGTACAGATGTTTTTTTATCAAAAGTTTGGATAAATTTGTGGTTTTTATAATTTGTATCTCATTGTTCAAATTTAAATAAAAAGACTAATAAAAAATAATTAATTGAAAAATGGTTGGTTTTCTTAATTTTTTTTTTATGATTTTATAAAAAAGTACTGGATAAATTTGAGTTTTTTATAATTTGGCATTTTTTAATCGAACAAAAAACACTTTTTAATAGCATTGTCGAATTTTAAAGAAATAAAAAGAAGAAAAAAAATAATTCATTGAAAAAATTGGCTGGTTTTCTTTAATTTTTTTTTAAGATTTTTATAAAAGCTTCTAGATAAAATTTGAGTTTTTTATAATTATTTTTCTCATTAAACATGTTTTTAAAGAACTAATTTTTTTTTTAAAAAAATGATTTTTCTTTTATTTTTTGCTATTAAAAATTTGCTATTTTTATTTTCTTTCCCTAGAAATTTAAGAATCTAAACTCTAAATAAAAAATCTTCACTATGGTTGACGTTCTTGATCCATTAGAAAAAATCCTCTCCGCAGCTGTGGCCCTCCAAAAGCTTGTCGAAATTTTCCGTTCCAAGGACAAATGGTTCGAAACCTGTTCGAAATATCTTTCCACTGTAGTGGAAACAATGTCCAAATATAAAAAAAGCCATAATCCAAAGAAGAAGATTCCTGACGCTTGCTTTTTGCTTCAAACTGAGCTCGAATCTTTCAAATTTGTTCTCGAAAAAGAACAACAACGTTCATCTTTCAGTTCTTTTTTCCATGGATCTACTCTGGTGAAGGAGGCTCAGAATTGTATGCATGGGATAGAAAAACAGATCCATAATTTCAATTTGGCTTTGAGTGCCGATAATCAGATAGAAAACAATGAGAATTTCCAGAAAATGCAAAGTCTCTGTATTGATGTTCCTAGTTTAAAGAAATCCTTTGTTTATGCTCCTGCAGGGGAAATGTGGGTTCAAAACTTCTATCAGGATGAACAGGTGTCATGGACTACATTCATCATAGCTTTTCAGAAATATATTTTGGCTTCTGAAAAACTTGAGCTAAATGATGAACAGCTTGAAAACATCTTATCGTGTTTGGATGAGAATCATGATAAATTGATCAGATATCAGAAATGGGATAAGTTTTATGGTGAAATTTGGTCCAAACCGACTCGAGAGGAGATCCTGAAATTAAAAAAAAACCCTTTGATCCAAACTCAATGCAAAATCAAAGTGCCGCCTGTGGTTTTGAAAATGACTCAAATTAATATTGGGGCTGAGAAATACAATTATCAATTGGCACATGAATTCTACGTGTCAGAACAAAAAGTGGTTTATGTGAATTATGAAGGCAAGGAAATCAC
>Ga0302320_10031756_pt1 | contig 10005 bp, 5 predicted proteins | sample Bog_T0_3_FD_202130 | JGI IMG/M metagenome (GOLD analysis project Ga0302320, IMG submission 202130) | Peat permafrost microbial communities from Stordalen Mire near Abisko, Sweden - Bog_T0_3 | ecosystem: Environmental > Terrestrial > Soil > Wetlands > Peat | place: Sweden: Abisko, Stordalen Mire...
CCGACTTGCCGGTCGTGGATCACGTCTGGGTCGCCGCCGTGTACACGCCCGAGGAAGCTCGCACCCTGGAACAGAAAACACTTCTCGACCTATCCGATTCGCTTGTCGACGAATTGCTCGAGGCCGACGAGTTCGTTTTCGGAGTCCCGATGCACAATTTTAGCATTCCTTCTTCTCTGAAACTCTGGATCGACCAAATCGCCCGCGTCGGAAAGACCTTCACCTACTCCGCCAACGGTCCCGTCGGCCTGCTTTCCGGCAAGAAGGCGACTCTACTGCTCGCCAGTGGTGGCTCGTACGGAGAAGGTACTGCTCTTGCATCGTTGAACTTCCTCACGCCGTATCTCCAAACAGTTTTTGGATTCATCGGCGTAAAAGACGTCACCATCATCGCCGCCGAAGGTACCGCCCAACTTCGCACCGGCTCGGTCGATCCACAAACCTTCCTGGCGCCCTATCTTGAAAGAGTTCACGTCCAGGCCAGTCTGTGAGCGTTATAATCCCGCCACTCCGGAGGAAACTATGAAAATCGCATCCACCATCGCGCGTTACCTGCTCGGCCTGATCTTCTTTGTCTTCGGCCTCAATGGTTTTCTTCACTTCATTCCCGGCACACCGCCTCCGGGTCCTGCCGCAGATTTCTTCAAGGCCGTGATCGCCACGCACTACTGGGTGGTGGTTTTCGCCGCTCAGACGATCGGCGGCGCGCTGCTTCTCGTCAATCGCTATGTCCCGCTCGCGCTCTGCATTCTCGGCCCGGTGATCGTCAATATTTTCTTCTTCCACGTTTTCATGGCGCCTTCCGGATTGCCGATGGCCGTTGTCGTCGTCATCCTCTGGATTCTCGTCGCCGTCCGCAACAAGCAACACCTGGCCGGCATCTTCGCCCAGCGCACCGAATAAATCCCGGGGAGCGCCAATCGGGAGATTGGCGCTCCCCGTCGCCGCATCTTCCCATTCGTCGCGAACCGCTCATCGAATCGTGCCGCCTACCTGGAGTCTGCCGTTTCTGGCGCTCTTGATGCTCACATCTTGACAATCAAGATGTAGACCTGCTAGTCTGCCTCGGTCGTCCTTCGCGGAGGCCCCATGCAAGACCCGACCACCGACGTAATCCAGGGCACGCTCGACCTGCTCATCCTCAAGACTCTCAGCCTTCAACCGATGCACGGTTTCGGCATCGCTCGCCGCGTTGAACAGATCACTCGCAACGTTTTCAAAGTCAATCCCGGCTCGCTTCTTGTCGCCCTCCAGCGCCTCGAACGGTCTGGCTTTATCACTTCCGAATGGCGCCAATCCGAAAATTCGCGGCGCGCCAAATTTTACTCGCTCACTCATGCCGGCAAGCGTCAACTGGAACTTGAGGCCGCCGATTGGACGCGTCGCTCGAGCGCGGTCGCGCGTCTGCTCAAGGTGGAGGCTTAGTACCATGTCCCTGCGCAATCGATTGATGCACGGTCTTCGCATTCTGTTTGATCGCAGATCCGCCGACCGCGACCTCTCCGACGAAATGCAGAACTACCTCGATGAGGCCGTCGCGGCGCACGTTGCAAGCGGCCTCGGGCCCGAAGCCGCGCGCCGCGCCGCCCAAATCGAACTCGGCAGCCTCACTGCCGTTCACGACACCGTTCGCCAGAGTGGTTGGGAAAGCATTCTCGAAACAATCGCCGCCGATCTTCGGTACGCCGTGCGCCAATCAATCCGCAACCCCGGATTCTCGCTGCTTTGCATTCTTACGCTTGCCCTCGGCATCGGCGCTACCACCGCCATTTTTAGCGCCGTCTACCCTGTCCTTTTCAAGCCATTGCCGTATCCCCATGCGTCTTGCGTCGTCACGATCTGGGAAACGCGCGACGGAAAATTCGAACTTCGCCCCACTTTTGGCACCTTTCACGGACTCGCCGCGGATCGCACGAAATCCTTCGCATTTACGTCCGTGATGAAATCCTGGCAGCCCGCCTTGATCGGCTCGAACGAACCAGAAAGGCTGCAAGGTCAGCGCGTCTCCGCCGATTTCTTCCGCGCCCTCGGCGTTGCACCAGCGCAGGGAAGGGACTTCCAATCCTCTGACGACATTCTCAACGGTCCTCGCGTCGCGATCATCAGCAACCGGTTGTGGCAACGCCGGTTCGCGTCCGATCCCGCAATCGTTGGCCGGCAACTCTTACTCGATGACGATCTTTACGTCGTTATCGGAGTCATGCCATCGTCCTTTGAAAATATCCTCGAGCCTTCTGCCGAGATCTGGGCTCCGCTTGGGTACGATGCCTCGCTTCCCGCGGATGGAAAAGAATGGGGCCATCATCTCCGCATGATCGGCCGCTTGCGCGACGGCGTCGCACCGCATCAGGCCGCCGACGAACTCACGGTTCAGCTCAAAGCATTCGCCCCGTTGTTCAGTACGGGCTATGAAAGCTCCGGGGGCGCGCCTCAGGGCATCCTCGTCAACCCGCTGCAAGACGACGTATCGCGCGCCGTAAAGCCCGCGCTTCTTGCGATTCTCGGCGCCGTCTTTCTTGTTCTACTCATCGCCTCTATCAACGTCACCAATCTCGTACTCGCTCGCGGAGCTGAGCGGCGCGGTGAATTCGCATTACGTTCCGCGCTTGGCGCTGGGCGCACTCGCATGATTCGCCAGCTTCTCGCCGAAAGTCTCTTGATTGCTGCCGCCGGCGGGGCACTCGGACTGGCGTTCGCCGCGTTTGGCATTCGCGCGATCGTCGCGATGAGTCCGCCCGATCTTCCCCGCACGGGCGACGTTCGTATCGATGCCGTCGCCCTCGCATTCGCCATCGTCGTCACCACGTTCGTCGGAATATGCGTCGGCTTGCTTCCGGCACTTCACGCCTCCGCCAACGATCCGCAATCCAGCCTGCATCAATCCTCGCGCGGCACCGTGAAGGGCCACCTGCTCACACGCCGTATCCTCGTCGTCGCCGAAATCTCAATCTCTCTTGTCCTGCTGGTTAGTGCAGGACTCCTTTTTCGCAGCATTCACCGCATCTTCTCGGTCGATCCCGGTTTCAATTCCTCGCGCGTTCTCACTCTCCAAGTCGATAGTACCGGCCATCGCTTCGATGACGATGCAGTTCGCGCGCGCTTCTTCGCGCAAGCTCTCGACGCCGTCCGCGGTGTTCCCGGCGTTGCCAGCGCCGCCTTCACTAGCCAGATGCCGCTCAGTGGTGATTCCGACGTGTATGGCATCGAATTTGCGTCTGTTTCGAGCAACAATAATGAAGCCGCCTTCCGCTACGCCGTCAGCCCCAGTTACTTTCAGACAATGCAAATTCCTCTTCGCCTCGGACGCTATCTCGACGAACGTGACACCGTATCCGCCCCCGTTGCCGTCGTCCTCAGCGAATCCTTCGCCAGGCGTATCTTTACTCACGAAGACCCGATCGGTCAGCGCGTTCGCCTGGGCCCAGACGCCGGCCGCGCAGATCGTCCCTGGTCCACGATCGTTGGCGTTGTCGGCGACGTCAAACAAGATTCTCTCGCCATCGACGATTCCGACGCTTTCTACACCACCAACACCCAGTGGGCCTGGGGCGATTCTCAAATGTCCTTTGTCGTCCGCGCCCGCACAGATCCCGCCTCGCTCACTCCTGAAATCAAGCAAGCCATCTGGTCCATCGACAAAGACCAGCCCATCGTTCGCGTCGCCTCCATGCCGGCAATCGTCGCTTCATCGGAAGCCCAACGCCGGTTCGCGCTGATCCTTTTCGAAGCCTTCGGATTCGTCGCGCTTTTTCTTGCCGCCACCGGAATTTACGCAGTCCTTTCGGGTGGTGTAAATGAACGCACTCGCGAAATCGGTCTTCGCGCCGCGTTCGGCGCTTCTCCCCGCCACATTCTTAGTTTGATTTTGGGGCAGGGAATGAGGCTAGTCGTATTCGGCATCGCGATCGGCATTGTCGGCGTGACGATCGCCAGCCAACTTCTCGCCACTCTGCTCTTCGGTATCACTCGCCTCGATCCGGTCACATACCTCGGAGTGATCGCTCTTTTGATCGCCGTTGCCGCCGCGGCGTGTTGGTTCCCCGCGCGTCGCGCCATGCGCCTCGACCCCATGGTCGCGCTCCGCCACAACTAGCTGCTTCGCCGATTTGCTCTGAGGTCGTTGCTTTTCACGCGAGAACGCGATCCAGAACTCCGCGACGGATCCGCAACCGCCGCGGTGGCGCCGAAGCCCACCACAAAATCAGGAGCGGTAGTATAATCGCGCGCGCAAATGGCCCTCACTCCCGCCACGAAACTCGGTCCCTACCAGATTGAATCGCTCCTTGGCGTTGGCGGCATGGGCGAAGTGTATCGCGCGCGCGACACGCGCCTTGACCGCACCGTCGCCATCAAGATTCTCACCCAGGGTCGGACCGATGCGCCGGAAGTTCGCCAGCGATTCGAGCGCGAAGCGCGCGCCGTCTCCAGCCTCAGCCATCCTCACATCTGCGTCCTCTATGACGTCGGCAATCACGACGGCATCGAGTACCTCGTAATGGAATATCTCGAGGGCGAGACGCTGGCCGCCCGCATCGCGAAAGGTCCCTTACCGACGAACGAGCTGTTGCGATATGCCTCGCAAATCGCCGACGCACTCGATAAAGCCCACCGCCAGGGCATCGTGCATCGCGACTTGAAACCCGCCAACGTGATGCTCACCAAGTCCGGCGCGAAACTTCTCGACTTCGGTCTTGCGAAAGACGAAGAAATTCTGCAGGGCGGCGATCCCGGCTCTTCCCCGACGATGAGCCGCCCCCTAACGGTGCAGGGAACCATCCTCGGCACCATGCAATACATGTCTCCCGAACAACTCGAAGGCAAACCAGCCGACGCCCGCAGCGACATTTTTTCTTTCGGCGCCGTCGTGTACGAAATGGCTACCGGGCGCAAGGCGTTCGAAGCGAAGAGCCACGCCAGTCTGATCGCCGCCATTCTGAAAGACGAACCGCGGCCCATGCGTGATTTCCAGCCGCTCACGCCGCCCTCCCTCGAGCCCATCGTCAAAGCCTGCCTGGCAAAAGATCCCGACGAACGCCCGCAAAGCGCCCACGACCTGAAGCTGCAACTCGAGTGGATGCGTGAATCCAGCGGAAGTTCGCAGATCCCGCAACCGGCGCAGACCGCAGAGCCGGCGCGCGCGACGTCATGGCCGCGCAAAACCCCAAGCATCATCCTCGCGTCCGTGGTCTGCACGCTGCTCGCTGCGGCCGCTCTCGCCTCCTTTTTTCGCCCGCATTCCGCTCCCGCGGAAAGACTTGAATTTACCGTTCCTCTCGACGACGAACTGAGCCACCTGGCGCTCTCGCCCGACGGTCGCATGCTCGCCTTTGTTTCTCCCGATCCCGTCTCCGGCGTCGACATGGTCCGCGTTATGCGCGTCGGGGCGTCGGGTGCATCCGTCCTGCCGGGAACCGAGGGCGCAAGCTATCCATTCTGGTCGCCCGACGACGCGTATGTCGGCTTCTTCGCCAATGGCAAATTGAAGAAGGTATCGGTCTCCGGTGGCGCTCCGCAAACCCTGGCAACCGCCACCAGCGGGCGCGGCGGCAGCTGGAGTCCCAAGGGCGTCATAGTCTTTTCACCACAGGCGGCGGGATGGTTATGGAAAATCAATCCGGATGGTACTGGTCTTGGCGCCCTCACCCAAAAAATCTTCGACGGCGAAAAAGTAATTTCGCACCGCTGGCCCGTCTTTTTGCCCGACGGTGAACATATTTTGTTCACTACCCTCACTTTCCAGAATTCCTCCGAGGACAATTACCGTGGACTATACTTCGGTTCCCTCGCAGGCGATGGAACGAGGATCGTGCCTCTTGCCCAATCGAACGCGGGCTACGCAAACGGTTACCTGTTTTATCTGGATGACAAAAGGACTTTGCGCGCGATTTTGCTCGACGCCTCGAAGGGAACGGTCACCGGCGACTCCGTGGTCATTGCCGACCAGGTCGGTTTTCAGCCCTCCATCTTTTGGGGACCTTTCTCCGTAGCCGAAAATGGAACTGTCGTTTACAACCCGACGATCGGCGCCGCTCTCTCGCAATTGACTTGGTACGACCGTTCCGGAAAGGAACTCGGCCGTGTCGGTGAATCGGGAGTTGTCTCGAATCCAACGCTGTCGCCTGATGACAGCCGCGTGGTCGTTGATGTGGCCGATGCCAAAGCCACCAACGTAAATATTTGGTTGAGCGATCTTAAACGGAATACCTTCTCGCGCTTTACGTTCGATGCCGCCGAAGACGTCGGCGGCGTCTGGTCCCGCGATGGCTCCTTGATTGCCTATCGCTCGCTTCAGGCCAACGACACAAACGTCCTTCTGAAACAGTCGCAGGGCCTGCAGCCTTCAAAGTTGATCTTTTCAGTAAAAGAAGGAGCGAAGGCGACCGACGATATCGTTCCAAACTCATGGTCGCTCGATGACAAGGAACTCCTCTGCACTTTGCAGCCTGACGTAGGAGGCTACCAGTTGGTCTTGCTCTCTCCGTCAACCGGCAAGATGACTCCCTTTCTCGCCACGAAAACCAGTGAATCCAACGGCCAAATTTCCCACGATGGGAAGTGGGTCGCCTATGCCTCGGACGAATCGGGAGACTGGGAAATCTATGTCACCACGTTTCCCACCGCAGCCGGAAAGTGGCAGGTCTCCCAACACGGCGGCACCGAGCCGCGCTGGCGCGCCGACGGCAAGGAAATTTTCTACATCGGCGCCGAAAGCACCCTGACCGCTGTGCCGATTAGCACCGAAGGAGCGTTCGCGCCCGGCAATCCCACGTCCCTGTTCCACACTCAGTTTCGCGCCCAGGTTTCGTCCACCGATCAGTTCTCCTACGACGTCACCAACGACGGCCAGCGTTTCCTGGTAGATCGCTACGCCAAGCCAACCCAAGTCGCCCCTCTCCACATCATCCTCAACGCCACAGCCGCCCTTCCCAAATGACGCAAGTTTTTCTGCACATCACGCCAGTGTTTCCGCATCGGCCCTCGCCGTTTCATCGAGTGTTCGCCGCGCCGGACTTGCCGCCGCACCAATCTCGCCACGTCCGCCGTCGCCGTTGCCCCTGACTCTGCAGCGGCCGAAGCAGCCTCACCGGTCCGGGCAGCCCTCCGTCGCCCCGCAACAAACTGAAGTCCAACTTCCAGCCGCTGGCCCGATACCCACGCGTGGCTGTCCAGTGTCCGCTTCCGCGCGACGCTGCATAGCCATCCCTAGCTCGTTCATCACGTCGAACGCTTCCTGTCCCCTCCCGGCCCCGGTTTCTCTCCACTCGCCCGCGCCACGCGCTTGAGTCCGACTTCCACCCGAGCGATGATGGTTCGTCTTTCCTAGCGTTCTCATTGCGAGTCAGGAGCCCCTCCCATGCAACTCGGCATCGACAGCTTCGCCGCATCCGTTTCCGATCCTTCTCGCGGCCTCGTGCTGTCGCCGCACGAACGCATGCAAAACCTCCTCGACGAAATCACCCTCGCCGACCAGGTCGGCCTCGACGTCTTCGGCGTCGGGGAACATCATCGCGCCGAATTCCTGGATTCCGCTCCCGTCGTCATCCTTTCCGCCGCCGCGGCCCGCACCAAAAAGATTCGCCTCACCAGTGCCGTCACCGTCCTCAGCGCCGCCGATCCCGTCCGCGTCTTCCAGGAATTCGCCACTCTCGACCTCATTTCCAATGGCCGCGCCGAAATCGTCGCCGGGCGCGGCTCCTTCGTCGAATCGTTTCCGCTCTTCGGCCTCCGTCTCGAAGACTACGATGCGCTCTTCGCCGAAAAACTCGATCTCCTGCTCAACATTCGTGAAAACACCGAAGTCCATTGGTCCGGCGAACATCGCCCGGCACTCACCGGTCAACCCGTCTATCCACGCCCGCTGCAAAATCCGTTGCCCATCTGGGTCGGAGTCGGCGGAACTCCCGCCTCCTTTGTCCGTGCGGGCCTGCTCGGTCTTCCTCTCATGGTCGCGATCATCGGCGGACAACCCGCTCGCTTTCGCCCGCTCATCGATCTATACCGCGAAGCAGGGAAGCGCGCCGGACACAATCCGGAACAACTCAAAGTCGGCTTGCACTTGATCGGTTTTCTAGGGGATACAACAGAACAAGCCGCCGACGATTTCTTTCCCGGCTACCTGCAAACCTTCACCGAAATCGGCAAGGAACGCGGCTGGTTGCCGACTACCCGCGCCCAGTTCGACGTTCTCCGCGGACCCACCGGCGCCTACCTGATTGGTGATGCGCCCACTGTCGCCAGCAAAATCCTCTCGATCGACGAAGCCCTCGGCGGCATCGCCCGCACCACTTTCCAGATGAGCGTCTCGACCCTCCCGCACTCCAAAATGCGCCGGGCCATAGAAATCCTAGGCAACGACCTCGCGCCCTTGGTCCGCGACCAGCTCCCTTGAAACGCGCGCCGCGGGCTACCGGATTTGCCGTTACGCACCAGCCACAGAAACCGATCCGCGTTCCTTCCGCGCCGACCTTTACCTCCGCCGGCCCTGCGCAGCTTTCACGCAGTTCGTTCGGAGCCGCCACAGATAATCGGCGCCTCCATCGTGGAGTGCGGTGGCTTGCCACCGCCTTTTACGGCCGACCTGACGCCACGCAGTTCAAGAGCATACCGCGCGGCGAAGTAGATGAAGTGCGAAGAATACCGACCCACCGTCCTCGGTAGGCGAGGCTCGCCGCTATATTATCAACTTAAATATATATATACTTATGTTAACATGGACCGAGGCTATAGGACGGTAACGCGAGATACGATCGTGCAGCACGAAGTCGGACTGACCCGCGACTCAATTCCCAAAACGGGAATTGACCCCTCGCTCTGCCACTCATGTGCAAACTCGGAAGCCTCCGTGCCCTCTCGGTTTCAATCTTTGAACGATCCTTAGCCAGGCGCTGCAGCGAATTCTAATCGGCATACTCCGCGATTAGAATTCGCCGTAACTCACTCAAAACGATCATCCGACCTCGTTTCTAATCGACACAAATCGACGGAGGTAAATCCGCCGCTCCCGCGAAATTCCTTCCGACTTTTCCGCCTCGCCCTGCGCCCCCGCATACTACAATTATCGATAGGCCACATGCCCGAAGGCCTTCGCTCATGAGAGATCTCCACAAATCGATTCTCGTCGCCCTACTGTTACTTCTGATCGCGGCCCTCGCCGCGATCCTGTTCACGCGCAGTTGGGAAGACTCTCCCCGCCGTCTCCACGCTGACCTGACCAAATCCACTCACACCGAGCAACTTGTCGATACCTCCGCTCTCGATACCGCCCAGCAGCTATCGCCACTTGCCATCACTCACTGGGAACGCCAATACGCCGACGAAGCTCTCCGCCTCGCCGACCGTTCCGTCGACTCCGCCTTCACCTCCGCCCTTACCGACGCCGTCGAAAATCCCGCGCCTCTCACGCCCGAAACCCGCGAGCTATTTAGCCACCTGAAAGACACCGAAAGCCGCGTCGCCGCGGACCAGTCAAATATCGCGCAACTCACCACCCAGATCGCAAAGGCCAGCGCTGCGCAAAAAGCCCACATCCAGGAATCGCTCGACCTCGCCCAAGCCCAGCTGGCTCTCGATCAGGACGAACTCGACGACGCCCATCAAGACCTGATTCGCGCCGGCGCCGACAAACACGCCCTAATTCAAAAGCAACTCGATGCTCACGAAGCGTCTGAAGTTCACACCGCAAAATCTCCGTCAGCGCCAGCCGCCACCTCTGCCGCCGCGCCGTCGGAGTCGAACACCGCCGCAGCGACTCCCGTCGCATCGCCCGAATCCTCCAAATCAAAAAGTCTGCTCACTCAAATCGAAGCGGTTCTCTCATTCCGCACCAAAGAGAGCTTGCTCGAACAGGCGCGCGCGAACGCCCTTAAACGCGCCGCGACGCTCACCGCCGCTCACGAAGTCCTCGAAAAACAGCTCGACCAGGAAAAATCCGAAAAGACCATCATCCGCAAGCACGGCAAAATTCTTCGCACCGCCGACGCGAAGCCTCACGTCGAATCTGCCGAA
>Ga0302320_10031758_pt1 | contig 10005 bp, 2 predicted proteins | sample Bog_T0_3_FD_202130 | JGI IMG/M metagenome (GOLD analysis project Ga0302320, IMG submission 202130) | Peat permafrost microbial communities from Stordalen Mire near Abisko, Sweden - Bog_T0_3 | ecosystem: Environmental > Terrestrial > Soil > Wetlands > Peat | place: Sweden: Abisko, Stordalen Mire...
ACCCCAGCGATTTGGCGTGCTGACTGATGAGGGCGAGGCCGGTATCCAGATCGACAGTGTTGACGGTGTGGCGCGCGCCGGGCATGAGGGATTGAGCCAGGGCACCGATCAGCTCAGAACGGTCGCGAGACCGCGGGTCGGCTTTGGCGGCGGCTTCAAAGCTACGCTCATCCCAGCGGACGGCGTCTCCCCAGCCATCGTCCACCTTGGATTCATTCAAGGCTCGGAAGAAGGCCTCATCGCCAAACTGCTGCCGCAGCTTGCGGGCGCTGTCGATCATGGAATCGGCATCGTAGAGTCCTGGCGGCGCTGCTTCCGGATGGAGCTCGCGCATGCGGTCGAGATAGCCGCCGAGGATGCGCTCTTCCACGGTCTCCGCCCCGATCATGTGGTAGGGGACGAGTAGGAACTTCTTACCAGCGGTCCACTCATGCTTGGCCACGACTTCTGCCAGTTCGGGCATGGAGCGGGCGCGCGTGTCGTTGCTCATCAGCAGGCAGAGCATCGCCATGAAATGGCTCTTACCGGTGCCGAAACTGCCGTGGAGATACGCGCCAGTGCTGCGCCGCGTGCCGATGGCGTCTTTGACGAGCGCGAGGGCTTCGTCGAAACAGCCGCGAAGCTGATCCGTGACCACATAGTCTTTGACGGTGGCCTCTGGCCGCGTAATGGCCTCGGAGAGTTTGAGAACGAAATCGTTGGCGCCGACGTGTTCGGGGAGGTCGAACAACTCGCCAATGGTGGGCTTGCTGTTTGGAGGCGTCATCGTTTCTTTCTACGCCCTGCTCGCGCGGCCTGCGCGGTGGGGCGCCAGGCGCGGACCTGTGCGGCGGTGAGCGAAAGCTGGGCCAACTCGCTTTCGACGAAGCTGCGAGTGAACTCGTTCAGACGCTGCTGCTTTTCGGGGTCCATCTCATTGTGCCACTGGTCGAGCCAGGGCTGAAGCTCCTGCAAGCCGGCGAGGATGGGGGTGAGCCGCTCGGCGTCCCAGCCTTCATTGGACCGCATGTCATTGCAGTAAACTGCCAGTGCGAGGGCTTGCTGGCCGTGATCGTAGCCGGCCCAGGCGATGACGAGCGACTTATCGGCATCCCGCAGCAGCGGCCAGTAGGCAATGAAGCGCTCCTTGGGAACATCCAGCTTGCCGCGGAGACGCCAATAGTCGGAGGAGAAAAAATCGTCCTTCTCGTACTTGGGTGGGGCGGGGATCTCGACTTTTTCTCCCGCGTCTTCGCGGCGCTGGAGTTGCCAGGTGTTCTCCCAATCGGCGCGCTTGCGGAGACCGGATTCCTTGTAGCGGAGGATGGGGAGGAAGGGCACGGATTCCTTAGTGACTAACTCTTCCACCAATTCGGTGACGTCGAAATCGTCGCGATGGCGATACAGTGCGGCGACCTGGAAAAATTCGGCATCGTGCCGTACGGCGTCGGCGAGACGCGCGACCGACGTGAGGGCCGGTGGATTCGTCGGCCAGTAGCGCGCGTCTTCGAGGCGATCGAGGAGCCGGTTGCGGAGGGCTTCTTCTTCGAGCTCTTCCCAGGATGGTAGGTTCCAGCGGCGCTTGTATTCGGGTTGCTCGATGAGTGCGATGTCGCGGTCGCGGGCGATGGCGTCGATGCGGCGCTGGACGAGCGCGCGGTAAGGTGCGGGCCAGTGCTCGGGGATGGTGGTGCGCGGTGTCGAGCGGTGGCGGGTAAACCATTCGATTTGGAGTTCGCCCGATTTCATGGCGCGGGCCATAAGGATTTCGAAAGCGCGCTCGCCGAGGCGGACTGGCGGGACTTGGTCGAAGGGGAGCGTGAGGGATTCGTCGAGGAGGCCGTATAGGTGGTAGACCTGCCAGTCGAGTTCTTCCTGGAGGGCGATCATGCGGACGAGAAGGGCTTCGGCGCGTTCGCGAGCGGCGGCGAGCGATGCGCGGGTCGGGACTTCGCGCGCGACGAGGGCGGCGGGGAGCAGCGAACTGCGCTCGTCGGCCGCGGCTTGGATGGCGGTCGCCAGTTCGAGGGGGCGGCCGGCGGGGAGAGGGAGCTTTGCGAGCTTTCCCAAATCGAAATCGAAATACACATCCCACAGGACGTGCCGGGTTCTAGCGCCTTGGCTGCCAACTTGGTCCCCTCCCTTTGGGTAGCATACTTGGCGCAGCCAAAAGCCCGCTGACGAGCTATTCAGCAGGCCAAGTATTCCGAGGTGGTCATCCTCCTCTGAGGAGCGAAGTTTAATGAGTGGCGCGTGCCGGCTGAAGATTTTACCTCCGCGATCAAGCACAAAATGATTGTGGGTCACAACGTCGCCGAATGTCAGGGACAATGGCGTCTCGAAACGACGGGCGAAGTACATCGAATAGTCAAACCACCGTAGTCCCCTCTCCAACTGCGTCTGACCATATGCCACGCGAGAGCATAACTGCGTTCGCCAACGCCAAAGAAAGCTCTCAACAGAGGATGTGTCAGTTTCACCATACGGCCAAATCACGGTTCGCTTCGAGTGGGCTGTCCAATCGCGGACATCCTCCCCGTCAACCAGCATGCGAGTATGCTCCGGCGCAATTCGCGCGCACCGTATTGCAGCAAGGCCAATCGAATAAACGTCATCTTCTCGAGTTAGTGCTCCGTATCCAAGATCAGCCTTCATAACGGCCAGGTCGCTTTCAGCGCTGTCGTCGAGGCGTTCCTTAAGTTCTGTGGCACCTCCGCCTCCGATACTCCACGGATACTTTCCGAAACTCTTGCGAGAAGCGTCGGCCACGCTTACGAAGCTACCCTCAAAACCAGCATCATCGAGATGGTCTCGAATCTCACTCCACACGGGCGCATTTGCTGGATCGACAGGCTCAGTAGCCTCACCGCGGATGCCTCGCACTACGCGGACCGCCTGTGAAACGGGTTGGCGGTTCCGCGCAAACAGAATCGCTGTCGGTGTGCCGTGTCCCGGCAGGTAGACGCCAGAAGTGTCAACTACATGGCTGAGATCCCACGTCGGAAGAAGTTGTTCGATGAATTTCTTTCCGAAGCGACGTTTCATGAACGCGTTCGACGTGATCATGCCCACATACCCATTGCGCTCCGCAGCATCAAACAGAAGCTCGGTGAACGGAACGCTGAGTTGGTAACTGCCAGAACACGATGAGTAGTATCTGCGATAGAGCCGGCGCAGTTCTGGGTCCTGCACGTTAATGTACGGCGGATTGCCGACCACCACGTGGTAGGCCTGCACATGCAAAGTCACGCGCAGTTGTTCGGGGTCCTCCGTTTGCAAACACGCTAAGCTCGGCAGTATGCCATTCGGTCCAAAGAGTAGCGAATCTCCGGCGATGACATGAATTGGCCAGTCGGGAGCGTGACTCAGTTTAGTAACGCCGCATGCTCGCAAAGCTGCAATCAACAAACGAAATCGCGCGATAGCCGCAGCATACGGATTCAAGTCAACACCATACACGCAATCGAGGGCGTGACCGACCACGATAATCAAGTCGCCATCGCGACTGGCCCACCGTCGGAACAAGCGGTCGAACGCCTCCAATAGAAAGTGTCCGCTGCCGCAGGCGGGGTCGATGAGGCGAAAGCCATCCAGCCCGAATTCGTCCAACGCGGGAGTAAGCGTCCGATCCAAGATGAAATCGACGATGAAGTCAGGCGTCTGCAAAAGCGCATAGCGTTTGCGTGCCGATTCAGAAATATTCTGGTAGAGATCGCCGAGAAAGCGAGTGCTGCGCGCGGTATCGGTGAAATCGTACCGGAGCAGGCCGGTATCGGGATCGGCAGATTGAAAGAAGTCGACAATCGCCTTGGCGCCATCTCCGTCGGGGCCCAACGACCATAGCGGATTGTGCTCGCGATCAAGCAATCCTTTCATGCCAGGCAAGCGGACGATCTCCGCAAAAATGGCGAGCAGGTATTCGCGGTCGTTGCCATGCGGGTTGGCGCGATACCAGTGCGTCCGCCGCTCCTGTGCGGATTTGGTGCGGCCGCCGGGACCTGCGAGTACGACATCGGCAAGCAAATCGTTATCTTCCAGGAACCGGACGAAGACACAGGCGAGAAGCCATGCGACTCCGGCCTGGGTGATCTCGTTGTCGCGCCAAATATTGAAAGTGAGACCGGTGCGTCCGGCCTTGCGCGCGGATTCGTAGCGCTCCTGGAGCGGCAGGTTGAGATTGGCGTCCTCCTCGCAGCGATGGCGGATGTTGTCTTCGGTGGCGGTGAGGAGGCGGGCGAGGCCGGCGCGCAGGCGAGGCTCATCGATCATGCGATGGCTCCGGCGCGGTGCAGGTTCTGAATCCAATAGAGATTGACGCGGGCCCAGTGATTGGGGGAGATGAACGGCACGGCTTCGGAATCGATCATCGGTTTGTGGGTATCCTGGCCGGCAACGAGGAGCCAGACGCCAGGGCCGGGGTCTTCGCGTAGGCGGTCGATCAACGAAAGCTGATTATAGCGGGCGAGCAGACCGGGGTTGACCAGTAGTGCAGGAGCGGTACGAGCGTGGAGCGCGGCCTCGACGGCGGGGATGGCGTCGGCCACCAGCGCGGCCAGGCGCAGGCGATGACGGCTCTCCTCGGGTTCGGCATCGGCGGTGAGGACACGGTCCCAAGGATGTCCCCGGGTGTCGGCGATGGCGTGGATGGCGTCGAGCAGAACGCGGTCCAGGTCGATGACCTCCGGGTGGAAGCGGCGCACGAGTTCCGCGATGGCCTCGCAATAGTGGTTCATGGACGTGGTGAGGACCAGGAAGCTGGGCTGCCGGGCGGCGACGGTGAGCTTATGCTCGGTGTCGCGGGCGATTTCGAAATCGTCGCGCTCGGACAGGGGCACCTCGTGGAAGCGCGGGGTGAGGCGGGTGGCAGAGCGCCCCGCATAAGTAGAAGACGCGTCACTAGCTGGGCGCGGGGCGCGATAGAGGGAGGCTGCCGGGTCCCAGGTCCAATCGTAGGCGGCTTCGCGCAGCACGTCGTCGAGAGCGGGGCGGTCTGGAAGCGGGGCGGCTTCGGGGTAGCGGTCGCGAACGCGGTCGCGGAGATCGTCGATAGAGATGGCGTCGGCGCCGGCGAGCGCGGACTGGGAGAGTTCGAGGGTGGTACGCGGTTCCAGATTCTTGGGGTAGAGCTCCAGGCGTGCCGAGAGGGCGACGCCGGCGAGGGTGGCGGCGAGGCGGAGGAGACGGGCGTCATCCAGAGGTATGGCGTCGGTGGGCGTGGCGATGGCGCGGAGGGTTTGGAGCGCGCGGGCGGCAGCCGGCAAGGGATGGGTGTTGGCCAGGGCGCGGGCGGCTACCCCGATATGGCGGGCCCAGCCCGTGGTTTGCGTGGTATCGGCGGAAACGATGAGGACCGCGCCAAGGCAGCGGGATTCGACGAACCGGGGATTTTCATTGGCGCTCTCGGCTTCCACCGCGGCGCGGGCGACGGCGGAGGCGAAGCGCTGGCGGAGGGGTCCTTCGCTAGTGGAACCGCGGGTAGTGAGCAGGAGCGCGGCGAGTTCGCTCGATTCAAACAGGCCGGAGTGTGCGGCGAGGCGGTCGGCGATCAGGCTCCGGATTTCGGTGAGGGAACGATTGCGGCGCCAGCGTTGGCGGGCCGCGGTAATAATCTGGCCGATGCGGGCGCGGGTGACGCCACGGGCGTCGGCAATGTCGGACTGGCTGGGCCATGCGGGAGGGGTGGCAGAGAGATCGTCCAGGTTGAGGAGCGCGGCGAGGGGTGCGTGGTCGGCTCGTAGCTTGGAGAGTGCGGAGGGAAGGAGTTGGCCGACGATTTCGTCGACGGAGCGAACGAGGGGAGCTTCATCGTCAGAAGGCGGCTCGGGCTTGGCGGGGATGACAGACTCGGGGAAGCGGGCGCGCAGTTCGGCGATGAGCTCGATGATTTCTTTGCGGGTCTTGTCGCCAACGCCGCGAAGGTGGCGGAAGCGGGAGGGCGAGGTGGCGGCCAGGTCGGCGACCGTGTTGAGGTTTTCGCGCTCGAGGATGTTCTGGGCGCGGATCGAGAGGCTCAGGGAGAGCACCGGCGTTTCAGGGGTGGCAGCGTCGAGTGCCCGCGTGTGGGCGAGGGGATCGGGCGCCTGGGAGTCGGTCAATTGCGCTTCGGAGAAAGCGGAATGCCAGGCGTGGCGCATCTCGGTGGCGGTATCGAAGCGCTCCGCGGGGCTGCGGCGCAGGGCTCGGGCGAAGAAGCGGGTGAGGGGTTCGCGCGCCTGGGAATCAAAAAGATTGGAGGCGATGGTGACTTCGTCTGGGATGAGGTGGGGCGCGCTCTGGCCGTTGCCCCAGCGGGGGAGGGTGCCGGTGGCCATTTCGTAAAGCACCAGGGTGGCGGAGAAGCGCTCGGCACTGGGGTCCCAACGGTGGCGGAGGGCGAGGAAGGGCTCGATGTAGTCGGGGGTGCCAGCGCGGATGTTGTCGAGCGGGAGATTGGAAAGGGAGAAGTCGAAGAGCTTGAGGTGAAGCTGCTTGGCGTATTCGCGGACGCCGATGTTGTCGGGCTTGAGGTCGCGGTGGGGGACGCCTTCGTGCTCCAGGTATTCGACGACATCGAGCAGGTCCTCACCGAAGCGTTGGAGGAACTCGCCGGAGAGGCGGCCATCTTCGTGGAGGCGATCGGCGAGGGTGCGCTCGCCGGCGAGTTCGACGAGGAAGGCATTGAGGCCGTTGAAGGTGAGGATGTCGTCGGCCTTGGGGGCGACGATGTACTTGTGGCGCAGCTTGCGGAGGACTTCGAGTTCATCGCGCAGGCGGGAATTGTACTCGGGCTTGAGGGCGATCTTGAGGACGGCGAGTTCGCCGTTCCTGTCCACCAGCAGAGCGGCGGCCGATCCGCCGGTGCCGAGCTTGCGCTTGACGATGAGGTTACCGGGCAGGCGGTCATCGATGGCGGCTTTGAGCGGGTCGGCTGTGGCGGTGTCCTCGGGGGCGGTGAGTTCCTCCTCGACGGCGTCGAGCTGCTTCAGGAATGCCGCGGCGGAATCGGTGCGGAGGAGCGTATCGGGGTGGGTGGCGTCGCGGATTAGTTCGGTGAGCTTGGGGCCGGCGCCATCGAGGACGGCGGGCAGGAGGAGGCCGTGGTGGTGGGCGAGCGCCTCGTGCAACTCGCGCAGATTGGGCGCGGGCGGCTGGTTGGAAAAGATATGGTAGGCGAGAGCGCCGAGGGAGAAGATGTCGCAGACCTCGTCGCGAAGGTTGCGGTTACCGATGGCTTCGGGGGCGATGTAGACGTAGGAGGCTTCTTCCAGCCAGTCCTCAATGTGCAGGGTGATGGATGTGGAATGCGAGGTGGTGCCGACGATTCGGCCGGCCTGCCAGTTGAAGATTTTGAGCTGCGGGGCGGAGTCGGGACCGGTGACGAGGATGGACTGCGGGCCGAGAGCGCGGTGGATGACGCGGCGTCCGTGGGCGTAGCGGACAGCGTCGGCAATCTGGCGGACGAAGTCGACACGGAGGTGGAGGGGCAGGGTGGCGCCGTGCTGCTTGAGGTAGTGGTCGAGGCGGATCTCGCCAGGTTCGTGGCGGAAGAGGACGGTGGGGCCGAGTTCATGCTCGGTGAAAGTTTGGGCTTCGAGAATGTGGTCGTTGCGGAGGCTGCTGAGGATGTCGTATTCACTCTCGGCCATCTTGTGGACGATGCGGGGATCTATGGCGGGCTCGCGGGAGATGACGTAGATGCGGATGCGGCGGGTGTCGTTCTTTAGCGAGACGTGCTCGGCGCGCCAGTCCTGGAAGGAATGGTCGGGACCTTCGCCGAGGAGTTCCTTCAGTTGGTAGTCGCCGACGCGTCGCTGGCGCTGGGAGGTGCGGATGCCGGCCTCGCTGAGGGCGCGGGCGAGGCGCTGGAGGACGGGGCGGTTGAGGATCGGCACGTCCTGCTTGAGGCCGGGGGCGTTACGGAACTTGATGGCAGCGATGATGCCGGGGCCGTTGTCGCGGTCGCGCTGGCAGACGCGGATGCGGTCGGGCTCGGGCAGGAGATTTTTCAGCTCGGGGTTCGAGAGGAAGATGAGGGGCTCGATAAAGGGGAGGTGCTCGGCGCGGCAGGCTGGCTGGCGTTCGAGGAGGGATTTGAGCTTCTTGCACTTGCTGTTGGCGAGGAGGAGTGGGTTGTCGACGGTCTTCTGGCGGCCGTTAGACTTGAGGTAGGTCCAGGTGCCACGGTCGCCGCGGAGTTCGCCATCGTCGCTTTTGATCTCGATGAGGAAGAGGCCGCGCGGAGTGGCGATGAGGGTGTCGACTTCGTTGACGGTGCCGTCGTCGGCGATGAAGGAGAAGTTGGTCCAGCCGTAGTAGGGGTCGCAGTCCGGGAGGGCGGCACGGAGGTATTCGAGGGCTTCAGCTTCCCAGGGGAAGGCGGATTCGGTGACGCGCTGCCAGCGTTGCGGGGAAAGAGACATTAGTGCGGCTCAGACAGGAACGTAAGCCAATTATTGTAGCGCTTGGATCTGAGCGAGAATTCTGGTCGGCTATCACGAACTCATTCGGGGAAACCATCATTTCTTTGCTTGTCTCAACGGCGGCAAAGTGCAGTTCGTTATTTATTCAATATGGGTAGCTGCGCCCTACGACGCCACACGTGCGCCGCCGCCAGCAGCGTTGCGTCGTTCAACCACTGGGCATCCTCGTCGCGCCCGTGGCGCCTGTGTGCGCAAACGTGGGCCCAAATTCCGGGCCGACCGCCGGATAGTTTCGGCGTTTGGCACGTCACAGCCCAATGTCTGTAAGTCTATGAGGAATTGTTAGCGCTAACGAGAATCGAACCCCGCCCGCTGAGCCGACCATCCGCTGCGAACGATTCGAATAGGGGGACTGGGTTTTGAGACAAGTGGGGAGAGGAATGGTCTCAAATGGTGCTCAAAACCACCCTGGCTGTAAGATGTTTGTAGCCGCCTCAACGGGGCGAAGGGCTGGGAACCCTACCCAGGGCGGCTACTCCCGTTTAGGGAATCGCAAAGGGAGCGATGGCTACTGATTCCGCCTTTTGGCTCGATCTCGCAGCCCGGTTTCGGGCTCTACCAGAACCAACCGGGGACCTGGTAGCGATTCGGTCCGAAGGGCATTGGGCCTTCGACTGCTTGGGGCCTGGTGAAGAGTGGCAACGCGCGCGGGCTCGCGAACTATTTGGCTCGTTGGCGAGGCGGGCTGGTATCGCGGCGGGAGTGCCGGACCGGGCGAACGCATTGGATGCCTGGCTCGATCTTCTCCGAGAGGAAAGCCCGCATTTTCAGTTAACCGACACCGCTTCTGATCCACAGAGTGGAGGCTGGATTCGGAATCCTGCATTGGCTTCAGCCGAATACTGTGACGTGCGCGCAACCCGCGTTTTTGAACCGGAACAGGCCGGTGCGGAACCGAAGGCAGGCCATACCGATAAGGTAATCGCAAAGGAACCGATGGCACAACTACCGGAGCTTCCGTCGAGATTCCAGAATGCCTTTGAGGCTGCGAAGGCCAAGGCAGAATTAGTGTACGCGACCCGTGCGGATAAATTTCCGCATCACCCGCAGTTGGCCGATAGTCCGCTCCACGGACTGCTCCTTATTCAGAAGGTTTTCTTTGAATTCTGCAAGCAGGCGCGAGACGCCGGTCGAGAGGGGCAACTGAGTTTGGCCCAGGCATCCAAGGCGGTAGACGGCGCATGGCCGATACTTTGTGATTATTACTTCGAACGCGAGCGCGGGCAATGTTCGGAAGAGGAGAGGTCTAGGTTTCGTGTTGCTCTTTGGCGGACGGTGACTGATGACCAGCAATGGAAACAACACCTCTCGGACCTTGTGGCGCTTTCCGAAGTTGCTGCGACTACTTCGCCCGGTACCCGCGCGGCCGCTGCCCAGGCCGGCGATAAACCAATCCAGCGAGTCGCTGGGGAAGCGATGCCCACGATACCGCCATTTCCTGAATTCAACTTGGGCAACGGGGCAGCGCGTTTTCCCGGATCCCTGCCAAGCCAAGACGCTACGCTGCTGGAGCGCATCCACAAGCGTCTGAGGTCCAGTGTGTCCCACCACCCGGATCGATTCGAGA
>Ga0302320_10031759_pt1 | contig 10005 bp, 11 predicted proteins | sample Bog_T0_3_FD_202130 | JGI IMG/M metagenome (GOLD analysis project Ga0302320, IMG submission 202130) | Peat permafrost microbial communities from Stordalen Mire near Abisko, Sweden - Bog_T0_3 | ecosystem: Environmental > Terrestrial > Soil > Wetlands > Peat | place: Sweden: Abisko, Stordalen Mire...
CGGCACTCTGGTGGTCAAGTTTTTCCTCCACCTGTCCAAGAAAGAACAACGAAAGCGATTCCTTGAACGCATTGATGAGCCGGACAAGAATTGGAAATTCAGCCTCGCTGACATTCACGAGCGGAAGTTCTGGCACCATTATATGAAGGCTTACGAGGGTTGCCTGGACGCGACCAGCACCCATCACGCCCCCTGGTATGTCGTTCCCGCCGATGACAAGGAAAACGCCCGGCTGATTATTTCTCAAATCGTCCTGGATGCGCTCGATGGTCTAAATATGGCCTATCCCAAAACCACGGCCAAACGCCGGCGGGAATTAAAGGCCATCCGTAATCAGCTGTAAGGTGATGAAACTTAGTGAAGACAACATAACATTAGTCAAACAGAAGGAATTCAAAATGCCCATTCAACTCAATCAAGAAGACGGCGGTAAGATTCTCGTGGTCCATGTCAGCGGAAAGCTGACAAAAGCAGATTACGAACAATTGGTGCCGGAGTTCGAGGTGCTCGTCCAGCAGCATGGAAAACTGCGTTTGCTATTCGATATGACAGGTTTCCACGGCTGGGACGTCGGCGCGCTATGGGCGGATATCAAGTTCGATGTCAGACACCACGCGGACATTGAGCGGCTCGCGATGGTCGGGGAAAAGAAGTGGGAGCGAGGAATGGCGAGTTTTTGCAAGCCATTCACTAAAGCGACAATCCGATACTTCGATCACGCTGAATCCGCTGAGGCGCGAAAGTGGTTGGTGGAATCCTCCTCCTCCTTCTGCTCGAAGTCGGCGAACTCCGACAAAGTTGCAGGCCTGAGCGAGGCCGGGTCGCTCCAGGAGTCAGATCCGTTAGGGCAAACTGCGCAGCGTTTGACAACTTTTTAAAACTGCCTCCGCCTTTTGTTCTTTCTCCAATCCGGGCTTACCGAAGGACACCCCATAGTGCCGGCAGGTTTTGATTGGAGCAGATTCTACCGGAAGTGACCAATGAATGGCCCGCTGGTCGCGCCTGTTTGGAACCGGAGCATCTGGCGAGAGAGAGATGTTGGCCGCTACTGCAGGGCCAATGATAACCGTCGTGGGGGTGGCATGAGTCATTCTGCACCCCGAAAAGAATGAGAAACTGCACTGCCGCTCTGCACGGCGTCGTCAGGTCGACAGATTGTCCCCATTGCCATTTTTACCGCCGCAAAATAATGTGTAAGCCATGTTGCCCCCTGTGATCCAGATGGCCTGCCAGTGGTTGCGCACGGGGGATGAGATATTCCCCGCGATGCTGGCGGCCATCGACCTGGCGCATTCGTCCGTGTGCCTCGAAGTTTACATCTTCGCGCCGTCGCCGCTAGGCGAACGATTTCGCGAGGCACTGGTGCGCGCGCAACAGCGTGGTGTGCGGGTACGGGTGCTGGTTGACGCTCTTGGCTCAATGGAACTGCCGAGCGATTTCTGGCAGCCTTTGCGGGCTGTCGGCGGCGAGGCGCGCGGGTTCAATCCGATGGGATTGATGCGCTTCTGGTTTCGCGACCATCGCAAGCTGCTGGTTTGTGATGGACGGGTGGCCTTTGTCGGCGGGTTCAACATCGCACCAGAATACGAGGGTGACGGGGTTCGTTCCGGTTGGCACGACCTGGGCGTTAGGCTTGAAGGCCCACTGGCAGCACAATTGGCTTCTTCGTTTGAAGGTATGTTCGCGCGCGCGGATTTCCGGCACAAGCGTTTCACGCGCCTTCGGCGGTTTGAAATGAACCGGGCCGTAGTCTGGCCGCCCGAACAGATACTCTTCAGTGAGCCAGGCCGGGGAAGAAACCCGATCAAACTGGCCGTGCGCGGTGATCTGGCACACGCGCGCGATGTGCGGATCATCTCTGACTACTTTCTGCCGGCTTGGGGATTGCGGCGCGATCTGGCGCGAATCGTGCGATCGGGAGGGCGCGTGCAATTGATTCTCGCGGGGAAATCCGACGTGTGGTTGTCGCATTTGGCGGCGCAGAGTCTGTATCGCCGGTGCATGAAGGACGGCGTGGAAATCTATGAATATCAGCCGCAGATTCTCCACGCGAAGCTGATCCTCGTGGACGATGTTGTCTATGTGGGATCTTCAAACCTGGACCAGCGCAGCCTGCGAATCAATTACGAATTGATGATCCGGTTTCAAAACTTGGAAATAGCGGACGAGGCGCGCGGAATTTTTGTCGAAGACTTGAAGCGCTGCCAGCGCATCACAGCAAAGGAATGGAGCAGGTCACGCACGCTTTGGCAGCGGCTAACGATGCGCGCAGCTTTTTGGCTATTAATGCGGGTTGATCCCCAGTTGGCGCGGAGGCAATGGCGGTGCATGCCGGACTGATGAGTTACGGAGGCGACAATGAGGCGGTTTTGACAGGAGGCGATTAATAAGCGGTTCAACTCGCCTGCGCTGCAATAATGAAACGAGGACTTGATCCCATGGAATTCTCGGCCCAGCGGGCGAAAGATGGGCTGCTCCTCCCGCGATTTGGCAGCGAGTGCGGGGCTTACTGGCGCCTGGAAAACCCAACTCGTTCCCGACCTCATACATCTACTGGCCGTAGTGCGATAAACAGCGCAAGAAACGCGTTTTAGGGAGCGAGCGATGTTTGCGGGAGTGTCTCCCGCAGATCAGGACTCTCCCGCAACCCATTTCTGACCATGGCCTGCGCCAGATTGGAAGAGTGGGCAATTCCTTCGGCTTTGAAGTTGCAAAAATACGGACTTCCGTACGGTTCAAAGCCTTGCGCAAGCAGGGCGTTCACATTTTTGTCCAACGAAGCCCCCGTATCTGCCGTCACGGTCCTATATTCGATTACTTTCATGGGTTGCAGCAGAATCGGGCACGGAGGGTTTGTCAACGTCTGAGCCTGGTTTTTGACTGGGGTAAACACCCCATAGCACACGCGTTATTGTTCAGCGTACGCTGCCAGCATGAACGTCAGGAATCTTCCTCAAAACCAAAAACAGCTTGACGTCCCTTGCAGACCCGGCCAGACCCGGGGAGAGACAGGGACGGGAGCCAGAGGCACAATTGTTCGGGGGGATAGTGAGAGAAACACAAATGCGACCGGGTTCACCGCTTTTTAAAACTGAATCGTACAAGCAGGATTCGACGGCAACCATCAGAGAATCAGTCCATGACTAAATCCCTCACCGACTTCGCGGGCACACCACAACCGCCCGTCTTTCCAAAAGCGCTGCACCAATCGCGAGCTAATCACTACCTAGTCATGGCAAATCATAAATTCAAAAAACGCGACAATATTTTTTCCAAATCCCGCGATTTGCGTGAGGAGCGCGGGACTCGCGAAATGAAGACACCGCATAACGACCAAACATTTCACGCGCGATAATTCTTGACCCATGAAACCAAACCCACTGAAGGATGGCGTCTTGACGGAAAACTCCGTTGGCATTGGCACTGTGACCCGCAAGATGGTGCGGGAACGCGCAGTCGAATTGGCGGCCATGGATGAACGTAAGGAGTTGTCGGAATCCGATTGGGCACAAGCCAAGCGGGAATTGACGGGCAAACCGGACATGGATCCGAACGAGACCGCACTTGAATTTGCCCCCGAATCGGAACGCTGGGATCCAGTGCCTGGCTCCACCGGCGTTAAAGTGGCCGCGGCTCCCAGCGAAGATGAGGATGAAGAAGGGCGAAGCGACAATGAAAGACTGGTGGATGAAGGCATGGCCGGAGCCGAGCATGACCAGGCGGTCCAAGCCGCCAGGGAGAACGCGAAAAACGGATAAAGGAGAATCGAGTTCTTAACGCCATAAACTCAACGGCAAGAGGACGCATTATGATGACCGAACAGGAGACATCCCCACAACAAACTCAGTTCACGGCGATCTCGGACGAACCAGGTTCTTCTGCGACCGAGGAGGGAATTCCGGTATCGCAACCGCTCTCAACGTTGGTCGAGCAACAGCCATTTTTTAAGGGGTTGACAGCCCGTCATCTTCAAATGCTCACTGCTTCAGCCTTGGAAATGCAATTTGAAACAGGGCGGTCAATATTTCAGGAAGGAAGTCCCGCCAATCGATTTTATCTGATATTGGAAGGCAAGGTGGTGCTCGAATCGGATCTGGAGCAACGTGGTGTGATCCCCATCCAGACCCTTGGACCTGGGGATGATCTCGGCTGGTCGTGGCTGTTTCCTCCCTATTATCTGCACTCGAGCGCCCGTGCATTGGAGCCGACCAAAACGATATTTTTCTATGGGACCCGTCTGCGCGAGCAGTGCGAACAAGACCACGACCTGGGCTACCAGCTCATGAGCAGAATCGCGGAAGTAGTCATAAAACAGCTCCAGGCGACGCAGCGACGCTTAACGGAATGCGCCAACAAATAATTGGAGCAATATGTCAAAAATATTGAGCCGGGAAATCCGCCTGGCCTCCCGCCCCAGCGGAATTCCAACAATGTCGAATTTCACACTGGCGCGAACTACACTCGAGGCACTGCGGGACCAACAGGTGCTCGTGCGCAATCTCTACATGTCAGTGGACCCATACATGCGCGGGCGCATGAACGACAGGAAATCCTATGTTCCACCGTTCGAGGTGGGCCAACCGCTCGACGGCGGTGCCATCGGGGAGGTCATCGAGTCGCGCGACGGTAAATTCAATCCAGGCGACGCCGTTGTTTCCAGCCTCGGTTGGCGGGAGTATTTTATTGCATCGCCGAAAGATCTGCGCCAGGTCAGCCGTCAAGTTCAGCCGCTCTCTGTTTATCTAGGGGTCCTTGGCATGACAGGCATGACTGCCTGGGCCGGGTTGCATTTGGTGGAGGTCAAAGCTGGCGAGATCATTTTCATTTCCGGAGCGTCCGGTGCCGTCGGCAATGTGGCCGGGCAACTGGCGAAACTTCGCGGATGCCGTGTCATCGGGTCGGCTGGTTCAGGGGAGAAGATCCAGTTTCTGCGGGAGGAATGCGGCTTTGATATCGCTTTCGATTACAAGGTTGGCCCGGTTGTCGAACAGTTGAAAGTGGAAGCGCCCGACGGAATCGATGTTTACTTTGACAATGTCGGAGGCGAAACACTGGAGGGAGCATTGGAAGCTTTGCGGGTGCATGGAAGGATCATTGCCTGTGGCGGAATCTCTGGATACAACGCCGAAAAACCACTCCCCGGCCCTTCCAATTTATTTAACATGATCACCAAACGGCTGACGATGAAGGGGTTGCTGGTGCGCGATTGGTTAGATCGTCAGGGAGAATTTGAAAAGGAAGTCGGGGGCTATTTCCAAGCCGGCAAACTGAAAAGCAAGGAAACTGTCGTGGAGGGAATTGATCAAGCCGTGGGCGCATTTCTTGGCCTCTTTAAGGGATCCAATATCGGCAAGATGATCGTGAAGCTGGCTTGACAGGTTTGCACACTCGAGGCCTTTATTGTGCCGGCTTTTCCAAATGCCCGCCGAACCCATAGCGCATGGCCGAAAGCAGCTTGTCCTGAAAATCGGCGTCACCGCGCGAACTAAATCGTTCATAGAGCGCTGTCGTCAGCACGGGAGCGGGCACGCCTTCGTCAATGGCCGCCTTAATCGTCCAGCGGCCTTCGCCGGAGTCAGAAACGCGTCCGGCAAATCCAGCGAGGGCTGGATCTTTGGTCAACGTATCCGCTGTCAAATCCAGCAACCACGAGGCAATCACGCTGCCGCGCCGCCAAACCTCGGCGATGTCGGCCAGGTTAAGTTCATATTGGTAATGTTCCGGCTCCCGCAGCGGCGTTGTCTCGGCATTGTCTTCGCCTCGCTGTTTGCCGATATTTGCGCCACGGAGGATGCCCAAGCCCTCGGCATAAGCGGCCATCATGCCGTATTCGATGCCGTTATGAACCATCTTGGTGAAATGACCGGCTCCATTCGGGCCACAATGCAAGTAACCTCGCTCTGACGTGCCACCGAGCTCCGCGCGTCCCGGCGTGCGTGGGACAGCGCCAATGCCCGGTGCCAGCGTGGCGAAGATTGGGTCAAGGTGCTGCACCACTTCTGGCTCTCCCCCGATCATCATACAATAGCCGCGCTCAAATCCCCACACCCCGCCGCTGGTTCCCACGTCAATGTAATGAATTCCGTTTGGGGTGAGTTGCTTCGCACGGCGGATGTCATCGATGTAATATGAATTGCCGCCATCAATGAGCATATCGCCCGCTTCGAGCAAGGGCAGTAGCTCGGAAATGGTGGCATGCACCGCGGCTGCCGGCACCATCAACCAGACCGCGCGCGGCTTATCAAGTTTCTTGACCAAATCAGCCAGCGAGGAGGTCCCGACGACTTTGTCATTTACCATATCCTTGACGGCTTCGGGCGAACGGTCGAAAACCACGCACCGGTGCCCGCCAGTGACAAGTCGCCGCACCATATTGGCACCCATTCGCCCCAGGCCAATCATGCCGAGTTGCATCGTAGGTCTGTTGTTCATCTCGAGAAACACCGCCAAGTTCGCGATGGCCTTCTTGAAACGGCGGCAAACTAGGCCCCCGCCGCGCATGCTTCATTGGTGGCGCATGCGGGTTGATGGTCCTGCATCGCTTCCGGGTTTGCGCGGTTGATGATATTCCGAGCATGAGCCGTTTCAATATCGGTGCCGTGAGCGATGAGCACATACTTGCCGCTTTTCACCGCCGTCTCGTATTGTAAAATACTGTCCTTGGGGATGCCCATGCTGTAGAGCCCGGCGCCCAATGCGCTCAATCCGCCCACCACGACTGCGCCTTCCAACGCTCCGACAATCCAACCGACAATAGGTCCCGCCATGAGCAACGGTCCGACACCGGGGATTACAAAAAACGCAGAACCGAACAAGAGGCCCCAAAACCCACCCCAGAAAGCTCCCAGCTTTCCCCAGTATTTCATGCGGTCTCCGGTGTTGTAGTAGCCGACCACGTTTTCATCTGTGTGATAGTCGCGTCCGACAATGGAGAGCTTCTTCATGTCAAAGCCTGATTGCTGCAGTTCCTTGACGGCGGATTCGGCGCCGGTGTGTGATTGGAAAATCGCCACCACTGATTTGTCTTTGGTCATAATATTTGTGCTTTCGTTTTTGCTGTTATTGCAGATGAAATCCTAAGCTGCTGCGAGGCATTCGCTATGGGGTGTTCACCCCATTGTTTGCGACGGCCAAAACGAACGGTGTTTTCATGGCAAAACAATGAATACTCCGAATCTCTTTACTCCTGTGCGTCTGGGCGCGCTCGTAGCGCCAAATCGCATCGTGATGGCTCCGCTTACGCGGATGCGTGCGGGTCCGGGCCGCCTGCCAACAGCGTTGATGGCGGAGTATTATGGGCAGCGTGCGGCGGCGGGTCTGATCATCAACGAAGCGACGGCGATTTCCCAACAGGGCACGGGGTGTCCCAATTCGCCCGGCATCTACACCGAAGAACAGGTCGCCGGCTGGAAGGGCGTTACCGAGGCGGTGCATCAAGCCGGCGGCCGCATTTTTCTTCAGCTCTGGCACATGGGCCGGATTTCCCATCCGAGCTTTCAACCAGACGGGGGATTGCCCGTCGCACCCAGCGCCATCGCCCCGCGAACCGGCCAGGTGCTCACGGAAAACGGACTGCAGGCTTACGTCGTGCCGCGTGCGTTAAGTCGAGAAGAATTGCCAGGCATCGTGGCGCAGTATGCTGCTGGGGCTGAATGCGCCAAGACGGCCGGTTTCGACGGCGTTGAAATTCACAATGCTAACGGATATCTGTTGGATCAGTTTCTCCGCGACGGCACGAACCAACGCACGGATGAATACGGCGGCCCTGCGCGGAATCGCGCCCGGCTGACGCTGGAAGTGGCCGATGCGGTCACGAAGGTGTGGGGCGCTGATCGAGTGGGCATCCGCTTTTCCCCAGGGGGTGTCTTCAATGACATGCACGATTCAAACCCGCTGGCGACATTCAGCCATGTGCTGCATGAGTTGAATCGCTTCAAACTCGCTTACGCGCATTTGATCGTGTCCACGGAAGATGATTTGCGGCATGGTGCGGCACCCGTTCCCCTGGCGGCGTTGCGGCAAGAATTTCATGGGCCGATGATTATTGCCAACGGCTTCAATCGGGCGACGGCAACGCAAGCCTTGGCGGAGGACGCGGCCGATGCAGTGGCGTTTGGAAGGCTGTTCATCGCAAACCCCGACCTGCCCGAGCGTTTCCGCTTGAACGCGCCTCTCAACGCGCCGGACGAATCGACTTTTTATGGAGGCGCAGAAGAGGGCTACACCAATTATCCCGCGCTGGGGCCTCAGTTCGTCCAAAGATAGTCATAAGGTCAACACCCCATAGCGGCGAGGTGAATCCAGCGCGTAACTTAGATTCCTGAAAAAGTCGATCAGCGACAGTAAACTCAAAACACAAACTCTTCATTTTATGGCAAAAGTACTTGGCATTGATTTAGGAACGACAAACTCCTGCATGGCGGTCATTGAAGGCGGAGAGCCTGCGGTGCTCGAAAACTCTGAAGGCAAGCGCACGACGCCTTCCGTGGTTGCTTTCACCAAGACCGGCGACCGCCTGGTGGGGGAGGCCGCCAAACGGCAGGCCGTCACCAACTCCCGCAACACCATTTATTCAATCAAGCGGTTCATGGGTCGGAAATTTGATGAAGTGAAGGAAGAGATCAAACGTGTCCCTTACAAAGTGGTGCGGGCCGCCAATGGCGACGCGGCCGTCGAAGTGGAAGTGGACGGCAAGCCCAAGCAATTCAGCCCGCCGGAAATTTCGGCCATGATTCTGGCCAAGCTCAAGGCGGACGCTGAAAGGCGACTGGGCGAAAAAATCACGCAGGCAGTCATCACGACGCCGGCCTATTTCAATGACTCGCAGCGCCAGGCGACAAAAGACGCCGGCCGCATCGCGGGCCTCGAAGTCCTCCGCATCATCAACGAACCCACCGCCGCCTCGCTGGCCTATGGTTTGGACAAGAAGAAAGACGAGACGATTGCGGTCTATGACCTTGGCGGCGGCACATTCGACATTTCGGTCCTGGAAATCGGCGACGGCGTGTTCCACGTCAAAGCCACCAACGGTGATACTCATCTGGGAGGTGACGACTGGGATAATTGTCTCATGGATTGGATGTTGGACGAATTCAAGAGGAACCAGGGGATGGACCTGCGCAAGCAGCCCGACGCCCTGCAGCGTATCAAGGAAGAGGCGGAAAAAGCCAAAATCGCCCTCTCCAGCGCCCAAGATTACGATATCAACCTGCCGTTTATCACCGCCGACGCCAGCGGCCCAAAGCATTTGAGCCTCAAACTCACGCGTGCCAAAATGGAGCAACTCTGTGATGCGCTTTTTGAACGGACGATTGCTCCGGTGAAGGCGTGCTTGAAGGACGCCGACATCGCGGCCGCGAAAATAGCCGAATTGGTTCTGGTCGGGGGAATGACTAGGATGCCGCGCGTGGTTGAAACGGCGCGCACGTTGGTCAACAAGGCGCCGAATCAGGGCGTTAACCCGGATGAGGTGGTCGCGGTGGGAGCAGCCATTCAAGCCGGGGTCCTCAAAGGCGAGGTCAAGGACGTGGTTTTATTGGATGTGACGCCGCTGTCGCTGGGCATTGAAACCCTCGGCGGGGTGTTCACGAAGTTGATCGAGCGGAATACCACGATCCCGAGCCGCAAATCGCAAGTTTTCTCAACCGCCGCTGACAATCAGCCTGGTGTGGAAATCCACGTTTTACAGGGGGAACGTCAGTTTTCCAAGGACAGCAAGACCATTGGCAAGTTCATGCTCGGCGACATTCCGCCGGCTCCGCGTGGCCTGCCGCAAATCGAAGTCAGCTTCGACATCGATGCCAATGGCATCCTCAACGTCAGCGCCAAAGATCTCGGCACCGGCAAGGAGCAGAAGATCACCATCACGGCCAGCAGCGGCCTTTCCAAGGCTGAGATCGAGAAGATGCGCCAGGATGGCGAACTACATGCCGAAGAGGACCGGAAGCAGAAAGAAGAGCTTGAAGCGCGCAACGAGGCCGACAGTTCCGCGTACCGCAGCGAAAG
>Ga0302320_10031762_pt1 | contig 10004 bp, 5 predicted proteins | sample Bog_T0_3_FD_202130 | JGI IMG/M metagenome (GOLD analysis project Ga0302320, IMG submission 202130) | Peat permafrost microbial communities from Stordalen Mire near Abisko, Sweden - Bog_T0_3 | ecosystem: Environmental > Terrestrial > Soil > Wetlands > Peat | place: Sweden: Abisko, Stordalen Mire...
CGGGACGCACAAGCAGGACGCGCTGTTCTGCTACAAGAAGTTCAAGGCGTACCAGCCGCTGAACTGTTGGTGGGCGGAACAGGGGACGATGCTGTATTCAGAGTTCAGGGACGGCAATGTCCCGGCCGGACATGAGCAGCTGCGCGTTCTCCATGCGTCGCTCGAATATTTGCCAGCGAGCGTCACCGAGGTTCTTCTACGCTCGGACACGGCAGGTTACCAGCAGGAGCTTCTGCTCTATTGTGGAGAAGGGAAGAACGAGCGGTTCGGCGTCATCAAGTTCGCGGTGAGCGCTGACGTCACCCAGGCGTTCCGCGCCGCCGCCGCGACGGTGAAGGAGGCGGACTGGAAGCCGCTGATCAAGCTGTTCGCCGGCAAACCGCAGGAGACGGGACAGGAGTGGGCGGAGGTCTGCTTTGTGCCGGACTGGGTCGGGCACAGCAAAAAGCGCGCGGATTACCGCTTCATCGCGATCCGGGACAAGACGGACAGGCCAGCCCCCTCGTGCGACCGACGGTGCTGCTCGCCCCGGCGCGCCCGGTCCAGAGTGCCAAGATGATACGCGACAGGAATGTTGATGAGCGGCATGTGCATTGTCGGATACCCGTCCCAAGATGTCACAAAACGCCGCTACGTGGGCATCAATGCGGCGCGTTCGAACGGACTATAGCGCGCCGTGCCGTTTGGCAACATGAATTGGCGGCGCACCCTTGCGAGACTGTGCCGACCTCGTGCCGGCCCCTGCCCGCCGCGTGCCGATAGCCGTCACCCGGAGAGAAGCGCGGCAGAACTCCAGCGTCCGGCTATGTGCTGGCCTGTGGCCGCGCCATGGAGGCTGCCAGCCGCGGCCGGCCGGTTGTCCTGCGGTCCAGCCAAGTAAACATCGCGGAAAGACCGGGGGCCGCCTCCATGTGAAGAGGCCGCCCCCGGTCACCGCCAGCCAACCTGGCGGCACCATGGGGATGTGTGCCGCCACCTGACAGAGGTCATCAGTTTCGTGCCATGGCCGCAGCCTGCGCACCGAATCACAGCCCGCCATGCGCTGTGTCGAGGTCAGCGAACCGCGTGAATTCGGCCTCGAAAAAGAGCTCCACCGTTCCGGTCGGCCCATGGCGCTGCTTGGCGATGATCAGGTCTGCCTTATTATGTGCCTTGGCCATGTTCTGCAGCCAGGTGTCCATCGCCGACTGGAATTTGTCTCCGTTCTCGAACGCGATCTCCTTGGGCATCTTCTGCTCCAGATAGTAGGAGTCGCGATAGATGAACATGACCGAGTCGGCGTCCTGCTCGATGGTGCCAGACTCGCGCAGGTCAGAGAGCTGCGGCCGCTTGTCCTCACGGCTTTCGACGGCACGCGAGAGCTGCGACAGCGCGAGCACCGGCACGGCCAGCTCCTTCGCGATGGCTTTCAGCCCCTGGGTGATCTGACTGATCTCCAGCACCCGGCTCTCGGGACGCGTCCCGGCGGCGGGGCGCATGAGCTGCAGATAATCCACCACCACCAGCGCGAGTCCCTTCGTGCGCTTCAGCCGCCGGCAGCGGGTGCGCATCGCCGACATGGTGATGGCCGGCGTGTCGTCTATCTGGATCGGCAGCCCGACCAGTTCGCGGGAGACCTGCACGAATGTGTCGAAGTCCCGTTGGGCGATGTCACCGCGGCGGATGCGGTCGCCGGAGATTTTCGCCTCCTCCGACAACAGGCGGGTGGCGAGCTGTTCCGCGCTCATCTCCAGCGAGAACACTGCCACGCACGCTTTGGGCACACCGGCATGGTCAGTTGCGTGCGCCTCGGCCAGCATGGCTTTGGCGGCGCCGAACGCAATCTTGGTGGCCAGCGCCGTCTTCCCCATCCCCGGACGTCCGGCCAGGACCATCAGGTCGGACGGGTGCAGCCCGCCCATTTTGGAGTCCAGATCGCGCAGCCCGGTGCTCAGGCCGGAGACGTGGCCTGGCCGCTTGAACGCGCGCTCGGCACCCTGGATGGCGGCCGCCAGGGCAGAGTCGAAGCTTATGAAGCCAGCGCCGCTGGTGCCCTCGGTGCCGAGCGTGAACAGCGCCTGCTCGGCTGCCTCGATCTGCTTGGTGCCATCCAGCTCGGCGTCGGCGCCGAACGCGTTGTTCACCACCGTCTCGCCGAGGTCGATGAGCTGGCGGCGGAGCCAAGCGTCGTAGACCGCCCTGCCGTATTCGCCGGCATTGATGATGCCGACCATGGCGGTGAGAAGCTGGGCGAGATAGGCGATGCCGCCAACATCCTCCAACACGCCGGAATGTTCGAACTCGGCCTTCAGCATCACCGCGTCGGCGAGTTGCCCGGCTTCGAGGCGGCGCGCGATCGCCTGGTAGATGCGGCCGTGGATCGGATCCGCGAAATGCTCCTGCGTCAGGAATTCGGAAACCCGCTCATAGGCTTTGTTGTTGGCGAGCAGGGCACCGAGCAGCGCCTGTTCGGCCTGCAGGTTGGACGGGGGCAGACGCTGCGAGAGTCCGAGGAGCGGCGGATCGATGGTGTTCACGGCCAGAACGGCATGGGAACCCCTCCGCGCAAGTGGCTGACAGGTAACGCGCTTCGCCATCCCACCGTCAGGATGGCGAAGCGCGGGGCGCGGGCCAGACCGTCAGGAAGCCAGCCAGTCCGGCCGCGGCACGCTTCATTGAGGCATCCGCCCTTACGTTCCGGCGGCCTCGCCCTCGATCACCCGATAGCCGTTGACCATGGTGTGGGGGACGGAGGGCTTTGACGGCTTCAGGAGCAGCCCGTTTCGCTTTACCTCGACACCGGCGTGCGGGTAGGCCCGTGCCACCTCTGGCATAACGTCGCGGACTTTTGAGGACAGCTTGCTGACAACGGTGTATTGGCTGCCAATCTGGTCCTGCAGCATGTCCCACGTCAGGAGAAGCTCTTTCCTGAGTTTCGGCAGGCGGTAGGTGAACAGCGCATAGAGGTCGAGGCCGAGACTGTTGCCGGCCAACAGGGCGATTGCCCGCTTGTCCAGAGGAACAGCGTGCTCCACCAAGTGGGCGTGAAACTTGTCGCCGAGTTGGACGGTTGCGTTCCAATCGTCCGAGTTGGCGTTCCACAACTCCATCCCGTCAATAATCTTGGTGTCAGTGATGACAGTCCGCTCATCGCCGCCGTGGTCCATCTCAGTCCACCTGAGGGAGAACGTGCAGCGGGCGATTCGCAGGCACTGCTCGCGAACCTGCACGATGTTACCGCGGGGTCCGCCGCTACAGACAAGGTTGAGCGAGCGCAAAAACGCGCTGAGATTCTTGCCAAGCGGCACGATCGGCGATTTCCGGCCTTCCGTCTGCAAATGGAACATAATCAAACGTGCCTTCGCACCGTAAGGAACGCCGACATAGTCGTCGTCCGAAGCCGACCCGCCCTTGCCCGCCCTGGCGCCGTCCGGTTGGGGCATCACGCCGGGAGTAACCATAAGAATAAATCGTCCTGACTGCCTTTTCCAGGCAGTTTGATTGTTCGCGAGCCGGGCATGCGGCAGAAATGTCTGACACATGCCCGAATGGTTGAACGCGAGGTCGTCATCGCCAGGAAGTTCAGAGAGAAGTTCGTGGGTCACCTCTATTTTGCGGATCATCCGTGTCCTGACCGCCTTGGTAGGTGCCTGTTCCGCAAGCCGCCGCGCCTCGTCCAGGCCGATCAGCTCCAGCTGGTGGTGTGCGGAGATCTCCGCCATTGCCCTCACTCCGATTTCCCCTCGACTATTCCCCGGCGGCCGGGAAGTGGCAAGTGCCTTTGGGCTTCTATCCTCACATTACCGCAGATTTTCGGTCTGTATGCGACCAATACCACGCAAGGCACCTACCAATGTGACCGATTCTTCGCAAGTTCGCGCCTGGCAGCGGCCAAATGCGACAGATTCTTCGCAAGTTCGCGCCTGGCAGCGGCCAAATGCGACCGATTCTTCGCAAGCAGCCCGCCGGCCTTCGTAAACGCCGACGCCGATGTGACCGATTCTTCGCAAACCAGCGGGCGGGCGTCAATATTACCGATTCTTAGCAAAATCCAGACGATTCGCTGACGCCCACGTAACTTGGTTCACCGGGTCCGCAGGGCGGCGAAGATTCTGGCCGTTTGCCGGGTTATCCGCGAAGTGGCGGTCACGCATACTTGCAGAGTCGACAAAAAGCTTCCTATAGGGGTCGGTACGCTGGCTGAAGCCAGAAACACGGCTTTGGAAGGGATCCATCGCTTGTGGACCTGTCACGGGAAACGGGGAGGAATGCCGGCCCGCCGGGTACACTCCGCCCGCACCGGGAGCATGCCTCATCCAGTTGGCCGCATCATGGCTAATTTGACAAAATCAGACCGCCAAAAAGGCCCCGTGGCAGGCCGGATTTTGGGCGGTCAGGTGGCGATCGCCTGGCCGGGCGGGATGCGCTGCCCTCTCCCATTCGCGTGCAGGAGCCCGGGTTGAGCGGCGGCGTTGTCTGACGGCGGCAATTTGCGACGGGCCGCGCAGGGAAACCGGGCAGGAAACAAAAATGTTTACACGCGGCGAGCAAGCGTATCCACCGCGAGTCTGCGTGATATTTTTCACAACATGACTGGGGTCGGACGGTCAGTTCAGGCAGGTGCTGATTCGTCCCTGTCCCTTCTTTCCTGTGCCCGGTAACGGGAGTCTATCGACTTCTGCCTTCGCCCGTGCCTCCTGTTGATCCTGGCGACGATGGCATCTTCGGTCCTCGCCTTTCCAGGCAGCGTCTCCGCCAGTATCTCGACGATGTCGCGTGCGGAAAGCAGATCCAAGATCGGCAGATTCGCAACCCGCTGCTGGAGAATGAACAGCATCGCCAGCATGACCAGCGTGATGTGGTGGTGCCACGCCAGCCACCCGGTCACCTGGTAGTCGGCAAGCCCGCACTCGCCCTTCGCATCCTCGAACGACCGCTCGACCCAGAACCTGTGGCCCTGCATCCGCGCCAGATGCAGCGTGGACGCGCCTTCCGGCGCATTGGACAGGCTGTATTTGATCGGCTTCGACGACGCGATTTCACGGCGGGCGATGAGATGCCACTGCCTCGGCTCTTCCTCCTCCCCGTCCCACACCCAGACCCGCAGATGTGCCACGTCGACCCGCAGCTTGCCCCGCGTGCTGTCGCGCAGCTCAACCCGCTGCCACTGCTCCGTGCCGAGCGCCTTGACGGCGTTCTCCACCGTCACTGGCGCCGTCGAGGCGTGTTTCTTTGTCGGCTGCTTGCCGTTCCCCTTCGGGGCCGGAACGCCGATCTCCGGACGCTCCGGCCAAACCGTCTGCGTCTTGTGGACATCCGCGACGAACACCTCGTGCGCGTCGTCCAGAGCCCGGAGAAACGCCGGCTCCTTGCCGTAGCCGCCATCCGCCAGCACGTAGCGGAAGCGCATCCCGCGCTCCCGCGCCTGGCGCACAATATCGAGCGCGAGCCCGCTCTTCGACACCAGATGCCGGGACTTCTCCGGAATCCCGGCCCGTGCGCACCGCTCCGGGTCGTCAACCCACCGGCCCGGCAGATACAGCCGCATGTCAACCGGCGTGTGCGACGTTCCGTCCGACAGAACCGCGAACACCGCCACCTGGCAGTTGTCGACCTTGCCCAGCCTGCCGGACCACTGGCGCGCGACGCCGGCTGACCTGTCGCCCTGCTTGGCGAAGCTGCTTTCGTCGATGATCAGGTAGCTCTCATCCTGGCCGCCCAGCAACCGATCCGCGTCCCTGCCGATCTGCTCGATGACCGGCTCGTATCTCCACGGCGAGTTGCTGATAAAATGCTGGAACTGCTGCTCGTCCCCACCTTCCACCACGTCCGCCATCTCCGAAAAGGTGCAGTTTTCGGCCTGGACCAGACCCTGCAGATACCGCCGGGCAGTCGCTGAATTGTCGCGCGTGCCGGCGCGGAAGAACGCGCCGTAAGTTTCCCGCATGGCGTCAAACGCCTCGACGACCGACTTTATCAAGGAAACGGTCGGACCCGTCAGCACAAACGGTCGCGCCACGAATTGACAGGGTCATTTCGTTCCAACTCCGCTGCTGTTCGGGTGCCCGTGCCGGGCGTCCCGGACTTCCAGCGAAACCCCACCGCTTGCAAATGACCAAGATTCCGATGCGGCCGCATGCCATCGCATGCGGCTCGGCGTCATGGGGGGCTTTGGCGGTCTGATTTTGTCAAACTAAGCCGTCGCCTCTCCCGCCGCCAGAAAGTCTGACCAGGCCGGTGCGGCGCCGCGCCACGGGCCCGGGTTTCCACAGGGCAGGAAGCTGGCCGCGGCAGGGATGGGCTCGCCGCACAACCGGGCTGCCAGCAGGCGGCTGCCGCCGACCTCACGGCAGGAACGCATCACCATCCAATGACAGACAGGCATGCCTTCGATTTGGCCGCCTGGATCCACGGGGCGGCTTCCGATCGATGGGTTTGCCCTGGCGCCCGCTCGATGATCTCCTCCAGGTCAGCGAGCATCCCGCCCCCTGCCCCTGACCAGCTCGAAGTCACCGCAGACCATCCAGTCGTTCTCAATTTCGCCATCCAGCGGCCTGAGCATGGTGCCGTCGGGCAACCTTGCCAATCCAGGAGGCAGCGCCCTCAGGGCCGAGAAGATGACAAACTCCTCAATGTCGCCCGGCGGTATCTCCGCGGCCGCAACCCGCGGCGCCGCCGCCATCTTCCTGCGCACATAGGCCATGAACTTCTGCGGTGTGATGGTGATGCGCCGGTCAAAATCGGACTTGGCCCGGTCGAAAGCGGCGCGCAGCGGATCCGGGGCGGGCTGCCGGTACCGCTGCGGCTCCACGGCACGGCGGGCCGCGGTCGGGACAGCGAGGCGTCCGCTGTCAAAGTGCGCCAGCGGCTCGGCCAGGATTGTCGCCGCCGCGATCTCGAAGCCGCCTTGTCGGTGGCCCAGGGCTGTACCAAGGCGTGACAGCGCCGATGTGAACCTGTCGGCGAGCCCCGTCTCAAGCAGGTCCATGTAGCGCAGTGTGTTGTTGAACCTGCGCTCGATGTTTGACTTGGTCCGGTCGATCCGCCAGCGGAACCCCTCAATGCTCTCGATGGCGCCGCGCACGGCCTGCATGTGGCGCGCCAGCTGGGCCGCAGCCGCACCCGCGTCCGCCGCCACGCCCTGGGAGACCAGGCCCCGGCACAGGCGGTCCAGGAGTTCCCGGTCGGACTGGATCTCGTCCAGGAGGTCGTTGATCCGGTATTTGAACTGGTAGGGGTGGTTGCCCGCGAGGGTCAGGTTCCGGTAGTCGCCGACCACTATGCGCTCGACGAACCGCTCGAAGAACGTGCGCACCAGCCCGTTCACCTCGGCCTGCGACAGCAGTTCCGCCTCGATGCCCTTCAGGGTGCCGACCACGCTGCGGATATAGCGCGCGAAATCCCGGGCGCGGCGGGCCGCCTCCGAGACACCAAGCGCGCTGGTCTCCGGGTCCGCCACCGCGCCCTCCAGGTTCCTGAGCACGCTCACCATGGTTCCGCCAAACGTGTCCGCCGCCGGCTCCGACAATGTGCACAGCCGCTCCAGCACCTTGGCCGCCTCGACGCCCATCTCCACGTAAACCGTCCAGCCCTCCCGCTGCTCGCTGAGCCAACCTGTGGCCATCAGCTCGGCATAGGCGTCCGCAGCCACCAGCTTGGAATCGGCGGCAACCTCCGGCGGCTCCTCCGCCATGAAACCGGCAAGCCCTTCCCCCAACTCGCGCAAGACCTCCTGCCGCGTGGGCTGGTCAATGGCCTCGACCGAGAACAAGCCGCCGTGAAGGCGCTCCAGCAGCGCCGCGTAAGCACGCGCGTACTTGCCGCTGAACAGCCGGAACAGGTCGTCTTCCAGAACCCTGAAAAGCATGTTTCCCCATCCGAACCCCGCACGAATCGTCGCCCTGAAGCGGTTGGTTCCTGCCTGTTCGCACGCGTCGGCGGTTCGTGTCAACATTCCATGTCGCCTGATTCCAACGGCAGCGCCCGCGAGATGGGCGGGACCGTAAGGTTGATGCCAGCCGGAAGCCACGGAACGCCGGGAATTCCGGATGAGGACGGGCGGCAGAAGATGTCGGACGGCTGGCCATGGTTTCGCCTCCACAGGTTGGGTGGCCTGTGGCACGGGCCGGACGCCAACGGAGCGCGGAACGCTTTCCGGATTGGAGCGTTACTGGTGCCGCTTGCGAGCGTTACGGGGTGCCGGATTGCTCTGCTGCAACAGTGGTGCGATCCGGCAAGGCTGGATGCGAATTTCGCTTGACCTGGTTGCGTGCGATACGCATGCGCAGGATGCGGGTCTCGATCCATGGGGGATCCCGCCGCGGCCAGGAGGCCGCAGCCCGGTGAGGCCCGCCTGGCGCGTTGCGCAGCACCCCGCCTGGGCCACGGTGTTCCCGATCAAGTTAGTAAATGGTTAACCTGCGCCGCGCATCCTTGCGCCGCAGGTGCGGGGGTTTGGGATGGATCGGGTGGCGCTGCTCGCGCGTGGGGCGGGAGAGGCAGGGGCCGGGAAGCTGGTGGCCGCAGAGGCAACCTATCGCTCAATGCTGGCATCGGAGCCTCGCGATGCCGAGGTGCTCAGCAACCTCGGCGCCGTTCTCAACATGGCCGAAAACCCAGTGGCGGGCGAGGCCGTGTGCCGTGCCGCCCTGGCCGCGCAACCCGACTACTGGGCCGCACTCGGCAATCTTGGTGCTGCGCTGCACCAACAGCAGCGCCACGACGAGGCGGTAGGTGCCTATGCCGCTGCACTGCGCAGCAACCCAAGCAACGCGGATGCCTGCACCAATTTGGGCGTGGCCTTGGCCGAGCAAGGGCGCATGGCGGCCTCGCTCGCGTTCCACGACATTGCGCTGACCCTGTCACCCGCGGACGCACAGGTGCGCGCCAACCGCGCGATGGCGCTTCTGGCCGCTGGTGATTTCGCGCGCGGCTTCACCGAATACGAATGGCGCTGGCGCACGCAAGCCATGGCGCCCCAGGCTTTGGCGGGGCAGCAATGGTGCGGCGAGCCCCTGGAGGGCCGGACCATCCTGGTGCACGACGAGGGTGGCTTTGGCGACACACTTCAGTTCGTCCGCTACGTCCCGGCACTGGCGGCCCTTGGTGCGCGCGTGGTGCTGCGGGTGCAGGCGCCGCTGGTCCGGCTTATCCGCCGCAGCTTGCCTGACACCATTGCAGTGCTGCCCCGCGGCGCCGCACTGCCGCCCTGCGACCTGCATTGCCCGATGATGAGCCTGCCACATGCCTTCGGCACGACGCTTGAGACGGTGCCGGGGGACACGCCATACCTGATGCCGTGCCATGAGGCGGTCACGCGCTGGCGGACACGCCTCGCAGCGGCCGGCGGTGGGCGCGGGCTGCATGTCGGCCTGGTCTGGGCCGGTGAGCCGAGGCCTGGGATGTGGCAAGTCCACGCAATGGACCGCCGCCGCTCCATGTCACTGGCCCGGTTTGCCCCGCTCGCCGGCGTGCCTGGTGTCCACCTTGTCAGCCTGCAGTTCGGCGCTGCGGCCGGGGCGGCGCAAACGCCGTCCGGTATGCATCTGTTCGATCCGATGGCCGAGATGGCGGATTTCGACGACACTGCGGCGCTGGTCGCCAATCTTGACCTGGTGATCGCGGTGGACACCGCCGTCGCGCATCTTGCAGGAGCGCTTGGCAGGCCGGTCTGGGTGCTGTCGCGCTACGATGCCTGTTGGCGATGGCTGGCAGGAAGGCGTGACAGTCCATGGTATCCCGGGCTGCGAGTCTACCGTCAGCCGCACCCAGGCGATTGGGACTCCGTCCTGTCCGAAATCGTCCGCGACCTGAGCAACGCCACAGTCTGAACCACCCGGTCGTCCGAGGCGCCTTCGGACGGCATGACTGGCGATGGGGAACCTTCCGCGGACCGCTGGCAGATGGGGTGGACGGCCCCGCCGACTTCATGAGCCAATACCCGGGTCGTTAACACCAACGGATAGAGGGACCGCCCGCGATGAGCATTAGCATGATCGGCCTGGACACCGCAAAGTCGGTTTTCC
>Ga0302320_10031763_pt1 | contig 10004 bp, 10 predicted proteins | sample Bog_T0_3_FD_202130 | JGI IMG/M metagenome (GOLD analysis project Ga0302320, IMG submission 202130) | Peat permafrost microbial communities from Stordalen Mire near Abisko, Sweden - Bog_T0_3 | ecosystem: Environmental > Terrestrial > Soil > Wetlands > Peat | place: Sweden: Abisko, Stordalen Mire...
TCGTCGACGTAGACGAGGATCATGAACCGAAATGTAGCCGGCTCGAATCGCCGCGCCAGGGACCGTCAACCTTGGGGCGCGGTCCCCGGAGATTCACCGTCCACCATTCGAGACGAGTGCATAGCCTTCGAACCTTTGCTGGAGCATCTGGCTGGCCAAGTTTATCTCCCGTGCGCGCCCGATCCGCAGGGCATCCGTCAGGGCCAGCATTTCGTGCAGAGAGGCGGAGTTCAGTGCCGCCTGGGGAACGCTCGGGTACAACGGCTGGATGCTTTCACCTCGGACAGTTCCCTTTTCCGTCGGCCACACGACCGGACTCGCATTCGGGAACTTTCCCGCCAAAGGCGCCGTCGACCACGCCGTGGGAATCCCGCGAACGATTCCTCCGAGCTGGGCGGGAAAGACAACCCTGAGGCCATGGAGCAGAAAATCCAGGAAGGCCTTGGTGTTGACCCGCCGCTTGGAGTCGTCCAGGAGTTTCGCGAACCGGGATCTTTCCAGCGACATCGACACCTCGGCCGGACTCAGCGCGATCGCCGCGGCGCAGCCTCAAAAAGAAATCAGAAGTGCTTGATCTCCACCCCGTGCTTCTTCAGCGCGTAGCACATCTGCCGCGACGTCAGTCCCAGCAGCCGCGCCGCCTTCGCCTGCACCCACCCCGCCTTCTCCATGGCCTCCACCAGCCGCTTGTGCTCGCCGGAGAGGGGTTCGTCTCCCCGCGCTTCGAAGGGAACGATGTGCTCGGATCCGTTGGGGACGGATTCCGTCGATTCATCGGCGGGGTCGGGCACCGGTCCGGTCCGCGCGATGGGCAACGGCGTGAAATCGGGCATGTGGGGCTTGAGCTCGACGCGGCCCTTGGACAGGAGCGAAGAGAGGCACGCGTCGTTCTTGCAGGAGTAGTCTTCGGCGTGGATGCACGCGTTCACCGCGAAGGCGGCCGTGCGCCGCACGCAGCTCTCCAGTTCGCGGATGTTGCCAGGGTAGGAGCAGTTGCGCATCAAGGCGAGAGCGTCGTCCCCGAAGGAGAGGGCGGTGCCGTGCATCTGGTTGTAGCGCTTGAGGAATTCCACGGCCAGAAGCGGGATGTCCTCCGGCCGGTCGCGCAAGGGGGCCAGGATGATGGGCACCACGCAGAGCCGGAAGTAGAGGTCCGAGCGGAACTCTCCGTTGCGCACCGCCTCCTCCAGGTTGCGGTTGGTGGCGGCCACCAGGCGAACGTCGACCTTGATGGTGTCCGAACCGCCCACCCTCTCGAACTCCCCTTCCTGCAGCACCCTCAAAAGCTTCGCCTGGAAGCTCGCGGAGATCTCGCCGATCTCGTCCAGGAACAGGGTGCCGCCGTCGGCGAGTTCGAAGCGCCCCTTGCGCTGGGCCATCGCTCCCGTGAACGAGCCCTTCTCGTGCCCGAACAGTTCCGATTCCAGCATGGTCTCCGGAAGGGCGGCGCAGTTGAGCTTGACCATGGGGCCTTCGCGGCGGGGCGAGAGGTCGTGGACGGCCTGGGCGAAGAGCTCCTTGCCAGTTCCCGACTCGCCGCGCAAGAGCACGGGCAGATGGCTCTTGGCCACGATGTGGATCTTGCGCAGCACCGACTGCACGGCCTCGCTTTCGCCCACGATCCCGTCGATCCCCAACCGGATCTTGGACGGATCGTCGGAGGCGAGCTTCTTCTCCGCCAGCCGATTCTCCTCCATCAAGCGTTCCCGGTCCCGGGTGACCAGGGTCTGCAGGTGCGAGGTCTGTCCCACCAGTTTCGCCACCATGGTGAGGGAACGGACGTCGCGTTCGATGGTGTCCGGCCCGGTCTCCGACCAGCAACGCTCGGCGGTGAGGGTCCCGATCACGCGGTCGTGTTCCAGGATGGGCACGCCGATGATGGAACACGGGCGTTCCGAGGCGTGTCGCGTGCAGGTCTCGCACATGCCCGCGGCGTCTTCGTCGGCGATCACGACGGGCTTGCGGATGGCCACGATCCGTTGGACGATGGGCTTGGCGATGCGCTGGAAGTAGTCCGGGGGCGTGAACCCGATCCGGTTGGACCCCACCATGAACTTTGGCTTGGCTTCGGGATCCAGGAGCACCGCGAAACAACGGGTCATGTGGAAGTGGGATTCCAGGCAATCCATGACCGGAGCCAGCGCGACCTCGATCCCGGTCGGGGACGTGAGGACCTGGGAGATCTCGAACAGCCCTGCCACAGCCTCTTCCTGGCGACGGCAGCGTTCCTCGAGTTCATCGACCGATGGTGGTTGGACTTCGGCCAAAGCCATGGTGCCCGCGCTCCTTGGATTGGAGAGAGATTCCCCCATTCCCAGAATCAAATCGGATGCCACATTGGGAATCGGGGCCAAAGCAGATCAGGTGACGGAAAGATTTCCCATCGTGTCCATTTTTCCGTGGAAAATGTCAGAGATTGTCGGAGAAAATGCGGGGTGCCGAAGGGATGCCGCACCTCAATTTGCAATCTCTTGCGAGACGTCAGGAAGAGGAGGCGGACTCACGTTCCGGGAATATTCTCGATCTCGGGTGGATTCGTGCTCGAACGGGCCAGCAGGCTGGGACCCGCTTCGTCCCCGAAGCAGTTGGAAGCGTCCGAACAGTCGGAGCAGGTGGGGGCGGGACAGAGGCCGTAGCTGTCGTCCATGCAGATCATCCGGCTCAGGAACTTCTTCCATTTCATGTCCTGCGCATTGCGCTCGGCCAGCGGCTTGAAGTGGCGCGCCATGAAACGCGAGAGCTCATCCCGGTTCCGAAGACCCAGGTCCTGCCAGAGATGGTGGACTTGGACGGCGCGGCGGGCGACGATGGGCACGAACCGCTTGGAGAGCCAGGAATGGGGCGTGGCGAAGCGGTCCAGCAACTGGCGCAGGCAGGTCTCCTCCGCGGAGACGGCCGCCAGGTCGGGTACCAGCACCGCCGGAAACTCGATCTTGGAGAAGATCCTGGTCTGCAAGACGTTTAGCTCCGCGGGTTCCAGGCCCAGCCGTTCGCACAGGCCGCATCCCAGTTCCCGCGCCTCGGCGCAGGCGAGGGTCAACACGGATGCCAGGACGTGGACATCGAAGGGATCCTGCAGGGGATTGCGCCCACCGACCAACTGGTCGTAGAGGGCCGGATCGGGAAGGGGCGCTCCCTCAAGCACCCGCCGGCTCCGCGCCGTGGGTCTGGCAGTCCTTGGGGCAGACGCGGGAGCAGGCCGAACATCCGATGCAGGCGCCGGTGTCGGCCATGGCCATGATCTTGCGTTCGATCTCGGCGTCCTCGTCGTCCAAGTCCACCAGGTTCCCGTCTTCGTCGATGCCCTTGAGGGTCATGACGTTGCGGCCGCACACCTTGTGGCAGCGACCGCACCCGATGCACGTCTCGGGATTGATGGAGAGCAGGAAGGAAGGCGTCCAAGCCCGTCCATCCCTGGTCGTCGGCGATCCGAGTTCGATCATGGCTTCCTCCGTCGGCATCGCGCTCATGCGATGACTTTCAGCGATTCCCGCTTGGCTTCCAGGGTCCGGTAGGCGTCGTGGGCGGTCTGCGCGACCTCCAGGATCCGCTCCCATCCGGTGGGGAGGTCCTCCGCGAGGTCGTGCAGGTCCATCTTGGCCTTGAGGGCGGCGTTGGACCACTTCTTGATTTCCGACTTGAGATCGTCCGACTGGCTCATGATTCTCCTCCAGAGACGGTCAGTATTTGGCGACATCCGGAAACTTGCCGATCATTTCCGCGGCGGCGGCCACCTGCTTCTCGCCTTCCGCGGCCAGGGCCTCCAGGGAAGGGAATCCGAAGCGGTGCACGTCGCGGAGGTTCTTGTTCACCACGATCAGCCGGCCGGCGATCAGCACCATGCGCCCGAATCCCTCGTGGTGCATCTTCATCATCGGGGCCACCATGATCCCGGTGATGCGCTCCACCGCCAGGCCGATGGCGTTGTAGAAGAGCTCCAGACGCCAGATGGTCTCCGGGTCCGGATCGCCCAGCATGGGGATCTCGGCGCGCTTTTCCTTGGTCAGGATGTACGGCTCCAAAAGGTCCAGATCGGTCTTGCCTTCCCAGGCGCCATGGGTGTCCTGGGCGCGCCACTGCTTGACCAGTTCCTTCACGAACGGGGACTGCATGGTGGCGGAGGGGTCTGTGGCGGTCAGCGTCTCAGGCATGGGTGGGTTCCTCTTCGAAGTCCAATTCGCGTTCCTGGCCCTTGAGAAGCGCCTTCCGCAGCCAGGGAGGCGGCGCGCCCTTGAGCAGTTCCTGGAGCCGGTCCAGCAGGGATTCGATGGACTCCGGCTGGCTCACCTTCACCGGGTGGATCTTCTTGGCCACCACGCGCGCGGCGGCCGACCCTCCGATGGCCGCCACGTAGAGGATGGCGCAGTCGGCGATGGCCTCGAGCTTGGGCGCGAGCTTGTCCTCGTTCCCGTCCTCCTGGAGGTCACCGTCGAAGGAGATGTTTCCCACGAAGGAATGCCCGTCCGGCGTCACGTCGTGGACGGCGATGTTCTTGGCCCACCCGAAATGGGCGTCCACGGTGGAGAGGTCCTGGGTGGCGAAGGCGATCTTCATGGCGACTCCTTGGTGACGAATTCCGACAGGACCGGCCCAGGACGGGTCGCGCCGTCTTCCGGCGTGGTCCTCCAGGTGTCGGGGACGGCCTGGTGCTCGGCGGCCATCAGGAGGTTCCCCACCTGGAAGATCAGGTCGCGGGTGCCGCGGTATCCCACGGAGACCATATGCCCGGCCCCGAGCCGGTCGAAGATGGGAAGGCCGGCGCGGAAGAAGGGGATCCCCAGGCGCTCGGCGGCCTGGCGTCCGTGGGAGTGGGTCACCAGGAGGTCGCAGCCCTCGGCGCGCCGCTCCAGGTCCTCCAGGTCTCCGATCAGGACTTCCTCGATGGGAAGGGCCTCCAGCCGGAACGATTCCGTGGTGGTGACCGCGGCCTCCAGGGTGCAGCCCATCTCCGCGAAGAAGCTCCCCAGGCTCCAGAGGAGATCCGGCTCGGCCCCGATGGCCACCTTCTTCCCCCCGAAGAAGAAATGGCCGTCCAGCATGGCGTCCACCAGCTGGCTGCGCAGGCGACGGTATTTGACCGGGACCGGAAGTCCGCTCGCACCCGACAGGAACGACATCAGTTCGTCGCAGGGCCCAAGGCCCGTCAGCCGGTCGAACAGGACGTACGGAACGCCCGTCTTCTCCTCCAGCGCCAGGGCGCAGGGGCGCATCTGTTCCCCGATCGCCACCGTCCAGGAGGCCTGATTGCAGGTCCGGATCTCCTCCAGGCTCGCTCCCCCCAGTGTGGTGGGCGTGAAGTCGTCGGGGATGTGCCCGTCCAGGGATCCCGAAAGGTCGGGAAGGAAGATGGGCTCGAGGCCGAAATCCTCGAAGATGTTCCGCAATTCGTCGATGTCTCCGGGCGTCACGTGCGCGCCGGGAAGGACGTTGATCCGCCGCGGGTCGGTGCGCGTGGACGGTCCGTCTTCGCAGACCTGCTCGATCAGGGTGGTCACCGTCTTGGCCCAGCCGTCCTGGAAGGCGTCCTTGAAGTCCGGCGTGGACACGAACACGAGGGCGGTTCCGTCCAGTTCCGGGTGCTTGGCGCGGATAGTCCGCAGGAAACCGTCCACGTCGTCTCCTTTGATCTCGGTGACGCCGGTGGAGCAGATCCCGATGATCTCGGGCTTGGCGCGCTTGGAAATGTTCAGGATCGCCTGTTCCACATTCTCGATGCCACCCAGGACGGTGGCCACCTCGCTCATGGCCGTGGTCTGCAGCGGGATGGCCTCGCGGAAATGGCGCACGAACAGGACCAGGCCGAAGCTGGTGCAGCCCTGCGAACCGTGGAAGAGCGGCATGCACCCGCGCAACCCCAGGAAGGCCAGCGCGGCGCCCACCGGTTGGCTCATCTTGAGCGGATTCACCGTGCAGGACTTGGTGGATTTGACGATCGCGGCCATCAGGCCACCCGCGCGAAGGGAATGGTGTTGGCCTGGTCCCAGGGCGCCGCGCGGCGCACCTGTTCCCAGACCGGACTCGAAAGCGACTTATCGATCTCGCGGACCAGGGCCACCATGCCGGCGTAGCCGGCGTAGGCGTGGTGGCGTTCCTGGTTGATGTCCAGCCAGGGCATCTTGGCCTTGAGGGCCACGAACTGGGTGCGCCCACCGGAAAGCATGATGTCGGCCTGGGCGTCGCGGAGCATCGCGTACATCTCGCGCGGCGCGAGGTTGTCGATCATGTGGGCATCCTCGCCCATCAGCTCCTTGATGCGTTCCTTGTCTTCGGGAGTGGACTTCTTCACGCTGGTTCCCACCACCTCCATGCCGCCCTCCTGGAGAGCGGCCACCACCGACCAGCTCTTGACCCCGCCAGTGATGAGGAGGACCTTCTTCCCCAGGAGACGGGCCTTGTATTCGGCGATCCCCGCCCAGGCCTTGGCCTCCTCCCGCTCCACCACCCTCTCGGTGCGTTCCAGGAGGTCGGGCGGGGCGCCGCGCTCCACCAAGAGCTTCGCGATCTGGCGCAGCGAGTCGCTCATGTCGCCGATGCCGTAGAACGATCCCTCGAAGAAGGGGATCCCCCAGTGTTCCTCCATCTTGCGGGCCACGCTGATCATGGCCTTGGAACAGACCATCATGTTGGCGCGGGCGCGGTGGCTCGCGGCCACCTCGTTGTAGCGGGCGTCTCCGGAGATGCACGACAGGATCCGGATCCCCAGCTCGTCCAAGAGCGGCTTCACCTGCCACAGCTCGCCCGCCAGGTTGTATTCGCCGATGATGTTGATATCGCAGGGCGTCGTGAATTCCGGTTCCCGCGTTCCGATCACGTGGTCCAGCAGGGCCGCGCTCGCGAGCTTGTTGCCCAGGTTCTTGGGCCCCACGAAGCCCGGCGAGTTCACCGGGATCACCGGGGTCCCGAACTTGGCGGTGGCGGCCTTGCAGACGGCCTCGATGTCGTCGCCGATCATGGCGGGAACGCAGGTCTGGTACACGAACACCGCCGGCGGCGCGTACTTCTCCACGATCTCCTTGATGGACTTGTACAGCCTCTTCTCGCCGCCGAACACCACGTCGTGTTCGTTCATGTCGGTGGTGAAGCTGGTGCGGTAGAGCTGGGGACCCGAGGACAGGGCCCCGCGGTTGTCCCAGGAGTTCCCCTCGCAGGCGATGGGTCCGTGCACCAGGTGCGCCACGTCCGTGAACGGCTGCAACGCGATCTTGGCCCCGTCGAAGGCGCATCCCCCGGCCGCCGCGCCGGGTTGGAGCTGCTTGGTGCACCCCTTCTTGCGTTCCTTCTCGGATTTGCCCTGGTTCTTGTCGCAACCGGGCTCCTGGAAGGCGTCCTGGATCTTGCCTGCGAGCGAACTCATGGCGGCGGACTCCTTCTCAGCGGATGATGTCGAAGCTGTAGTCGGTCTTGGACGGCACGTTGGTGTTCTTGTCGATGTCGTCGAAGATCTTGTCCAAAATCCACACCAGCACGTTGAGTCCGCCCTGGTACCCCCACACCGGGTAGCGGTGGTGGTGGTGGCGGTCGAAGATGGGGAATCCGATGCGGATGAGGGGCGTGCCGGTGTCGCGCTCCAGGTACTTGCCGTAGGTGTTCCCGATCAGGAAGTCCACGGGCTCGGTGAACAGGAGCGAGCGCATGTGCCAGAGGTCCTTGCCCGGGTAGGCGTGGCAGTTGGCGCCGAAGGGAGAAGAGGCGAAGAGCGCGTCCATCTTCTGCTTCCACTCGTCGCGGGCGTTGGTGCAAAGGACGTGGACGGGCTCGGCGCCCAGCTCCAGCAGGAACCCCGCGAGCCCCAGGCACATGTCGGGATCGCCGTAGATGGCGAACTTCTTGCCGTGGATGTGGGCGCTGGAATCGGCGATGGCGTCCACCAGGCGTCCGCGTTCCTTGACCAGAGCGGCGGGAACGGGAACCCCGGTGATGCGCGAGACGGCCTTCAGGAAGGCGTCGGTGCCGGCCACGCCCACGGGGTGGTTCAGCGCGACCGTTTCCTGTCCGTGCTCCTCGACGAGCTTGAGGGTCTTCTCGGTGCAGTGCTCCTGCATGGAGATGGTGGCCTTGGCGTGGAGGGCGTCCACCGCCTGCTGGAGGGTGGTGCCGCCGTCGTACATGCGGAAGGTGCCGTCCGACGGGGTGTCGAAGGTGTCGCTGTTGTCGGCGAGGATGGTGTACCCGATGCCGAAGAGATCGAGGATCCGCTTGATCTCCTTGAGGTTCCCCACGGTGTAGCCGTCGAAGCCGCCGATGATGTTGATGGAGTCGTTGGCCACCCGCTCCACGGCCGGGACCGTTCCCGCCTTGCCGTCCCAGAAGTGCTCCAGGATCCCCTTGAGCATGTTGTCGTAGCCGGTGACGTGGCTTCCCACGAAGGCCGGGGTGTGCGCGAAGGGCACGTCGAACTCCTCGGCGACGGAGCCCTTCTCCTTGGCGTTCTTGATGAAGGCGTTGAGGTCGTCGCCGATCACTTCCGCCATGCAGGTGGTGGACACCGCGATCATCTTGGGTTTGTAGAGGGAGGCGGCGTTGCTCAGACCGTCGATCATGTTGTTGAGCCCGCCGAACACCGCGGCGTCTTCCGTCATGGAGCTGGAGACGCAGGAGGCGGGCTCCTTGAAGTGGCGGGAGAGGTGGCTTCTGTAGTAGGCCACGCAGCCCTGCGAACCGTGCACGAAGGGAAGGGTCCCCTCGAAGCCCAGCGACGCGAAGACCGCGCCCAGGGGCTGGCAGGCCTTGGAGGGATTCACCACCAGGGACTCGCGGGCGAAGTTCTTCTCCCGGTATTCCGGCGTCTTGGTCCACTCGCGGACACGCTCGATCTCGGAGTCGGCCTCCGGATTCTCGAAGTTCTTGCGCTTGTTCTCGAACATCTCCTTGTATTCCGGACCGCGGAAGAGCTGGAAGTGGTCGAGCACGTTGTTGGCGTTCTGGCTCATGTTCGTTTCCGTTCGTTGGTAGGGAAAAGTTCGGCTTAGAAGGGAGATTTGGTGAGGGCCCACACCGGGGCGTTGATGGCCATGTCCATGTCGCGGGCGAAGATGGCGAACCCGTCGTACCCGTGGTAGGGCCCCGAGTAGTCCCAGGAGTGCATCTGCCGGAAGGGCACGCCCATCTTCTGGAACACGTACTTCTCCTTGATCCCCGAACCGACGAGGTCGGGCTGGACCTTCTCCACGAACTTCTCGAACTCGTGGCCGGTGACGTCGTCGTAGATCAGCGTCCCGTCCTTGATGTAGTGGGTGGTGCGCTGGTAGTCGTCGTTGTGCCCGAACTCGTATCCGGTGCCCACCACGTCCATGCCCAGATCCTCGTAGGCCCCGATCACGTGCCGCGGCCGCAGGCCGCCCACGAAGAGCATGACCTTCTTGCCCGAGAGGCGCGGGCGGTAGCGGGCGATCACCTCGTCGGTCAGTTTCTGGTACTTCTCGATGACGCGCTCGGCGCCTTCCTTGATCCTGTCGTCGAAGTGGCCGGCGATCTCGCGAAGGGAGGCGGCGATCTTGGAGGGGCCGAAGAAGTTGTATTCCACCCACGGAACGCCGAACTTCTCCTCCATGTGGCGCGAGATGTAGTTCATGGACCGGTAGCAGTGGAGCACGTTGAGCTTGGCCTTGGGGGTGGCTTCCAACTCCGCGATGGAGCCGTCTCCGGACCATTGCGCGATGACCCGCAGCCCCATCTCCTCCAGCAGGATGCGGCTGGACCAGGCGTCGCCGCCGATGTTGTAGTCGCCGATGATCGCGATGTCGTAGGGCGTGCTCTCGAAGGTGTTCTTGGTGGGATCCAACCGATCGAACACGAAGTCGCGGATGGAGTCGTTGGCGATGTGGTGACCCAGCGACTGGGAGACGCCGCGGAAGCCTTCGCAGCGCACCGGCACGATGGTCTTCCCGTCGTACTCCTTGCTCTTCTGCTTGGAGACGGCCTCGATGTCGTCGCCGATCAGCCCGATGGGGCACTCCGACTGGATGGAGATGCCGTGGTTCAGGGGGAACAGATCCTGGATCTCG
>Ga0302320_10031764_pt1 | contig 10004 bp, 11 predicted proteins | sample Bog_T0_3_FD_202130 | JGI IMG/M metagenome (GOLD analysis project Ga0302320, IMG submission 202130) | Peat permafrost microbial communities from Stordalen Mire near Abisko, Sweden - Bog_T0_3 | ecosystem: Environmental > Terrestrial > Soil > Wetlands > Peat | place: Sweden: Abisko, Stordalen Mire...
GGCCCCAAGCGCAGCGAGGTCGCCGAGCACGGCGCGGGTGACGTTGGCCAGATCCAGTTCGAGCGCTTTCTCGAGCTTGGTCCACACCAGTTCGACGAGCTCCGCCTCCGGTCCGACCACGCCCTTGGTCTCGTGAGCGATCAGCGAAGCGTCGGCGGCGAAGAATCGGGCGTCGAAGCGCTTGGGGCGGTCGGGCGGGGTGATGGCGCGGGCGATCAGGTCGAGGCCGTCGAGCGCCGGGAATACGCCGGTCGCGGCGAACCGCGCCCAGGCCTCGTTCGGCGGCGCCTCGGGCGCGCCGACGTCGCTCGCGCCGACCGCGAGGCCCGTCTCCTCAAAAGTCTCGCGAATCGCCGCCAGCGCCAATCCCCGTGCGTAATCGGACGATGTGCGCTGCGTGCGGGCGAGCAGTTTCTGCTCGACGACCTCGTCGAGCGGCCCCGCAATCGGCATGCGCCGGTCGTCGGGCTCGACCGCGCCGCCGGGAAACACGAATTTCCCGGGCATGAACTTGTGGCCCTCGTGACGCTTGCCCATCAGCACGTGCAGCCCGCTCGGCGTGCGATCGCACAGGATCAGCGTCGCCGCGTCGCGCGGGCGCATGTAAGGGCGCCGCTTGGTCGCCGGCGCGGGGGAATCGGTCATGGTGCGCAATCCTTTTCGGGGCGCACGTTTTATGAGCCGGCGGACCGCGTCAAGCCATGCGGTCGGGCGTCACCCCTTGAACCCGAACAGCCGCGTCGGATTGTCGATGAGCAGCTTGCGCTGCATCGCCTCGTCCGGCGCATAGAGCGGGATCAGGTCGACGAGATCGCCGTCGTTGGGCATCGTCTTGACGTTGGGATGCGGCCAGTCGGTTCCCCAGATCACTCGGTCGGGCGCCGCCTCGATCAGTTTTTGCGCGAACGGGACGGCGTCGTGGAACGGAGCGCCGGTCACACTCATGCGCTCGGGGCCGGTGATCTTCATCCAGCATCTTTCGTCGTCGTGCAGCAGCCCCACCAGCGCCTTGAAGGCGGGATGGTCGATGCCGTCTTGGGCGTTCCAGGCGCCCATATGGTCGATCACATAGGGTATTTTCAGCCGCTTCAGCGTCGGCAGGAACGCGTCGATCTTGATCGCCTCGAAATACAGATCGATATGCCAGCCGACATGGGCGATGCGCTCGGCGAAGCGCTCGATGTCGGGTGTGCCGCCCAGGCGGCTCAAGAAAGCGAGCCGACACCCGCGCATCCCCGCGGCGGCGAGGTCTTCCAACTGCTTGTCGCTGATGGTCTCGTCGATATTGGCGACGCCGAGGTAGCGCCCGCCGCTCTCAGCGATCGCGTCGGTGACGACCTTGTTGTCGGTTCCGTGCACGGTGGCGTTGACGATCACCGCGCGGTCGATTCCGAGCTTGGCGTGCAGCGCCTGGAACATCGCCAGCGGCGCCGGCGGCGGCGTATACGGGCGCCTGGGCGAATAGGGATAGCGGTCGGGCGGCCCAAAGATATGGGTGTGGCAGTCGATGGCGCCCTTGGGCGGCTTGTAGACGGGCGTTCGCGTGTCGGGATCGGGGCCGGCGATTACCGGCGGCTCCTTCTCCTGCGCCTGCGCTTCGGTCCCGAGGCGGGCGAAGCTCAGGGCGCCGAGCATGGTCGTCAGACATTCGCGCCGATTGATTCCCATGCCTCGTCTCCCCGATGCGCCGCGCTCAAAACAGCGCGGACGCCTCGACTTGGCAAGGGGGCATTTCAGCGCGCGTCGATCGTTTCGAACTTCGAAATCATCACTTCGCGGTCGAACGGCTTCATCATGAAGTCGTCGGCGCCGGCGTGCATGGCACGCGCGATCTGCGCGACGTCGTGCTCGCTGGTGCAATAGACGATCTTCGGACGCTCGCCGCCCGGCATCCGCCGCAGTTCCTTGAGGAACTCGAAGCCGTCGAGCACGGGCATGTTGGCGTCGACGAAAATCGCGTCGGGCATTTGGAACGAGCAGGCGGCGAGCGCCTGCCGACCGTCTGCAGCTTCTACGGCGCGATATTGCATCGCTTCGAGGATGCGGCGCGCGATCTTTCGCACGACGGGCGAATCGTCAACGACCAGAACTTCTTTCATTTTGGGTCTCCAGACCAGTTCCTTGCCGGCACGGTCCCGATTTTGGGCGCGTGCTTCTTGTCTCAGCCTGGAGTCTGCGCCGCGGCTGTTAAGATTGTCTGGAGTTGGAGGAACCTTCGCGTTTGACACTGCTGCGACGGTCAAGGCGCGGTTAAGCCGCGCTGGCTTCCCTTGTGGCGCCGGCGCGGGTCACGAAGGTCAGCGTGTCCGGCTCGGTGACGATCTCGATGCTGAGGCCGCATTCGCGAGCGACGAGGGCGGCATAATAGGGCTGGATGGAGTGGCCCTCGATCGGCCCGTGTCCCTCGCCGCGAAGCAGGTCGGCGAAATGCGGCTGGATCTTCGCGTTCACGCCTTTGGCGCTGACGGTGAACGTCGCCGCTTCGTCGGCGCCGAGAATGTCGATGGTGAGCACGCCGCCGCGCGGGATCGAACTTGCCGCGATCTGGCTGAGGTTGAGCAGCAGCTTGACCTTGTTCTTGGGCAGCAACAGGCGCGCGCCGTTCCATTGCAGCGAGACCCGCTCGGTCACGAGCAGGCCGCGCGCCACCGCTTCGGCGTCGCCGGTGTCGATCGTGGCGCCCGCCGAGCCCGCCGCGCCATAGGCGAGACGGCAGAATTTCAGCTTGGCGGCGGCGCCGTTGGCGCTCTTGCGGATCAGGTCGATGGCGATCTCGCGCATCCCCGTCTCCTTCTCGTCGTCGAGCACTTCCAGCCCGTTCATGATCGCGCCGACCGGCGAGATGAGATCATGGCACACGCGCGAACACAGCATCGCGGCGAGATCCATGGGTTCGAGGGACAACGTGGTCATGCGGCCCAAATCCCCTGAGCAGAATCGACGCGCGCTCTGTCGCGCCGAGGGAAGCGAATCGATGGCCGCGAGGATAGCGGATTTGCCGGCGGGCTGCGACCTCGGGCGGCGAAACCGGAGCGGCGGCGCCTCGCCGACCTGTTTGCCGCTTCAGGGCGCCAGCGCTATCGCTCCGACGAGCCGGCCATAGTCCGGCTCCCGGCGATGTGTCGTGCGCCGGTAGCTGTAGAACCGCGCTTCGTCCGCATAGGTGTCGAGCCCGCTGTCCTCGAAACGCCCGACCCCGGCGCGGCGCGCCCGCTCGCCGATATAACCGTGCAGGTCGAACATCTTGCGCCCCGCGTTGACGCTCGCCTCGAAGAAGCGCTCGGCGTCGGCGTCGCCAAGTGCGAAGGTTGCGACAAACTCGGGCCCGACCTCGTAGGACGCCTGAGCGATGCAGGGGCCGAGACCGACGCGGATCGCCTCGCGGCGCGCGCCCAGCCCGATCATCGCCTCGACGGTCGCCTCGATGACGCCGGTCAGCGCGCCCTTCCAGCCGGCGTGCGCCGCGCCGATCACCCGCGCTTTCGGGTCGGCGAACAGCAGCATACCGCAATCGGCGCCGGTGACGCCGAGCGCCAGACCCGGCGTCGCGGTGGCCACGCCGTCGCAGCGCGGCCGGTTCTCGGGCGCCCAGGGCTCAGTGACCGCGAGCACGTCGGGCGAATGCACCTGGAACGGCACCAGCAGCGCTTGCGGCGAAACCCCCAGCGTCGCGGCCATGCGCGCGCGGTTCTCCGCCACCCGCTCCGGGGCGTCGTTCGAGCCCGAACCGCCATTGAGCGTGGAATAGACGCCGTCGGACACGCCGCCGTTGCGGGTGAACCAGGCGTGACGCACGCCCTCGACGTCGAGCGTGGCGAGGCGGATCGTTTTCAGAGAACTCATATCGGCTCGAACCCGGGCGGCCTCGGCAGCGTGCGGCTCGCCACCGCCATCGCTTTGAACAGCCCGCCCATTTCGTTTTCGCCCTTGCCGACGAGCCGTCGCCGCGCGCTGTCGAATTCCGCGGCGCGGTTCGGGGTGCGGGTCGAGAGCGCGTCAGCGCGCTGGTCGACGCCGAGTGCGGTGAGGAAATCGCCCTGGTCGATCGGACCATGGACCGCTGCGCCGGCGGCCCGCGCGCTGCGCGCCATCGCCGAAAAATCGACATGAGCGGTCACGTCGGCCTCGCCGGGTTCATACAAGGGTGAGACGAAGCGGTGGTTGCGCACCGCCTGCAACGTGTCGCCCAGCCCGGTCACGGTGTGCCCGTAGTCGACGAACAGCGCGACGCCGCCTTGGCGCACCATGCGCGCGCCGAGTTCGAACATCAGGCGGTGGCTGGCCGGATTGACTTCGAGAATGTCGCCCTCGGCGCCCTGCGCCTGGATATAGGGTTCGTAATCGTCCGAGACGCCGAACACCAGTTCGCCGCCGGCGTCGATGCGCACCACCCGCTCGCGCCAGCGTCCCTTGCTGAACACATATTGGCGCACCGGCAGCGCGTCGAGAAATTCATTGGCCAGCAGGATCGCCGGCCCGGGCGGCGTCTCGGCAAAGCTCGCGGCCCAAGTCACCGCGACGCCGCTCGACAGCAGCGTCTCGTGCTGAATCTGCGCCAGTTTCGGGCTGGTCTCGACCAGCGTGACTTCTACGGCTTCGCGAAAATCCGGGGCGAGGCGGGCCGCGCGAAGCGCGTCGCTCATCAACGTGCCGCGGCCGGGGCCGAGTTCGATGAGCCTGATCGGGTTGGGCTGACCCATCTGATGCCAGACTTCGGCAGTCCACAGCCCGAGCAACTCGCCGAACATCTGCGAGATCTCCGGCGCCGTGGTGAAGTCGCCAGCCGCGCCGAACGGATCGCGGTTCATGTAATAGCCGAGGTCGGGATGGCCGAGCGCCAGCTCCATGTAGCGCTCGACCGAGATCGCTCCCTCGGCGGCGATGAGTCCTTTGATTTCGTCGCCGAGCGCGCTCACGGTCGAACTTTCCTGGCGCTGTAAAAGAGGAAGGCGAGGCCGACGATGAGCATCGGCGCCGACAGCGCCATGCCCATCGTCAATCCGCCGCCGAGATTCTCGAGTTTCGGATCGGGATCGCGGAAGAATTCGCTGAACGTGCGCGCCGCCGCATACAGCACGCCGAACAGGCCGGCGATCCGCCCCGGCTTCGTCAGCGCGCCCCAACGCACGGCGACGAAGAGAATAACGAAGATGACGAGCCCTTCGAGCGCAGCTTCGTAGAGCTGGCTGGGATGGCGCGGTTGGCCGTCGGAGCCGGGGAACACCATCGCCCAGGGAACGTCGGTCGGCCGGCCCCAGAGTTCGGGGCGGACGAAATTGGCGACGCGCCCGAAGAAGATGCCGATGGGCGCCACGAGCGACGCCAGGTCCCAGACGCTGACAACGGGTACAGAATAGCGGCGGGCGAACAGAAATATGCCGACCGCGGCGCCGATCAGCCCGCCGTGGAACGCCATCCCGCCTTCCCACACTTTCACGATGTCGAGCGGATGCGCGAAGTAATAGCCGGGATCGTAGAACAGCACGTTGCCGAGCCGGCCGCCGATGACGACGCCGAGCGCGCAATAGACCAGCAGATCGTCGATGCTGTCGGGGGTCGGGCGCGACGCGCCGTTCCAATAGCGGTCGTCGGCGACGATCCGGCGAATCAGCGCCCAGCCGGCGACGAGCCCGGCGATATAGGCCAGCGCGTACCAGCGAATCGCGAAGGGACCCCATTGCACGAGAATGGGGTTGATCGCAGGGAAGGGCAGCACGAACAACGGCATGTTGAGCCGTGATGCGATGCGCCCCCGATTCGGTCAAGTGCGCGTGCGTGACTTGCTCTCAGCTTTCCGTCGCGAGTTTGTGTCGCGCCAGCGCCTCGTAGAGCGGGCGACCCGCTTCGGCGATCGGTTTCAGCGCGTCGTCGAGGGCGTCGAAGCCGGCTTCCGCGCGGGGCGCGGCGAAGCCCGTCGAGCGCTCCACTGCGTCGTACCAGGCGGGCGCCCAGACGCCGTCGCTGGCGCGCCGGCCAGCGGGCCAGGCGAGCATGGCGTGATCGAAGGCGAGGCCGAGCGCCCGGCACAGCGCCCGCAACATGCCCTCGGGGTTGTGCAGCACGTCGCGACCGTCGATCACCGGCGGGGCGGTCCCCAACCGGTCGGCGGCGCGCTCGAACAGCTCGAGTTGTGCGGGCAGGCCGATCTCGTCGAGTGAAAACGAGGTCTCGCCGCGCTTATTCGCGTAGGAGGCGAGCACCGCCTCGGGGGCGCGGATGAGAAAGGCGTCGACGCAGGCGTCGGTCCACTCGCGGCCGAAATTTGGCAGCATGTGGTGCGTCATGTGTTTTTGATACCAGATCGGCCTGGCCCCCGGGATCGGACCGGTCAGATCCGCCGCGACGTCGCGCCAGTCGTTGGGCTGCGAGGCGATCACCTGTTCGCGCATCGGGTGCTCGAGGCCGGTGGCGACCAGATAGGCGGCGTAGAACGGCTCGTCGATCACCGCGCAATCGGCGCGGTTCTCGAACGCTCGCATCATCGCGGTGGAGATGTTGCGCGGCCCCGACCACATGGCGATGCGCAGGGGGGTCACTCCCGCCCCCGCGCTTCCTCTGCCTCCAGCGCCCTGTAGAGCGCCCGCAGCTCCCTCGTCGTCGGCCCCGAGCGGTCGGCGGCGTCGTGCGGATATTCGCCGATGATCCGCCCGTCGACCTTGGCGACCGGGGTCAAACCCGCGAACGTTCCCGTGCAGAACGCTTCGTCCGCGCCATAGACGTCGAACAGCGAGAAATCCTTTTCGAAGGCCGGTATCCCCGCTCTCCGCGCGGCGCGTAACACCGCCTCGCGGGTGATGCCGCCGAGCGCGAAGCCGCCGGCGGAGGTCCACAATTCGCCGCGCCTGACAATAAAGAAATGCGTGGAGTTGCAGGTGGCGACAAAGCCGCGGTCGTCGAGCATCAGCGCTTCGTCGGCGCCCGCCTCCATCGCCTGGATGCAGGCGAGGATGCAGTTGAGTTTGGAATGCGAATTGAGCTTCTGGTCCTGCTCGGCCGGTCCGGTGCGGCGGATATGGACGGTGAACAGGTCCATCCCCTTGGCGAGCATTTCCGGCTTCGGAACCTTCCATTCGGGGATGATGACGATGGTCGCGCCGCCGATGGTGAGCCGGGGATCCTGATAGGGCGAGCGTTTGACGCCGCGCGTCACCATCAGCCGGATATGCACGCCCTCGCGCATGCCGTTGGCGTCGATGACGTCGAAGAGCCGTTTGGCGAGTTCCGCCCGCATAAACCCGATGTCGATTCGGAGCATCTTCGCCCCGTCCCACAGACGGTCGAAATGCCGGTCGAGAAAGCCGATGCGGCCGTCATGCAGCCGCAACCCCTCCCAGACCCCGTCGCCGAGCACGAAGCCGGAGTCGAACACCGACACCTTTGCGTCGGGCCGGCGCACGAGTTCGCCGTTGACGGAGATGAACACGTCGTCGTTGCGGTCGTCGCCGACATAGTCCTGCGAGCCGGCGGAAGGGGGAGGGGAGGTCAAGGCGAGGGGTCCTGTGGAGGGGCCTCCTTCGTAGCGCGACCGCGAGCGGATGCAAACCCGTGAGGCGAGCCGCGGCAGGGCAATCGGGTGAACGAAGGAGGCGGGAGATCCCCTCGCCCCGCTTGCGGGGAGAGGGTTTGGGTGAGGGGTTGGCCGAAATTGCATCGCGTTCGGTATTGTGATTCACAGAAATATCGACTCGCTTTCGTGCGCTTTGGCCGCTCACCCCAACCCTCTCCCCGCAAGCGGGGAGAGGGAGCGCCTCCGCCGGAACCGCCAAGGTCGTTCACCCGATTGCCCTGCGAGCCGCGGTTTCTGTTAGTCTCGCAGGACCCCGACGCTCGGAGACGCGACATGCGCCCAACAATGCGATCCCTGGTCATATCCGAACCGCGCCGCATGGCGATCGTCGACACGCCCGTTCCCGAGCCGACAGGCGACGAACTGCTGATCCGCGTGCGCGCCAGCGGCATCTGCGGCACCGACGTGCATATCTTCAACGGCGAATTCGCCGAACACTATCCCGTCGTTCCCGGCCATGAATTCGCCGGCGAGGTGGTCGCGGCGGGGCCGGATTGCCGGCGTCTCGCGCTTGGCGCCCGGGTCGCCGTCGAGCCCAACATTCCCTGCAACAATTGTCCCGAATGCCTCGCCGGCGATCATCACTATTGCCGCAACATGGTCGTGCCCGGCGTCAATCGCCCCGGCGGCATGGCGGAATATGTTCTGGTCGCCGAGCGCGCGGCGTTCGACATCGGCGACCTGCCGTTCGTCGAAGGCGCGCTGTGCGAGCCGCTGTCGTGCTGCCTGCACGCCGCCGACCGGCTCGGCGTCGCCTGGGCCGAGCGGGTGCTGGTGATGGGCGCGGGGCCGATCAGCCTGATGATCGGGCAGGTCATCAAAGCCCGCGGCGCCGGCCGCGTCGACTACCTCGCCCGCAACCCCTCACGCGCCCGGCGTATCCGAGCCTTGGGCCTGGGCTCGGTCTATGCGAGCCTCTCCGAGATCGAGGATCGCGCCTATCACAGCGTCATCGACGCGACGGGGGCCTCCGAACTGGTGGCGGAGGCGGCGAACCGGCTCGCGCGGCCGCGCGGAAAAGTGCTGCTGTTCGGCGTGCCACACGCCGATGGGCGCGTCGCGTTCGATCACTTCTCGATGTTCCGCCAGGAAATCTCGCTCATCCCCTCGTTCACCTCGCTCAAGAACAGCCTGCAGGCGATCGAGCTGATGCGATCGAGGACGCTGCGCCTCGACGATCTGATCACCCACCAGATCAAACTCTCGCAATGCCCCGACTACATCCACCGCCTCGCCGCCGGCGGCAGCGACCTCGGCAAGGTGACGGTGACGGATTTTGAGGGGTGAGCGGGGGAGGCATTGAGGGCGCCAGCGGCGTGACTCGGCCTCCGGCGTTATGCTTCTCTTACAATAAAGGCCCGCATTACCGCTCGATCGCTTATGCGGCAACGCCGATAATGTCGGCCGCGATGAAGAGCCAACAGACGAGCGAGGACAACAGGCGGCGGCGGCCACGCGTGATCGGCCTGCGGCTTCTTGGCGATCTACCTCGCCCGCTTCTTCGCCAGAAGATCCCCCTTCCCCCCGCGGCGTGAGCCGGCGGGGTCCCGCAAGCCTTTCCCATTCCCGCCGCTCGCTTCGAAGAAAACGTCGAACGCGCGAGCGCCGGCAAGACGAGGACACCTCGATGATACAGCAAGATATCGGTCCGACGGAAACACGCGCTGACCCATGTATGTTTATCGGCCAGACCCGAAGCGGACAGTGGGTCGTGCGCGATCTCTACGGACTGACCAGCGCCATATTCACCAACTGGACGACGGCGATCCGTTTCGCGATGTATGAATGTCAGCGTCGACCGCAATCGGTGATCATGATGCCCGATGGCCTCGAATTGTATGGGGACCTCGACAACGACAGCGCCGCCGCGAAGCGACGCGCGTCTTAGTTTCTCTCGGCGGCGACGAAATTCCGATCGCCGCGAAATCGCCCACTTGTGCGTTGCGAATTCGCTCGGCGGCGCGCCGAGTCAGGCAAGCGTCGTCGCGCTCGGTTTGCCCGAGAGAAAGTGGCGACAGTGACGACTCTTCCTGCCGACGAGGACTACGCGAGAGCGCTGTTGACGATTTTCACCGCCAAGGGGGTTCGCGCACGGCAAAGCCTGCGCGCCCGCGAGGTCGAGACCGCGTTCCTGGCCGGCAATATGGGAAGGCGCGACGATTTCGGCGCCGCTCTTCAATATGCGACCGATCAGGGGTGGCTGACGCCATCGCTCGGCGCGATCCGCTTGACCGCCGCAGGCGCCGAAGAGCGGTAGGGGGTTGCGACGCCGGGTAGGCGGCGGCGGCGATCGCGCCGGAGCGGTTTTTGGCGGAGCCGGCGGGGGCTTCGGTGGAGGGGGAGGGAGGCGGCGGTGAAGGAAGGCGCGGAGTCGTAATTTGGCTCCGCCGGTTGACCGCAATCGACCCTTTGCGAAAGTTCGCGGACTCCCCTCTCA
>Ga0302320_10031765_pt1 | contig 10004 bp, 5 predicted proteins | sample Bog_T0_3_FD_202130 | JGI IMG/M metagenome (GOLD analysis project Ga0302320, IMG submission 202130) | Peat permafrost microbial communities from Stordalen Mire near Abisko, Sweden - Bog_T0_3 | ecosystem: Environmental > Terrestrial > Soil > Wetlands > Peat | place: Sweden: Abisko, Stordalen Mire...
GTCGCTGGGCGCTTGGTACCGCTCAGTTTTTGGGTTCTTCCGGCAACCCCGTGCGCGCAACTGGCGCTGAGTCAGCTTACCGCACTCGTCTTCAAACGCCTCGTAGCCCCCGGCCCCCAGGAGCATGGCCACCGCGGCACAGGCCAGCACGAAGGACTGCCGATGCCTTAACCCGTGCCCGTGCCGCCGGTCCTTAAATTGTTCAAAGACTTCCAGCAACGAGCCCAAGTGCGTGGCCCGCAAGGGACAAGGCCCGCTGATCTTCTCTTCGTGCTCGGCCAGATCGGCGGGTAGCCGCCCCTGTCGCAGAATGCCCAGCGCGCGCCGACGCAGTTCCCGCAAATAGAGCTGTTTGGGCTGACCGTGCTCCTGGTAATAGTCACGGCTAGACCGGCCATAGCCAGCCGTCAGCCCCACCGCCTCAAAACCACACGCCCGGTAACAGGTCCCCCGGTACTGGCTCCGCTTCCAATCGCGCATCGAATCTTTCGCGCTCCTCGGGACGGAGCAACCGGACGGTCACCTGACGCAAATAATTGCACTCCGGGATGATTTTCAACTTTGCCATGCCGCTGACTTGCCAGCAGCGCAAACAAAAGTCTAGTCAATTCTCGATAATATCACGCGCCTCAGTTACTTACGTCCGCAGATGAAATGACCCCGCATCAGAGCTTAGAGGATAGATGTCGGGTTCCGGAGCAGATGAAAAACGGCAGCGCCTGAATTGGGTTTGTTTGAGCTGGCGGGAGGCTACAAATTGGGCCAGAAGCCGTGATGTTTTGGTTTGCGATGTGGCAGGGTTTGGGTCAAAAGTCGCGTCCTGGCGGACTCATCGCCTCGTGGCGCTGAGGCGAAAGAAGCCCGCGGCGTTGGTGGCAGCCCAGGCGCCGGGCTCCACGGTGACCAGGCCGTTTGTGCCTTGTGACAGGACGTTTACCGGCTCCACATAAGCAGCGCCGGAATACCATGTCTTTAAATCGGGCGACCATTCCACGTCCAATGAAACATCCGTGGCGGAGGCAGACTGCGGATAGGTCAGCTTGACCACCCCGTTCGAGACTGCGGGAACCAGCGGATTGGCGTCGGCAATTTGTGGCGGCAGTCCAAGGGCGTATTTGATCAGGTTTGGCAAACCATCATGCCCGGGTGTGGCGGCATCGCCGCTGATGGCCGGGTTGGTTTGCGCCGAGGCGGAGAAGTTGGCGCGCAGCCAGACGTTTATCGGCCAATCCAGTATCACCGCCGTGGCGCTGGCCAGATTGGTCAGCACATAATTGGTGGAAGAGGTGAGGGCGATGGTCACGGCGAGCTGGTTGCTGGCCAGGTTATCTCCCAGGGGCGTAATGAGAATGTTGGTCGCCAAAATGCCGGCCGGGATTGCAAGCGTACCCGGCAATGCCGCATAATCCACGCCGGGCACGGCCGAACCGCTGACAGTATAGTTAACCACCAGCGGCGCGGGGTTGGTGCCATTGGGACAGACCACCGCGAACCGCGCAGTGTTGGTCCCGAATTCCCCCGCCACGGCGTCGCTGGCAACAATTTGCACGACGGGCGTTGGCGCGGGCGGATGGGGGGCGATGCTGCCCAGCGGCATGAAGCGCACGGCGTTGGCAATGACGTAGCCCGTGGTGTTGAGGTTGCTAATCGTCACGCTTCCGCCAGCGCCGATATTGAAATAGTTGCTTGCTGCGATCTTCACCCAGTTAGTGCAATTGATTTGCTGGTTGATAAAGACTTGGTTCGTGGCGCTAGCGCTGGTAATGAGCACTGGCGTATTGGTCGCCCGGTTGGAGGCATAGACCCACCAGATATAAACATCGTAATAGCCGTTGGTTGGAATTGTGGGGCTGAAACGGACAAACTTGGTTCCCTTGTTAGTGTTACCGTCATGCAAATAGAGGCCGTTTGGCAGCGGCCAGCCACCGGGATTTGCACCCGTTGTCCACGGGCCGCCAACCGTGACACCGGAAGCGTTCGTCACGGTCATAATGATCCCGTTGGTGCCGATGCTTTGCACACTGGCCCAGGTCAGGACTTGTCCGTCCGCCAGAAGTTCCGCCGCCAGCTTGGGATAATTCAACTGCTGCACCGGAACCTGGTCGTCAATCGCAAATGCCGCCGCCGTGCCTGCGCTCTGGCTGGTCATCATGAACACCGGTTCCAGGCGGATGGAGGCAAAACCGACATGGCTCGCCGAGAGGGCGAAGGTGCTGAAGAGATTCTGGCACTGGCCGACTTTGGGAATAATCGAGCGATAACTCACCGGATACGGCTGCGGCACGGCGGTGCCGATGCTGCCTTCCCACACGGCCACGCCGTTCACCGCGAGCCTGGCGGCGGGATGACAATCCAGGGTGTAATTTGCCAGCGAGATGGAATCCGTCGCGGCCCGCAATCCTTGGGCGTCCTGCTGCTGCATGACATAATCGCTGACCATCCGCCGCGCTTCGCGCACATACATGAGGTAGGGCCAGCCGCCATTGTCCTGAAACTCGTCTTTCGCGTAGCCCCACGACTGCATGTTGGTGCGCACGTTCACCGGCACATTTGTGCTCGTGGCCAGATAATACAGCAGGCCCGAAATATAGTCCTTGTGCTGCTGGCAAATGGGCTGCCGGCCGGCGTAAGTGTTCGTGGGATAGGTGTAATTATAACCGATAAAATCCGTTGAAACATCCGCGTAGGCATTGATGTCCGTCTTGCCGTTGGGAATCAACTGCTGCACGTCAATCAACCGGTTCAGCGGCACCGAGCCATTCGCGGCCACGTAGGCGACGATATAGCGATGCAGCAATTCGTAAGTGGCCTCGGCATAATTGGCCGGGGCGGTGATGGGAATCTGGTTCGTTGGGTTTTGGGTCAGGCACAGCCGGAAATTATAGCATTGCAGCCGCTGATCGCCCTGGCCCGTCGTGCCAGGCGCGTTGGTCTGAATGAGCGGCAGCAAACCGCTCGCCGGATTCCCCGCCACCACGTAGGGATCGCAGGCATAATCCACCGAGTTCACAAACACTCCCGCCAGCGATTCGCCATAGACATTCGTGCCTTCGCGGCCCCAAGTGCAGCTTACACCGGACAGCGCCATCAAATCGCCTTCGTAGGTGGCGTCAATGAACTCCTGCGCGCGGTAAATGGTTCCGTCCGTCATCGTGATCTGGGTGATGGTCAGATTGGACATAGTGACCGAGGTCACTTGCTGGTTGGTGTAAATCGTCACGCCCGCGCCGTTCAGCATTTGCAAAAAGGTTTGTTCGGCCACGTGCGGCTCGAACCAATAGACCGGATTGGTTGAGCCGTAAGCTTGGCCCACCCGGGTGTAAAACTCCGCCGCCAGACCGCCGATTGACGCGGGAAAAGTGCCCACGTCCGTCACCCCCAGTCCGCTTGAAGTCATGCCGCCGACGTGGTTGTTGGCCATGACCAGCGCAACGTTCTTGCCCAGGCGCGCCGCCGCCACCGCTGCCATGGCCCCACCCGAGGTGCCCCCATAGACACAGATATCACAGGCATAAATGTTGGCCGCGGTTGATCCTGCAGGCAAAAGCAGCCAAATGCAGGCAACCAGCAGACCGATCGCCCAAAGTTTGCGGAAGTAACCGTGAAATGGTCGAAGCGCCAAAGGCGTAGCGCAGACATTCCTGTCCGCGGGTTCACGGGACTTTCCAGTCCCGTGTTTCCAATTTTTAAAACCGGCGACTGGAAAGTCGCCAGCACCCGCAGGCTGGAAAGCCTGCGCCACGGATTTGCACGTCGCTTGGCCCATGCCGCTGAAAGATTGGGAGGCCGGCCTCCGATACGGCTCGATGGTCAATAATTTGAATTGAGCCGTGCCGGAGGCTGGCGCTCTGTTTGCTCCGCCGGCGCCTCGACTGTGGCAACGCGCTTGGCCTTCATTGGATGCGCGTTGTATTAGCTGGGGCTGCTTCATTGTTCAACACCAATCAAATCGCCCCGGCTTCCGGCGGCCATTCCAGCCGCACGCCGTCGTGCCGCAGGAGCTTTTGAAAATCGGCGAGCGATTCCTTCCGGTTGCGCACGGCGCGCGGGGACAGTTTTTGCGCCAGGCAAAAGGCCGCGAGCGATCCGGCGGCTTCGCCGATGTTCCATTCGATGGGATGCAGGCGGTAGCAGCCGTTGGTGAGGTGCGTGACCCCGAGGTTCTTGCACCCGGGCAGCAGGTTCTCCACGCGCCGCGGAATGAGTGCGCCGAGCGGAATTTGAAACGGCAGGGTGCCGCCGAATTTCGCATGGTCGCCGGTGGTGGTGATGTGCAAATCCATCTGGTAGCTGCCGATGCCCACCGAGTCGGGAAAGGGCGTCGCGCGAACGGCGTCGTGCGTCAGGCCGGTCTCCTGCATGCGCGCCGCGGTGGTGACGTGCTGTTCCAGCACGGTGAATTCGGCCTTGAGACGGCGGCCTTCGCGGATGTATGGATATTTCGCCAGGCCGTCCGCCGTGCCGACGACATCCGGCCGCAGCCGCAATCCTTTCCAGCCCGTCCCGCCATCGGGATGGGGCGCTTCCGTTTGGAGCCAGTATAAAAGTGACAGGCTCATCTGCTTGGCCCGGTCCAGGTGTTTCTTTGCCTCCGCCTCGCTGACGTCGCAAATCAGCCCGAACGAATAATCATTTTGCGGCCAGTTAACGATGGTCAAGTCGCCCCGATAAAAACCGGGCGCGAAAACGTTGCGGTCGGCGATCCGGCGGTAAGTCCAGAATCCGGTGCGCGCTTGCGGATCAAACCCGATTTTTTTGGAATCCATTTCCTCGAAATTCAGGATGTGATACGATTTTTGGGCGGCGGTCGTCATCGTAAACGCGCGCCAGTAGTCGTAATCCCGCGGCCGGTCAATGGTGTGGTCTTCGTCCGCGAGATAATCCATCGCAAAACAACACGTGAATCCTTGCAGGTTGCCCGGCTCGGCCTTTTCCTTCGCGTGCGGCTCCCCGGTCTCGGACGCAGCCTCGGCGCCAAGCGCATATTCGGTCTGGGTCAGCGGCAGCAAATCGCCCTGTTCCGTGGCGTCCACGAAATACGGCGCCCGCAAAGTAATTTCCTGGCCCGACTCCAGGTCCAACACCAGGACGGCCTCCACCCGGTCGCCGTTCTGCGAGGCGGAGGCGGCTCGGTGTCGCAACAGAATTTGGATCTGCCCGTTTCCGAGCCAGGGCGCCAGCATTTCGTACAAACCAGCCACGGCGGCGCGCGGCTCGCAGCCGAGGCGCGACACCCAGCAGTTGCCGGGATTCAAGTATTTGACGGCGCGCGACTTTTCGGTGAGCGGATAATTGCGGCGATAGTACTCGCGGATGCCGGTGCGGAATTGTTGATAGCTGAGGGTGCCCCCGAAGGTCTCGATCCACTTGTTCTCGTCGGGCGGCACGGCCTGCTGCGTGAGCTGGCCACCGATCCAATCGGTTTCTTCGGTCAGGATGACGTTCAGGCCGTTGCGCGCCGCCGCCAGCGCCGCCGCACAGCCGCCTAATCCCCCGCCAATGATGACCAGGCCGGCGGCCATCTCCCTCGCCTTCGGTGACGGGCTTTTGGCGGAGGGAAAAATGGTTTCCCCGGCGGCCAAGGCCGGAGCCGCCGCCAAGATCAGCGGCGCGGCCAGGCCCGCGGTCTTGAGAAAACCGCGCCGGTCAAGACGGTTTTGAGTTTTTTTCATATTCAAGTCCGCCAGAAAATCTTTTTGCGCGTCAGGAAGCTGACGGCCAGGGCCAGCAGCAGGGTGATGCAGGCGCCTTTCCAGAATCCGCGCCAGGGTGACGTGGCGAACCGCACCAGCCACGTGTTCACCCCCGTCAACACCAGCACCGGCACGATGAGATTGTTAATGCCGGCATAGGCAATCATCGGATTCTGGCCGTTGTCAATCAGCAGCCGCACCCAGCGTTTCTTTTGGAAAACATCAATCAAGATCGAGAAGCCAATATACACGCAAATCGCCAGGCCGGAAGTCACGAAGTAATAACTCAGCGTGGGGTGATCCTTTTTGATGCCGCCCTCGTAGGGCTCGAAGACGAGCCCGAGGACGAGCCAGTAGATGGCCCACTGAAAGAGCTTTTGATAAAGCTCTTCGATGCCGTTCAGCGGGTGCTGCACGAGTTTCCAGCCAGCGTAGCACAACGCGAATGCCAGCACCGTGGTTTGCCACAGCCAGCGGGCCTTCAGGCCGGCCAGCAAAACCACGACAAAACAAAACATCAGCGCCCCGAGGCAGACGTAGCGGAGCAACGGCCACGATTTCGTAGCCGAAATCTCGCGGGCGGGACGGGTGGCCCTCGTCCATTCCAAAATCAAATCTCCCGCGATGGTGGCGGGAATGACAATGCAGAGATATTGCAGATAGTAAAGGTGGTAAATCCACGGCAGCGGCGAAGCCAGCCAGAGGTCATGCACCCAGCCTTCCGTCGGCTGCGGCATGTTCGAGAGGCGGATGGCAAACAAGATGCCAATCACCCCAAGGCGCGGCAGCAGACTCTCGCGGGTCAGCATCCAGACGAGCGAACCAAACACGGCCATGTTGGTCAGCACCACAATGATGATGTCGCTGCGCCCGAGCTCGAAGCCGGAGCCGTCGGGATACCTTGCGCAGGCAAAAAACAAAACCGCCGCGATCCAGCCGGCCGCTCGAATCGAGAGTTTTACTGCCCGCGGCCAGGCTTGGGGCAGGCGCGTGAGGATGGGAAACAGGATGAAAAAACCGAGCAGCCCGATGAGCCACGTCGTCGTCGTCGGAGTATTCGCCAGCGTGTACGGCCGGATGGCCATGACGAAGAGGGCGAAGAATCCCAGCAGGAAGCCGCGTTCCAGAACGAAGGCCAGCAGCTTCCATGCAGGCAGTTTGTTTTCCATCCGCCGCGTGAAGGCGAGCGGAAACGCCGCGCCCATGGCAAACAGGAAAAATGGGAACACCAGGTCCACCCAGGAAATCCCCGGCAAGTTGCCAATCCACTCGAAGTGTGGCGGCGGTTCCTGGGCGTGATACATCCAACTGGGCAGCGCGTTATGATCGAACGGCAACTGTCCCGACAGAAGCATGGCCAGAATGGCGAGGCCCCGCAGCGCGTCCAGCGCATAGGCGCGGGCAGGGGCGGGGGCGCTGGAACTGTGGATGCTACCCACGCCGCATCCCCGGCAGCTGCCACGGCTTGCGGTATTTCACGCTTACCAGCTTGTCCGCCTCGTGGTCGCCGACCACCTTTTCCGCGACGTCATCCCAGACAATCTTGTGTCCGGTGCGATAGGCGATGTTGCCCAAATGGGCGAGCGTGGAAACGCGATGGCCGGTCTCCAGATTGAGCGCGGGCTGCTGGCGCGACTTGCAGCAGTCGAGGAAATTGCGGACATGCGCCGGGCGCGGATCGCCCTGGCCTTTCTGTTTATGCGAGGGAAGGTTGGCCTTCTTGGGCTCCGTGACCAGTTCGTAACCGGCGTCATTCAGTATGATATTGCCCTCGGTGCCGTGCCATTCCACGCCCCAAGACCGGCTGTTCAGCCCGTTGTTCAGGCCCGCTCGATGCTCCCAAATCACCTGGCAACTGGCATAATCATAAACCGTGACCAGCGAATCCGGCGTTTCGGAATCATCGTCCAAAATGAATTTTCCGCCCGCCGCCATCACGGACTTGGGATTCTCCGGCGGCAGGCCCATGGAAACCATGTTTAGCAGGTGGACGCCCCAATCCGTCATCAGCCCGCCCGCGTAATCCCAGAACCAGCGGAAATTGAAATGAAAACGGTTGGCATTGAACGGGCGCAGCGGCGCGGGGCCGAGCCAAAAGTCGTAATCCACGCCTGCCGGCACGGGGCCGTCGGCCACGTGCCCAATGCTCGGCAGCCAGTCGAGGAAGGCCCACGCGCGCGCGAGGCTGACCTTGCCGAGCTTGCCGGACTTGATGATCTCCGCCGCCTCGATGATGTGCGGGGCGCTGCGCCATTGTGAACCCATCTGCACGACGCGATTATACTTCTTTGCGGCCTCGACCATCGCACGGCCCTCGTCAATCGTCTTGGCGAGCGGTTTCTCCACATAAATATCCTTGCCCGCCTGCGCCGCCATCACCATCGGCAGCGCATGCCAATGGTCAGGCGTGGCGATGAGCACCACGTCCACGTCCTTGCGGTCGAGCACCCGCCGAAAGTCTTTTGTCGTATCCGGCCTCTTGCGGTTGTTGTCGGCGCAGAGTTGAATTCCGTTGGCCAGATGCGCGTCGTCAATGTCCGCGATCACGGCGCAGTCGATTTCAGGATTGCCGAAAAAGCACTTCAAATCCACCTGTCCCTGCCCGCCGCAGCCGATGAGGCCCAGGCGGATTTTGTCGTTCGCTCCCGGCTCGCCGGCGCGGGCGGCGCGGATGAAGGGGAAGCCAGCCGTTCCCAGGGCGAGTGATGCCAGCGCGCTTTGGCCGAGAAACTTCCGGCGATTTATTTTTTGCATGATGATAAACTCCCGCCGCCAATCAATATTTGACGGCGGGAAGCTTCGTGCCAGCTCGACTATTGAGCTGCCACGCGATAAAACAGCGCCGTTCCTGAGAGCGGGGTGATGGTATAGGATTTCGTGCCGGATGCCGGCGCCGTATAGGACGGACCCACGTTTGACCAAACTATATTTCCGGCAAGGCTGGGCGTGGATTCCACTTGATATGTGTGTCCCATGACCGTTTGCCAGGTCAAAGTCAGGCTGCTGCGTGTGTTAGATTGGACAATGGTAAACGGCAGCAGGGGTATGCTATACTGCAAGGCCATGATGCCGTTGTTGGCGTCCAGGGAGAAGATGTAGGGGAATTTGACGGTGGTGGCGGCATTCCCATTGATATTGGCGTTATAAACCGGGAAAAACGCCTGGTAATAGGCCTGGGGCGGTTGCCCAAGGGTGGGGATTTGGAACAGCTCCAGATCGTTGGGGGTGTCGCCCAGATTCACACCGGCGAGAATGTTGTTGGAAACATCCAGTCCGATACCTGCGACCGAGTTGAGCGAACCGGAACTGGCGGTGGTCGAGAAATCCAAAATGACCGTCCCAATGCCGGTGGTCAGGTTATATTGCACTTCCCGCAAATCATAGCCGGGACTCTTCGCCCAGAAGGTGTTCCCCAGGCCCCAGGCGACTCCCAGATATGAAAAGCCATCCGGAGCATTGGTTACGCTGATGGTGGTTGAAGTGAAGTTTATTCCGTCAGTGGTCGTTAGAATCGCCACATTGGTGCCGGTGCCGGTTCCATACAACCCACCGCTTACGGTCTCGTAGGTTCCGAGCAGGATTTGGGTGTTGGTTCCCGCGCCGCGCACCGCCATGCTGTCACCCCAGCGATCCTCGGAACTGACGCCCGGATTCGCCGGCGAGTAAGCGCCGGGATCTCCGACGAAGGCCCCGTGCAGGCTGTATGGATTGGTGCCAGCCGGGTTCGATATGTTGGAAAACGAAGTGATCGCAAAATCTGTGCTGCCTGGGACCGCCGTGCTGTTGGCCGGATTATATGAGGAGACATTGCAGGCGTACAGCACGCCGTCATCTGCCACTCCAATTTGGCCCATATTGAAGATACTTCCGTCAGGCAAACCGCTGCTTGAGGTGGTTAAAGTGTACATGTAACTTCCATTCGTCGGATTGAGGGCATAGATGTTCTGGGTAAGATGTTCCGCCACCAGCAAAGTGCCCGTCGTGGGATCATACGCGAGACCGCGGGTGTTGTAACTGGTATCCAGGTAAGGCTCAGAATTGTCCGCCGCCAGACTCCAAAGATTAGAAACGTAGGTGCTGGCCAGGGGATTGATGATCGTGAGTTGCAGCGGCCAGGAATTGGTGAAGCCAGCCGTATTGCTGATAAGAACGTCATACCAGCCGGAAGCTGCTGCAGTCAGATTGCTGATGGTAAAGGTAGTGTTGTTCGTGGTCACAAACACGGTGCTGGCGGTTGCGGAATTACTCACAGTATTAAATTGCCAGTAATAGACCAGGGGCAAAGTCCCGGCTCCGGAAACGCTGAAAGTA
>Ga0302320_10031769_pt1 | contig 10004 bp, 6 predicted proteins | sample Bog_T0_3_FD_202130 | JGI IMG/M metagenome (GOLD analysis project Ga0302320, IMG submission 202130) | Peat permafrost microbial communities from Stordalen Mire near Abisko, Sweden - Bog_T0_3 | ecosystem: Environmental > Terrestrial > Soil > Wetlands > Peat | place: Sweden: Abisko, Stordalen Mire...
TAGTGAATATGTTGTCATTGATAGTTAAACTGTCACGTGATCCTGCACTACATCCAACCGTATTAGGAGAGCTTGAATAAACTGGCCCAACAAGATCAACACTGTCCCCAAAAGGAACGGCGAAGGCAGATGTATTTCCTGTTCTATTCATAACTGCTGCTTCAGATAAGGGTTGGCTTATATTTAGACTGCTCGATGCGCGTAAATATTGAGAGGTATTGAATGCCAAGCAGGGTAAACTTCCTATGCAGTTAACCTGTAAAGTTGGCATGTTTGCTAGTGTGAGTTGCGTTACATCACGGCCTCCGCCACTTTGGTCATAAAGCGTTGTCACAACACAGATGTTTGTTGAGTTATTGCAAAGCACACCACCAATAGTTGGGAACACAAGCACTCCCGCACTCCATGTAATATTAGCGCAAACTAATCCCGTTGCGCTGTCACATACTTTCGCGACAGCGCCTGAGAACGCTGCATTATACCCGCGCAATCCCCACCATCCCAGCGCCCCGCTAACAATATCCCCCGGCCCAACGTAAGCTGGCGTGGCCGCGGCATCAACGGCACCACGGCTTTGAAACGCTCCCGGCGGGAACCCATTCATCACAGGAGACTGCGCGCTCGCTGGCGCGAATAGCGCAACAATCAGCAATGCAAGAATGCTCCTACGCATCAGCTAAATTTCCCAAAGCAAACAACCGAGACGTTCGCCCCCGTGGTCACCTTCCATGCACCATTGACACTGACAGCGCCAACTGGAATTGCGAACGGCACAAGGTTGGACGTTGAGGTCGAACCGCCGGGAAACAGGATGGCGCTGTTAGCTGCGGTATTGGTGCTGTCGAATACCGTGACGACACCGGGCGACGTTGATGTCGGATAAATCGTGCAATGCGAAAGATAGTCCCCGGTCGCGCCGGTTGAGGATTGCAGCACGGTTGCGGTCTGCGAAGCGGCAACGGCTTGATAGAAACTTCCGCCATTGACGACGCCGACGCCGCCTTTAACAAGCGCAGCCCCAGCATTAGTTGCTTGATCCGTCGAGACAGTGACACGTTGAGCGCCAGTGCCTGTGGCACCTGTTCCAGTCAAAGTCGTAACGCCGTTAACTTGCGCCGTGTTGGTCGACAGCACCGTGCCGGAAGCGATGCCCTGCACCGTGACGACGTTCGTCGATGCCGATCCCGCCGTACCCACGGCTGAACCTGCGATCGTTGCCGTGTCCGTGGCCACGGTGAAGCGCGGGACCGTGGCGCCTTGTGCGCCGGTACCGGTTGCGATCGACGCCGGGAAGTTAGTCGCGTTGACCTTGAGATACTTGCTGCCATCAACCTGCAACTGATCCCACGTCGTGCCGTTGAAACCGTAATTGTAAGCGACGGATCCAATATTGGTGCTGGAAGTTGCAACCGCACTGGAAGCGTTGCTCACCGCACCCGTGACCGGGAAAGTGCCGCCCGATCCGGTAACGGTCACCGTGTTGGTGACATAAGCGTTGGTGCCGGGCACCAGCACTGCGCCGGGCGAGGTGCCGTAGTTCGCCATCGCTCCCAGCGTGCCGCCGCCCCACTGGGTTACACCGGCTACGATCGGGGTGGTCGAGGTGCCGATCTCCGTACCCGAAGCGTTGCGCAAATTGACAAACCCGGCGCGCTGCGCCGTCAGCTGCCACCAGCCGCCCTGTCCATTGGTCAGGGCGTTCGACGTCGCCGTGGTCTGGTAGAAGCCGCCACTCGGAGCGAACGCCGTCGTGCCTGCGACGAACGCCGCCTCGTCAACCGCGCTTGCGCCGGAGCCCGAGCAGTTGGCGCACTGCACGTTCAGGGCGTTGCTGGTCGCGGCAATCACGTTGCCGCTGCCGTCCACGATCTGTGTCTTCTGGCTGGCGTTGATCTGGTTGGCCGAAGTAGCCGCGCCTGTCGGCAGCGACACCGTGCCGGAGACGTTGGTGATGTTCCAGGTGCCCGACTGGGTCGCCGGGAAAGTGCCGCCGGTGCCGGTGGTGAGTATTGCAGTGCCGTTGGCTGCCGTGTTGGCAACCGACACCTGCAGCGGGACGGCCGCGACGCCGGCCTCGGCGCCTGCGGCGTTGCGCAGATTGACAAACCCGGCACGGTTTGCCGTCATCTGCCACATGCCCTGCTGCCCGTTGGTCAGGGCATTGCTGGTCGCCGTGGTCTGGTAAAAGCCGCCGCCCGGGGCGAGCACCGAGGTGCCCGCTGTAAACGACGCCTCGTCCGCAGCGCTCGCGCCCGATCCGGAGCAGTTAGCGCACTGCACATTCAGGTTATTGCTGGTGGAAGCGATGACGTTGCCGCTGCCATCCACGATCTGGGTTTTCTGGCTCGCATTGGTCTGGTTGGCCGCCGTCGCAGCCCCGGTCGGCAGCGACACGGTCCCGGTGATGTTGGTGATATTCCACGCACCGGACTGGGTTGCGGCCACCGTCGAGAGCGGGGTCAGCGTCGTGATCTGCGCCGCGGTCAGCACCACGGGGATCGAGCTTGCCGCTAATTGCTGCCCGAGCGCGAACGACGTGCCGCCGACTGACGCCAGGTCGGTCTGGGCAGCGTAAACCGAGCCGGTCGGATTGACGCCGGTCCAGCCGCGCAGCGTGCCGGCCAGGTTCAAGCCCGTGTAGCTGGCGCTGCCCGGAACAGCCGAGCCGGTGAGCCCGGCCGCCGCGTTGCTGCCTCCCCCGCCGCTCCCGCCGCCACCGGCGCCGGTCGGCAAGCCCGAGCCGCCCGCCATGTTCACGGTGGTGGTCGATGTCGAGGTGATGCAGGTAAGCTGGGTGTTGGTGCCGACGGTGAAGCCGAACCACGAGTTCGGCGGGATCATCTGGTCGGAAGTCGTCGCGGATGCGCCGAGCTTGCAATAGGCATTATTGGTCGCGCCGACGTTGCTGGCGACCACCACGGTACCCGTGGGCAAGGTGCCCGTGACGCCGCCGGTTGTGACCGCAATCGGGGTGCCCGTGGTCTGGTTCGACCCCGGAAAGCCCGTGATCGACGCGGTAGCGGTGACCGTCGCGTTGACGGGCAGCGGGTTGGCGGCGGAAACCGGCAACCACGAGCTGAACCCGGTCCCCGTGCCCGTCTGCGAGTAGACGTTGACCTGCTGGGACAGCGCCGCGCCGGCCCAGGCCAGTGTCAGCAGCGCTCCGAGCGTTGCCCGCTTGATAAATCGCTTCATTTGCGCGTCCTCACGATCCAATTCGCCGCTAGGGTAAACAATGCAAAGATCGTGTTGTGGACGATCTGCAGGTAAGTCGGCGAGGGGGTCAGATACCACAGCACCCAGGCGCCCGAGCAGGTGATTAAGCAAAACAGGTCGAGAACCGCGGTCAGCGCGCGCTGCGACAGCGCCGTCAGCGCGATCCGCAGCATGGCGATATGGACGCCGTTGTCGGCCGCCGGCTTCTGCTCAGTTTCCGTTCCGCCGACTACCTCGAACCCGGGGTTCGTTTGCGCCATTGACTGTCTCCGTTGCGTGGATCTGGGCCTGGAAAGCCTCGAAAGTGTTCAAATCGGTATCGTCGTCCGGCTTGCCCCGCTTCATCTGCTGGGCGTAGTAGGGCACGAGAGCCTTGAAGGCGTCAATCTTGGACGGCAGGTCGATTGCGGCCATATTCGCCGCCTTGGCGATCTCGGCCGCCAGTTTGTCCATTTCTTCGACGAAAGAGATCATTCCGGGCCTGATCCCTGCACGGCGGCCTCGCCGGCACCGGCGCCTACCGCTCCGCCCTTCTGTAACACGGCACCGATCGACTGCCGAATGGCTTCCCGCTGCTCTTTCGTCCCGTTCAGACCCTTTTCCAGCCAGCGCAGCAGCGCGGGCTTGGTCATAATATTGCGCACCGCACCATAATAGGCGCCAAGCGAGGCGCGCAGCGCCGGTGTCGAACCCGGGACCAGCTTTGCTGCGGCGCCCACGCCCTTGCCCAGCAGCCCCGATCCCCAGGGATGCTCGACCTTGGCCATTGCCGCCATGCCGGCCGCGGTGCCCTTACCGGCGCGGGTGTCGAGCAGGAAATCCATCTCTTTAGCGAGCGTCTGCATCTGGTTGAGGGTGACGCCCGGGAACATGATCTGCTGCACCTCGGGAGAGACTTTTTCCAGCGCCTCGCTCGGCCGCATGGTGCCAGAGGTCAGCATGCGCTTGGCCCATACCTGCCGCAGCATCTCGAACTCGGGCGACTGCTCGCCGAACCGGGCGGCAGAGGCGAGGATCAAATCCTCGCTGTTCAGAATCTTGTCAACCGCCTCGGACGCGCCGGTGGTCGGGTTGTAGAGGAAGCCCAGCGGATCCTTGCGGCGCTCGGCCGCCATCTTGGCCGCCTCCCGCTTGTGCTCGACCTCGACCTTCCGCATCTCCTCGCCAAGAGTGCCGAGCGGGTCTCGCTTGGCTTCCGCCTTGGCCAGTTCCTCGGCCTGTCGGGCGCGCGCGATCACCTGCGTGACGGTGTCGCCCGGCCGCACCGGGATTTCCAGGCGTCCGTCCAGCATCTCAATGCGACGAGCTTGCTCCAGCAATTTCTCGGACGCTTCCTTGCCGTGGACGACTTCGAGGGTGTTGTTGCGGTGCCGTTCCAGTACTTCACGCGCAAAGGTGCGGCCGTCGACGACGCCCGGCGTGAGGGTTTTTGACGAGTCCAGCATCGCCTGCATGTCAGCGGCTTTCACCCCCGCCCACAAGTTCGGCCCGACCTTCTCCTTGATTTTCTGGGTGAGATCGGTCTGCCCGGACTTCACCACCACGTTATAGAGGTTGGCGGGATCGGCGGGCTCGCCAGACTCCAAGCCGCGCATCACCGCCTTGACCTGGTTGGCGTTGAACAACTTGATGTTCTCGGCGTAGAACTTGTCAGCTTCCTTGAGCAGCTTCGAGGCTTCCTGCAACTCGGGCACGGCGTGCGCGTCGTGCAGGATCGAGTCGACCTTGCCTGCAAAAAACTTGTACGCGCCTTCGCGAACGTCGGGCGTGAGGTCGCTGTAATTGATGTTCGAACGGAATTGCGAGCGCATGTTATGAAGCTGGCCGAACGTCGGGTTGACCGGCTCCTTGATGAACTCGCCCGTCTTCGGATCCTTGGTACCTGCGAGATCGCGCAGCTTGCGGACCACATCCGGGTATTTCGACTGGAAGTCGGGCGGCAACTGCTCGAGGAATTGCTCGGCGGTGTGCGGCAAACCGTCGATATTTGGCAGGTGCCCGCCCGCCGCCTGATCCGCAGCGTCATACATCGTTGTCGCGCGCTCGCCGAACGCCTTGCGGATTTCCACCAGCTTCTGCCCGACCGCACCCCAGAGATCGCCAGAATTGTGCCCGGCCTCGGCCACTTTCATCCCGACCTTGATGTCGTTCTCGATGTCCTTGTAGCCAACGTCGATCACTTTTTGCGCGGCGGTGCGTGCTTCCTCGGCGGCTTTCAGGACTGTCTCGTGCTGAGCGACCTGCCCGGGCACGCCGGCTTCCGTCGCCGCTTTCTTGGCATCCAGCGCCGCCTGCATCTTAGCGTCTTTTTCCGCCAGTTCGCCCAGCGTGCGGCGCATAATTGCCTCGCCCGCTTCCTTGGTCGGGATGTCGGCGATCGGCTTGGTCAGGCTGCCCGGGTCTTTCACACCCAGCGCCTGTAGCACCTCACCGGCCGACTTCTCGTAGTGCGCGGTGGCTGATTGCAGCAGCGGCTTCTGGGTGTGGAACGCCGGATCGAACACCTCGACGACGTTCTGCAAATGCGGCGCTTCCTTGGCCCAAGAGGACGGCGGCACCTGCACGCCCTTCTCGGACAACTCACGCGCCATTTTCAGGTCGGCCTCGCCGGCACCCAGAAACGAGCGGACGGCGCCGGGAGCAGCGGCAGTCGCCGCCGACACCCCGGTCTTCAGGCTGGGCACCACGGTCGCGATACCGCGGCCGACACCCGCGCCCATCATCCCGCCGGCGCCGGCAAGCCCCATCTCGGCAGCTTCCTCGGTGCGCGAACGGTCGTAGGTGCCGGACAGACCCATGATGATGTCGTTGAACGACTGCCCAAGCATCGCGCCACCAGCGCCGCCGAGCGCTGCGCCCGCAACAGTACCACCGCCAGGCTCGACCGAGCCAACCGTGCCGCCACCGAGCGCGCCCAAGACGGACAGAATCGTCGGAGCTGCGGCGGACGAGACGCCGCCGGTCAGCTTCTCAATGCCGCGCCCGGGCTTGCGCAGTTTGCCCTCGTCCTCGACAAAGAACCCGCCAGACGGGTCGTCCCGCACCTTGCCGGGATACGAGCGCTCCAGGGCTTTCTTGCGCTCCTTGTCGTTGACGCCCATGTCATAGAGCGTCTGCGCCGTATAGCCCACGCCTTCGTAGGTTGGCTTGGTGCGGATTTGCCCTGTCGGGTCGGCGTACTCCGCGCCTTCAGGCAACGACTGGTAATCCGACCTATCGCGAATCGGCTTGAAGCGCTTCTTGCCTTCAGGATCGAGATAGGCCGAACCATGCGGCACGTGATCATAGTCTTCCCGGCCCGTTACCTTGACAATATCAGGCGTGACCGTCTGCTTACCGAGATCGAGCGCAGCACCAGCGCCGGGATCGCCCGCCGCCATCGCTCCTGTGTCGAGAGGAAGCCCGTCAGCCATCAGGGTTTCACCGGGTCATTCAGCCATGGAGCATCGGCTCCGGTTTTCTCGGTTTCGGCCGCCGGGGCTGCCGACGATGCCCCGCCCGTTTTGCGTTCTTGCAACTGCTTTTTGATAGCCTTGAGCAATGGCCGCAACTCGGCGTAGGCGCGCGCGGTATTGGCGGTCGTGTCACCGAGTTTCAATCCTGCGATGATGGTCTGGATCTTCGAAGCCTCGGACGACAACGGGCGACCGTTGCGGTCGTTAAGCGCGTTCGGCGCCCACTCCTGCAACTCGCTAACCAGCCGCTCGAACTCCTTGCGGTCGGTTGCGTTCGACCCGAACACGTTGCTGATCGCTTCCGCCGGCCGCGTGATGGTGCCGCCAAGCCCGGTAATTGCGTTGTGCTTCTTCAGCAGATCCTCGACCTTGTCGATCGTGTGATCCATGTTGTCGATGCGGTCGACTTTGCCGGTCAGTTCATCCAGCTTGTTGCCGGACGGAGCGCTGGTAGCAATCTTGCGGTTTTTGACGTAGGCGTCGCGCTCTGCGGTCAGACGGTCCTCGTCCCAATCCGGATGCTCCTCTCGCATGCGCGCCTTGTGCGCGTCAGCGTCCTTGTTGATAGTGCGGTCGTTGGTCAATGTAGCGCCGCCGCCGGCCGTCCCATACTGCCGGATGATGCCATGCTTATCCGCAAACGTGGCCGCTTCCTCCGCCGTCGCTTCCGGATGCTCGAGAAAATACTGCCCCATCAGGGACTGCTGCGGGGTTTCCTTCTCCGCGCCGTGCGTGCGTGTGAACAGCGCCAGCTTGTGGGCGGCGTCGACCTGCGGATTGCCCGTCTTCGGCAGCCCGGCAACACCCGCCTTGTACGCGGCATCGCGCAGCGTCCGCTCGGTCGTGCTGTCATTGTACTGGGCGATCTGATCGGCGGACTTCGCCCGCGCCCCCATCATCTCGATGAGTTCTTTGTCCATGCCGTGATCGAGCAGTAGCAACGACTGCTGGTCGCCGTACTTGACCGCGAGATTGCGCAGCTTGGCGTTCCCCGCTTCCATGTTGGTCTTCCACAGCGAGATCGCGTCCTGGTACTGCTCATGCTGGATCTTCTGCCGCTCAAGCGCCAACTTGGTATTCTCCTTGTAGGAGTCATACGCGCGGGTGTACGCCGCCTCGTCACCGGCTTTGATCGAGTTGATCGCACCGGCCATGCCGTTGATGGCGTTCTCCATCGGTGCCTTAGTGAACGCCGACGCGATCACCGCGAAGATGCCGCCGACGGAGCCCAGCCCCTCGATCGGATTGTGCTCGAACTTCTCGTGCTCCTTGTTGGCGTCCCACGCCTTCGGCACATTATCCGGACCGACACCTTCCTGCTTGAAATAATACTCGGCGTTGTGCAGCATCCGGTCCGACTCGGAGTCGGTCTTGCCCATCACGTCAGTTTCTTCCTTGACCTGCTTCCGCTTCAGGTCAGTCAGGTCGGCGATCGACTTCTTGTAATCGAGCCCGTCGAACGGCGAGCCCGACCCGCCCGCGAGCGAGGCGATGTCGGGCGAGGCATCCGGAGCTTGCGTCTGCGCATCCGCCATTTACTAACCCGTGCTGATCGTGAGACCGCCTACCGAGGTACCCGACTTGCCGTTGAGTGCCGCCGCCAGGTTCGCGATTGCCTTGCCGGTGTTCGCCGCCTGCGCGGTGTCGTTCTGCACCAGGGTCGAGTAAAGCGACCCCGACAGCCCGGTTGCGGACGCTCCGGCACCGAGCAGCGAGCTGGCCGAGTTCGCCGTCGCCCCCGTGCCCGCCGAGATGTTGCTCGACCCTGCCGAGAACAGCGTGTTGGCCAGATTTGCGATCAACTGCGGCTGCTGGTTCTCGATCGCCGCCAGCGACGCCGCCAGTGCCGAGTTCTTGGTCGGATCGCCCGGCTGCCCCGCCGCCACCGCGCTGTTGATCGCCGCTGTCTTGGCGTCGTTGATGGCTTGGGTAACCTGCGCCATGTACTCCGGCGGCAGAGTGCCCGAAGTCAGGTACTGCTGCAGTGCCTCCCCGGACTGAACCAGTCCCTGGCCCGTCGTGGCGTTGCTCTGCGCGATCTGCGAACCCTGCGCGATCGCGGTCTCGCCCGCCTGCGCCGCCCCCTGCGCGATGCCCGTCAGTGCGTTCTGGTTCGCAGTCAGCTTCTGCCCGTTATAGATGCTGTAACCGAGACCCGCCGCACCCAGCGCCGTGCCGAGCGGGTTGTTGGTCACCGCACCGAGAGCTTTGTCGCCCAGGGAGCCGAAAATGCTTGAGGTGTCCGCCGTCGAGCCGCCAGTCAGCGGCGCCCCGCCAATGGAGGTGTACCCGACCGCGCCCGGGATCGCCTCGTTCGGATTGGTGCCGGTCAGTGACGCAATGCCCGGGGTCTGCCCGCCGGTCAGGGAAGCGGTCGAGGACGCTGCCGGGGCTCCCCCGGTAACGGGACTGGTGCCCGTGTTGAATACCGATGTCGCCGACGTCGGGTCGGGGGTGCCAACCGCAGGCGTCACGCCAGCCGGAGCTGCCGCGGAAGCCGAACCGGGGCCTGCCGGAGCCAAAGTTGCCGGCGCCGTCGTAAGAGTGGGGTTTGTGGTCGGAAATGCGTTAGTCCCGGGTGTACCGGTTGTCCCGAACGCCGTCTCGGGCTGGATGCCCGTGGAGCCCGTGCCCGGCAAAGCCAGGCTGGCGAAGTCGGTCGGGATCGTCGTCGCTCCGGTCCCGAGAATGCCGCCCGTACCGCTGGCAAGGCCGGTCGATCCAGCGAGTGATGCCGCGGCGTCCGCCCCCGAAGCCGCCGCACCCGCGCCCAGAGCATCGCCTGCGGTTGCTCCCAAGGCTCCCGGGGCCGCCAGCGTCGCCCCAACCGTGCCCGCCACGTCCGCGCCGGTGCCCGCCGCTGCCCCGCCGGCGAGCGCGTCATAGCTGCCCGCGCCAAGAAAATCCGCCGCGGTGCCCAGCGCCGTCGGTCCAGCCGCCGCGCCTGTCTCCGCCCCGATCGTGCCCAGAATGCCCGCAGTGTCAGTCGCCGTCGTGCCCGCTGCCGCTGCCGTCGCCGCCGCGCCACTGCCGAACAAAGCATCGAGCCCGCCGCTACTGAGAAGCGCCGCAATACCCTCGCCAATCCCGAAATCAGGCATGTTTGGCTCCCGTCGCCGGTTTCAGCTTCAGACTATACCCCATCTTGGCCAGCTTGAAACCTTTCAGTTCCCACAGTCGGCCAGCCGAGTGCTCGGCGTTGGTTTCTGCGTCAATCCGGAAGACGCCGCGCGCAGCCAGCTTGTCGAGCAGGAAGTCCAGCATCCGACTGAGTATTAGGGCCCGAATCGGCCCTTCCTCGACGAAATAGGTCGGAATGCTCGCCACCAGTTC
>Ga0302320_10031770_pt1 | contig 10004 bp, 10 predicted proteins | sample Bog_T0_3_FD_202130 | JGI IMG/M metagenome (GOLD analysis project Ga0302320, IMG submission 202130) | Peat permafrost microbial communities from Stordalen Mire near Abisko, Sweden - Bog_T0_3 | ecosystem: Environmental > Terrestrial > Soil > Wetlands > Peat | place: Sweden: Abisko, Stordalen Mire...
GCAGGTGTTTGAGGCAGACTCCTACTTGTCTTGGTCTTTGTGCTTCGTGTTTATTAGTATCTGGGGAAGAGGAAGGGCATAGAGAGGGATGGGGAGGAGAAAGCATTGAGGAGGGAATGGGAAAGGAGGGAATACGAGTCCCTATCAATCGAGCGATATGCCCATAACTGGTTACTTTCCCATGGGGGATTTCTTGGATTGCACTGTAGACTGCGTGGTAGAATGCTTCGGCTTCGTCGGTACGAGGCATTTTTTGGTAGATAGAGAGAATGTGGAAGTAGCTGTGAGAGAGAGTTATGGATGAGGATGGCTATGGAAAGTGAGCGAGGTTTGAATGTTTGAATAAGACGCGGAGGAGAAATCACGAAGTCACGAGCTGGCTGCTTGTTGCTTGGCGTCGATCACTATAGCTACAGACTTCCTTCAGATAAACATCATTCGGAGTAAATTCATGCATTGACCGTGAACCTGCATTAGAAGCTTGTTCAAGTTGCACATGGTAAGTAACCTATCAAGTGCTGCAGATAGAGGCTTTTTCCAGCCACGTACATTTTACATCTACAAAGTGGATTTTTTTAGATAAACCTGCTTTGTGACCCAGTGAAAATTCCACAGCTTTGTTTTGTCTTTCGATTTGCCAAAAATCCTCACGAATCACTGCTCGTTCTCAGCTTCTCACTATTTCAGTTCTTCTGAATTCCAAAATCTTGCTGTTCCAATTCTTCGTCTAATGTGGCGGAGAGCTCTATCAAGAGCTCTTCCAGAAGCTCATCCCAGCAACTGATCTCCCCCCCACCCAATCTAAAGCAAAGAAAAGCTCCGTCACCGCCGAAATGCAGCTCTCTTTTCTAAACCTTCCGACTTCCATACTCCTCCTCATTACTTCACATACCTCCTTCGTCTTCGCAGACAACCAAAGTATAGACGAGATCGAAATACAAGCTCAATGGCCATACAATCTCCCTTCGCATGTGAAATATTGGCCCGAAGACCCCCCCGGACGAAGAAGAGATCTAGAAGCTATAGAGGAACATGTGAAATTGGGAAGGAGCCCTGTGGGTGTGCAAAAAATGGGGGTTGATGAAGGGGAAAAGTTCTTCATGGAATATTGGGTTTTCGAGGAGGGGCTGGATGTACTGGGAGAGAGGAACTCGGAGAGCGAGAGTTTGAGTGGGAGGGACTTGGAGGAGGAGGAAGATAGGTCGACGGTTAATTCTTCGAGTTTGAGGAGTTTAAGGGCACCGTTCAAGATGCATACTGAAGATGTGGATATACTTGGATATGGGGAATTGAGAATGAGGGCGGAAGGGGCGGCAGATGCTTTGGCAAGGCTGCAGAAGAGAGGGTTTACTTGTCCTACGGGGACTACTAATTGTTCTGCTGTTGGATATCCGAATTCATGCTGTACAAATGGGGAAACTTGCTTCGTTATCCAGGATACGGGGCTAGGTCCAGTAGGATGCTGTCCTAATGGAGAGACTTGTGGAGGGTCGGTCTCGGCATGTGCAGCTCCCAATACGGCCTGCGCTGATGATTTGGGCGGAGGTTGCTGCATACCGAATTATGTGTGTGCCGGCGTTGGCTGTGAGCTTGTTCCACATTCTATTTATGCGATGTTGCTAAGTTTCTTGTTAGGTATACTAGCTTCTACCGCAGTTGTCACAGTCACGGAGACCATAACGGAATCTTCCTCCTCTACGACCCAAACAACTACCGTAATAGTCGTCTCCACATTATCCTCTTCCACAACAACGAGTACACATACAGATCCACAAACCACCCTTACATGCTCAAGCGATTTCCAGACTTGCCCCGCCTCGTTGGGAGGAGGATGTTGTCCTTCTAGCCGCTCCTGTGCCCTTTCATCTTGTGCTCCTACTTCAACATCTATATCTTCTTCGACTACTACTTCCACATCTACGACTACTACTACAGTAAGTACTTAGCTTGAAGTGCTCTTGCCTCTTTTAGTACTTTTGGGACGTAAATGTCTCTGAATTTTCAGACATTAAAGATTTAAATGCTTCAAGCTTCCTGGGGCATTCCTCTTATATTATGAGAATCGCCCACAGTTTTTAGGCATTATCCCGCTCCTTATCTTACTACTTCCTAGTATAATAATGCTAACTCCGAGTTTCTGATTTAGGTCTCAGGAGTAGCTCCCGTCCGGCCCACAGGAACCACAACAACCACAATTATCAGCACCGGAATCTCTGGTCTCTCTTGTCCTACAGGCTTCTACGGCTGCTCAGCAACCCATCAGGGAGGGTGTTGCCGGACGGGAAGGAATTGCGATACGACTTCTTGTCTTGCTACAAGCTCTACAACGATAATTAGTTCTGGGGAGACGATTGTGGCCCCTGTGGGAAGTTGGGCAACAACTACGAGTCCTACTGGGAGTTGTGCTACGGGATGGACGAGCTGTGGGTTGGATGTGGGAGGGAATTGTTGTCCTAGTGGATGGGCGTGTGGCACGGCGAGTTGCAGTTCTGTTGGGGCAAGTCAGACGAGTGTGTTACAGAAGGGAGAGCCGAGTTTGGGTGTTAAAAATAGGGGGGTGAGGTTGGGATGGGTAATTGGGTTGGTGTTGACGATTTTGTTAAGATGATTAAGGGTAATGGAATAATTGAATAATGAATAGCAGTAATAAATAGATTTCTACTTGAATGACAGACAGGGACTCCTGTCTATTAGATGGCCTACATTCTTTTTAAAAGAGAATTAACTCGAAGCCCTAAAAAACGGAAATTGGACAAATTCAACCCCTCAAATTCTCGGCAGTTTTAGAGACAAGGCCACGCTACGCTAGGTTGCGGGGCCGATGAAACCAAAGCATTTGTAAGGCGGGGAATCATCCGTCATTTCTAAACTCTATCTTGACCATAAACAAACACACCACTACTGCTACTGCTACGTCACCAAGTCCTCCATTACAGAAGTAAGGACTCTTTTTCACATAAGATTTACATACCACACACAATAACACAAATCTTGGAGTTTTCGGGGTTCTTGTGGTGAGGCATATATGCAAGTATCTCTGGATTGAGTTTGTGAGCAGCGCCACTCTGGGTGATTTGAGGAAGAGAGGGGTGTTCTTCAATCGATCACGCGCGTGCTGGTTCACAGCATATTTGAACTTTATACCCGCTCTTCCGTTACAGTCTGCCATAAATTAATCGTACGCTCGCCTTCGAGAATAATTTTTCCAAATCAGTGAAAGGAAAGGAAAGGAGAGGAGAGGAAAAATGGCGGCCTCACCACGACCTACAAATGGCAGTGCAGGGAATACACAAACTAGGGAGGGAGCCAGCACACAGACGCAGACACAAGCGGTGTTGCATCTGAGAGGTGTGGTTAGAGTGCCTGGTGAGGGAGGGGAAAAGGAGGACGATGCGGAGGGTAGTGGAGAGGGGAATGGAAGAAGCATAAAGTGGGCGGAGGGGACTGTTGATAATGAGGGTTTGGGGAGGAAGAAGAGTAAAGGTATTTATTTATTTATTTCCTGTTTGTGTTTGGGTTTATTTCTCCAGTGGAGTCAAGATGTAGTGGTGGGAGAAAGGGGAAGAATGGGGTGTGAGCTAAAAGGAAGGCTTATTCAGGGGATCTGGGTGAGGATGAGGAATACAAGCTAATAGGAGACAAATAACAGTATGTTGTATATACCACGCTCCCCGCGGCATCGACGAATCCAGCGATGAGAGCTCTAGTGATAGCGATGATAGCGATTCAGGAGATGATGCTTGGTCGGGTTCAGCTAGGCCTGCGAAGAATGGTACGGGGAAGGGAAAGAAAGATTGTGGGCATGAAGGCCATGATCATGGGAAGGGAAAGAGGAGCAGGAGTCCCAATGCATATGAGAAGCAGCCGAAGGTTAAGGGGGAGGCGGGGAAGGGAAAGAGTTAGTGGTTGATGTGGTGGTTGTTTTGGTAAGATAGAGGGGATGATAGGCTTGCATTGTAAGGGAGAAGGGAGTTCATGACCTCCTCGGTTGGTTGGTTGGGTTGCATTGGAATGGTGTTTGGGGTTTCTGCTCGCGCCTCGCAAGTTGGCAATGGCGTTATTGTATGTTGCTGTATACCGTATGGTTCTGTGAAAGGGCAAATATGATGCATTGTCTTGTCACGGCAGTATCATCACAATAGTTGAAGAAAGTGTTTGGGACATGCGTATGTGCCTATTGTGCAACTAGAGACGTAAGTGCCTTTATTGATCTTATTCCTAGGGGTTTTGGTAACAAGGGAAGCACTAAGCATCCGCCGGCTTTTGGAAGTAGCTCGGGGGTAGAATATTCTGCAGATAGTATAGTAGTCTGTCAGAAGTGCGTTCCGTGCCTAGTTTGTTTACCCCCCAACTTCTTTCTGTTGAGCATGAAGGCCTTGTCTCCATAGAGGTCTTGAATGAGATGATCATTTTTTTTCCTTTTTGCTTTTTTCTTTTTCAATACGAGTGAACTATTTCCCCTCCTATACTGCCGTGGTATTGGATAATACAGTGATAGTACAAAGCGTTGAAAGGTCAACAATAAATAAACCACCAAAGCAAAGCAAAGCAACTTTCTTCCAACTTTATATTGAAAATCTAGCTAGTAAAACAATACTACATTATTTTTAAGATACTGGGAAATTAGCTTCACAAGTAAGGGTCGACGAGATATTGCAGATAAAATGAGATATTTTCAAGTAAGGTATGTACGTCGCTCTCGGCGATTCTGGTCAAAATATGGACAAAGAGAAAACTGAATATGTACAATGGAATTCTTCAGCCCCCCTCTCAAGCCCCCAACTTTCATCTTCATCCACACACAAGTTACCCCAACACGCCTAAGACAAATAACTAGTGTCAACCCACCCAGTATACGTGCTCCCCAAAATCGTGCTAATAGTAACCGCACTCGACAATTTTGTAGAAAAACTTGCTCTCGTACCACTCGCACCAGCTCCTGTATTACCGTATTCCTGGAAGGTAACATCTCCGGTATTTGGTTCCGAACTGCTCCATACTTCCCAGCCAGCACTGTTAATAATATTACTCAATACTGTATTTTGAAAGTCAACGCGGGCATATTCGGACCATGGGCGACCGAGATAGACGGTTCCGGAGCCAGCGGTAGACGAACTGGATGCGGCGACGGATGATTTGTTGATCACGTAGTAGGAGACGTCAGTGCTGGATGCGCGGCCATTGGCTGTTATGGCTCCACCGCCTGCAGAGACACGAATGTCTGAGGAGTCAATCCAGATTCGAGCATGCTGGCCAAAGATGAAATCGACAGCGCCTAGATTCAAATTTAGCACGTTTTCCTTTGCATATCATGTGGATATGAGAATTTACCTTCGATATAAGAAGCAGCATAAACCTGGTTCCCAGTCTCAGCAAGAAGGGTATCTTGATATCCGTAAAGGCCGACACCATAATAGCCTTGTTCGGTAGCATAGGCAGCAAGAGCTATAGCTTGGGATCCTTTACCGTAGGTGTTTTTGATGTTGATGTTGTAGAATGCGGAGTTTGGCGAAGAGTTTTGCACGGTGCCGGTAGCTTCGTCAGAGGCCGCTCCGGAGGCAAGACTGCTGCTGTGCTGAATAGTGACAACGTTATCGTAGTAATTGGCGGTGTTTTCCGTGTAGCCGTATACGTGGAGGGCACCTGTCAGAGCAGGGATAATCACTTGCTCGTTGTAGGTGCCGGCATAGATAAAAATGGATTGAGCAGAGCTGGTGGTTTTGCTTAGGGCGTTGACAGCACTTTGAACCTGTTGTAGAAGTTAGAAGAATGTCTTGGATATGGGTAAGAGTGGAAGTGGAAAGCTTTACGGTAGAATAGGTTCCTCCTGAGCCAACAGTGAGAGCACCAGATGGTGGGGTAGTTCGAGCTGTTGCCCAAACGGAGGCCACCAAGGACCCAAGTGCAAGAAGGAAACGCATAGTGAAGAGTATTAGGAATGAATAGAATAGATGAATTATAAAAAGAAAGAAGCTCAGCAACGGTGACGCAGAGCCAAGAGAAGGTAGACTCCAAGGTCTATAAGAAGTTTACAAGTACAGGCCTCAGAAAAACCCAAAAATTACGTTATTTGTCAAGCCACTTTCAAGATCAAATATTCCGTTAAAAGACGTGGTGGTCCATGAATAACGCCTCGTCCAAGGGAAACGGAAGGATAATTGTGAGCCACCCCACTTTCATATATAAACGGGACCTCGCATGTAGAAAGAGAAGCTGGTGATCTAGAAGAGACGCTTTTTCCGCGCGAGAGATTGCTCTGCATACAGAATCGAATCAGAGGTAAGTTCTTCATTCAAGCGAAAGGGGAATTGCGGGGGAATTGCAAGAACAGGTCGCTTGATCTCCTGCCTGCAAGGTCCCTCAATTCATTTCCACCTCTCATAGGGATAAAAGGGTGGAAATGGTTTAGCGGTCTCGGCATAAGGTACCGGCGAGATGGAAATGATGAAATATGATGGAATTATAGTTTGCAAAACCAAGGGCTGGAAAGTACGGTATGATAGATGGGAAATGGTGGAGTGACTGCCGAAGTTATGAAACATCCCCCCCCCTCCCCCCAACAAGCCTTTCCCTGTGCTCCGTGAAAAGCAATACAATAGGAGATGTAATCTCTAGGATAGTATTTGTATCGTGTTTATGAGAGGCGGATCTTTGTTTGTTTCCCAAGGCCGCCAATCGGGTTAAAGGGGGGCGTACTTTGTACCTTGTACATCGAGGTCAAACGAAGTCACTTGAAGCTCTCGGCATGAATGAAAAAAAAGATTTGATTCTGGCTTTTCTCATCAGGGAAAATTTCATCTCTCATGATTCATGAGGAACAGCAAGAATCATGCTGCCAAGCCTCAATACGCACTTGGTATCAAAACAGACCACACACCCGCAACCCTCAAAGCTTCGCGAAGCTATTCCCAATGATCCCATTATTCTCCGTTACCCAATATCCCAACGTGCTTAAAGTGGACGAAGCACGACCAGATCCAGATGAACAGGACCGCATTCAGGAGCACCTGTGGAGCGCTTGCATCCATTCATCAACCGCGCCAATTCCAAAATATGGATCTCAACCTGAGAGCAAGGGAAGGTGATAGGACGGAATAAATATACGGACTGTTGCTGCAGGCTAAATCACCCCACGACGCAAGTCCATGAGGCTCAGCGTTGTTTAACCAAAATCAAAACGTCAAACGTATTTGTTTGGAATAAATTGTCCGGTATTTCCAAATGGGGTACATGCTCCCTGCCGCCGCGTCTCTGATTTATGTTGGAAAGGAGAACCCCTCGGCAACCCTCTCTCTTCTATCTTCTTTTTGATGAATACCAAGGATAATCAGAGAAATTCCCACTATACCTTCTACTTATTAATCCACAAGCTGATGATCAGCCGTACTTGCTATTTCATCTAAATTCCTTGGCCTTCATCCTAATGATCACAGATGGCTGACTGTCATTCTTCCGTACTGAGTTCTCCCATTGAGTGTTCATTCCAAATTGGAAGGGATAAATAAGTGGGCTTGTGAGTAGATCTTCATCGAGTATAATACGAGAACTATAATCCTGCTTTCTGTCTGTTTTCTTCTCTGCAAGGTACTCACTTTAGTATTCTCTATTTGTTCATTCCCTTCACTTGAATCCATTTCAGTCTTTCTTTTCTTCAAACCCAAAAAACCCCAAAATGGTTCAATATTCAAGGGCAATCGCCCTTCTCCTCAGCAGTGCTGTATTTGTTACTGCATCCCCGATGCCCAAGCCCACTGCGGCCCCCAATCTCGAAAATGCTGCTCTAGGCAAGCGTGCTACGACCTGTACTTTCACAGCCGCATCGCAAGTCAGCAAGTCGAAGACCAGCTGCGCTACTATTGTTCTTAATGCCATTCCGGTTCCATCAGGCACCACTCTTGATCTTACAGGCCTGACCGAAGGCACTTCTGTACGTCCTCTCTTTGTCCTGCTCTGGGAATCTGATCTGACCCTCCTAGGTAATCTTCTCTGGCGAGACTACCTTCGGCTATGAAGAATGGTCAGGCCCCTTGATTTCAGTCTCAGGGACTAACATTAAAGTCTCCGGCGCCTCTGGTCATTCGATTAACGCCAATGGGGCCAAATGGTGGGACGGCAAAGGCAGCAATGGCGGTAAAACCAAGCCTAAATTCTTCTACGCCCACTCCCTCAAAGGTACATCCTCCATCACCGGTCTCAATGTCCTCAACACTCCCGTTCAAGCTTTCTCTGTGGACAGTGCTCAAGGCTTGAGTCTTGTGGATATCACTATCGATAATTCGGCTGGAGATACGAATAGTTTGGGACATAATACCGACGCCTTTGATGTCGGTTCTTCATCTAACATCGTGATTTCCGGAGCCAATGTTAAGAATCAGGATGATTGTCTCGCTATCAACTCCGGCACAGACATCACGTTTACCGGTGGTACTTGCTCTGGTGGTCATGGATTGAGCATTGGTTCCGTGGGTGGACGATCAGATAACACGGTCTCTGGAATCACCATTTCATCTTCTAAAATCACTAACTCCGCCAACGGCGTCCGCATCAAGACTGTTTCTGGTGCTACGGGAGAGGTCTCTGATGTTACTTATAAAGATATTACTCTTTCTGGAATCACGAGCTACGGAGTGGTCATCGAGCAAGATTATGAGAATGGCTCTCCAACCGGCACCCCTACAAGCGGAGTTCCTATCACCGGTTTGACACTCAGTGGTATTACAGGCACGGTGGCGAGCAGTGCCACTAATATATATATTCTTTGCGCAAGCGGTGCGTGCAGCAATTGGACGTGGAGTGGTGTCAGTGTCACTGGAGGTAAGAAGAGCAGCAAGTGTGAGAATGTTCCTACAGGAGCAACCTGCTAGGAAAGGAAGCAGAGACGGAAAGATAAAGCCGTAAAAGTTTTGTACATATGGGTTTCTTTTCGGACGAAAATGAGGAGCATTTTTCGTTAGCTTGTGCGGAGCACATTTTCTTGTATATACGGTTGCAGTTTAGGCTGTTATATTTTGATCAAATGAAGACTTCAATTCTTCTGAATCGCTTCTCTAGGCCTCCTTTTTCTCAATAGACAATCCAGTCGCGGCAAAAGCGACCTAAGCCATCATGAAAGTTCTTGGTAGGTATATGTGAGAGCTTTGAGAAATTAGAAACCTTTCTCAGAATTAATCTTGGTCCCCCTCCGAACCACGCCTCCCTTCCTCGTAATAGCCTGTGGAAGCCCGGTGTATCAGCACTTGCCCCCTCGTTCGCATTCTGGTCTGAAAAAAGTTCAGAGTATTCCCTTCTTTAGGACATATTTGACTCAATTGTAATCTTAGGATAATTACGGCAAGACCTACCAACAACAACAACATAGTATCGACGACCGGTTGTTGGTAGAGACTTTCTTGTGTCTATAGTAGCGGTTCTCTGCTGCAATTTCCATGAAATTCGTAACTATAATAGATCTGAACCGGCTACGGGACAGAGCACCGATTATAAATACTTCATGGAAGTTGGGTAGCGGGAGACTCATTTTAAGAGCTCATTTGGACTCTCGGTACAATTAAAAGATAGTCTACAGAAGTTTCATCTATGGTTGATATTGATGAAGAAAAGAGACAGGAATGAGAAAGAAAAGAAGATGCCATGCCATGCCATCGACAAGCCTCGCTCTCGCTTGGCGACCAAACGGTTGCATCAGATCAGCGTGCAGGTCCCAAAAACTCCATGCCTGTCGATTTCTTAAATCCCCAAAATCCGGGTCGTAATAAACTTAGATTTTTTTTAGGTCAGACCACGACGTCAACTCCTTCTGTGACAACCACCTGTACTCCTATTTGTTGATGCATTTCGTCCTTTCTAATATGTCTTTATTAGGTAGATAAAAAGCTTGACTTATTTTTGGTTTATCGATTGAGAAAGTAAGGAGGACTTTCTCTTGAAGCTTCATACCACACGGAGTTCCTCGGAATCAATTTACATACTGAAGGGGCAACTACTTCGAGTTGATCTGCAAGGGG
>Ga0302320_10031772_pt1 | contig 10004 bp, 12 predicted proteins | sample Bog_T0_3_FD_202130 | JGI IMG/M metagenome (GOLD analysis project Ga0302320, IMG submission 202130) | Peat permafrost microbial communities from Stordalen Mire near Abisko, Sweden - Bog_T0_3 | ecosystem: Environmental > Terrestrial > Soil > Wetlands > Peat | place: Sweden: Abisko, Stordalen Mire...
TGTCCTCTGCACTGAAGGATGACCTTTTCCAAGTCTTCGCCGATCATTGAATAACCATTCTCCTTGAATACCGGGACAGAGCGGTATCGTACACCTACTATTTGGGCGCCTTTTTGGACCGAACTGTGGCTCATTTCAGACCCCAATGCAACAAGCTTACTGCGCTTATGTGCAATAGCATCTTCAAGTTCTAAACATGATAAGCCGGTGGTTGTCTCTCGCAGATATTTATCTCGCGCTGCGACCATGACAGTAACAACTGCCTCAGAAGCCGATCCTTGAATCACTCCCCCTCCATGGCCATCAGAGAGGTAGCAGGAAGGAAGATTCATTGTCTTAGCTAACCAATCTAGAACAATCGTTTCTAATTCCGTAATTACTGGCGAACATATCCAATTGCTGTATTCGGGGCATTAGCAATTTTCAGTCTTAATACACATGCCGAAGATGGAGAAGGCAAAGACTCGGGAGCCGAACCAGCCATCGAGCACAGGAGTTTACAGAGCTGTATGCAATCTCGCACCAGGCATCGAAGGTAGCAGCCAGGAGGCAAAATAGTACATACAACGCAGGTGCTGATAAAGCGCTAGAATACAGTTCGCCGAGCATAGACGGATAAGTCGTAGCAGCTGGAAAGAACGCCATAAAGTTTGGACTCGACCTAGTTTATTAGCAGAGCAGCTGGAATTGCGCAAAGGAGGCCTACCAATGAGTCAACCCAGGCATGATCTTTGACTCAATATCTTTTTGAATATCTGCCCATGGTTCTCCCTCCTGGGGAGCATTATCTGGGAGGAGCTTCTTGAGGTAGCCAGGCTCAACCTTAGAGACGACATTGCGGTCTGCGATAGTTCGCCTGTATTCGATGACTGAATTCTGTTCAGGTGAGAGCCTTTGAATATGGGAGTGCACTGGATATACTTTCGTCTACTGCTGTCAAAGCAGCGTCTTTAAATTGTTGGGAGTCCATTCTCCGAATTCTTGTAAAGTATAATTTCGCAAAGAGAATTTGGAAATATCAGACCAACTGTTGATCTGGCCTTGCTCTAGCTTGAGGGTGACTTGGTCAAATATTTGTACTTGTCAACGCTCGCTGACCTCCAACAGTTTGTTGCCTGACTCACTTCGGCGGTCAAAAAATCCTTTCAAAAGGTGTGCTAGTAGGTAGCCATTGTGCCGGTATATTATGTCACTTTACGTCTGATACTGAAGTTAGATTATGGGCCCCTTGACAGAAGCGGAAATTTTTGGGGTGTCGGAGTCGTTGAGCGGCAGAAGACGGAACACTTCCGTTCGACTCTCGTCAAGTCATGTGTCTATAGAAACGTGACCGTCGCTTTTTCGCTTCCACTCGGCCTTCATTTTGATGCCGAGAATTGTTCATCCATCTCTCGTGGATCTTCGGCCACGACCTTCTATGCCTCGTTCCTTGCGTGTCATTCCTCCTGATGGCGCAGTTTAATTAGATAAGTCTATTTACAGGCTCTTTCATTTCGTTCATACTATGCATAATAGATTGGCTCACTGTTCTAGCAATAGCCCCCCAATGTCTACTTCAAGTTGGAGCGACGTGAAGATAGGGCCTTGTAATCACAAGCTTTAAGAATCCTTCTGCTCTTGTCATCTCGTTGAAATCGGACTTTGAGCACAACTCTTCGCTCTCGACTTTTCTCCGAATTATCCTCAAGATGGCCATTGCCAGGTCGTCCAGTCATATGGCGGTGTTGAATCTTCACCGACTAGGGTTGAAGAAGAATACTATAGGGTTATGTATATAATCTCAGGTTTCTTCAGTCTGCAATTCTTGACCAAATCTTCACACAACACTTTCTTTCTTTCCTATACCTAGCCAAAATGAAGAGCAATCACTTCTTTACAACCAGTCTCCTCAGCTTCTTAGCTTTTCCCGATAAGTCTTTAGCCTTACCAAATTACCGCAAATGGAACATCGGGCAAACAGTCTGTACAAGCAGTGGAGATGTTACGGGTCATCCGGCATCAAGTGCTTCCCAAGTGTCTGAATATCTCGGAATCCCGTATGCTCAACCGCCCGTTGGGAATTTAAGATTCGCAGCACCTGAGCCATACCAAAGCTCCTCCCCTATCAACGGCACCAATTTTGTATGTTTATAACGTGCCCTCCTAACATTACAACTTCATTAATCACGCTTAGGGATTTTCCTGTCCCATCTCATCGATATACTCATCATCTGTCAATCCATCCCTACATCCTTCTCTGAATTTTACGGCATCTGGTGAACAAATTCTTTCTGGATTCGCGCAGATCAATGAGAAATTCGGCGAAGACTGCTTGACGCTGAATGTCTGGACGAAACCACAAACTGGAGAACGCACTAAAGCAGTACTTTTATGGATTCCGGGTGGAGGCTTTGTAGCTGGATCGGCAACTGCAGCGGCCTACAATGGACAGTTCTTTGCTGATCAGGAAGACGTTGTTATTGTCTCGATCAAGTAAGCTCTTTCAAACCTCCAATCGATAATTAGACTAACAGGTGAATAGTTACCGAGTGAATATCTTTGGGTTTCCAGGGTTTGACGGGGCTGGTAATTTAGGTCTTCTAGATCAACGCCTAGCTGTAAAATGGGTTCGAGATAACAGTACGTATTTTCAAAACTCACTCTCCTATGTATACAATACTGACGAATCTCCAGTTGCTAAATTTGGAGGAGATCCTTCCCGGATTACCCTCTTTGGGCAATCTGCCGGTGCCGAATCCATAAACTTCTACTCCTACGCCTACCAATCCGACCCTATTGCCTCAGGATACATCATCCAATCTGCCACAACTGCCCTCTCTCCACCGCTCAACATGTCCTCTGCCACCTCGCTCTGGTATGCCGCCGCCTCCGCTCTCGGCTGCGGTAATGCTACCACCTCCTCACCATCATCCGTTCTCTCCTGCATGCGCAATGTATCGACCTCTTCCTTAACCACCGCCATCAGCACGCTCTCGAATTTCCTTCCCGTCGTTGACGACACCCTCGTCTTCTCCAATTACGCCTCTCGTTCTCCTTCACAGACGCCACTCCTCATCGGTCACACTAACAACGAAGCTGGACTCTTCTCCATCCTGGAAGCCGAAAACGGGCTCACGCCTCCTCCAAGTTTCTGGGCCACCTTCAACTTAGAATCATTCTTCTGTCCTACCTCTCTCCGCGCCAATGTCTCCATTGCGAACAGCATCCCAACATGGCGATACCGCTATTTTGGCGAATTCGAAAATATGGAATTAACAGAGCAAGGCAATGGTGCGTGGCATGGAAGTGAAGTATATCAACTTTTCGACAACGTACCCATTGGAACGGGGATCCCAAGATCTCTACACGTGGAGAGGGAGACAGGGAGATATATAAGAGCGGCATGGGCAACCTTTGCGAAGGACTCGAAGAAGGGGTTGAGTGAGGAGTTGGGATGGCCTACATATGATCCTGATGGGGAGACGCTGGTGAGATTGGGGTTTGCAAATAATACGGGACTGGATTTGGCGGTGTCGGAGATTTATGATAGTGCTTGTAGTGGTGTGTCTACTGCTTAGACTTACGGAGTTCAACACGGCTGTATATAAGGCATTGGAGTTGGGGATTGTCACTAGGTAGTAATGTGGTTTTAGCTTGTTGTGGGTTAGCCAGATATTGTCGAATATTCAATGTTTAACTTAGATTATGCTTCATCTACTCATATGTTCAGATGAGTGTTCAATCACTCAAGTCAACGGAATTACTTAACTAATTCGTCTTTGAACCCTTTTAGGGGTCGGCCAATCTGCATTATGTATGCACTTCTACATATCTTTACCCCTTTCAACCATTCCGCAGCCTGCCCTCAATTCTGCCAGCTATCTTCAGATTATTCTGTAATCATTTGAAATAAATCTGTGAATACTTTTTATGACTTGAAACTTAATTTAAAACATTTAAAGATGTATAGCACATCTCATAATGTGGAGTAATTTATTAATTATCAATACTCTGTACTCTTCTCGTAATGAACCAAATAGCTGCCACAGACGTAGTTCATGCTCTCTCGTGTATTTCATACCAATCTATTCTTTTTTCAGCAAGTGTTCTCGCTGCATAATGCTACGAGCCCGCGACCGGAAAAACTGACTAGGAAGCTTACCGATACAAGATTTTTTGATACAGCACGAGGAAATGTTGTTCTGATAGTATTTGAGTGAAAAAGCTCTTGATATTTGAGGAGAAGCCTATTCCATACCCCTTCATGAATAGATATAAACTTTGTATATCTATCACAAATTAATCCCCAAACCTTTTCAACATATCTATCAACACACCAAGAGATATTCCCTTTCACACCTCCTACCTCCTCCTATAAACGCCCATCATCCAACTTGCTCTCAACAACGCCAATCCCCACGCCATCCCCAAACTATCCCACATAACATTCAACTTACTGCCTCCCACCTCCTTCCACCCAATCGGCACTTCCGCAATCCTAATCCCAGGACTGCATCCAATTGCCGCATCATCATCGCCGTCTTCATCTGCTGAAATTGCACCCGGAGGTGCGGATTCAGCCAACATCAGCATTTCAACGTCGAAGATCCAGCCTTCAGCGTGCATGTAAGGGATTATATGGGGGAGAGATGCCCGAGAGAAGAGTTTGAATCCACATTGGGTGTCGCGGATACGGGAGGTGGCTGGGGGAGTAAGGATACGGAGGAGGACGTGGAAAGAGTGCATTAGAGCGTTGCGGATTGCTGAGCGCTATCCATAATGTCAATAAATAGGATTTTCGATGATTTGGTTCTAAGAGAGGGAAGGGAAAGGGCAAACATACCTTAACAACAGCCTCACTCCCCACAAGATGCGCCCTGCTACCCACAGCAATCCCCCTCTTCGGCCCATCCACAACCTTCCTACACCCCTCAACCAGCTTCTTCAAATCTCTAAACCTACTCGCACCATCCGCATCCGCAAAAACCGCATATTCGCCCCTAACATGTCTAAAGCCATGCGTGACCGCCCCTCCCTTGCCACGATTCTCCTCCAACGTACAAATCCGCATAATATCATGCAATTTGTTCTTCCTCGAAAACTCCAGGGCTACTTGAACAGTTTTATCTTTACTGCCATCATTCACTAGAATGATTTCATACCCTCCTTTCTTGCCTGCACCTTTCTTTTCCCGCTTGGTAGTGTTGGTAATAGCTTTTGGTGAACGACCGTATTCGGCATCGAGGAATTCTAGAGCTTCTTCCAACATAATTTCAAGCCGTTCTTCTTCATTGTAGGCTGGTATCACAACACTTATTTCTATTTCTGCATCGTCGATCGTGCCCGTGTGTTTTCCTGAGAAATCCCCAATTTGGGATGCGACTTCGCGGTGAGCGAGCCATTCGTCGTGCCAACAGGGAAGCGGGCGAGGAGTGGTGATGGAGCCGTCGGGAGAAGTGGTTATGTATTGTTTTTCGGAAGGGAAAGGAGGCCTTGGTGTAGGTGCGAGGAAAAAGAGGGCGATATACAGCTGATTGGTTTTGTTAGTTTTTGTTCTTCAAGATGTGGTGGTGTAAGGAGAGGGAAGCGGTACCAAAGAAAATATACCGAGCGCAAGTATGCTAATTAAAGCCAACAGAATCGATAATGGCTGCTCTTGCACAAACCGGTACAGAGATAAGAGCGTATTCTGCAGAATCTGCGCCATGATTCTTTTATGCTAAATGTGTGTGGAGAAGAGAGAGGTGAGTTTCAATGAGAGGATGATGGGAATTGAAGCATTGAGAAGTGAATCCCAAGCGCATTGAGGGACTAGAAACACAACACGAGAGCCCTAAATATACATCTCCTACAAAACTCGGGTTTGGATAATATACAGGAGAAGTAGAAGTAGAAGTGGAGGGCGGTACTCGTAAATGTCGTCGTGTTCTCTGTCTGGGGAACTTCGGGGCTCGAATTAATGGACACGGTTGACAAGGCACGGCGGCGCAATCGGTGCCGGGAATCTTTTTAGCGCCTTGTGTTGTGTTGGATTATTAGCCAACTCAGGATCTCCTGCAAGGCTACCAATTTGACATTTTTTAATCTGTATTTTGATTTCTAGTAGAGTGATGAATGAAAAGCAACATCTATCACGTCTATAATGCACAGCCTCTTCCATTAAAATATGCAAGTGAGAACGTTACGCTAAGTCGTCTTTGAACTGCCTCGCCCCCCTTTTCAGACTCGCTTCTAGGCTCTAATTCAAAGCTACCTAATATCTATGAAATGCAAACTAAATTTCGTCCATCACATCATAAATGCAGAGGAAGCCCACAATATATTCTCAGAAATTTCATTTAATCCGCGTCTGTAAGACACAGATGGTATCATCTTATCCCCCAATCATCGCTTCCCGGCAACTGCCAATTCTATAATACAAGTTGCAAGCAAGTTCCCTCATGCTGTTTGTTCATGCTACCCTTTCGCCCCCAAGCAGAAGCATCACTCTGTAAGTGTTCGTTCGTATCAGCGACAAGCTTCTCCCTAACGCCATCCCATGCCACATGCGCCTTTCCTCGAAACGGATGTTGATTTGCGGTTCAGTCTGATCAGATTCGCGCCCTTCAACTGCCATTACCCCCGCCGCCACCTCCATCCCCACATGTCTTGATCGCAGGCGAGAGGCTTATGGCGATTTTATTTGGCTTTTGTCCACCACTACCACCATCTCGACCTCCAGTGAAGCTCTTTTTCCTCCTTAACGCACCACTGCTGTTCGAGGTCACAGAACTCGCCGAATTACGTCGTTTGCTTTGTGATAGTTTGCCAATCTCATCCTCCTCGTCCTCCTCCCGACGTCGTTTCTCCGAAAGTCTTTCAGGAGGAGAGAGGACTGATGGTGATTGAGCTGGTGTAAGGTCTTCCTTAACGTCCTTCGGAGATTTTGTGGTTGATGGGTTACTAGACTTAACATCAGGAAGAATCCCCGCGCTCATATCGGCTTCTATATTATCATTTTCCTCATCTGACGTGTAGTCGACTAATGGTTTCGATAAAGGAGAGGCACCATTTACTGACGTTCGGGTGGTCTCGGACTTCGTCTCCTCTTCATCATCAGATGTGTTGAAATACTCTTCCTCAGCCGCATCGAGATCTTTGATACCAGATTCCCATCTATTGCCTCGTCCGTCTTGTCTCTTCGGTGTGTCATTCTCAGAGTCTAGGAATGAGGTCTCCATACCAGCGGAAAACCCGTGACTCGCATCGTATCTCATGACAAAAACTTGGAATAGTTCCACGTATGTAATGCTCTCAAACTTTGCCCGATAGTTCTCAACCAGATGGCTGATCAGAACCTTGATATGTTTCTCTTTGATGAAGTCAAATAACTCTAAACATGCCGAGTTCAAGAGGTTGTCCCGATGCATCGTGTCTGTTACAAGGTTTAATATCGGTTCAAAAAGATGATCTTGCATCATCTGTTGGTTGTAGAACTCGTCTTGCAGTCCGACTAAGTTACGAAAAAATTTGAGTGCAGCTTCAAAGGGTCAGTTAGGAGATACCAAAATTTATCTTTCTAGAACTTACTTAATTTCAAATATTTCTCCCGACTTGATAGGAGCTGACCAATACGCTGTGCTAAGTTTTCGCTTAGGACAAAAAATTTGCTGCGGTGAGTGTGTTGCCTGATAAAGAAGCAAAGAATCTCGATCAAGTAGATGAAGAGGGAGACTTGGTGAACACTAAAGTCCATATCTTGGCGGCCTTTCAAGTCAACGAGCGGCTTGAATAATTTCTTGGCGGAATCTTCATAAAAATTGTTCAAGAACTGATCGTGTTGTGGATCAGTATAAGGTCGTAATTTTGCAGCAAACTCGCTGCCAGCTTTGGTCAGCCCGTCATGAGGACCAGTCTGGTTGCCAGGATCCAGAAGAACCTTGATTGCATCAGCAATTTGAGCCTTAACGCCGAGATCTGCTTCAACAAGGAGAAGATCGATCAAGGAGTCAGTCAAAGGTGTTTGCTTTTCACTAATTTGGCGGAATATGGTTTGGCGTATCATCTGCGGATCATGATCAATCATGGATACCAAAACATCTGTGGCTCCAACCCGAACGCCTACATCGCTGTGGCGAAGAGCAAAGTTAATAACCGACAATAGCCCATGGCCCAGAAAGTTGTTGTAGAGCTGTTGTCTCGCGGGTTGTTGCAGATTTTTCGCAACCGCACAGCATTGCTGAATGAAAAGAACAGCTTCTTTCTTTCGCTCCTGGTCCGTAGCAGGCGATACAAAGATACTAAACAGTTCCTTCAGAAATGCTCCATTTGATTGCAAATGCTGCACAATATCGACTTGGTTGAAAAATATTAACGAATTGAGAACTGAGAATGTAGGATCATCCAAGATCCGAGCAAGTACAACATCCTTAAGGTATTGCAATCGATATGTTTGATGAATCTTTTTTCGAACCTGGTCATCATCGATCCGAACCACCTCTTTATATCTGCCCTCCTTACTCAACCAATGTCGATGGTTGGCCTTGTGACTTGGAAAATCTGGATCATACTCCAAAGCCCCAACAACACCTAAAATTACCTCGTCCGTGACGACATACTCGATAATCGAAGTATCGTTCAGAAGGATCAAGATCTTCATGATTGTGCAAAGCCGATGCAAACTTGAGAGATCCTCCATATCTTCAGCCGTTTCCACTAGTGGTATCAATTTTCGAATGTAGTGCTCACTGACAACGAACTTCGCCAAAGCGTCTCGACCCATTTGTGTATTGGTAAGGCCCCTCATCGTTAGTTCGACTTCTGGTAAGTTACCCAGTCCAGGGTGTGGCAATGTGATGGGATTCTGGAAAGTTTCCATGGGGAGTTCATCTGATAAGGCGTCCTCTAAACATGAACAATCAGTACAATGACCAATGAGCGGGAGTTGGGGAGAACAAGAAAGCTCCTTCGACTCTTCACGTACCACCCGGTCCACCGATTGCCATAAGCTGGAGCTGAATGCCACTAACAAACTTCCTAAAATATCAATCATTTATCAGCCGTCATGTCCGAACGCGTACTTGCGCAAAATCACTACTGACCATATCGTAGCGCACCCATCAGCCTCTTGAAAACTGAGAGCCATATCGATTCCATTTGTGGGCTCTGTCCATACTATGAGGGTATCTGACAAATATTGTCAGTATCAGTCCCAATCATTGAATCATCGCGTCTACCTTGTTGTTTTTGGAAACCATCTTCTTTGCAGATTCTCGTCTCTAATAGCAAGCGATCTGGCTGGTCTTCCGACTGAACCATTACTCTCGGCTCTTCCTGGCGTGTGGCATCGTTCTATAAAATCGCGATAGTCAGATAACAGAATTCTCATAAATAATTCGGCCGACAGAGGGGCGAAAGCGACGCGATAGCAAGTCAAACCATTCTAAAATCGCGGAAGGGGACATACAAAGATGAATTGTGCCGTGCAAAACCCAGTGCCTTTATCAAACCAGTCATTCTGTCGCAACTCGTAGACCTTGACTCTCTTCTTGTCGTTCGGCGGATTAGGCACCGCTTGTGCCATCATCAAAGGTTGTAGTTCCCCCTCTAAAGCGTCGTCGGAGATGTTAAGGATGTCTGGCGCAATATCCAGATGCTGCTGCAGCGATAATTGCGACTGCGTCTGCGTAAGAACTGACGCCACAATGGGTTCTTGCGCCGAGGATCGGGCGCGACGCTGGGCAATCTTGGGTTGAATGGAGAGTAAAGACGCGGATGGAGATGGGGGATGTGGATGACGAGGAGCTCTATGCAGCGAGCGACCTATTGGACTCTATTGGCATTTAGGATTGGGGCTTGGATATTGTTTCGGTCGGGGGGGTGGTGGTTGTGGTTGTGGTTATGGTTGTGGTTGTGCTTTGGTTACATTCAGATAACTAACTCAACAAGTGGCATTTGAAATATGCGCGACAGGAGACCTTCTCCTTCACGAGGACCTCAACGACTGCATCGCAATACACAACGCACTTGCCACTCGACCTCCGTAC
>Ga0302320_10031775_pt1 | contig 10002 bp, 9 predicted proteins | sample Bog_T0_3_FD_202130 | JGI IMG/M metagenome (GOLD analysis project Ga0302320, IMG submission 202130) | Peat permafrost microbial communities from Stordalen Mire near Abisko, Sweden - Bog_T0_3 | ecosystem: Environmental > Terrestrial > Soil > Wetlands > Peat | place: Sweden: Abisko, Stordalen Mire...
TCCGGCTGTCCGGCTTGGGTGGTTTGGATTCGGTTGAACGCATTGCCCTGCACTCCAGCATCCGCCGTGCATTGTCCCATGACATTGCGAAGAAATCGGGAAGCCACAGGAATTGTCCTCCGCTCCTGGGGTAGGTGCAAACACTGTCTGAGCCGCCGTCCGTTGCTGGCTGCACCTTGCCAGACGGGGGTGCAGCCGGGGCCGGACCTGGCTTCCCATCGCGCCGCGGTGGCCCCTCCCTGCCCGTCTCCCCGGCCGTCGCCGCCCGCATCCCGGAGCCTGGTGCTCGCCGTTCACGGGTGCGCGGGGTGCAAATTTCCTTGCTGTGGTCCGGTTTCGGCGGGACCGCCGTTGTCTGCATCCGTGCCCGGTGGCGCTGCTTCCGGTTCGTCATCGGGAAATACGTCGCCGCGGTGACGTATTCGGCGGCCCGTGAATGCGGACCGCCTTTCTTTCCCTGGCTGGCTGGAATATCGGATCGCACAGGAGGCTTCGATGGACGCTGAAATCGTATGCGGCACGGCCATGCCACTCGACGTGAGCGAGATGGAGTATGCGGCGGCCGGGCTCTACGCCCCGGGCGAGGTGATGGGCCTCGACCATGGCGGGCGTGTCGTGGCATGGGGAGGAGCGGCGCGCGGGCCTTACCGTAACGGCCAGGCGCTTCCGGACATCGACCCGGACGGCATGGGCGTGGTGGAGCGTGAGCGCGTCGAGCGGGATGCGTCCAGGCTCGGGCGTCCCCTGGCGCTTCCCCCCGCGCCCGGTGCGGGCGGACGGTGGGGCTAAACGCGGCCTCCCCCATCACGCGACTTTGTTGTTGGGGGCTTCGCGGTGAACTGATGGCGGCCATCAGTTCACCGGTCCGTGGTAGAGCGCCGCTTATTGCGTCGGGGATGGCGCAGAAAATCCCCCGCTGCGTAGAGTTTCCCATCTGGGTTGCTCCATGCAGCGGGCGTGGTGCGGCGGACGCCTCAATTGAAGGAGGCGGTGCCTTCCGTGACCACGTTGGTGCCGTTGCCGCCGGTCGCGGTGGTTTCGAAGATGTTCGCCATGGCGGGCAGCCCGGTCAGCCCGGCGCCGGCGCCAAGGCGCCACAGCCCGGGGCTGAAAGGCTCGCGACCCTGGCTGTCCGCGGCGGTCTTCAGTTTGATGAGGCCGGAGCCGACCAGCGTGAGGCCGCCGAGGACGGACCCTCCGAGCACGGTCTTGCCCATGTCGGACAGGCCGGTGTTGAAAGCCGTGGCAACGCCGCCGATGCCGGAGCCGGTCGCGGCATGCGCCGCGGTGGCATCGGCGAGGGCCGCGGCCGTCACCACCGCCAGCAGGCGGTATGGCGCCTCGGCCAGATAGCTGAGAATCCTGCGCATTGTCGACCCCTGGGTTGGTACCGGCGCACCTGCCCCGGCCCGCCGGGGCCGGCAACCGCCGCCTGAAGAAATTTTCTCCGCGCCGGTTGCTTTAGTCAAGGAAATCGACATGCTTTTTTGCGGAATTTTATCCGCGGCCACCAGCGGAACGGGCCGCGCGCCACGCCAGGACGGGCTGACACATATAAGATAGGGAAGTGCCGTGGGGAAGCGGCTTGGAGATGTGCTCCGGGGCCGAGGGGCGCCCCGGCCTGGAGCGGCCCCGGCCGACGGTTTTCCTTATGGGTTTACGGCCTCGCTCAACGGCTTGGCGGGCTTGAACTGCACTACTGTCCGCTCGGGGATGGTCATCTCCTCGCCAGTGCGGGGGTTGCGCCCTTTCCTGGCTGGCCGCTTTGTGGCGGCAAAACCGCCGAGCCCGGAGATCCGCACCTCGGTGCCCGCGGTGAGCGCCTCGGTGATCGTGGCGATGAGGGCGCCAACGGCGGCCGCGGCGTCCTTCCTGGACAGGCCGGACTTCTCGGCCACGGCCTCGTTGACTTCGGTCAGGTTCATGTTTTCCGACTCCTCGCACATTTCGACATCCGGCGTTTATGGCCGCGCCGCGCCGGCGCGTCAACTTTTGCCCCGCGCGGCGACCCGCGGTGGCAACCGCCCGGCTGGCTCTGTCCCTCCAACGCCGTCCCCGTCACGGGCCGCCCATGCTGGCCGGCTGCCAGCCGCGGGGGTAGGATGGTGCCATGCCAGACCATAATTCCACGGCCGCAGGCGAGCCGCCGCGCATTGTTGCACCTGCCGGCGCGGACGACGATCCCGCGCTGCGCCCCCATTCGCTGGCCGAGTTCACCGGCCAGCCGCGGGCGTGTGCGTTCCTTGCCATGGCGGTTTCCGGAGCCCGCGCACGGGGTGAGACGCTTGACCACGTCCTGCTCCACGGCCAGCCGGGTCTCGGAAAGACGACCCTGGCGCAGATCCTCGCACTCGAAACGGGGGCCGGCTTCCGGGCTGTCTCGGCGCCGTCGGTGCAGCGTCCGGGCGATCTTGCCTCGGCACTGGTTTCGCTGTCTCCGCGGGATATCCTGTTCCTCGACGAAATCCACCGCCTGCCGGCGGCGGTCTGCGAGGTGCTCTACAGCGCGATGGAGGACTTCCGCATCGACGTCCTGGCAGGGCCTCCCGGCTCGGCGCGGCCCGTCAGCATCCCCCTGCCCCGCTTCACCCTGGTTGGCGCGACCACCCGCCCGGGCCAGCTGCCCCGTCCGCTGCGTGACCGGTTCGGGATTGATGCCAGGCTCGAGCCCTATTCGAGTCCGGATCTGGCGCTGGTGGCGGAGCGTTCGGCACGGCTGCTCGGCATGCGCCTAGGCGCGGGTGCGGGCACCGCTGTCGCCATCCGCGCCCGCGGCACGCCGCGCATCGCCAACCGCCTGCTCAGGCGGCTGCGCGACTACGCCGCGCATGAGGGTGCCACGGACGTGGATGCCGCCCTGGCAGGGCGCGCGTTCGAGTTCCTTGGCATAGACGGGCGGGGGCTGGACGCGCGCGACCGTCGCTATCTGGCTTGCCTGCGCGACCGCGGGCGTCCGGTCGGCGTCAAAATGCTGGCCGCTGCCCTGGGGGAGGAATCCTGGACCATCGAGGAGGAAATCGAGCCATGGCTTGTATGTGGCGGGTTCGTGGACCGGACGCCCCAGGGCAGGATCCTCGGGCCACAGTCCCGCCGCCAAGGAAACCTTATATGACGGGCCGCCGGGCGGCGGCGGGGATCCGGAGGCGGGAAGATGGCTGACCAGGCTTGCTTTCCGTCAGGGGAACGGCTATGAGGCGCGACATGAGCCAGCCGGGATTCATCCAGGGAAAACCAGTGCCGTTCAGGCCGCCGTTTGTCCGGCGTGTGCCTGTCATGGCAGCCCGGGTTCCGCCGCCATCCGCAGATCCCCCCGCCATGCCCACCGCCACGCCGCCTGTAACGGAGTGCCTCCAGGGTCAGCTGCCCGACGCCGCCGCTGGCCAGGCTGCAGCCGCAGCCGTGGTGCAGGCGGCGGCACTGCCGTCCGCGACATCTCCCGACCAGGCTCCCGCTCCCGACCAGGCTCCGGCTCCCGCCCCGCAGGTGACGCCCGTTTACCGCGGGAACACGCGCTTCCTGAAGTGGGTTGACAGCGACTCCGGCGGCATGTCCGTCAAGCTGCGGCTGACCGAGGCGGACCGCGACGAGCGCCACCCCTTCCGTAGCCTGCATTGGTCGGCCCGTCCCGGTGAGGGCCACCGGCTGAAGATCGTGCTTTCGCTGCCCGCCGCGGAGCCGGGCCAGAAGCCTGCCGTGCTCTGGCGGGGTGAGGCGACGCTTGCCTGGTGGGCAGACGACTGCGCCAACGGCATGCATGTCACCGTCAAGCTGGACGACGGCCCGGACGGCGCGGCCGACGGGAACCTGTTCAAGGGGATGGCAACCGGCGCCAAAGGGGAGACGCTGCGCTTCGCCTGCTGGGCGGTCGCCGACGACGAGACCCTCCAGCCGCCGCCCGCCCAGCAGCGCCCCCAGCGCCAGAAGGTCCCGTTCGGGCAAATGGACGCCACCAGGCAGGCGGCCATCAAGTGCGCGGATGAGGCGTTCCGGATGTGGTGCGCCGGGGAGGCATGCGGCCTCATCGGAAAGGAAGCGGCTGCGGAGCTCCCTGCCTTTGCGGTGGATCCCGCCGCGTTCGCCGCCGGAGTGGTGCGCGCGTACTGCGGGGTGGCGTCGCGGTCCGAGCTGCGCCAGCCCGGCCCCGGCGGCGACGCGGCGCGCGCCCGATGGGCAGAAATGCTCGCCCGGCACAGGGTATTCCGCCCCGCCCGGTAACGCCGCCACCCCGCCGCGTGGCATTTCGGCAGCACGCCGCTTTTTCCTTGCCGTGGCTGCCGTCAAAAGCGTTGACCGACCCGCCCCCGACACATACCAATATGGATGGGAGGACCAGCGCAAGGTCCCGCCTGCGTTCGTGGAGGGCCGTTTTGTGCCCCGGTTGCCAAACAGAGAACCGTGGGACGCCCTCAGCCGGGCGCAGGGCCGATGCTGTCCGACGAGATCACCTCATACGAGGACTTCTTTACCTGGTGCTCGACGCTTGGGCTCGTCAGGGACCTCCAGATCGCCCAGGCGTTCGGGCGGACAACGCAAACCGTGCGGAACTGGAAGGGCCTGCCGGCCGGGCATCCGTCCGGCCTGATGCCGCTGCATCTTATCCTTGCATGCAAGGGCTATGAGGTGTCCAGCCGGCGCACCGGCAAGCTGGTCCCCCCGTTTCCCGAGATGTCCATCACCTGGTTCGAGATGTGGTGCGGGGCACACGGCCTGGATACCCTCGCCGGGATCGGGAATGCGTTCGGCCTGACCCGCCAGGCGGTCCACAGTTGGCACAAGCGCGGGCAAACGCCCCGGTGGCTGCCCCTCGCCTGCCTCGGATACGAGGCCGGCATCCCGCGCGGCCGGGCAAAGCGGCGGGGCTGAATTATTTTTGCGGGATTCCTTGACCGGGCAATTGGGAGGGGGAGACAATGGACCGACAGACCGAAATCTCGAACTGGATGTGGACACCATGAAGCGGGCGCTCCTCCTTGCCTGCGTGCTCGGCCTCGGGGCCACGGGCGCGCCATCCCCCCTCCGGGCCGATCCCGGCACATCCGTCGAAGGCTTCGGCAAGGATGTGCCGCTGGGTCTTGCCGTCAGGCAGATCGTGCCGCAGGGCTACTCGGTCACATACGGGGCCGGGATTGACCGCAACCGCCGCATTTCCTGGCAGGGCGGGGCGGACTGGCAGACAGTGCTGCGGTCCGTGGCAGTGGGCGGCCACCATATGGCCGTCAGCGTCTCCGGCCAGGAAGTTGTCCTGAGCGACGCCGACGCGGCCTATGACGGGCCGCCGCCGGCTTCACGGGCACCCGGGGCCGCCGCCGCTTCCGCTCCGCGCCAGGAGGCGCAGCGCGGCCTGGTGCTGGTCCCCCTCCGCCAGCCCGAGACACCGCCACTCCCCGCCGCTTCCCCCGCGCCGCCGACAGTTGTCACCACGCCGGTGCGCGCGCCAGTCGCGCCGCCCTCCGTGGCGGCCGCACCGGCCCCCGTCCCAGCCCCGGCACAGCCCGCAGCGGCACAGCCCGCAGCGGCACCGCCTGCGCAGCCCGTGGCGGCAGTCCCCCAGGCGACTGTCCCGGCTTCCGAGGCGTCCGCTCCGGCGCCCTCACAGCAGCGGCCCCTGACCGCACGCGAGCGGCGCGCCGCCGCGGCTTCGGCCGCCGCGGCGGCCCGTGTGGCCGGACCGGTGCCGGGCCAGCGGGCTTCCGCGGCTTCCTCGGTTTCCGCGGACGGCCGCATGTGGCATGCCCGCCAGGGCCAGACCCTGGACCAGGTGCTCGGGGACTGGGCTGACAAGGCAGGCTGGACCCTCGTGTTCCGCTCCGCGATGATCTACGAGCTTCAGGCATCCGCCGATTTCGAAGGTGACTTCCTGGAAGCGTCAGGGTCGCTGATCCGCTCCGTACGGGCCATGCCGCAGCCCGTCGCCACCTTCTACCGAGGCAACCGGACACTGGTCGTTGGCAACCGCGCCGACCAGGAAAATTGAGGAGCAGGGCTATGCAAAAGCGCTACACACTCGCGGCTCTTTCCGTGTTCCTGCTTTCCGGCTGCGCTGGCATCAACACGGTCGGCACGTCCGACCGTGTCACGGAAGCCGCGGCCAAGGACGCCACGCGCTACCTTCATGAGGCACGGGAACCGCTTCCCCCGGCCCGCACCGGCCCGGTCCAGGTGTCGGAGGGCGTGTGGACCACGGGTTCGGCCCGCCGTTCCGACCACGGCGAGCCGCTGCCGCGGCAGTGGGAGCGGGCCGGCGCGTTCGTCCTCAAGCGGGCGACCCCGATGCGGCTGTTCGAGATCGCCACCGAGGTGACCAACAGCACCCATATCCCGGTCTCGGTTGCTCCGGATGTTGACGATGCCAACCAGCAGGGGCAGCAGGCACCTGCGGGCGCGACGGGGGCCGGCGGGGCTCCCGGGACTGCGCCTGGCGCGGCGCCGGACATCAACGCCATGCTCGGCACGATGGGCCTGTCGCCGTCGGCTTCCCAGACGCCGTTCGCTCCCGGCAACACGGCCGGCGCGCAGGGCATGATGATCCGCCCGATCACCGGCACGAAGGCCGCGATGAAGGTGGATTTCGAGGGCAGCCTGTCGCAGTTCCTCAGCCAGGTCGAGGCACACTTCAACGTCACCTGGGAATACAGCGCCGGGGAGATCCGCCTGTACCGCGACGTCACCCGGACCTATACGGTGCACGCGCTGCCGTCCAGCATCGACCTGCAGTCGACCCTGAGTGCTGACAGCTCGTCGCAGGGCGGCTCGGGCAGCACGGGCGGCGGCGCCAACACCGGGTCGAACCAGAAGGTCAACAGTTCCGTCAGCATCGAGATCTGGAAGGACGTCACGGCAGCCGTCAACGGCATCGTGGGAACCTACGGCCACGTGACCACCGCGGTGTCCACAGGGACAATCACGGTGACCGCCCCGCCGCAGATCATCTCGAGGGTCCAGAGATATCTGGACGGGCAGAACGCGCGCCTGAACAAGCAGGTGGCGGTGTCGGTCCAGGTGCTGAACGTCGACATCAAGAACGCCGACAACTACAGCTTCGACCTCCAGGGCATCCTGCAGCGCGGCGCGCAGTACGGCTTCACATTCGGCTCGCTTGGCGGTGCCATCTCCGCCTTGCCTGGCGTGGCTTCCGGTGTGGCCGCCAACGCGACCGCGACCCCCGCCACCCCGGCCAACCCGTATGGCAACATGGCCTCAGCCGTCAAGACGGGCAGCGGGATGAGCTTCGGAGTTGTCAACCCGAACTCGGCGCTGGCCGGCACCAACGGTGTCATCCAGGCGCTGTCCACGGCCGGGCGCGTCACCATCCGGACCACCGCTTCGGTGACGACACTGAACGGCGTCCCGGCGCCGCTGCAGGTGGCGAACACCAGGGGCTACGTGAAGGACGTCTCGATCAGCGACGGCACCACAACGGGCAGCTCGACCGGCACCACCCGGACGCAGCTCGACACGGCGACGGTGACGACCGGTTTCAGCCTGTCGCTGCTGCCGCGCATCAACCCGGACGGCGACGGGCTGCTGATGCAGTTCGGCATCAACATCAGCGAGCTGAACGGCGCGAACAACGGCTTCGACAACTTCACCACGCCGGACGGCACGGAGACGGTGCAGCTGCCGAACATCAATTCCCGCAACTTTGTCCAGCAGGCGTTCGTGCCGAACGGCGCGACGCTGGTGCTGTCGGGGTTTGAGCAGAACACCCACAACGCAACGAAGACCGGTGTCGGCAGCCCGGGCTTCTTCGGGCTCGGCGGCTCACAGAGCGGGCAGACCGAGCGGAACGTCGTCGTCATCATGATGACGCCCGTGGTGCTGACGAACACGGCTCCGATGATCACGGCCGACTGAGGGAAACCATGGCGAACGGCACCAATAGCGCCGCGCCGAAGTCCGCCGGATACTCGGGGACGGGCGGCACGGTCACGGTCAACGGCAAGGACTTTGCGGTTGGCCTCGTCTGGGAGCGGGCCGGCGAAGGCAAGCCCGCAACCGCCGCCAGGGCGGCGGCTGCGGCGAACTGCGCCGACCTGTTCTGTGTCCGCAAGCCGGGAAAGAACCAGTTCGGCCTCGCATCCAGGAGCGCCGGCCACAAGGCCGGCATGCCCTCCCTGGCCGCTTACCTCGGCGAAACCGTCGAGGGCACATTTGTCGGGGCGTTCGACATCGGGGCCGGGTTCTATGTCATCGCGATCCGCGAGGACATGGTGCTGGCGGGCAACGACCGCATCGTCGCCGACAAGGACGAGGCGATCGAGGTTTTCCAGGAGCTGGCCCTGGCGATGGCCTGGGACCAGTCCGTCTGCCCGAAAGAATGGTCCATCGAAGGCACCAAGCAGGAGACGCTTGAGGGCCTGCTTACCCGGGACAAGCCCAGGACGCGCCTGGAACCGGTTTCGCAGTTCTCAAAGTATCTCCGGCTCGGCGTTTGCGCCTCACTGGCGATTGCCGCCCTGCTCGCCTGGCAGACATACAGCAGGATGCAGGAGGAAGCCCAGGCGGCTGCCGAGGCCGAGGAGGCCCTTGCGCTGCAGGCGGCCGAAAGGGACGCGAAGGACCGTGCCAACCAGTTCGTCCTGCCCGTGCTGCCATGGGAGGGAAACCCTTACGGGGTGAACATGATCCCCGCCTGTGTGGACGCGATCAACCAGGCGCCCCTGGATGTGCCGGGCTGGCAGCCCACCACCGTCAGCTGCTCGCTCAGGCCAGCCCAGATTGACCCGGCGGCCCGCCGGACGGTATCGCCGCCCGCGCTCGCCATCTCGGTCTCCTTTGACCGCAAGGGAGGCACCATCAACTGGATCGGCGCGGCGCTCAACCGCGGCAGTTTCCGTCCGTCGGTGACGCAAAGCGCCTCCGGGTCGGCCATCGCGGGCTGGATGGTGCCGGCGCCGGAGCCCTTCTATCCCATGGAGACAAGGGACGGCCAGGGATCCGTCGCCAGGCCGAACAACATCGGGCAGGCGCGGATTCATATCATCTCCCAGTTCGATGAGGTGTACCATCAGGTCGACCTCAAAGAGGAAATCGGGACGGCCGCCAAGATCCCCAACGGCAAGGGGCAGGTGGAAGACGCGGTCCTGGAAAGGCATCTGGTATTTTCCTTCGGAACCAGGCAAGATCCGAAGGAGTTCGCGGCAATCCTGGCGCCCATACCCGCCCTGCTGACCACGTCAGTGCGGCTCGACCTGGCGTCCTGGAAGTGGTCAATCGAGGGGACAATCCATGAAAGACTTCCGTTGCAGCTTCCCGGGCAGCGCGCTGGCGCGAGATAGCCTGGCGTCCGCGGCCGTTGCCGCAGGTTTGCTTGCCGTGTTCGCGGCCACGGCGTCCGCCTCGCCGCCCCCGGCGGCAGGGAGCGGTCCTCCCGCCATGGCGGCGGGTGCGCCACTGGCGCTGCCGCCGGGCGCCGTGCCCGCGGCAAACGCAGCGCCGGCGGCCGACGCCGACGCGGCTGGCTCGCAGGCGGATGCCTACGCGCAGTTCAAGCGGCACGCCGAGGAGCGCCTCGCGACGCTGCGCCTGGGGCCGCCGGATGTCTCGGGCTACCGCGGTGAGCTGGACAAGATGAGCGAAGAGCAGCGCGAGATCCGCTGGCTGCAGCTGGCGCTGCAGCGGGTGGAGCTTGCGGAGAAGCTCGCCGCGCTGCTCGACACCGGGCACCTGGGTGACAACGCCAAGGACGCGAAGCCGGGGGCCAAAGATCAGGCCCAGCAGGCGGCTGCGGCTGAGGAGAAGGCGAAACACGCGGAGGCCACCGAAGCCGCCCAGCGGCCGGAGCCATTTCCCAAGGTCGTTCAGATCACCGGAGCCAGCGGCGCCCTGAAGGCGGTCCTCCTGGTGCCTTATGTCGGCGAGGTGACCGCTGTTGCCGGGACAAGCCTGCCAGCGGGACGCAGGGTTACCCGGATCACGACCGACGGCGTCTTCGTCGCCGACCCCAAGGCCGGCACGGTTCCCCTGGGCTACGGCGACGCGGTGCCGCTGATGCCGCCGGCT